>Ga0187892_10005916_pt1 | contig 18690 bp, 16 predicted proteins | sample MA1701073metaG_FD_139345 | JGI IMG/M metagenome (GOLD analysis project Ga0187892, IMG submission 139345) | Bio-ooze microbial communities from a basaltic lava cave in the Kipuka Kanohina Cave System on the Island of Hawaii, USA - MA170107-3 metaG ...
CGTTCCTCGAGCACGACGACGCCAACCGCGCGCTGATGGGCTCCAACATGCAGCGCCAGGCGGTGCCCTGCCTGCGGCCGGAGAAGCCGCTGGTCGGCACCGGCGTCGAGCGCACCGCGGCGATCGACTCGGGCACCTGCGTCATCGCGCTGCGCGGCGGCCAGGTCGACTACGTCGACGCCAACCGCATCGTGGTGCGCGTCCACGACGACGAGACCGTGGCCGGCGACGTCGGCGTCGACATCTACAAGCTCACCAAGTACACGCGCTCCAACCAGAACACCAACATCAACCAGCGCCCGATCGTGAAGCAGGGCGAGCGCATCTCGAAGGGCGACGTGGTCGCCGACGGCGCCTCGACCGACCTCGGCGAGCTGGCGCTCGGGCAGAACATGCTGGTCGCGTTCATGCCGTGGAACGGCTTCAACTTCGAGGATTCGATCCTGATCAGCGAGCGGGTGGTCGGCGACGACCGCTTCACCTCGATCCACATCGAGGAGCTGACCGTCGTTGCGCGGGACACGAAGCTCGGCCCCGAGGAGATCACGCGGGACATCTCGAACCTGTCCGAGGCGCAGCTCGCGCGGCTGGACGAGTCGGGCATCGTCTACATCGGCGCCGAGGTGGAGGCGGGCGACGTGCTCGTCGGCAAGGTGACGCCCAAGGGCGAGACGCAGCTCACGCCCGAAGAGAAGCTGCTGCGCGCGATCTTCGGCGAGAAGGCCTCGGACGTGAAGGACACCTCGCTGCGCGTGCCCTCGGGGATTTCTGGCACGGTGATCGACGTCCAGGTATTCACCCGCGAAGGCATCGAGCGCGACAAGAGGAGCCAGGCGATCATCGAGGACGAGCTCAAGCGCTACAAGACCGACCTCGCCGACCAGATGCGCATCGTCGAGTCGGACACCTTCGAGCGCCTCGAGCGCCTGCTCGCCAACAAGACCGCCAACGGCGGCCCGAAGCGCCTGGTCAAGGGCAGCAAGGTCACCAAGGACTACCTCGCCTCGGTCGAGCGCTACGACTGGTTCGACATCCGCCTCGCCAACGAGGAGGCCGCGGCGCAGGTCGAGGGGCTGAAGGACTCGCTCGCGCAGAAGCGCCGCGAGTTCGATGCCATGTTCGAGGCCAAGCGCAAGAAGCTGACCCAGGGCGACGAGCTGCCGCCGGGCGTGCTGAAGATGGTGAAGGTGTACGTGGCGGTGAAGCGCCGCCTGCAGCCCGGCGACAAGATGGCCGGGCGCCACGGCAACAAGGGTGTGATCTCGAAGATCACCCCGGTCGAGGACATGCCGCACATGGCCGACGGCACCCCGGTGGACATCGTGCTCAATCCCCTCGGCGTGCCCTCGCGCATGAACGTCGGCCAGATCCTCGAGACCCACCTCGGCTGGGCGGCCAAGGGGCTGGGGCTCAAGATCGGCGAGCTCCTGAAGCTGCAACAGAAGGATCTGCGCAAGACAGTGGAGCGGATCTACACCGGCCGGGAGGAAGACATCTCCAAGCTGACCGACGAGGAGATCGTCGCGCTCGCGCAGAACCTGAAGGAAGGCGTGCCGTTCGCCACGCCGGTGTTCGACGGCGCGGCCGAGAGCGAGATCAACGCCATGCTCGAGATGGCCGGCTTGCCGCAGTCCGGCCAGGTTCAGCTGTTCGACGGGCGCACCGGCGAGGCGTTCGATCGCAACGTCACCGTGGGCTACATGCACATGCTGAAGCTGCATCACCTGGTCGACGACAAGATGCACGCGCGCTCGACCGGGCCGTACTCGCTGGTCACGCAGCAGCCGCTCGGCGGCAAGGCGCAGTTCGGCGGCCAGCGCTTCGGCGAGATGGAGGTGTGGGCGCTGGAAGCCTACGGCGCGGCCTACACGCTGCAGGAGATGCTCACGGTCAAATCGGACGACATCACCGGCCGCACCAAGGTGTACGAGAACATCGTCAAGGGCGACCACAAGATCGACGCCGGCATGCCCGAGTCGTTCAACGTGCTGGTGAAGGAAATCCGCTCCCTTGGCATCGACATCGACCTGGAGAGGTACTGATGAAAGCGCTTCTTGAGCTCTTCAAGCAGGTCCAGCAGGACGAGGAGTTCGATGCGATCAAGATCGGGCTCGCCTCGCCCGAGAAGATCCGCTCGTGGTCCTACGGCGAGGTGAAGAAGCCCGAGACCATCAACTACCGCACCTTCAAGCCCGAGCGCGACGGCCTGTTCTGCGCCAAGATCTTCGGGCCGATCAAGGACTACGAGTGCCTGTGCGGGAAATACAAGCGCCTCAAGCATCGTGGCGTCATTTGCGAGAAATGTGGCGTTGAGGTCACCCTTGCAAAAGTAAGAAGAGAAAGAATGGGCCACATCGAGCTCGCGAGCCCGGTGGCGCACATCTGGTTCCTGAAGTCGCTGCCCTCCAGGCTGGGCCTGGTGCTCGACATGACGCTGCGCGACATCGAGCGCGTGCTGTACTTCGAAGCCTATGTCGTCACCGACCCGGGCCTCACGCCGCTCAAGCGCACCCAGCTCCTCACCGAGGACGACTACCTTGCCAAGGTCGAGGAGTTCGGCGACGACTTCTCGGCCGCGATGGGCGCCGAGGGCATCCGCGCGCTGCTGCGCTCGCTCGACCTGAACAAGGCGATCGACGAGCTGCGCAAGGATCTCGAGGGCACCACGAGCGATGCGAAGATCAAGAAGATCGCCAAGCGCCTTAAGGTCCTCGAGGGCTTCAAGCAGTCGAACATCAAGCCCGACTGGATGATCATGGAAGTGCTGCCGGTGCTGCCGCCCGAGCTTCGGCCTCTGGTGCCGCTGGATGGCGGCCGGTTTGCCACTTCCGACCTCAATGATCTTTATCGCCGGGTCATCAACAGAAACAACAGACTCAAAAGATTATTGGAATTAAAGGCGCCGGAGATCATCGTCCGGAACGAGAAGCGCATGCTGCAGGAGGCGGTCGACTCGCTGCTCGACAACGGCCGGCGCGGCAAGGCGATGACCGGCGCTAACAAGCGGCCTCTCAAGTCGCTTGCCGACATGATCAAGGGCAAGGGCGGGCGCTTCCGCCAGAACCTGCTCGGCAAGCGCGTCGACTACTCGGGCCGCTCGGTGATCGTGGTCGGTCCGCAGCTGAAGCTCCACCAGTGCGGCCTGCCGAAGAAGATGGCGCTCGAGCTGTTCAAGCCGTTCATCTTCAACAAGCTGGAGCTGCTCGGGCTGGCGACGACGATCAAGGCCGCCAAGCGGCTGGTCGAGCAGGAAGTCGCCGAGGTGTGGGACATCCTGGAAGAGGTGATCCGCGAGCACCCGGTGCTGCTCAACCGGGCGCCGACGCTGCACCGCCTCGGCATCCAGGCGTTCGAGCCGGTGCTGATCGAGGGCAAGGCGATCCAGCTCCATCCGCTGGTGTGCGCGGCGTTCAACGCCGACTTCGACGGCGACCAGATGGCGGTGCACGTGCCGCTGTCGCTGGAAGCGCAGATGGAGGCGCGCACGCTGATGCTCGCTTCGAACAACGTGCTCTCGCCGGCGAACGGCGAGCCGATCATCGTGCCGTCGCAGGACATCGTGCTCGGCCTGTACTACGCGACGCGCGAGCGCATCAACGCGAAAGGCGAGGGCATGAGTTTCAGTGACCTGGCCGAGGTGCACCGCGCCTACGACTCGCGCCAGGTGGAGCTCAACGCGCGCATCTGGGTGCGCATCAAGGAAAAAGAAATCTCGGAAAGCGGAGAAACCAGCGAGAAAATCACCCGCTACGAGACCACCGTCGGCCGGGCGCTGCTCTCCGAGATCCTGCCCGTCGGCCTTTCCTTCGAGCTCTTGAACAAGCCGCTCAAGAAGAAGGAGATCTCGAAGCTGATCAACGTCGGCTTCCGCCGCTGCGGGCTGCGCGAGACCGTGATCTTCGCCGACAAGCTGATGCAGGCGGGGTTCGGCATCGCCACGCGCGCCGGGATCAGTTTCGGGGTGCATGACATGACCATCCCGGCGCAGAAGCAGGAGCTGATCAAGGCCGCCGAGACCGAGGTGAAGGAGATCGAGAACCAGTACACCTCGGGCCTGGTGACCGCGGGCGAGCGCTACAACAAGGTGGTCGACATCTGGTCGCGCTGCGGCGAGCAGGTCGGCAAGGTGATGATGGAGCAGCTCGGCACCGAGGAGGTCGAGAACCGCCACGGCAAGAAGGTGAAGCAGGAGGCGTTCAACTCGATCTACATGATGGCCGACTCGGGCGCGCGCGGCTCGGCGGCGCAAATCAGACAGCTGGCCGGCATGCGCGGCCTGATGGCCAAGCCCGACGGCTCGATCATCGAGACGCCGATCACCGCCAACTTCCGCGAGGGCCTGAACGTGCTGCAGTACTTCATCTCGACCCACGGCGCCCGGAAAGGCCTGGCCGACACGGCGCTTAAAACCGCGAACTCGGGCTACCTTACGCGCCGCCTGGTCGACGTGACGCAGGACCTGGTGGTGACCGAGGAAGACTGCGAGACGACCAACGGCGTGTCGATGAAGGCGCTGGTCGAGGGCGGCGAGGTGGTCGAGGCGCTGAAGGAGCGCATCCTCGGCCGCGTGCTGGCCACCGACCTGCTGCATCCCGAGACCCAGGACGTGCTGTACGCCGCGGGTACGCTGATCGACGAGGAGGGCGTGGACGTCATCGACAACGTCGGCATCGACGAGGTCAAGGTCAGGACCGCGCTTTCCTGCGATACGCGCTGGGGCGTGTGCTCGAAGTGCTACGGGCGCGACCTGGGACGCGGATCGCCGGTCAACGTCGGCGAGGCGATCGGCGTGATCGCCGCGCAGTCGATCGGCGAGCCGGGCACGCAGCTCACGATGCGCACCTTCCACATCGGCGGCGCGGCGTCGCGCACCGCAGTCCAGAGCCACGTCGAGGCGAAATCGGCCGGCACGGTGCGATTTACTGCCACGATGCGCTACGTGTCGAACGCCAAGGGCGACAAGGTGGTGATCTCGCGCTCCGGCGAAGTCACCATCGTCGACGACAACGGCCGCGAGCGCGAGCGCCACAAGGTGCCGTACGGCGCGCTGCTCGCGGTCGCCGACGGCGACACGGTGCGCGCCGGCAAGCAGCTCGCCACCTGGGATCCGCACCACCGGCCGATCATCACCGAGTACGCCGGCACGGTGAAGTTCGAGCACGTCGAGGAGGGCGCGACGGTCGCGAAGCAGATCGACGACGTCACCGGCCTCTCCACCCTGGTGGTGATCGACGCCAAGCGGCGCCTGACCGCCGCGGGCAAGGGCCAGCGGCCCTCGGTCAAGCTGATCAACGAGGCGGGCGACGAGGTGCGCATCGCCGGCACCGACCACGCGGTGAACATCAGCTTCCCGGTCGGCGCGGTCATCGCAGTCCGAGACGGCCAGCAGGTGCAGGTCGGCGAAGTGCTGGCCCGCATCCCGCAGGAAGTCTCGAAGACGCGCGACATCACCGGCGGCCTGCCGCGGGTGGCCGAGCTCTTCGAGGCGCGCTCGCCCAAGGACGCGGGCATGCTGGCGGAAGTCACCGGCACGGTGAGCTTCGGCAAGGACACCAAGGGCAAGCAGCGCCTGGTGATCACCGACCTCGACAAGCAGGAGCACGAGTACCTGATCGCCAAGGACAAGCACCTGCTGGTGCACGACGGCCAGGTGGTGAACAAGGGCGAGATGATCGTCGACGGGCCGGTCGATCCGCACGACCTGCTGCGCCTGCTCGGCATCGAGGAGCTCGCGCGCTACATCATCGACGAGGTGCAGGACGTGTACCGCCTGCAGGGCGTGAAGATCAACGACAAGCACATCGAGGTGATCGTGCGCCAGATGCTGCGCCGCGTGGAGATCACCGACCCGGGCGAGACCACGTTCATCACCGGCGAGCAGGCGGAACGCGCCGAGGTGTTCGAGGAGAACGAAAAGGCCGAGAAAGAAGGCAAGAAGCCGGCGGTCTACGCCAACATGCTGCTCGGCATCACCAAGGCCTCGCTCTCCACCGACTCGTTCATCTCGGCGGCCTCGTTCCAGGAGACCACGCGCGTGCTGACCGAGGCGGCGATCATGGGCAAGCGCGACGGCCTGCGCGGACTGAAGGAGAACGTGATCGTCGGCCGCCTGATCCCGGCGGGAACCGGCCTCGCGTACCACAACATCCGCAAGGCGCAGGCCGCCGAGCCGGTGCTCGCGGAGATTCCGGCCAGCGCGCCGGAGGCGCCGGCTGCCGAGACCGCCGCGACCGCTGGGGGTGGCAGCTAACGAAGCTTTTTTCTAGTATCGAAGGGCGCCCCGGCGGCGCCCTTTTTTCTGCGGCAACCAGGAGGGTCGATGCCCGGAAAAGCGAAATACCTGTTCATCGCGAGCATGGACGTCGACGCGGACAAGGAGGCGCTGTTCAACGAGGTGTACGACACCGAGCACATACCGGCACTGCTCAAGGTGCCGGGCGTGCTATCGGTGCGCCGTGGCGTGCAGCAGCCGCTCACGATGTTCATCGGCGGCGAGAAGAAGACCATCGTCGCCGAAGGCGAGCCGCGCTATAGCGCCTATTACGAGCTGGAGAGCGCCGAAGTGCTGACGAGCGAAGCGTGGGGCAAGGCGGTCGAGGCCGGGCGGTGGCCTTCGCAGGTGCGGCCTTTCACGCGCAACCGCCGCCACGTCCTGCGCAGGCTGCTCTGAACGTCAAGCACATTCGGCTCGCCCTTCTGCTCCTTCTCGCCGGGGCGTTGCCCGCGCAGGCGGAGCTGAAGCCCGAATGGGAGTTCGGCGCGGGCGCCACGGCGTTCACGCTGCCGGACTACCGCGGCTCGGACGAGAGCCGGGCGTACCTGCTGCCGTTTCCCTACGTCGTCTACCGCGGCGACCGGTTGCGCGTCGATCGCCAGGGCGCGCGCGGCATGCTGTTCGAGTCGGACCGGGTCGAGCTCGATCTCAGCGTGAGCGCGACGCCGCCGGTGGACAGCAGCGAGAATCGCGCGCGCCAGGGCATGCCGGACCTCGACGCGACGATCGAGATTGGGCCGCGGCTCAATTTCATCCTGATGCGCGACCGGGCGGCAGAGCGCGCGCTGACGCTGCGCCTGCCGCTGCGCGCGGTCATCGCGACCGACCTTTCGCATGCCGACAGCGCCGGCTACGTCTTCTACCCGAACCTTTCCTGGGACGCGCGCCCGGTATTGCTCGGAGGCAAGTGGAACCTCGGGCTGCAGGCAGGCCTGCTCCACGGCTCGCGGGAATACCACCAGTATTTCTATGGCGTCGAGCCGCAGTTCGTCACACCGGAGCGCCCGGCGTTCGAGGCGCGCGGCGGCTATTCGGGCGCGGCGCTCGCCGGCTCGCTGACGCGGCGCATGGGGAAATGGTGGGTGGGCGGCTTTGTCCGCTATGAGAATCTGAAGAACGCGGCGTTCGAGGCGAGCCCGCTCGTGCGGCAGGACTACGCGCTGATGGCGGGAGTGGCGTTCGCCTTGGTGTTCGTCGAATCCGACCGCAGGGTCGAGGTCGACGTAGAAGACTAGCGCTCGGTCAGGGCACGCTCGCGCGCGCGGTTGACGGGCTTGAGCAGGTACCCGAGCACGGTGCGCTTGCCGGTCAGCACGTCCACGCTCGCTGTCATCCCCGGCATCACGCGCAGCTCGCGGCCCTGGTGGGCGATGGCGTTGGCCGCGGTGCGCACGTGCGCCAGGTAGTAGGGCTCGCCCTGCTGCGGCTGCACCGTGTCGGCGCTCACGTACTCGATCTTGCCGTCGAGCCCGCCGTAAATGCTGTAGTCGTACGCGCTGATCTTCACCACGGCGCGCTGCCCGAGGTGCACGAAGGCGATGTCGGTCGGGCGCAGGCGCGTCTCGATGAGCAGCGTCTCCTCCAGCGGCACGATCTCGGCCATCGGGCTTCCCGGCTGCACCACGCCGCCCACGGTCTTGTTGGGGATGGTGCGGATCACGCCCCTCATCGGCGAGCGCACGGTGGCACGCGCCACGCGGTCCCCGAGCGCCGGCAGGCCCTCGGAGAGCTTGGCGAGCTCGGCGCGCGCCTGCGACAGCTCGACCCCGGATTGCGCCCGGAACGCGAGCTCGCTCTCCTCCATCTTCTTGCGCGCCTCGGCGATCGCGGCGCCCAGCCGCGGCGCCGCGAGGCTCGCGGCCTCGAGCTCGGTGCGGATGCGGGCGGCCTCGCGCTCCTGGCGCAGCAGCTCGATCTCCGAGATCACGCCTTGCTTGACGAGCGGCGCGGTGATGGCGATCTCGCGCCGGATCAGCGCAAGACTTTCCTTGAGCCCCTGCTCGCGGTTCTTGAGCTCGGTGAGCTCGCTCTGGCGCTGGGCGAGCTGCTGGCGCAGGATCTCGTTCCTGCCCGCGACTTCGCGCTGGCGCGAGTCGTACAGCGCGCGCTCGTGCGCGGCGAGCTCGCGGCTTGCCCGGGTCACCTCCGCCGGCATGGCGAAGCGCGTGCCGTTCGCCTCGGCGTCGAGCCGGGCGATGCGCGCCTTCAGCGCGAGCGCGCCCTGCTCGCCTTCGCGGTACGCCGCGACGTAGCGCGTGGGGTCGATGCGGATCAGTACCTGGTCCTTCTCGACCACGTCGCGGCCGCGCTCTGCGCGAGCTGCCCCTCGAGCTGGGTGAGCTGGTTCAGAGCGAGCGCGAGCCGCCCGGCGGCCTGCTGCAGGTCGGACCTGCGGCCGGCGCCGCGCTCGACCAGCGCGTCGACCTGGCGCACCGTGCGCTCATGCGCGGCGACGTTTTCCTGCGCGAGCGCGAAGCGCCGCACCTGCGCGCCTGCAGCGCGCGGGTGGCCGGGTTGTCGGAGAGCTCCCGTCCCACTCCGAGCGTCAGGTCGGCCGACGGGTAATAGGCGCCGCGCGCCTGGTCGACCAGCTCCAGAGCGGCGCGACGGTTCGCCCGCGCGGCGCGGAAGTCCGGAAAGCGCTTGAGCGCCGCGGCGACCGCCTCGGCCATGGATTCGCCCCGGGCAGGCGCCGGCGCGCCGCACAGCAAGCAAAGGCACAAAACGGCTCCCAAAAGGCGCATTTGCCAGGGGAAACCCACCACAGGTCAGTGAAAACCCTGACATCCCCGAACGGCTTCGGCACGCCGCTTGCTGCACTTCCCGCATCCGCTCACGGAGAGCCTGGAGGTCGTTATGGAAAGGTTGCGGCAGTGGCGTCGGAAGCAGGAAGGCAAGCTTGGGTACATCCTGCTGTGGGCGCTCGGCGTGCCCATCCCCGTCCTGTTCGTGATTTTCCTGCTGCGCGGCTGCAACTGAGCGGCAGGGCAGGAATTCGTTACTTTTTACAACCGGAGGTCATGAAATGAGCAAACTTCTTATTGCATTCGGCATCGTCCTCGCCGCAGGCGTGGCGGGATGCTCGTCCCTGAAAGACCGGGGCGTTTCCTATGAGACGCAAGGCACCGTCGGCGGCGCGGTCGCGGGCGGCGCGATCGGCTCGGCGGCGACCGGCGGCAGCACCATCGGCACGATCGGCGGCGCCGTCGTCGGCGGCATGGTCGGCAACGAAGCCGGCGAGCGCTACGACGAGAAGAAGGGCCGGAAGTAGCAGTAGCAGTTCCCTTCTTCCAGGAGAGGGCGCCTCCGGGCGCTCTTTTCATTTGTCCTGCCTATAATCGCTAAATGGGGAAGATGCAGGACCTGGGAAATACCGTGGAAGCCGCGATGCGCATCGACCTCGCGGCGGCGTTCCGACTCGCGGTGCGCCTCGACCTGCACGAGGGCGTGTGCAACCACTTCAGCGTCATGCTGCCGGACGGCAAGGGCTTTCTGCTGAACCGCTACGGCCTGCACTGGAGCGAGGTCAGCGCCTCCAACCTGCTCGCGCTCGACGCCGCGGGCAGGGTGCTCGAGGGCGAAGGCGAGTACGAGAAGACCGCGTTCTACATCCATTCGCGCATCCACGTCGCCAACCCGCGCGCGACCTGCGTGCTGCACACCCATATGCCCTGCGCCACGGCGCTTACGCTGCTCGAGGGCGCCCGGCTGGAGATGGTCGAGCAGAACGCGCTGCGCTTCCACGACGACATCGCCTACGACGACACGTACAACGGCCTGGTGGTCGATCGAGCGGAAGGCGACCGCCTCGCGCGCGCGCTCGGCGCGAAGCGCGTGCTGTTCCTCGCCAACCACGGCGTGATCGTGGTCGGGCCGTCGGTCGCCGAGGCGTTCGACGCGCTCTACTACCTCGAGCGCGCCTGCCGCCTGCAGGTGCTCGCGCGCTCGGTAGTGGCAAATTCGGGCGGCAAGCTGAAACCGGTGCGGCCCGAGGTCGTGAAGACCGCCTACGGCATGATGCTCGCCGACGCGCCCAGATACGCCGGCGCGCATTTCGGCGCGCTCAAGCGCATCCTCGAGCGCGAGGAGCCCGAGTATTCCCGTTGAAGTGGCGCTCGAGCTGCGAGCGGCCCGCCCCGAGGACCTGCCGGCGATCCAGGCCATTTACGCGCACCACGTGCTCCACGGCCTCGCCTCGTTCGAGGAAGAGCCGCCGGGCACGGACGAGCTCGCACGCCGCTTCCGCGATGTGACCCAGCGCGGCCTGCCCTACCTGGTCGCCGAATACGGCGCGGAGCTAGTGGGCTACGGCTACTGCGCGCCCTACCGCGCCCGCAGCGGCTACCGCCACACGCTCGAGGACTCGGTCTACGTGCGCCACGACATGACCGGGCGCGGCGTCGGCAAGGCGCTGCTCGAGGCGCTCATCCGGCGCTGCGAGGGGCTCGGCTATCGCCAGATCGTCGCCGTGATCGGCGACAGCGCGAACCTCGCCTCGATCGCGGTGCACGCCGCGTGCGGGTTCCTGCGCGTCGGCACGCTGCGCTCGGTCGGCTTCAAGTTCGGCCGCTGGGTCGACAGCGTGACCATGCAAAGGCCGCTCGGGCCGGGCGACGCTAGCCGACCGTAAGAACCAGCTTTCCCTTCACCTGCCGCGCCGCCATGAGCTTCAGGGCCTCCGCGGCCCTCTCGAGCGGCAGGGTTTGCGAAACGTGCGGCTTCAGCCGCCCCTCCCCGTACCATTGGGTCAATTGCCGCACGCTGTCGGCGAAGCGCTTGCCCTCGCGCCGGGCGAAATCGCCCCAGAACACGCCTACGACCGCGGCGCCCTTCAGGAGCGCGAGGTTGAGCGGCAGCTTCGGAATCTCGCCCGCGGCGAAGCCCACCACCAGGTGGCGCCCGCGCCACGCGATCGAGCGGAACGCCGGCTCGCTGTACGGTCCGCCCACCGGGTCGTAGACCACGTCGACCCCGCGGCCCTCGGTCAGCGCCTTGACGCGCTCGCGCAGGTCCTCCGACGCGTAATTGACGGTCGCATCCGCCCCATGGCTGCGGCACACGGAGAGCTTGTCCTCGCTCGAGGCGCAGGCGATGACGCGCGCGCCGAGCGCCTTGCCGACCTGTATCGCGGCGAGACCTACCCCGCCCGAAGCGCCTAGCACCAAAAGGTTTTCGCCCGCGGCCAGCGCGCCGCGGTCGCGCAGCGCGTGGTCCGTTGTTCCATAGGTCAGAAGGAACGCCGCCCCGGTTTCAAACGTCATGCCCTCTGGCAATCTCACCAGGCGAGATGCTTCGGTCTTCACCTCCTCGGCAAACGCCCCAAAGGTGGTGAAGGCAATCACCTTGTCGCCCACGCGCCAGCCCTCCACGCCGGCGCCGACCTCCTTCACCACGCCGGCGAGCTCGCTGCCGGGCGAGAAGGGCAGCGGCGGCTTGAACTGGTACTTGTTCTGGATGATGAGCACGTCGGGGAAGTTGACGCTCGCCGCTTTCACCTGAACGACTACCTCTCCAGGACCCGCCCGAGGGGAAGGCAGGTCTTCCAGAACCAGGGCGTCGGGCGGGCCGAACTGTTTGCAGAGCACCGCTTTCATCGTAGGCTTGCATTATGCCAACCCTCGCCACCGACGACGCGGTCAAGCTGTACTACGAGGAGGCGGGCAGCGGCACGCCGATCGTGTTCGTGCACGAATTCGGCGGCGACTACCGCAGCTGGGAGCCGCAGGTGCGCTTCTTTTCGCGCCGCTACCGCTGCATCGCCTTCAACGCTCGCGGCTATCCCCCGTCGGACGTGCCCGAGGATTTCGAGCGCTACTCGCAGGCGCGCGCGCGCGACGACATCCGCTGCGTGCTCGACGCGCTCGGCATCCAGCGCGCGCACATCGTCGGCCTTTCGATGGGCGGCTTCGCCACGCTGCATTTCGGCATGACCTACGGCTATCGCGCGATCTCGATCACCGTCGCCGGCGGCGGCTACGGCTCGCACCCCGCGCACTACCGCCAGTTCCAGGCCGACTCGAGGAAGAACGCAGACCTGATCAAGCGCGAGGGCATGGCGAAGTTCGTCGCGACCTACGGCAGCGGCCCGCAGCGCGTGCAGCTCGAGGTCAAGGACCCGCGCGGCTTCGCGGAGTACCTGCGCCAGTTCGAGCAGCACTCTGCGCTGGGGGCGGTGAACACGCTCCTCGGGGTGCAGTGCCGGCGGCCGTCGTTCTACGACCTCACCGCCGAGATGGCGCGCGTGGATGTGCCGACGCTCATCCTGTCGGGCGACGAGGAGGAACCCTGCCTCGAGGTGAAGCTCCTCATGAAGCGCACCATCCCGACCGCGGGCCTCGCGGTGCTGCCGAAGAGCGGCCACGCCATCAACCTCGAGGAGCCGGCTCTTTTCAACCAGCTGCTCGACGATTTCCTCCACCAGGTCGAGGCCGGGCGCTGGAGCCGGCGCGACCCGCGCGCCACGGTGCCGTCGATCCACGGGCCGTCCGGCAAGCCATGAGCCTGCGCGTCGAAGAGCGCGGCGCGGTCGGCTGGATCGTGTTCGACCAGCCGGCGAAGCGCAACGCCATCAACGGCGCCATGTGGCGCGGCATCGCGCCGGCGATGGCACGCTTTGACGCGGACGCGGAGGTACGCTGCGTGGCCTTCCGCGGCGCGGGCACCGAGGCTTTTTCCGCCGGGGCTGATATTTCGGAGTTCGAGTCAAGCCGCGCGCAGCGCACTGCCGTGGACGAGTACGACAGCCTGCTCGACCAGGTGCTGCGCGCGATCCAGGGCTCGCCCAAGCCCTCGGTGGCGATGATCCACGGCTACTGCCTGGGCGGCGGCGTGGAGATCGCGCTCGCGTGCGACCTGCGCTACTGCGGCGCCTCGGCGCAGTTCGGCATCCCGGCGGCGAAGCTCGGCCTCCCCTACAACGTCGAGGGGCACAAGCGCCTGCTCGAGACCGTCGGCCACGCGCGCGCGCGCGAGATCATGTTCCTCGGCCGGCGCTATCCCGCCGAGGAAGCGCTGGCGATGGGGCTGGTCCATCGGGTTTTGCCGGACGCAGCGCTCGAGGGCTTCACAACGGAGGTTCTTCAAACTCTGTCGGAGAATGCGCCGCTGTCGATCGCGAACTCCAAGATCATCATCGAGGAATACGTGAAGTCCTCCGGCGCGCCGGACGCGGCGCGCATGCGCGCGGCGATCGAGCGCTGCGCGCGCAGCGACGACTACCGCGAGGGACGGCGCGCCTTCATGGAGAAGCGCAAGCCCCGCTTCAAGGGGCGATGAAGATCAAGGCCATCAAGGTGCGGGCGGTGGCCGCGCCGATGAAGCGGCCGCTCGCCACGAGCACCGGCGCGGTCAGCGTGGCGCCGCTGCTCCTGCTCGACCTCGAGACCGACGCCGGCATCGTCGGGCGCTCCTATCTCTTCGGCATCGGAAAGAATGCGCTCGCCCCGCTCGCGAAGCTGGTCGAGGGCATGGCGGAGATGGTGAAGGGCGACGAGGTCGCGCCGTTCGACGTCGAGCGCAAGCTCCGCGCTCGGCACACGCTGCTCGGCGTGCACAACATCGTGCTGTTCGCCATGTCGGGGATCGACATGGCGGCCTGGGACGCGCTCGGCCAAGAGCTGGAACGGCCCTTGGTGTCTTTGTTGGGCGCAAGTCCGCGTCCCATCCCGGCGTACAACTCCAAGGGCCTCGGCATCCAGCCGGAAAAGGAGCTGGCGAGAGAGGCTGCTGAGCTCGTCGCCGAAGGGTTTCGCGCAGTGAAGCTTCGCCTTGGCCGGGCGCAGGCGCGCGACGACCTGCACGCCCTGCGAGCAGTCAAGAAGGAAATCGGCCCCGATGTCACCCTGATGGTCGACTTCAACCAGGCGCTCAGCGTCGCCGAGGCGGTCCGCCGCGGGCGCATGATCGACGACGAGGGTGGCGTGTACTGGATCGAGGAGCCGGTGCGCGCGGACGATTTCGCGGGATGCGCGCAGATCAGGCGCGAGGTGCATACCCCGATCCAGATCGGCGAGAACTTCATGGGGCCCGAGCAGATGGCGCAGGCGCTCGCCGCCGGCGCTGCCGACTACGTCATGCCCGACGCGCAGCGCATCGGCGGCGTCACCGGCTGGATGCGCGCGGCCGCGCTCGCCCAGGGAGCCGGGCTCGAGATGTCGAGCCATCTCTTCCCGGAGGCGAGCTGCCACCTGCTCGCCGCGACGCCGACCTGCCACTGGCTCGAGTACGTGGACTGGGCGAACCCGGTGCTCGAGGCGCCGCTCGAGCTGAAGGACGGCCACGCGCTGATCCCGCCCGCCCCCGGCATCGGCCTCAAGTGGGACGAAGGCGCGGTGCGGCGCTACGCGCTCTGATGTTCAGCCGTCATTTCGCGCACTGGCCGCCAGGACAACCGCGGTCTTTGGAACTTCCCCGGGAAACTGTCTATCGGAATCTCGAGAATAGCGCCGCGCGCCATCCGCAGCGCGCGGCGATCGACTTCTACGGCAGCCGCCTGAGCTACGCCGAGCTCAGGCGCCAGGTCGACGCGCTCGCCGGCCACCTGCAGCGGCGCTGCGGCGTCGCGCGCGGCGAGCGCGTGCTGCTCTACGCGCAGAACAGCCCGCAGTACGTCATCGCCTACTACGCCATCCTGCGCGCCGACGCCGTCGTGGTGCCGGTCAACCCGATGAACCGCACCGAGGAGCTGCGCCACTACGTCGAGGACTCCGACGCGGCCATGGCGATCGTCGGCCAGGACCTGCTGGGCGAGATCGAGCCGCTCGGCGTGAAGCGGGTGCTGCCGATCGTCTATTCGGATTACCTGACCACACCCACCGACCTGCCGGTGCCCGAGTTTCTGAAGGCGCAGGGTTCTGCCGAGTGGAGAGAGGCCCTGGGGGCGAACCTCACGCCGGGGTCGCACCTCGCCGCGCCGGACGACCTCGCGGTGATGCCGTACACCTCGGGCACCACCGGCAAGCCCAAGGGCTGCATGCATACGCATACCAGCATCCAGGCGACCACGGTGGCGTACCTCTACTGGCGCGGCGCTCAGGAGGCGAGCGTGGTGCTGTCGGCGCTGCCGATGTTCCACGTCACCGGCATGCAGGCCGGCATGAACGCGCCGATCCACACCGCCGCGACGCTGGTAGTGCTCGCGCGCTGGGACCGCGACGCCGCCGCGATGCAGATCGAGCGGGCGCGCGTCACCAACTGGTCGGCGATCACGACGATGCTGGTGGATTTTTTGTCCAATCCTCGCCTCTCCCAGTACGACCTTTCTTCGCTGAAAGTCCTCGGCGGCGGCGGCGCGGCGATGCCCGAGGCGGTGGCGCGGCGCCTCGAGGAGGTGATCGGCCTGCCGTTCGTCGAAGGCTACGGCCTGTCCGAGACCATGGCGCCGACGCACATCAACCCGCCGCACCGGCCCAAGCGCCAGTGCGGCGGGATCCCGTTCTACAACACCGATGCACGCGTCGTTGATCTTCAGGATTTTCATGAGCTGCCACCTCATCAGGTGGGGGAGATCATCGTGCACGGGCCGCAGGTGTTCCGCGGCTACTGGAAGCAGCCCGAGGCGAGCGCGCAGGCCTTCGTCGAGCACGACGGCAAGCGCTTCTTCCGCACCGGCGACCTCGGCTACTACGACGAGGAGGGCTACTTCTTCATCACCGACCGCCTGAAGCGCATGATCAACTGCTCGGGCTACAAGGTCTGGCCCGCCGAGGTCGAGTCCATGCTCTACGCGCACCCCGCGGTGCAGGAAGCCTGCGTGATCGGCGCGCGCGACGGCTACCGCGGCGAGACGGTCAAGGCCGTTGTCGTTCTCAAGAGCGCTGCGAAGAACACTTCCCCGAAAGACATCATCGACTGGGCGCGGGAAAGGATGGCCGCGTTCAAGGTGCCGCGGCTGGTCGAGTTCGTCGACGAGCTACCCAAGACCGCGAGCGGCAAGATCCTGTGGCGCAAGCTGCAGGAGGAAGAAAACCGCAAATGAGATTCGCGCTCGCGGCGGCGCTGCTGGTGGCCGTCCAGGCGTTTGGCCATACGCACGAAAAGGGCGACATCCAGGTGCGCCACCCCTGGTCGCGCGCCACGCCGCCCGGCGCCAAGGTCGGAGTCGGCTACATGGAGATCCGCAACCGCGGCTCGCAGCCCGACCGGCTGCTCTCAGCCTCGACCGCCGTGGCGAAGCGCGTGGAGATGCATGTCACGCAGCGCGAGGGCGAGGTGATGAAGATGCGCCAGGTACAGTCATTCGAGATCCCGGCGCGCGAGCGCTACGCGCTAAGGCCGGGGGGATCGCATCTCATGCTGGTCGATCTGGTGCAGCCGCTCGAGAAAGGCGGGCGTTTCACGATGAAGCTGCGTTTCGAGCGCGCCGGCGAGCTCGAGATCGAGCTCGAGGTGCAGGAACGAGGCTCGCGCCACCCCCGTCATTGATAAGCGGCCCGGGGACAGAGCACATATGATGACGGTGATGCGTTTTCTAAAAGGCCTGATCGTTGCGGCGCTCGCATCGCCGTGCGCGTCGGCCGCCCCGCTCGTCTACGTCGCGCCCATCGAAGGCATCATCGACCTGGGCCTCGCGCCCTTCGTGCAGCGCGTTCTGGACGAGGCGGGCGCCGCCGGCGCGGCCGCCGTGGTGCTGGAGATCAACACGTTCGGCGGGCGCGTGGACGCCGCGGTGCAGATCCGCGACGCGCTGCTCAGCGCCAAAGTGCCGACCGTCGCGTACGTGAACCGGCGCGCCATCTCCGCCGGCGCGCAGGCGGCCTCGGAAAAGACCGTGTCCTACATGAGGAAGGAATTCCGCGCCACGGCCGAGACCCGCAAGCGCCCGGCGCTGATCGCCGAGGCGATGGTCGACCCGGACGTCGCCATCCGCGGCGTGATCGAGAAAGGCAAGCTCCTCACGCTCACCACCGACGAGGCGCTGAAGCACAAGGTCGCCGAGCTCCGTGCCGACAGCCTGGAGGCGGCGCTCGAGCGCCTGGGCATCAAGGGCGCCGAGCTCAGGCGCGCCTCGCCGAACTGGGCGGAGAACGTGGTGCGCTTCCTGACGCATCCGGTGCTGAGCTCGCTGCTCGTCACCGTCGGCATGCTCGGCATCATCATCGAGCTGCGCACGCCCGGCTTCGGCGTCGCCGGCGCGATCGGCGTGGGCAGCCTGGCCGCGTTCTTCTGGGGCCATTGGCTGGTGCAGCTTGCCGGCTGGGGCGAGCTGCTGCTCGCGCTGGGCGGCGTCGCGCTGCTCGCGCTCGAGCTCTTCGTCATCCCGGGCTTCGGCTTCGCCGGCATCCTCGGCATCGTCGCGCTCCTCGCGGCGCTGGTGATGAGCGTGGTGGGTTCCGGCGCGACGCCGGAATTCTTCATGCTGGCCGCCGGGCGCATCGTCCTTTCGCTGCTGGTCGCGCTGGTCGCCAGCTTCCTGCTCCTGCGCTTCATGCCGCGCACGCCCTTCGGGCGGCGCCTCATCCTGGACACCGGTCTCGGCCCCGTTGAGGAAGACGACCTGCGCTGGATCGGCAAGCGCGGACGCGCAAGCTCGCCGCTGCGTCCGGCGGGAATCGCCGACATCGAAGGCGCGCGCGTGGACGTGGTGTCCGAAGGGGAGCTGATCGAGCCCGGCACGCCGATCGAGGTCATGCGCGTGGACGGCAACCGCATCGTGGTGCGGCAAATAACCAACACCAACGAGAAGGAGGAGAAATGACCGGACTGGAGACGGGCATCACCGGCGGATTGGGCATCCTGATCATCGTCGTCGTAGCGATTTTCCTGCTGCTGTACCTGGTGCCTATCCCGCTGTGGATCGCGGCCTGGGCCTCGGGCGCCTACGTGGGTCTCTTCACCCTGGTCGGCATGCGCCTGCGCCGCATCCCGCCGAACACCGTGGTCACGGCGCGCATTAGCGCCGTGAAGGCGGGCCTGGACCTCTCGGTCAACGACCTGGAGGCGCACTACCTCGCGGGCGGCAACGTGGTGCGAGTGGTCAACGCGATGATCTCGGCCGACAAGGCGAACATCCCGCTGCCCTTCAAGCGCGCCGCGGCCATCGACCTCGCCGGGCGCAACGTGCTCGAGGCGGTGCAGATGTCGGTCCTCCCCAAGGTGATCCAGACACCGAAAATCGCGGCCGTCGCCAAGGACGGCATCCAGCTCATCGCCGTTTCGCTCGTTACGGTCCGCACCAACATCGACCGGCTGGTGGGGGGCGCCGGCGAGGAGACGATCATCGCGCGCGTCGGCGAAGGCATGGTGAGCACCATCGGTGCCGCAGCGAGCCACAAAAACGTGCTCGAGAACCCGGATCACATCTCCAAGCACGTCCTGACCAAGGGCCTGGACGCGGGCACGGCCTACGAGATCCTGTCGATTGATATTGCCGACGTGGATGTGGGCCGCAACATCGGCGCGGAGCTGCAGACCGACCA
>Ga0187892_10005917_pt1 | contig 18689 bp, 19 predicted proteins | sample MA1701073metaG_FD_139345 | JGI IMG/M metagenome (GOLD analysis project Ga0187892, IMG submission 139345) | Bio-ooze microbial communities from a basaltic lava cave in the Kipuka Kanohina Cave System on the Island of Hawaii, USA - MA170107-3 metaG ...
GTGAGAAGAATCGGCGGAAGGGACGTGAAGGGGGACCTACCTCAGATGGGCCTTGGCGCCTGCCTGCGGCCTCAAGGGGCGGTTTCCGGGGGGCGCGAAGAATCCGTATTCGTCAGGGCTGGCCAGCCGCTGGAAATTGGCGTCGGTGGAAAGCTCAATGCGCCGCGCCTCTACCTGCTCCGTTGCTCCCGCCTTACGCGGCGACGCGGGAACGGTCAACGGCTGAACGGTCAACGGTTGAACGGCTTCGCAGCGAAGGGGAGGCCGCTCGCGGGCGCGGCGCACAGGAGGGGAGGGTGAAGTGGATGCCGCGCCCGCGGGCGGACCTTATCCTGGAGAGAGGGGTCCGGAACGGCCGGCGATGAGGGCGCCGGGGCCCCGGACGGACATTCTCTTGAGCGTCTCCTTCTGCGACTCGTCGAGGGGGCGGAAGCGGCCGCCGACGAAGTAGTCGTAGTCCGCGGCCGAGGAGCGCTGGACGCTGTTGATCTCGACCTCGGTCAGCTCCTGCTCGGGCTGGAGCTTGCAGTAGGCGAGGAAGCGGCGCCCGACGAACTGCCGCTGCAGGTCGAAAAAGGTGGTGTTGAAGCGGCGGCCGGTGGCGCTGCGGGAGCCGGCGCGCCGGGTCTCGCGGAGGTGGACGGTGAAGCCGTCGTCCGCCAGCTTCACGACCGCGCCTTCGTACTCCGCGCTGCCGTCCCACATCCAGATGTCGCAGGCCCGCTCCGTTCCCTGTTCCATGTCCGCGCCTCCGCTCTCGTCACCCATCTACAATGGGTTTTACCACATGGAAAATGTGTGTCAAGGGCGCGCGCGGAAAAAAAAGGCTACGCCAGCGCGCGCAGCGTCTTCTGCGGCTCCTGGATCGAGGCGATCTGCACCGCCACGCGATCGCCCGACCGCACCGCCGCCCCGGCCGCGAACGGCCGGCCGCCCGCCTCCAGGGCCACCGCGTCCCCCGGCCGCATCGGCAGGCCCACCACCGCCCCGGGACGCAGCTCCAGCACTTCCCGCAGCGTCATCGTCCACGCCGCCGCCACCGCCCGCAGCTCGACCCGCGCCGCGAGCACCCGCGTCCAGTCGGGCGCCGCCGCCCCCTTGCGCGCCGGCCGCCGCTCCAGCCGCCTCGCCCCGGGCTCCGACGCCCGCTGCGCCCGCCCGGCGTCCAGCCAGTCCTCCACCAGCAGCGCCCGCCTTCCGCGCAGCGCCCCGGCCCGCCCCGCGAGCTTCGCCGCCCCGCCGATCTCCACCACCGCCTGGGCCGTCACGGGCTGCCCCGTCACCAGCACGTCCCCCGGCGCCAGCGCCTCGAGGTCCGCCAGCGAGATCCCCTCGACCGCCAGCCGCACCGCCACCGCCACCTCCGCCTGCGCCACCGCCGGCGCCAGCCCGTGCCCCACGACGGTCCCGGCCGTCGCCGCCGCGCTGCGCTCGACGAGCCGCTCGGCCATCGACGACGGCAGGCACAGGTTCACGCCCGCCCGCCGCCCTTCGCTCTCGACCAGGAAGCCGATCCGCACGAGCGCCTCGTCCGCCACCAGCGCGCGCGCCGCCTGCGGGTCGGTCTCGTGCCCGCGCCGCTTCAGCCGCGCCACCATGATCCCCGCCCAGCACTGCGCCACGCGATCGAGCAGCCGGTCGACCACGCGGTCGAGGAGCTGCCACTCCATCTCGCGCATCCCCCGCTCCGGCGGCGCCCCCACCGGGCCGCCCGCGCCGAGCATGCGCTCGACGAGCGGGAACGCGAGCGCCGGGTCGATCTCCAGGAGCAGCGACGCCCCGCCCGGCTCCACCACCGCCCCGACCATCGCCGTCGGGTTCGACACCGCGTCCGCGAACTCCGCGAGCGTCGTCTGCTCGACGCCCGCCAGCTGCGCCTCGACCGGCGCGCGCAGCACCGGCCCGAGCAGCTCGCGCAGCGCCCCCGCGAACGGCTCGTGGATCGTCTGGATCGCGCGGAGATCGCGCCGCCCGAGCCGCTGCGGGCGGCGGAAGTCGATCGGCGTCACCGGCCCGCCCGGCTGGCCGCGGCCCGCGATCGGGATCTCGCCGGCGTTGATCGCGCGCAGCAGCGCGTCGACCTCCAGCTGCGACAGGACGCGTTCGCCCTCGGGCATCACCGGCCTCCCCTCGGCCGCGGCGCCGGCTCGACCAGCCGCTCGCCCGGCTCCGTCTCGCGCAGCTCCCGCAGCTTCGACTCCACGTACGTCGGGTCCCTGTCCAGCGCCTTCAGCTCCGCGCGCGCCCGCTCGCGCTGCGCCTCCTGCCGCGCGAACTCCGCCTCGGCCTCCGACAGCCGCCGGTGGAGCTCCGCGTTGAGCGCGTGCGCGTCGACCGCGCGCCACGAGAGCGCGCCCGCCAGCACGACCGCGACCGCGGCCCACGCCGCAACCGCCGCGCGCGCGCGCATTGTACCCCTTCCCGGAGGCCCGCTTGACAGATTTCCCAAGGCCGTGCTAGAGTGACCGTCTCTGGAGAGTTATCGACCGCTTGGAGGCCCCTCCTTGACCCCCCCGGAGCAGCCGCACCGGCCCCCGGCGCACGATCCCGGAAGACGCCGCTTCCGCTTCTGGCGCTTCCGCCCCCGCCGCGTGCGGACCGTCGCGGTCCTGCCGACGCTCCTCACCCTCGGGAACGGCATCTGCGGCTTCATCGCGATCGTCCAGATCGGCAAGGGCATGAGCAGCGGGCAGTGGCACCACTTCCACTGGGCCGGGTTCCTCATCCTGCTGGCGATGGTGTTCGACGCGCTCGACGGCAAGGTCGCGCGCATGACGCGCACCGCCTCGAAGTTCGGCGCGCAGATGGACTCCCTGTGCGACCTCGTCACGTTCGGCATCGCGCCCGGGTTCCTCGTCTACGCGCTCAACCACAAAGGCCCGCTGACGGACCGCGTCGTGCTCGTCGTCAGCGTCTTCTACGCGATGTGCGCGCTGCTGCGGCTGGCCCGCTTCACGGTCGAGACCTCGCCCGACGAAAGCTCGCACCAGGAGTTCTCGGGGCTTCCCTCCCCGGCGGCGGCCGGCACGATCGCCTCGGCCGTCATCTCGTACAACGTGTTCCAGGACGAGTGGCCCCTCGTCAACGCCGTCCTGAACAGCGTCTCGGCCGCGCTTCCCTTTATCGCCTTCGCGCTCGGCGTCCTCATGGTGTCGCGCATCCGTTACGCGCACGTCGTCAACCAGCTCTTCCGCGGGTTCCGCCCGTTCGTGCGGCTGGTCGAGTTCGCGGTCGTCGCGATCCTCATCGTGATCTTCCACGAAGTCGCGATCTTCCTCGCCTTCGCGGGCTACGTGCTGACCGGCCCGGTCCTCTGGGCGCGCGCGCGCCTGGTGCGCAAGCCGGCCGAGGCCGGGGCCGCGCCGGCCCCGCCGGCGGACGGCGAGCACGACGGCTCGTTCTTCTAGTGGGCCGCATCATGCGAGCCGTGCGGGCGTACATCGGGCTGGGCGCCAACCTCGGCGACTGCGCAGCGACCATCGCCCGCGCCGTGCGCATGCTCGACCATGTGCCGGGCGTGCGCGTCCTGCGGCGCTCGCGCCTGCGCCGCACCGGGCCGCTCGGCACCCGCGGGCCCGACTTCCTCAACGGCGTCGTCGAGGTCCGCTGCGCGCTCCCGCCCCGCGGGCTCCTGCGCGCGATGCTCGCCATCGAGAAGCGCCTCGGCCGCACCCGCCCCCGCCGCTGGGCGCCGCGGACGATCGACCTCGACCTCCTGCTCTACGGGCGCCGCACCGTCCGCGCCCCGGGCCTCGTCGTCCCCCACCCGCGCCTCGCCGAGCGGCCGTTCGTGCTGGAGCCGCTCGCCGAGCTGAGGCCGCGCCTGCGCGTGCCGGGACGCCGGCGCACCGTGCGGACGATGCTCCGGGAGTCGGCCCGATGACCGCGCTCGTCGAGACCATCCGCGAGGTCCGCGAGTACGTGACGCGCTGGCGCCGCGAGGGGAAGAAGGTCGGCTTCGTGCCGACGATGGGCGCCTTCCACGCCGGCCACTGCTCGCTCATGGCGAGGTCGCACAAGGAGTGCGCCGGGACGATCGTCAGCATCTTCGTCAACCCGCTGCAGTTCTCGGCGGGCGAGGACTACGACCGCTATCCGCGCCAGCTCCACAAGGACCTGAAGATGGCGGAGAGCGAGCGGGTGGAGGTCGTCTTCTCGCCGTCGGTCGCCGAGATCTACCCGAAGGGGTTCGGCACGCACGTCATCCAGGAGAAGAGCGGCCTGCCGTCGAAGCTCTGCGGCCAGTCCCGGCCCGACCACTTCCAGGGCGTGATGACGGTCGTCGCGAAGCTCTTCAGCATCGTGAAGCCGGACGTCGCGTACTTCGGGCAGAAGGACTACCAGCAGTACCTCATCATCCGCCGGATGGCGATCGACCTGAACCTCGGCGTCGAGGCGCGCCTGCTGCCGACGGTGCGCGAGGAGGACGGGCTGGCGCTGAGCTCGCGCAACATCTACCTCGGCCCGAAGCAGCGCAAGGACGCGACGTGCCTGATCCACGCGCTGCAGAGGGCGGAGGAGCTGGTGGGGTCGGGCGAGAGCTCGGCGACGCGCGTGGGAGGGGAGATGCGGCGGGTGATCAACCGCGTGAAGGGCGCGCGCATCGACTACATCGCGATCGTCAACTCCGAGACGCTGGAGCCGGTGAAGGAGATCAAGGGGCGGACGCTCGTGGCGCTGGCGGTGCGCATCGGCAAGGCGCGGCTGATCGACAACATCCTCCTGTAGTCGCATTTCGTATTTCGTATTTGGTACTTCGCAGGCGCGCCGCCGCGGAATACGAAATGCGAAATGCGAAATACCGTCTGCCTCCGCTGTCCCGCCAAGGTCAACCTCTTCCTCGAGGTCCTCGGGAAGCGCGCGGACGGCTACCACGAGATCGCGACTCTGATGGCTCCGGTGTCGCTCTACGACACGCTGGAGCTGGCGGCCGCGGAACGCGACGTGATGGAGGTCGAGCCCGGCGGAGCGGCGCCCGCGGACCGGACGAACACGGCCTGGAAGGCGATCGACGCGCTTCGGCGGTCGCACGCCGTGCCGCCGCTGCGGATCCGCCTGCGCAAGCGGATCCCATCGGGCGCGGGGCTGGGGGGCGGATCGAGCGACGCGGCGGGGGCGGTGCGGGCCGCGAACGGCGCGTTCGGCCTCGGGCTCTCGGTGGCCGACGAGTCGGCCGTGCTCGCGCTCGTCGGCTCGGACACGGCGTTCTTCGCGCACGGGGGATGGGCGGAGTGCACCGGACGCGGGGAGGTCGTGCGGCCGGTCGCGGGACGCCGGTTGCTCCTGGTGATCGTCGCGCCGCCGTTCGAGTGCCTCACGCGCGACGTCTACGCGCGGTATCGCCGCGCGGGACCGCGCCGCCGGCGGGGGTGGTTCAACCGGCTGGAGGAGCCGGCGTTCGCGCTGCGGCCCGAGCTCGCGCGGATCAAGCGGGAGATGTCGCGCCTCCCGTTCGCGCGGGTGCAGATGACGGGAAGCGGCTCGGCGATCTTCGGCGTCTGCCGGGACGCGCGCGCGCAGAAGCGGCTCGCGGCGGAGTGCCGGAAGGCGGGCTGGGGGAAGGTGTTCGCGGTGCGGACGCTCGACCGCTGAACCGTTCGACCGTTCGACCGTTGCACCGCTCCGCCGTTCCCGTCGCACGGTTGCCGGAGTCCGCGAGCGAGACCGCGTCTCGTTAGCGATGAGGCGTCTCGCCGCCACCCTGCTGCTCGCCGGATGCTCCGCGGCACCCGCGTCCGAGGAGCCGCGCGATTTCGAGAGTCTGTGGAAGCGCGCGTGCGAAGCCCATCCCGCCGACCGGCGGTCGAGGCTCTTCTGCGTTCCCTGGTCGTCGCACTGCGGCAGCCTTGCCGACCTGGCGGGCGGGGACCGTGCCACGTTCGACCTCCTCTTCTCCCGCCTGCTCGAGGAACCGTCGATCGCACCCTGCGTCTTCGCCATGGCGAGCGCCCCGTCGTGCGCGCTCGGGGAATCCCACTCGATCGAGCTGGTGGAGCGTCTGTCCGGCAGCGCGGACAAGACCCGGCGCGCGATCCTGCTGTCCGCGATCGACTGGCATGCGAATCACGCCCATCGCGTCGAAGAGCATGGCTGGCACTACAGCGTTCCGGCCCGCGTCGAGAAGGTCCTGTCCGACTCGGTGGACGTCGATGAACGTCGGGCGCTCGTGCGGCTGCTGCTCGCCTACTTCACGCGCTACCGCGAGGCACGAAACGCATTGTGGGATCGGCTTGCCGGGGAGCACGCCTTCGATCCGGACGTGGATGACGTCGTAGAGGGGCTGCTGTTCCTGGCGCGAGACGGCCCGGACTCGGTGCGGTTCGAGATCGTGTCCGGGCTCCGCCATTACCTGCTTGCGGCTATCCCGGCTCCGGACCCCCAGGCTCCCGGCCGGCTCGCCCGTTACCACCTCCGGCACGATTGGGACTTCTCGGCGGAGCATGCCGCGGCCTTCGCGAACGCGCTGGAGAAGGTCGCGCGGAAGGCCTCGTCCGCGGACTATCGCTGGGACGCCGCGGAGGGACTGTGCACCCTCGACGCCGGGAGGGGCGCGCGCGCCATTGTCGGCATCATCAAGGACCGGCCCGCCGCCGGGGGGGTGAGCCGCGCCGTGTACACGGCCAGCCACAATCCGTCGGCGCTGAAGGCGCTCGCGGATGCGGCCCCCGGCGGGGAGTTGCGCGCGGCCGCCATCAGGGAGTGGGGCCGCCGGGTCATCTTCTGGAAGGACAAGGAGCGCGCCGACGCGGTCGCACGCCTGATGCGGTGGCTCCGCGACGACGCCGAAGAAGTCCGCGCCGCAGCGCTCGAGAGGCTCTGCGCCGAGATCTACGACCTCGTCATGGAGGAGCAGATCACCTTCGCCGGGCTCGAGAGCCGCGCCGGCGAGCTGCTTGACATCGTCCTGCGCGACCCGTCGGTCCGCGTCCGCCGCGTGGCCGTGGACGAGCTGCGGAAGCACGAGGAGTTCGCCGACCACCTGCCGTCCGCCCTGCGCGCGAAGGTGGAGGCGCTGCTGCGCTCGGTGGAGTGACCTCGCAGAACGGCAGAACGGTTGAACGGTGTAACGGTCGAACGGTTCCAGCCGATATACTCACGTCATGGCCGCGAAGGACCTCCTGCGCAAGATCCCCTCCGTCGACCAGATCCTGGCGAAGGTGTCGGACCTCGTCGCCGCCCACGGGCGCGAGCTCGTCACCAACGTCGTCCGCCAGGCCATCGACGACCTCCGCGCGCGCCTCCGCGGCGACAAGCCGGACGAAGCCGCCCTCAAGGAGGACGCCATCCGCGGCGACGTCGTGCGCCGGCTCGAAGCCAAGCGCGCCCCCAAGCTCTGCCGCGTCATCAACGCGACCGGCGTCATCCTCAACACCGGCCTCGGCCGCGCCGTCCTCCCGAAGGCTGCCATCCAGGCGATCGCCTCCGAGCAGTCCGGCTACTCGCTCCTCGAGGTCGACCGCGCCACGGGCGACCGCAACCACCGCGAGGTCCACATCGTCGAGCTCCTCCGCGAGATCAGCGGCGCGGAGGCGACCACCGTCGTCAACAACAACGCCGGCGCCACGCTCATCTCGCTCGCCGCGATGGCCGCAGGCCGCGAGGTCATCGTCGCCCGCGGGCAGCTCGTCGAGATCGGCGGCAGCTTCCGCATCCCCGACGTCATGGAGCAGAGCGGCTGCCGGCTCGTCGAGGTCGGCACCACCAACAAGGTCCGTCTCGAGGACTACGAGAAGAAGATCGGCCCGAACACCGCCCTCCTCCTGCGCGTCCACCCGTCGAACTACCGCATCGTCGGCTTTACGGAGGAGCCGTCGCTCGAGGAGCTCGTGGCCCTCGGGAAGAAGCACAACCTCCCGGTCATGGACGACCTCGGCTCCGGCGCGTTCGTCGACCTCGCGCAATTCGGCATCCGGGGCGAGCCGACCGTGCAGGACTCCGTGAAGGCGGGCGCCGACGTCATCACCTTCAGCGGCGACAAGCTGCTCGGCGGCCCCCAGGCGGGCCTCATCGTCGGCAGGAAGAAGCCGGTCGCGACGATCCGCCGGCACCCGCTCTTCCGCGCGCTGCGCATCGACAAGCTCAAGCTCACCGCCCTCGAGGCCACGCTCAAGCTCTACCTCGACCACGACCGCCTCCTGCGCGAGCACCCGACGCTCCGCATGCTCGCCATGGGCGTCGACGAGCTCGAGCGGCGCGCGCTGGAGCTCGCGGCGATGGCCAAGAAGATCCCGGGGTGGGCCGTCGAGATCCTCGACGACGCTTCGCAGGTCGGCGGCGGCAGCGTCCCCGGGCAGGAGCTGCCGACGAAGGTCGTCGCGCTCCGCCACGCGAAGCTCTCGCTCGAGGAGGTCGACGACCGCCTCCGCGCGCACACCCCCTGCATCTGGACGCGCGTCCAGCGCGACCGCGTGCTCGTCGACGTTCGCACGCTCCTCGACGGCGACATCGCCGACATCGCGGCCGCCCTCGCGGGCATCGCCTGAGGAGCGAATCTCGAATGGGACGTGGTGCGAATCTCGAATCTCGGATGCGCACCGTCGACGGCAGGCTCCCGAGATTCGTGATTCGAGATTCGAGATTCTCCCGGTAGCAATCCCCCGGAACTCCCGCTATACTCCGCCCCCCATGCGAGAGAAGGGAGATCTCCTCCTCGGGCGCATCGCCCTCCGCGAAGGCCTCATCAAGAAGGACCAGCTCTACGACTGCCTCATCGCGCAGGAGCGCAACCCGTCCAAGACGCTCGGCGCGATCATGGTCTCGCGCGGCTATCTCAAGAACGAGGACGTCGAGCGCCTCCTCGCGCTCCAGAAGACCGCCATCGGCGGCTCCGCGCCCGGCGAGCCCGAGGCGGCCCGCGGCGCGCCCTTCGGCCAGATCCTGATCGACAAGGGCCTCGCCACCGAGTACCAGGTCAACGAATGCCTGCGGCTGCAGGGCAAGCTCGCCGACCTCGGCATCACGCCCATCCCCCCCCTCGGCGAGATCCTCGTCAAGCGGCATTACCTGCGCAAGGACGCGGTCGAGACGGCGCTGCAGCTGCAGAACCTCCAGCTCTACGCCTGCCCCGAGTGCGGCGCCCGCATCACCACCGAGGACGAGCGCAAGGAGGGGGGCGAGGACCACGTCTGCCGCAAGTGCGGCGCCGAGGTGCCGTTCCTCTTCGCCAAGATGGCCGCCGCCGTCCACGAGGCGCTCGAAGCCGCCTCGAAGGAGCACGACGTCGACGTTCCGGACGAGGTGCGCCTCGCGCGCCTCGACCCCGCCAACCACTTCGGCAAGTACGTGCTCCTGCAGGAAATCGGCCGCGGCGGCGCCGGCATCGTCTACCGCGCGTGGCAGCGCGACCTCAACAAGGTCGTCGCGCTCAAGCTCCTCCCCCACGAGAGCGACACTGCCGCGGGCGTGCGCACCCCGTACGGCGACGCCGAGGACGTGAAGCGCTTCTACAACGAGACGCGCGCGGTCGCCGAGCTCACCCACCCGAACATCGTCCCGATCCTCGACTTCGGCACGATCGAGACCCACTTCTTCTACACGATGCGCCTCATCGACGGCGCCACGCTCGACGGGATCGTCCGGGAGGGGATCGACGAGAACGTCTTCCAGACGACCTTCATCAGCGACAAGGAGCGCTACCTGCCGGAGCCGGGCGGCGCCCGCCGCCTGAAGGGGCGCGAGCTCCCCATCAAGCTCGCCGCCGCGCTGATGCGCGACGTCTGCCGCGCGATCCAGTACGCGCACGAGCGCGGCGTCTACCACCGCGACCTCAAGCCGTCGAACATCATCATCGACCGCAGCGGGCGCCCGTGGGTCATGGACTTCGGCCTGGCGAAGCTCACGCGCATCGGCGACAGCGCCTACGTCAAGGGCGTCATCATGGGCACGCCCTACTACATGCCGCCCGAGCAGGCGATCGGCGACATGGAGAAGGTCGACAACCTGAGCGACGTCTACTCGCTCGGCGCGATGATCTACGAGCTGGCGTGCGGCTTCAGCCCGTTCGCCGGCAAGGGGCCCGACGAGGTGCTCGCGACGCTTCCGAAGACATCCCCCGACGCCATCGAGAAGCTCGCCCCCCACCAGCCGCCGCCGCTCCTGGCGATCATCCGCAAGGCGATGCAGCGCGAGAAGACGCGCCGCTACCAGACGGCGGCGGCGATGGCCGACGACCTCCAGCGCTTCCTCGACGGCGCGCCGCTCGCGCCCGAGCCGGAGGGGGCCGGCGGGGGGACGGCGCTGTGGGACCGGGTGAAGAAGCTCTGGTCCGGTTAGGGACGAATCTCGAATCTCGAATCTCGGGAGCACCACGGGCGACGCAAGGCTTCCGGAATTCGAGATTCGAGATTCGAGATTCTCCCTCACAGGGTGGCCGCCCACTCCCGCAGGTCGCGCACCACCGTCACCCCCTCCGGCCGCAGCCCCCGCCCGCGATCGACCAGGAACCCCCGCATTCCCGCCCGCCGCGCCCCTTCGATATCGTCCTCCACCAGATCGCCGATGTGCACCGCCTCGCCGGCCGCCACGCCCATCGCCCCCAGCGCCCGCTCGAAGATCCGCGGGTCGGGCTTGCGCAGCCCCTCCTCGGCGGAGATCCACACGCGATCGACGAGCCGCTCGAGCCCCAGCTCGCGCACGATCGTCCGCAGCCGCGTGTCCCAGTTGGAGATGATGCCGAGCTTCATCCCGCGCGCGCGCAGCGCCGCCAGCGCCTCCTCCACGTCCGGATAGAGCCGCCACACCGACGCGTGCCCGAACACCTCGAACAGCCGCAGGAACCACGCCTCGTGGTGGATCGACGCCAGCGACGGCACCCGGTCGTACACGCGCCGCGTGATCGTGCGCCACATCACGCGCTCCTGCGCGTCGGACACGTCGAGCACCGGCGCATACTGCCGGACGAACGCGTGGAACTCCTCGACGAACGGCGCCTCCAGCTCCCCCGCCGTGACGCTCGCCCCGAGCGCCCGCGCCTCGCGCGCGTAAACCTCGCCCACCGGCGGGTCCGGATGCAGCAGCGTGTGCCCCGCATCGAAGAAGACCGCCCTAGTCTTCATCGAGCAGCTCCTGCTTCCGCGCCCGCATCGCCGCCGGGCGCGCCGCCTTCCGCTGCGCCGCCGTCAGCTTCGTCCGCCGGAAGCCCGCCCACCCCGGCACCGCCTGGCGGAAGTGCTCGTACGTCGCGAGGAACTCCGGGCTCGGCGCCTCGCCCATCAGGTGCTGCGTCCGCACGTTGAGCACGACGCGGTACGCGCGCTCGCACTCCGCGCAGAGCGCCGCCCGCTCGTCCGCCCACACGATCGCGTCCTCCAGCGGCTCGTACCGCCACGCCGCGCGCGCGTCCGGCCGCAGTCCCGACAGCGCGCCGCGGCACGGGTCGCAGATCACCGCCGCCCCCGGATCACCACATCGTCCTCGATCCGCTCGACCGTCACCTCGCTCAGCCGCAGCGCGTCCGCCATCCGCCCCAGCCCCGTCCCCTCCACCGGCGTCTTCGCTCCGCGCCCGCCCACCACCTTCGGCGCCACGAACACCACCACCTCGTCCGCCAGCCCCGCCTCGAACACGCTCGCGTGAACCTCGCCGCCCCCCTCGACCAGGATCGTGTGGATGCCCGCGCGCGCGATCTCCTCGAACACCACGCGCAGGTCCATCACCTCGAGCTTGATCACCTCGACGCCCGCCCGCTGCAGCGCCCGCACCCGCTCGGCGGGCGCCGACGTCGAAACCGCCACGATCGTGCGCTGCTCGCGCGCCGTCTTCACGACCTTCGCGTCGCCCGGCACGCGCGCCCAGGAGTCCAGGATCACCCGCACCGGCCGGCTCCGGTGCCCGCGCATGATCGGATCGTCGCGCAGCGCCGTTCCCGAGCCGACGAGGATCGCCTGGTGCGCGTCGCGCAGCCGGTGCAGCCACGCGCGCGACGCCTCGCTCGAGATCCACCGCGAGTCCCCCGTGTGCGTGGCGATCTTGCCGTCGAGCGTCATCGCCCACTTCGCCACGACGTACGGCAGCCCCGTCTCGTGGAACTTGAAGAATCCCGGATTCGCCCGCCGCGCCTCCTGCGCGAGCACGCCGGTCCGCACGCGCACGCCCCCGCGCCGCAGCGCCGCGAACCCCCGGCCATTCACGATCCCGTGCGGGTCCCGCACCGCCGCCACGACCTCCTTCACGCCGGCGCGCACGAGCGCCTCGGTGCACGGCGGCGTCTTCCCCGTGTGGCAGCACGGCTCCAGGTTGACGTAGACCGTCGCTCCGCGCGCCCGCGCCCCCGCCTTCCCCAGCGCCGTCGCCTCCGCGTGCGCCCCCCCGTAGCGCGCGTGCCACCCTTCGCCCACGACCCGGCCGCCGCGGACGACCACCGCACCGACCCGCGGATTCGGCTCGACCCGCCCCTCGCCCCGCCGCGCGAGCTCCAGCGCGCGCCGCATGAATGTCTCGTGCACGGGAGCAAAGTGTAGCAGTTCGGTGTTAAACTTACGAACGGCGGGGGTCCGTGCATCGTCTACTAATGTGGGGTTCCCGAAACCATGAGACGACTTCTTCTCCTCGGCGGGCTCTCGCTGGCGCTCTTCGCGGCTCCCGCCGCCACCGTCGCGCAGGACGACGAGACCACCGCGAAGTCCCGCGAGGCGAGCGACAAGGCGGCGCGCTGGCTCATCAAGAACCAGAACAAGAACGGCTCCTGGGGCCTCGACCAGCGCGGCTCGTCGGACTGCCTCACCTGCACGTCGATCGCCGCCCTGGCGCTCATGGCGGGCGGCAACCACGAGCGCGGCGGGCCGGACCGCGAGTCGGTCGAGGCGGTCCGCGCGGCCCTCGAGTACGTCCTGACCAAGGCGAAGCGCCGCCCGAGCGACATCGCCCACGGCACCACGACGCTGATCCAGAGCAAGCTCGGCCACCGCGTGCACACGTTCTTCACCGTCACGTTCCTCACGCAGGCGTACGGCATGCGCGGGCAGTGGGTGCCGCGGGAGCACCTCGACGAGATGCGCGAGGTTCTCACGGCGATGGTGACGAGCATCGCGACGACGCAGGAGTCGGACGGCAGCTGGCACAAGGAGGCGTTCGGCAGCCTCAAGGCGACCGCGATGGCGTGGCTCGCGCTGCGGTCCGCGAGCTCCGGGGGGATCGAGATCAAGCACGCGGCGGTCGACAAGATCGTCACGTTCATGAAGAAGTCGTACAGCCCCACGACGCACCAGTTCGACAAGGTGTACGGGCAGGGGGGCGGCTACGGCGGCTACCAGACGATCTACGCGACCTCGAGCGCGCTGCGCGTGCTCTACGGAATGGGCGAGGGACAGTCGAGCGAGGCGCAGAAGGGCGCGGAGGCGCTCATCAAGATGCTCGGGAAGGGCGGCGCGATGCAGAGCCAGTTCCTGAGCTGCGAAGGCGAAGACTACCTCTGCGCCGCCATGATGACGCAGGCCATGATGCTCGAGGGAGGCAAGCTCTGGAAGCAATGGTTCCCCTTCATCCGCGACGAGCTGATCAAGCGCCAGAGCAACGACGGCACGTGGACGGGCACCGCCTGCATCAGCGGCAAGACGTTCCCGACCGCCTGCGCGCTCCTCACGCTGAGCACGCCGTACCGGCTGCTGCCCCTGCACGAGAACTAGCGCTCGCTGCCCTCCTCCTGCTGCTTGCCGGCTGCTCCAGCCCGCCCCCGCCGCCGAAGGAACCCGATACGCGCGGGCTGGCGTGGCTCTTCGCGCGGCAGTCGCCCGACGGGACGTGGCGCTCGTCGACGTACAAGCCGATGGAGTCGGGCCGCGTGCTCACGCCGTTCATGCTCTACGTCGCCTCGCTCGCGCCGCCGGAACGCCTCGCGCCTCACCGCGACGGCATCGCGCGCGCCCTGGCGCACGCGGACGATCCGGTCGACGAGTACCCGTCGTACACGCGCGCGCTCCGGGTGCTCGCGCTCGTCCGCCACAAGCCGTCCGGCTGGGAGAAGCGCGTCGAGCGGCTGACGCGCGAGCTCTGCGATTCGCAGCTCGTCGAGTCGAACGGCTGGTCGCCCGACGACCCCGAGTACGGCGGCTGGGACTACGGCGGGGTGCCGCCGAAGAAGCCGCACTGCCAGCGGCCCGACATCTCGACGACGGCGTTCGCGGTCGAGGCGCTGCGCGCGGCGGGCGCGCCCGAGTCCGCCGCCGCAAGGAGGTTCGCGTCGACCTGTCGGAACGCCGACGGCGGCGCGTTCTTCACGCCGAGCGCGCGTTGGGTCGTGCCGCAGAACAAGGCCGGGCCGGCCGACGGCGGCTGGCGCTCGTACGGGACGGCCTCCGCGGACGCGGCTTTCGTCCTCTCCGAGTCCCAGTGGCTCGACAAGCACTTCACGGCCCTGCGGACGCCCGGCTTCCCCGAGAGCGCCGAGCGGTGGGACGAGGCGCTGCAGTACTACTGGCTCTTCGCCGCCGCCCGGGCCGGGCGGCGCGACCCGGCCATCCGGGCGCGCCTCGCTGCGCTCCAGCGCGCGGACGGTTCGTGGGCGAACGCGCACTCGCTCATGAAAGAGGACGACCCGCTCCTCGCGACGGGGCTGGCGCTCGCGGCGTGGTACCTCGGCGCGCCGCGGTGAAGGCGCACTGCGGGGCTTCGCAGTTTGCGCATGACTCGGTCGCTGACCGTGATGCGTGATGCGTAATGCGGTCCTGCGACCTAATTCAGCGCCTTGAGAATATCGAACGCCAGCTCGTCCACCGAGCTCTCGTTGTTCCCCAGCACGACCACCGCCGTCCGCGTCTCGCGCACGAAGCAGATCATGCTGCGGTAGCCGCCCGTGCCGCCGTTGTGCCACACCGCGCGGCGCTCGCCGAGCGGCAGGATGTGCCATCCGAGCCCCACTTCCATCCTGCCCCCCGCCTTCACGCGCGGCGCGTGCGTGCTCTCCATCACCCCGCGCAACGGCTCCGGCGCGCCCCCCAGGTTGGCGGCGAGGAACGCGAGCATGTCGCGCGCGGTCGAGCGCAGCGCGCCCGCGCCCGCCAGCGTCGGGAGCTCCCAGCCGCCCGCGGGACGCCCGTCCGCGTGGAAACCCGGCACGATGCCGTCGATCTTCACGCGCGTCCGTTTGAGCCCGAGCGGCTCGCAGATGCGACTGACGACGATCTCCTCGTAGCGCGCGCCCGCCAGGATGTGCCCGAGCAGCCCCATGCCGACGTTCGAGTACTCGCACTTCGGCTCCCCGACGTCGCACTTCGACAGGAAGCGCTCCAGCTCGGCGACCGTGTACGCGGCGTACGGATTCTCCGGGTCCCTGATCACGAGATTGTCCGGGAGCCGCGGCAGACCGGACGTGTGCGTCGCCAGCCGCACGAGCGTCATCTCCTCGAGATCCGGATTGCGGACCTTCACGAACTTGCTGACCGGGTCCTCCAGCTTCACCTCGCCCGTGCGCACCATGTCGGCCAGCAGGATCGCCGTGAAGACCTTCGTGACCGAGCCGATCTCGAAGACCGCGTCCGGGTTTCCGACGAACCCGATCTCCCCGCCGCGCCGGAAGCCGATCGCCAGCTCGCGGAACTTCCCCTTCGCGCGGTGCTGCCGGACGACCTCCTCCACGCGCGGCTGGAGCGCCGGATCGACGCGCGGCGCCGGCGCGCAGGACGCCAGCAGCAGGAGGAGCGCCCCCCTCCTCACGCGAGCCGCCCCGCGAGCGAAAGCGCCGTCGCGCCCGTGATCTCCACTTCGACGAGCTGCCCGCGGACGTCCCGGGGGCACTGGAAGTTCACGATCCGGTTCGTGTCGGTCCGTCCGGTCTGCCGCGCGGGGTTGTTCTTCGACGGACCCTCGACGAGCACGTCGAGGCGCGTCCCGACGAGGGCCGCGTTCTTCTCCCGGCTGATCCGCTCCTGCAGGGCGAGGAGCGCCTGATTGCGCCGCCCCTTCTCCCCGCCGGGCACATCGTCCGCCATCTTCGCGGCGTCCGTGCCGGGCCTCGGCGAGTACCGGAAGACGTACGAGTTCTGGAAGCGCAGCCGTTCCATGAGCGCGACGGACGCGTCGAACTCCTCCGCCGTCTCCCCCGGAAAGCCGACGATCCAGTCGCTCGCGACCTCGACTCCCGGCACGCGCTCGCGCAGGCGCTCGACGATCGACACGTACCGCCCGACCGTGTAGCCGCGGCGCATGCGCTTCAGCACGGCGTCCGACCCCGACTGCGCCGGCATGTGCACGTACTTGCAGACGCGCGGCAGCTCGCGCATCGCCTCGATGAGCGACTCCCGCACGAACGACGGATGCGACGTGATGAAGCGGATCCGCCGCAGGCCCGGCACTTCGTGCACGCGCCGCAGAAGCCCGCCCAGGTCGACGGCGGGCCTGAGGCCCTTGCCGTACGAGTCGATCGTCTGCCCGAGCAGCGTGATCTCGACGCACCCCGCGTCCGCGAGCCGGCGCGCCTCCTCGACGATCACGCCGGGCGGCCGGCTCACCTCCGCGCCCCGCGTGGTCGGCACGATGCAGAACGTGCACGACAGGTCGCACCCCTCCATCGCCTTCACGTACGCCTGGAAGGGCGTGGCGCGCGCGGCCGGCACGTCGGCGCCGTCGATGAACTCCTCGTCGGAGTCGTCGACCGCGATGCGGCGCTGCCCGGTCGCGCGGATCTCCTCGAGGAGCCGGGGGATCGCGCCGAGCTTGCGCGGGCCGACGACGAGCTGGACGTGCGGGAGCCGCGCGAAGATCTCGTCCTGCCTGCGCTGCGCCATGCAGCCGACGATCCCCACGATGACGTCGGGCCGGCGCTTCCTGAGGTGCTTGAGCTGCCCCGCGTGCGAGAGCGCCTTCTCCTCGGCGTGGTCGCGCACCGAGCACGTGTTGAAGAGGATGACGTCCGCGTCCGCCTGCTCGCCGGTCGTCTCCCAGCCGTCGCGCTTCATGCGGCCGGAGATGAGCTGCGCGTCGAGCACGTTCATCTGGCAGCCGAAGGACTCGATGTACAGTTTCACGGGGATGGAGATTGTACCCGCGTCGACGGTCCGTGATTCGTGATTCGTGATTCGTAATTCGCCCACACCCGGGCCGCCCCGACGCACAGGCCCGCCAGCGCCAGCCCCGCGACGACGTCGATCACGTAGTGGTACCGCAGGTAGATCGTCGACGCGATGACGCCGATCGCGATCGGCACGCCCGCCGCGGCCCACGCCCAGCGCCGGTGCCGGAGCAGGTACCACGCCGTCATCGCCGCGATCATCCCGTGTCCGCTCGGGAACGTGTGCCGCGGGTCCTTCGCCTCGATCGCGCGGATGAGACCCTTCGCCTGCGATGAGACCGCCGTCTGCTCCCACTTCGGCTGCGGCACGCCGGTCTTCGCCTCGTGCCAGCCCGGCCCGAGCGCCGGCATCGCGAAGTAGCAGAGGTAGCTCGCGAGCCACCCAGCCACCAGCGCGTTCTTCGCCGGGACGAACGCCTCGCGCCCGAGCCGGTAGAGCGGGATCCCGAGGAGCAGCGGCATCGGGTAGTACGCCATCCACGCCAGCTTCATCGCGTCCGTCAGCCACGGCCGCTCGATCCCCGCCATCGCCTTGAGCACGGCGATCCCGCCGAGGGCCCCGTCGACGCGCATGAGCACGTCGTCGTAGTCGGTCGGGTGCACGCGATGCACGATCTGCATCGCCATGATGAAGAGCACCGGGACCAGGGCCAGCGCGTCCCAGGCGCGCAGGTGTCCGACGAGTCCGGGCCGGTCGAAACGCGCCAGCACCAGCGGCACGTGGGCGACGGCGATGTGCGCGAGCGCGTATCCCCACAGGCCGGAGGCGGCGCTCAGCAGCGCGACGACGGCGCAGTAGGCGAGCACCGCCCAGTCGCAGAGCCAGAGCCGCATCGCGGCATTATAGCCGCGTGACTTTGGCGAGCTGCCAGCGGATGGCGATCAGCGCCGCGAGGGCGAGGGTCACGCAGACGGTGAACGTGCTCATGACGCCCTGGATGCGCCGATCCATCACGTCGAGGTAGTACGCGGTGCCCAGCGTCGCGAACGCGGTGGTCGCGGCGAGCGAGCCGAGGATGTTCAGCCCGAGCACCGTGCGCCACTCGTCGCGGTTCAGCATCGGGATCAGCCGCAGCGTGCCGCGGGCGTTGTGCGTGAAGAGCGCGATGAACAGCGCGGCCACCACCAGCACGCCGAACGACGCGGCCCACGGATACTGGCTCCGCTGGTAACAGCCCCACACCGCCGTGCCGACCGCGAACGTCGCGGGCACCATCGGGATCGCCATCCAGGCGAGCAGTCTTCCGCCGTCCATAGGTTGAAGGTTAGACTCGCTATGATGCTACCAGTTACGTACCTCAGCGAGCCACCGGTTTCAAGGTTCTTGAAATGTCGCTCGGCGCCTTCCTCCTGATCGCGGGGGCCGCCCTCGCCGTCGCCGTGGGGCTCCTCGTCTACGTGCGCGGGCGTCATCCGTTCTTCCGCGTGCCGGTCTGGCGCGTCGCGCTCTTCTTCCTCTGGGGCGCCGTCGCCGGGCCCCTCCTCGTGCTCGTCCCCTACCTGCTCATCCTCCTGGCCGGCGTCAACCTGGAGACGGCGCTCGGGGCGTTCCTCCTCATCGGCCCGCTCGAGGAGTTCGCGAAGGCGGCGGGGCCGCTTCTGCTCGTCGGGCTCGTGCGGAAGTGGCGGGAGGAGCCGTTCGAGTGGATGGTGGCGGGCGCGGCGGCGGGCGTCGGCTTCGCGATGA
>Ga0187892_10005920_pt1 | contig 18682 bp, 15 predicted proteins | sample MA1701073metaG_FD_139345 | JGI IMG/M metagenome (GOLD analysis project Ga0187892, IMG submission 139345) | Bio-ooze microbial communities from a basaltic lava cave in the Kipuka Kanohina Cave System on the Island of Hawaii, USA - MA170107-3 metaG ...
GAGGAGGAGCAGGTCAACCAGGCCTCCGCCCTGTGGGCGCGGCCGCGCACCGAGATCACCGAGCAGCAGTACCAGGAATTCTACAAGCACGTGGCGCACGATTTCGAGGCGCCGCTCGCCTGGATCCACTCCAAGGTCGAGGGCCGGCAGGAGTACACGCAGCTGCTGTTCGTCCCGGCGCATGCGCAGTTCGACCTGTGGGACCGCGAGCACCGCCACGGCGTGAAGCTGTACGTGCGGCGCGTGTTCATCATGGACGACGCCGAGCACCTGCTGCCCGCGTACCTGCGGTTCGTGCGCGGCGTGATCGACTCCAACGACCTGCCGCTCAACGTCTCGCGCGAGATCCTGCAGGAGTCGAAGATCGTCGAGAGCATCAAGGCCGGCTGCAGCAAGAAGGTGCTGGGGCTGCTCGAGGAGATCGCCGAGAACGACAAGGAGAAGTACGCCAGGATCTGGAACGAGTTCGGGCGCGTGCTCAAGGAGGGGCCGGGCGAGGACTTCGGCAACCGCAGCCGCATCGCCAGGCTGTTGCGCTTCGCGTCCACCCATGCCGACAGCGAGGAGCAGGCGGTGTCGCTGTCCGACTATGTCGCACGCATGAAGGAGGGGCAGGGCGCGATCTACTACATCGCCGCCGACAGCTTCGCGGCGGCGAAGAACAGCCCGCACCTCGAGATCTTCCGCAAGAAGGGCGTGGAAGTGCTGCTGCTGCACGAGCGCGTGGACGAGTGGCTGATGGCGAGCTTCACCGAGTTCGAGGGCAAGCCGCTGCAGTCGGTGGCCAAGGGCGATCTCGACCTGGGCAAGCTCGCCGACGAGCAGGAGAAGAAGGAGCAGGAGCAGGAAGCCGGCGAGCTGAAGGAGCTCACCGGCAAGATCGGCAAGACCCTGGGCGACAAGGTCAAGGAGGTGCGGGTCACGCACCGCCTCACCGCCTCACCCGCGTGCCTGGTGAGCGATCAGCACGGCATGAGCATGAACCTCGAGCGCCTGCTCAAGGCGGCCGGCCAGAAGATGCCGCAGACCAAACCGATCCTTGAGATCAACCCCAAGCATCCGATCGTACAGGGGCTCAAGGTCGAGGCGGACGATGCCCGCTTCGCCGACTGGAGCCACATCCTGTTCGACCAGGCGCTGCTCGCCGAAGGCGGTCAGCTCGAGGACCCGGCGAGCTTCGTCAAGCGCTTGAACGAGATGCTGCTGCGCCTGACGGCAAAGGCCTGACCTCTCAAGGCATTCCCCACCCCTCGTAGCGCCCGCCGTTCTCGGCGGCGAGCGACTGGAACTCCGCGCGCAGCGCTTGCAGAGTCGGCAGGTCGACGGTCACCGCCTTGTGCGCGAACAGGAAGTAGTCCTGGCCGCCGCCGGCGGGCTCGAGCCGGCCCTTGAAATCCTGTCCGGCGAGGTGGTCCCAGGCGCGCTGCGCGCCCTCGAGCGCCGGGAAATAGAACGCGAACTCGAGCCACCTCGGCGTGGAAAGATCGATGCCCTGCTCGCGCAGCTCGGCGATGGCCTTCCGATCTTCGCGCGCCCCAGACTGACTCTGGGCGGCAGCGAGCGCGGGTGCGCAGATCAGCAAGGCAGACAGTGCGACAGCCGGCCAGCGCCGGCGGCGGGTTGCGATCATGGATGATGCCCTCCGGCCTGTGATACTGTCTTTAGCCCGAAAATTTCAGCGGGGCCAGCCCCGCAACCTACTCCCACACGCCCTCGCCATGCAACCCACCAATGCGGCCGGCCGACCTGGTTTCGCAGGTGCGCTCTGGCGCTGGATCGATCGCAACATCCTGGAGCTGGGGCGCGTGGTGCGCCTGTCGTATCTGCCGCCGCTGATGGTGTACACGGCAGCGGGCGTCTCCGGGCTCACCGCGATCGTGGGTACTTTCTTCATCAAGGAGTACCTCGATCTGCCGGCCTCGTTCCTGGCGGCGCTGGGTTTCTGGGCGATGATGCCCTGGTCCCTGAAGATGCCCATCGGGCATCTGGTCGACCTGATCTGGCGGCACAAGGCGGGTCTGGTGTACCTGGGGGCGGGCCTGATCGCCGCCAGTCTTTTCATCATGATCGGGCTGCTGGGCGATCCCGCCGCGATGCGCAGCGTGATGCGCGCGGAGGCGTGGTTCGTCCTGGCCGTGCTGCTGGCCCCGATCGGCTACGTCGTGCAGGACGTGGTGGCCGACGCGATGACGGTGGAGGCGGTGCCGCGCGTGGACGACCAGGGCCGCCCGGTGCCCGACGACCAGCGCCGGCTCGCCAACACCACCATGCAGACGCTGGGCCGCGTGGCGATCATCGGCGGGAGCATCCTGGTGGCGGCCGCCAACGTGTACCTGTTCGCCGGCGTCGAGTCCATGAGCACCGAGCGCAAGGTACAGGTGTATCTGCAGATCTACCAGCTCGCGCTGATCATTCCGGTGGTGTCGGTGTTCGGCACCGTGCTGGCCGGCATCCTGCGGCGCCGCACCGAGCGCCGCCTGCGGGCGCAGGGGTTCGGCGCGGCGGATATCGACCGCCTGGTGCACGGCGGCCACGTGCGCCCGCAGGTCAACTGGTGGATCCTCGGCGGCAGCCTGGTATTCGTGGCGTTTTCCGTGGCGATGGGGTTGAGCAACTTCGCCTTCAACCAGGAAGCGGTGTTCCTCGGATCGCTGGCGATCATCGTGTTCCTGATGACCCGGCTCACCGGCGAGCTCGACCCCGCCGCGCGCAATACGCTGATCGGCACGGCGCTGGTGATCTTCGTGTTCCGCACCATCCCCGGCCCCGGGGCCGGATCGAGCTGGTGGGAGATCGACGTGCTCGGCTTCGACCAGCAGTTCCTGTCCAAGCTCGCGCTGATCACCAGCACGCTCACGCTGCTGGGCATGTTCATCTTCCGGCGCTTCATGGCGGAGCATTCCATCGTTTACGTGATCGGCTTTCTCACCATCGCCGGCGCGTTGCTGTTCCTGCCCAGCGTGGCGATGTACTACGGGTTCCACGAATGGACCGCCGCGCACACCGGCGGGGTGGTCGATCAGCGCTTCATCGCGGTGCTCAACACCGCGATCGAATCGCCCCTGGGGCAGATCGCCATGATCCCGATGCTGGCCTGGATCGCGCACTCCGCGCCCGACCGGCTGAAAGCCACGTTCTTCGCGGTGATGGCGGCGTTCACCAACCTCGCGCTGTCGCTGTCCCAGCTCGGCACCAAGTATCTGAACCAGATCTACACGGTCACGCGCGAGGTGAAGGACCCGGTCACGGGGGCGATCAAGGTCGCCGCGGACTACAGTGAGCTCGGGCATCTGTTCATCACCGTTCTGGTGATCGCTGTGGTGGCGCCGTTCGCAGCGATCGTGTTCGTGAAGGCCACCCGCTTCAAGAGCGCGTGAGCGCCGGTTGAAGGAACGCAGGCGGGACCGGGGTTGAACCGGCCGCGCCGATGCACTAAGTTGTGCCTGCTGAGGCACTCGGAATTGCGCGACAAGAACCACACCACCCCCGGCCTTCGGCCGACCCCTCCTCTTGAGAGGAGGGGAGTTGCCCTCCTCTCCAGCGGTCGGCGCGTCGAGTGGACGCGCCGCGAGTTCATGCTCAGCATGCTGGCGAGCGGCTTCGCCGCGGCGGCGCGGCCGGTGTCGGCGCAGACCATACAGACCGACGTGAAGGGCCTGACCGCCGGGGAGATCGAGTTCTCCACGCCGGACCGGGCGATCCCCGCCTATCACGCGATGCCCGAAACCGGCGGGCCGTTTCCGATCGTGCTGGTGGTGCAGGAGATCTTCGGCGTCCACGAACACATCCGCGACGTCTGCCGCCGCCTGGCGAAGGTCGGCTACCTCGCCATCGCACCCGAGCTGTTCGTGCGCCAGGGGGATGTTTCGACGCTGACCGATGTCCAGCAGATTCTCAAGGAGGTGGTCGCCCGGGTGCCGGACAAGCAGGTGATGGGCGATCTGGACGCGGCGGTCGGGTGGGCCACGGCGCTCGGGCGCGGCAATCCGGGCTGGCTGGGCATCACCGGGTTCTGCTGGGGCGGCCGCATCACCTGGCTGTACTGCCTGCACAACCGCACCGTGAAAGCGGGTGTGGCCTGGTACGGGCGCCTGGCGGGGCAGGAGACGGAGCTCACCCCGCGTCACCCGCTGGACATCGCCGCGAAGCTGAGCGTGCCGGTACTCGGCCTGTATGGCGGGGCGGACGCCGGCATCCCGCAGGAAACCGTCACGCGCATGCGCGAGGCGCTGGCCAAGGGCAGCAGCGCGTCGGAGATCTTCGTGTATCCGGACGCGCCGCACGCCTTCTTCGCCGACTATCGGCCGAGCTACCGCAAGCAGGCCGCCGAGGACGGCTGGGAACGCATGCTGGCCTGGTTCAAGAGCCACGGGGTCGAGGCGCCCGCGGTGGAGGGTTGATGACGATTGAGCGGCGTGATCGGAGCTGCGCGGCCGTGAGGCGTGACATGCGGGCCATGAGAACGGAGGAATCCAAATGAATCGAACCATCGACGCCGGCGTCGCGGCACGCATCGGCACCTACAGCGACGCCGTAGAGATCGCTCCCGGCAAGCGCCTGCTGTTCGTATCCGGCACCCCGGGCATCGACTCCGTGTCGGGGCAACTGCCGGAGAGCTTCGTCGCGCAGGCCGAGCTCGCCTGGCGCAACGTGCACATGATCCTGGCGCAGGCCGGCATGGGGGTCGAGGACATCGTCAAGCTCACCCAGTACCTGGTGCGCCGCGAGGACCTGGCCGATTATCGCGACATCCGCACGCGCAACCTGCGCGAGCATCGCCCGGCGTCGATGCTCTCGTTCGTGGACCAGCTGGTGTGGCCGAACATGCTGATCGAGCTCGAGGTGGTGGCGGCGCAGTAGCCCGGTAGACGAACAGGTCCCTCTCCCCTCGCGGGAGAGGGTAGGGTGAGGGGGCGAAAGAACAGCGGCGCTATGGCTGCCGCCGGCCGCCTCACTGATACCGCAGCGCCTCGATCGGCTTGAGGTCGGCCGCTTTGCGCGCCGGATAGAAGCCGAAGAACACGCCCACGGCGGCGGCCACCAGGAAGGCGAGCCCGATGGCCACCGCGGTGACTACCACCGTCATCTGCGTCACCCGGCTCACCAGCAGCGCCGCGGCCACGCCCAGGATCACGCCGATCAGGCAGCCGATCACCGACACGATCAGCGATTCCAGCAGGAACTGCAGCAGGACATCGCGGCGGCGCGCGCCGATGGCCATGCGGATGCCGATCTCGCGGGTGCGCTCGGTCACCGACACCAGCATGATGTTCATGATGCCGATGCCGCCCACCACCAGCGACACCGAGGCCACCGCCCCGAGCAGGATCGACATGACGCGCGTGGTCTGCGCCTGCACGTCGGCCACCGCGCTCAGATTGCGGATCGTGAAGTCGGCCTCGCCGTCGGGCGGGATGCGGTGGCGGGCACGCAGCAGCGCGTCGATTGCCCGCTCGGCGCGGGGCATGGCCTCCTCGGACAGCGCCTTGACCATCATGAAGCGTACCGTGCCCGGGAACGACGAGCCGTACAACTTGCGCTGAGCGGTGGTGAGCGGCACCAGCACCGTGTCGTCCTGATCGCGCCCGTCGAAACTCTGCCCCTTGGCGGCCAGCACGCCCAGCACCAGGTAAGGGCTGTTGCGGATGCGCACCGTCTTGTCCACAGGGTCCTCGTCGCCGAACATCTGTTTCACCACGGTCTGCCCCAGCAGGGCCACGCGCGCCACCGCGCGCACATCGGCCTCGGTGAACGGCTGCCCCGCCACCAGTCGCCACTCGCGCACCTCGAGGTAGCTCGGGGTGACGCCCATCACCTGGGTGTTCCAGTTGGCCGCGCCGTATACGAGCTGGGCGCTGCCGTACTGGGTGGGCGCGACCGCCGCGACGCTCGGGAGCTCGCCGATCGCCTCGGCGTCGGCCAGCGTCAGGGTGGGCGCGGTGCCGCTGCCGGTGCGCGCGCCGCCGGCGGTGGTGCCGCCGGAGAGCACGATGAACAGGTTGCTGCCCATGGTCGCCACGGCTTCGCGCACCAGCGTTTGCGCGCCCTGCCCGATGGCCATCATCAGCACCACGGCGCCCACGCCGATCACCAGCCCGAGCATGGTGAGGAAGGTGCGCAGCCGATTGGCGCCCATCGCGCTCCAGGCTTCGCGCAGCATGCCCGCGATCACGGTGAGGCCTCGAGCGCGCGGGAGGCGGGCGTCGCGCCCGCGATCTGGTCGCTGTCGACCATGCCGTCCACGAAGTGGATGACGCGCTTGCCGAAGCGGGCGACGTCAGCCTCGTGCGTCACCAGGACGACCGTGGTGCCATGCTCGGCGTTGAGGCCGGCGATCAGCCGCATGATCTCGTGGCTGGTCGCGCTGTCGAGGTTCCCGGTGGGTTCGTCCGCGAGCACCAGCTTGGGCGAGTTGACCAGCGCGCGGGCGATGGCCACGCGCTGCTGCTGGCCGCCCGAGATGCGGCTGGGCAGATAGCCGGCGTAGCGCTCCAGGCCCACGCGCGCCAGCAGCTCGCGTGCGCGCTCCTCGCGGCTGTGCGCCGGGAGGCCCGCATACAGCAGCGGCAGCGCGACGTTGTCCAGCAGCGTGGCCCGCGGCAGCAGGTTGAAGCCCTGGAACACGAAGCCGATGAAGCGGTTGCGCAACCGCGCCAGCTCGTCGCCCGACAGGCGCGCAGTGTCGTTGCCTTGCAGCAGATAGCGCCCGCTGCTCGCCACGTCCAGACAGCCCAGGATGTTCATGAAGGTGGACTTGCCGGAGCCCGACGGGCCCATCACCGCGACGAACTCGCCCGCTTCGATCCGCAGGCTCACGTCGCGCAGCACCGGTTGCGGGCCCGCGTCGGTGTCGTAGTGCTTGTGCAGGTGCTCGATCACGATCAGCGGCGTGCTCGCCGCGGCGGCGCGGTCCATCAGAAGCCCCGGATGCGGAACGGCTGGCCGGCGCCGGAGGCGGGCTTGCGGTCGGCGGCCAGCTCCTCGACCACGACCCGGTCGCCGGCCTTCAGCTCGCCGCCGGTCACCACGGTCGAGCGACCGTCGGAGATGCCGGTACGCAGCGGCACCCGCACGATCTCTTCGCCGCGCAGGACGTACACCGCCGCCTCGCCCGGCCGCTGTGCGTCCCGAGATCGTGCGTCCCGAGATCGCGCGTCCCGAGGTAGGGCGTCGCGAGATGGGGCGTCCCGAGGCAGGGCCTCCCGGCGCCGCGCGTCGCCGTTGCCGGCGACGGCCGCGCCGGTGCCGGGCTGGGCTTCGCTCGGGCGGAAGCGCAACGCGGCGTTCGGCACCAGGATCGCATGCTCGGCCCGGTCGGTGACGATGCCGAGATAGGCCGTCATGCCCGGCATCAAGGCGAGGTCCGGGTTGCCGACTTCCACCACGACGTTGTAGGTCACCACGTTCTGCTGCGTGAGCGGCGCCAGGCGGATCTGATGCACCCGCCCCTCGAAGCGGCGCTCGGGGTAGGCGTCCACGGTGAAGCGCACCGCCTGGCCGACCGCGACCTTGCCGATATCCGCCTCGGCGACATTCGAGTCGATCTGCATGCGCGACAGATCGCGCGCGATCTTGAACAGCGTGGGCGTCTGGAAGCTCGCCGCCACCGTCTGGCCGACGTCCACCTCGCGCGACACCACCACGCCCGACACCGGCGAGCGGATCACCGCGTAGCCCAGATTGGCGCGGTCGCGCGCCAGCTTGCCCTGCGCGGTGCGCACCTGCGCCTGCGCCGCCTCGCGCGCCTGCACCGCCTTCTCCAGCTCCTGGCGCGAGACGTACTCCTGCGCGTGCAGCTCGCGCATGCGCGTCTCTTCCTGGCGCGTCAGCCGCAGCGTGGCTTCGGCGCTGGCCAGCTCCCCTGCGCTCTGCTCGACCGTCGCGCGCAGCGTGGTGGGATCGAGCTCGAGCAGCACCTGCCCGGCCTTCACCCGGTCGTTGAAGTCGGCGTGCAGCCGCATCACGGTGCCCGACACCTGGGTGCCGACGGTCACCAGGCCGACCGGGTTGACGGTGCCGTTCGCGGTGACCGTCTGCGTCAGGTCGCCGGTGGTCACCGCTTCCAGCTGATAGCGCTCCTCGAGCGGCAGCTCGCGCCATTTCTGCCACGCCAGCACGGCGGCGACGCCGATCGCCAGCGCCAGCAAGCCGGCGGCGGCACGCCGGAGGTAGGGCAGTCCAGTCATTGCGGGAGCCTGGTCATCGCGGGAGAGGGGCGCTCGCCTGGGACAATTGCGCCACCAATGCGGGATCGAGCACGCCCACGGCGCGTGCCAGCGCCGCCTTCGCCACGTTCCAGCGCAGGCGCGCCTCGATGCGTTGCACCAGCGCCGCGGACAAGGCGCTCTGGGCGTTGAGCAGGTCGATCACGGTGCCCACGCCGGCACGATAGCGCGCCAGCGCCACGTTGTACGATTCCTGAGCGCTCTCGACCAGGTCGTTCGCGGTGGCGAGCGACTGGCCCTCGGTGCGCAGATCCTGATAGGCGCGCCACACCTCGAGTGCGACGTCGCCCGCCAGCCGGTCGCGCGTGGCGGCCTGCTCCAGCACCTGCTCGCGCGCCTGCTGGATGCGGTAGGTGTTGAAGTAGCCGGTGAAGATCGGAATGCTGACCGACAGCCCGATCGCGCCCGTCACCGGGTCCGGGCCCGGGTTGCTCAACGTGGCGCCCGCCGAGCCGAACAGCGACAACGTGGGCTTCGCCGCCGACTCGCGCACGCGCACGTTGGACTCCGCGGCGCGCACGCGCGCTTCCGCCGCCGCCAGCTCTGGACGCTGGGCGCGCGCGGCCGCGAGCAGCTCGCCGACGGAGCGCTCGATTGCGCGCTGCGCCTCCAGGTCCGGCGGCGGGGCGATGCCGAGCGGCCGGTCGGGCGATATGCCGAGCACATTGGCGAGCACACCCTGCGAACGCGCCGCTTCCCCCTCCGCCTGGGTGCGGTTGAACACCGCCTGCGAATGGGCCGTCTGCGCCTGCAGCACGTCGGCGCGCGTGGCGCTGCCCGCGCGCAGGCGCGCTCGCGCCGCCTCCAGGCTCTGCAGCGCCGATTTCTCGGCGGCGACGCCGGCCTCGACGGCTTCGCGCGTCGCGAACAGCAGGTAGTAAGCCGTGATCGCGTCCAGCATCACCGTCTGCAGCGTCGCGTTGTGCGTCCAGTTGGCGGCGGCCAGCGACTCGGCTGCGAGCGCGATCGCGGCATCGCGCCCGCCGAAGTCGAATAGCAGCCAGCTGAACCCGACGCTGGCCGGAAGCAGAGTGAAGCCCTGCGGGTCGTCGACGTTGCGCACTTCCCGGCGTTCGAGGTCGATCAGGGCGTCCACCGTCGGCAGCCGCGCCGAGCGCGCCACGCCCACCTCGGCCGCGGCCTGGCGCGCGATCGCCCAGGATTGGCGCGTGCGCGGGTTGTTGCACAACGCCAGGTCGATCGCTTCCACCAGCCGCAACGTCTCCGGCAGCGCCGCCGCGTCGGGGCAGGGCGCCGGCCCGGCCGGGTCCGACCAGAAGCTGCTCGGCGCGGCGGGAAGCTGCTTGCGGGTTTCGAACGGATCGGCGCCACGCTGCCCGAGGACGGCGGCGGGCGCCAGGGCGAGCAGCAGGGCACAGGCGGCACGGGCAGCCCGGGCGGGTGGGGAGGCGGGTGGTAGCATCTTGTGCAGGCGTTCGGGAGGAAGCCGCCATTTAGGCTGCGACCGTCGTCCCGAACAATCGTTGCATGCGCATGGAATCCAGCCGGCCCGAGGCAGGCCGGGCTGACCGGCCCCAGGGCAACGAACGCGCCGACAGCGGGCCCGTGCACACGCGAGGCGTGCCACGGCCCCCCGGCGTTACAATCGCGTTTCGCTCACCCGGGCGCCGGGCAGCAGGTCTCGTGCCATGGCCCGGGCGGCAGAGGCGCGAGGTACCAGGCGACGATCATCCGCCTCCCCATAACAACTCAGGAGGGACCCATGGCTTTGCGAATCGGAGACGAGGCACCCAATTTCACGGCGCAGACGACGGAGGGCAGCATCGACTTCCACAAGTGGATCGGCGACGGCTGGGCCATCCTGTTCTCGCATCCCAAGGACTTCACCCCGGTGTGCACCACCGAGCTGGGCTACATGGCGCGGCTGAAGCCGCAATTCGACAAGCGCAACTGCAAGATCATCGGCCTGAGCATCGACCCGGTCGCCGACCACGAGAGGTGGGCCAACGACATCCAGGAAACGCAGGGCTACGCACCCAATTACCCGCTGATCGGCGATGCCGACCTGAAGGTGGCGAAGCTCTACGACATGATCCACCCGAACGCGAGCGGCGAGCAGAAGCGCACCGCGGCGGACAACGCCACCATCCGCTCGGTGTTCGTGATCGGGCCGGACAAGAAGATCAAGCTGGTCCTGACCTACCCGATGAGCACCGGGCGCAACTTCGACGAGGTGCTGCGCGTGCTGGACTCGATGCAGCTCACCGCCAAGCACAAGGTCGCCACGCCGGTGAACTGGAAGCAGGGCGAGGACGTGATCATCGTCCCGTCGGTGCCCGACGAGGAGGCGAAGAAGCAGTTTCCGGACGGGTGGAAGGCGCCCAAGCCCTACCTGCGCATCGTGCCGCAGCCTAAATAAACCTGACGCCGCGTCACCCCGCGGCTCAGGGCCGCCCGTTGTGACTCCGGCCGCTGCGCTTGACGCGGCATCGCATCGCTTGGGCGCTGCGATTGCCGCATCAGCCTGCGCCGCAATAGCCGACGCACGCTTGGGTGGTCACTCGACCACTCCGAGTCGGCCATTGTGTGAGCCCATGTACCACAGGCGGCCGCCGGCATCGACGATCATCTTGCGGATGCCGGTGTTGCGCGAGGGCAGCTCGATGGTGCGTATCTGACCGGTCTTCGGGTCCATGCGCACCACGGTGTCGGTGTTGATCTCGTTGGCCCAGACCAGGCCCGAGCCGTCGATGGTCACCGCGTAAGGCCCGCCACCGTGGCCGGCCGGCAGCGCGTATTCCTTGATCGGCTTGCCTTGGACCGGGTCGAAGTGCAGCAGCTTGCCGTTGCCGAACAGCGTGACCCACAGCGTGCCGTCCGGGGCGGTGGCCATGCGCCGCGGCGCGCTGCCCGCGCCGGTATCGAACTCGCTCACCTTGCCGCTGTGCGGATCGATCTTGCCGAGCTTGTCCGCGCCCATGCGGCAGAACCAGACGTTGCCTTGCCGGTCGAGCGCGATGCCGTACGGCCTGCCGTCGCTCTCGTATTCCGTGATCTTGCCGGTGGCGGTGTCCAGGCGGCCCACGCGCCCGCCGTTCTGAACCGTGAACCAGATCGTGCCCTTGCCGTCGATGACCAGCGTGTGCGGATCGTCGCCGGAAGGGGCCTTGTAGGAGGTGACCTTGCCGGTCTTCGGATCGAGCCTGCCGATGGTGCCGTTGCCGTTGCCCGTGTACCACACCGCTCCCTGGGCATCGACCAGCAAGCCGTGCGGCTTCGCCCCCGGCGGCAGGTCCCATTCCTTGAACGTTTCCGACTTCGGGTCGAACCGGGCGATCTTGTTGCCGTACATCACAGCGATGTAGATCGCGCCGTCTGGCCCAGGCGCGGGGTCGCGCGCGAACTGCGGCGTCGGCACGGGCCACTCGCGCACCTTGCCTGCGAACGAGGGATTACTGCCCGGCCGGACCGTGTAGTCTGACCCGCCGGCCAGCGCGGCCGCGGGGACGAGTACGGCCAGAGCTGCTTTCACCACGAAGAACACGAAGGACACGAAGGAACATCTCATATCTGAATCGACCTCACCAGACGCGCTGAGATTTTGCGACAAGGCCTTCGTGTACTTTGTGGCCTCTTTGCGCTCTTCGTGCTGAACGCGGGTTCGCGGTTCCGTTACTTGTGCTTCCACTTCGGCGGGCGCTTCTGCATGAAGGCGTCGATGCCTTCGCCCACGTCCTCGGCCATCATGTTGCAGGCCATGGTCTCGGCGGCGTACTGGTAGGCGCCTTCCAGCCCCATCTCGAGGTGCTTGTAGAACATGCGCTTGCCGGTGGCCACCGCGATCGCCGACTTCTCGACGATGCGCTGCGCCAGGGCCGCGACCTCGGCGTCGAGGCGCTCGGCCGAGGCCACGCGATTTACCAGGCCGTAGCCCTGTGCCGTGGCGGCGTCGACGAAATCGCCCGTCAGCAGCATCTCCATCGCCTGCTTGCGCAGCACGTTGCGCCCCAGGGGTACGCTCGGGGTGGAGCAGAACAGCGCGACGTTGATGCCCGAGACGGCGAAGCGCGCGTTCTCCGAGGCCACCGCCAGGTCGCATTGCGCCACCAGCTGGCAGCCCGCCGCGGTGGCGATCCCGTGCACGCGCGCGATGACCGGCTGCGGGATACGTGCGATGGCGAGCATCATGCGGCTGCACTGAGCGAACAGCTTGCGGTAGTAGTCCTGCGAGGGCTTGGCCCGCATCTGCTTCAGGTCGTGACCGGCGCAGAACGCCGGTCCGCTGCCGGCGATGACCACCACGCGCACGGAGGGGTCTTGCTCTATCGCCTCCAGCGCCGCGATCATCTCGGCCAGCAGTTCCTCGGACAGCGCGTTGTATTGCTGGGGGCGGTTCAGCGTCAGCGTGGCGACACCGTTTGCGTCACTGCGCAGCAGCAGGCGGTCTTGCGTGGCGACAGCCGTATCGGTGGTCATGTTCGGGGCCGAAGTGTCGATGATGGACAGTATTATAGACGCCGCCGCGCCCGCCTGCCGTGGCGCCTCTCGGCAACAGGACACGACACCATGCATCTGCTGCGCGACGCATTGCGAGGCATCGGGCTCCTGGCGCTGGCGCTGGGAATGGGACCGGCGGCGCAGGGCCAGGATCCGGCGCCCGCAGCCGAGGTCCGCGCGCGGCCGAAGGTGGGCCTGGTGTTGAGCGGCGGGGGCGCCCGCGGCATCGCGCACATCGGTGTGCTCAAAGTGCTGGAGGAACTGCGCGTGCCGGTGGACTACATCGCCGGCACCAGCATGGGCTCCATCGTGGGGGGCAGCTATGCGGTGGGGATGAGCCCGCAGGAGATGGAGAAGCGCGTGCTCGCCGCGGACTGGGACCGTGTGCTCGCTGACGCGCCGCCGCGGGCCGATCGCTCGTACCGCAGCAAGGTGCTCGAGCGCTTCGGCATCTACGGGGTGGAGGCCGGGTTGAGCAGGGACGGCTTGCTGCTGCCGCAAGGCGTGATCGCCGGCCAGAACCTGGAAGTGTTCCTCGCCGAGCTGACCGGCGGGTCGGTCGACATCGGCAGCTTCGACGCGCTGCCGATCCCGTATCGCGCGGTCGCCACCGACATCGAAACCGGCGAGGCGGTGGTGCTGGAGCGCGGCAACATCCTCGCCGCGATGCGCTCCAGCATGTCCGTGCCGGGCGTGTTCTCGCCGGTCGAGATCGACGGGCGCCTGCTGCTGGACGGCGGCCTGGTGCGCAACCTCCCGGTGGACGTGGTGCGCGCCATGGGCGCCGAGGTGGTGATCGCCGTCAACCTGGGGACGCCTCTGCTCAAGCGCGACGAGATCGAGTCGGTGTTCTCGGTCAGCCAGCAGATGCTCAATATCCTCACCGAGCAGAACGTGCAGCGCTCGCTCGCCGAGCTGGCCGAGGCCGACGTGCTGGTCGAGCCGGAGCTGGGCCGCTACAGCTCGAGCGACTTCGTCAACGCCACCAAGACCATCCCGATCGGCGAAGCCGCCGCGCGCAAGGTCGCCGACCGGCTGCGCGCCCTCGGCTTGCCGGAAGACCAGTACCAGGCGCTGCGTAGCGCGCAGCTCGCGCGCGTCAGCCCACATCGCCCGGTGGACGAGGTCCGCGTTGACACGACCGGTCTGCGCCACGTCAACCCGCGGGCGGTGACCGCCGAGGTCGCCGAAGGCGCCAAGCCGGACCTCGATCGCGTGAGCGAGGACGTGACGTCGCTGCTCGCCACCGACGACTTCCAGCAGGTGCGCTACCGCTTCGTCGACGAGGACGGCAAGCGCGTTCTGGTGCTGGAGCCGGTGGAGAAGAGCTGGGGACCGAACTATCTGCGCTTCGGTCTGAACCTGGCCACCGACCTGGAGGGCGAGAGCGAGTTCACCCTGGTGGTCGATCACCGCATGAGCTGGCTCAACCGCTGGGGCCTGGAATGGCGCAACACCGTCGCGGTGGGCGAAACTACCGCCCTGATCAGCGAGCTGTACCAGCCGATCGATCCCGCGCGCAGATTCTTCGTCGCTCCCAGGGTCGGGTGGATCCAGCGCAGCGACAACCTCTACCTCGAGGAAGGGGCGATCGCGCGCTATCGCACGCGCGAAACGCAGTTCGGATTGGACCTCGGATGGAACGTCAGCCGAGCCGGCCAGGTGCGCCTGGGCTACCAGGTGGGCACCGTGTACGGCAAGCGCCAGATCGGCCTGCTGTTCCCCGACTACGAGCAGGACATCGGCGCGGCCGCCATCACGGCGGCGCTCGACCGGCTGGACGACTGGGCCTTTCCCTCCTCGGGCTATCTGGTGACCGGGCAATACAAGCTCTCGCGGGAAGTCCTGGGCGCGGACTTCGACTACCAACGTTTCGAGATCGAGGCCGAAAAAGCGCTCTCGTTCGGCCGCCGGCGCCACCGCCTGGTCGCAGGGCTGCATTACGGCGACTCGTTCGGCAGCGATCTGCCGCTGCACGACCTGCTCGCTGCGGGCGGCTTTCTGAACCTGTCGGGACTGCAGCCGCGCGAACTGCTGGTGACCGACCACATCGCCGTCGGTCGGCTGGTCTACTACTACCGCTGGGGCGACCCGGGCGCCTTCACCGACCTGCTCTATCTGGGCGGTTCGCTCGAGGCCGCCGAGATCGGCGATCGGCTGAACGGGCCGGATCCTTCAGGTCTGACGCCGGCGGGCTCCGTGTTCGTCGCCGCGGACACCGCGCTCGGCCCGCTGTACCTGGGGCTGGGGCTGGCCGAAGGCGGGCGCTATGCCTTCTACCTGTTCCTCGGGCGGCCTCAGGCGTCGTCGTATCCCTGAGACGAGCGCCGGGTTTCTCGCGCGGCGATCGTCTTGTATCATCGTTGCGACTGCCGCCCGACACCCAGATCATGACCACCGGTCTGCTCACCGAAGCCTTCGCGTACGGCCACGCCGCCGCAGGGCACTGGCGCGCCGCCGCCGAGGCCTGCCTGGAGCAGTGCGGCGTCGGCGCGCGCAGCGCCACGCTGGGTTTCGTCTACGCCACCGACGCCTTCGCCGATCATCTGGCCGAGACGGTCGATTTCCTGCGCCGGCGCACCGGCATCCCGCACTGGGTCGGCACCGTGGGCCTGGGCATCTGTGCCACCGGCCGCGAGTACCTCGACGAGCCGGCCCTGGCGGTGATGTGCTGCGCCTTCGACGACAGCGCGTTCCGCGTGCTGCCGCCGGTGACCTCGCCGCGCGAAGTGGCGCAGGCGCGCATGGAATGGGGCAACCACAGCGCCGCCTTCGCGGTGCTGCACGGCGATGCCTCCAACCGCTCGCTCACCAGCCTGGTGCGCGAGCTGTCCGGGCGCACCGAGAGCGGCTTCGTGGTGGGCGGGCTGACCAGCTCGCGCGGCCGCAGCGTGCAGTATGCCGACGGCGTGAGCGAGGGCGCGCTGTCCGGCGTGCTGTTCTCCGAGGACGTGATCGTCGCCACCCGCCTCACCCAGGGCTGCTCGCCGATCGGTCCGCGCCACCGGGTGACCGAGGCGCGGCACAACGTGCTGATCCGCCTCGACGGGCGCCCAGCCCTGGACGTGCTGCGCGAGGACGCCGGCCGGGAGCTGGCCGCCAACCTGGCCACCGCCGGCGGCCATCTGTTCGCCGGGCTCCCGGTGGACGGCAGCGACACCGGCGACTACGTGGTGCGCAACCTGGTCGGGCTCGACCCGGCGCGCAAGTTGGTGGCCATCGCCCAGCCGGTCAGGCCCGGGGCGCAGGTCGTGTTCTGCCGGCGCGACCGCGGCACCGCGAGCGACGATCTGGCGCGCATGCTGGACAGCGTTAAGACCGGGCTGTATCGACCGCCGCGCGGGGCGCTGTACTTCTCCTGCCTGGGGCGCGGCGCGAGCCTGTTCGGCGAGGAGTCGGAGGAGCTGCGCACGATCGCCGATGGACTCGGCGACGTGCCGCTGGTGGGCTTCTTCTGCAACGGCGAGATCTCGCACAACCGGCTGTACGGCTACACCGGCGTGCTCACGCTGTTCCTCTGATCGGTCCACGATAGTGCGCGATCCGGCTTGAGATTTTCGATCCGCAGGAGCAATATCACCCAAGGCGCAGTCCGCGCGCCGAGACAACACCAAGGCGGACACGCGGCAGTGAAACAGGGAGGAGGGCATGCGCACCTCGACCATGCTTGCGGTCATGGCGCTCGCCGGTCTGCCGGCGCAGGCCATGGCTGCTGTCTATACCTGCACGGATGCCGAGGGGCGCATGGTGTTCCGCGACACGCCCTGCGCCGCCGCCGAGCGGCGCGGCGAACGGCGCGACGCGGCCGCGGATCCGGGCGCCGGCGTGCAGCGCCGCGGCAAGCGCGCAGCCTCCGGCGCTCCACTGGATCGCGAGCAGGTCGAGCGCCTCGTGGCGCGCTTCGACAAAGCGATGGGCAAGCGCGACGCGAAGGCGGTCACGGCCCTGCTGGCGAAAGACGCCACGGTGCAGATCGCCAGCAAGGACGGCGCCGGGGCCGAGCCGATGCCGCGCAAGGCCTACGCGCGCTACCTGGCCGAGGCGTTTGCGCGCGCGGGATATCTCTATGAGCCGAGGACGGCGCGTATCTCGCTCTCGAAGAGCAAGCCGCGCGCGACGGTCACCCGCGTGGTGCGCGAAGGCGCGCTGGTCGGTGGGCGCCTGGTCGCGGTCGAGATGCGAGAACGCCTGACTGTGCAGCAGGATGGCCGGCGCCTGGTGATCCGCAAGCTGCACAGGAAGGCGGGTTGACCGCCGCTGCGGAGCGGGCTCAGGGCTGCGCGATCTCCACCTTGATCCAGTCGGCGATCTGCCGCTGCGCGGGGTCCCGATACTTCACCTCCGCCCTCCGGCCCGCCCGCAGATCCGCGAAGCCCCCGGTCAGGTTGGTCTGCTTGAGCTTGGTCCGGTCGAGCCAGATGCGGGTCTCGCCGGTGACCTTCACCGTGCGCGGGCCGCCGGACTCGACGATGGTGACCGTGCCCGCGCGGGCGTCCGCTGCCGCGATCTCGCCGATGGAGGTGTACTTCTGCGAAACGCCCGGAGACTGGCCGAGCGGGATGTAGCGCTCGGTCGCCTTCTGCCCGTGGGCATGGGAGTTGGCGCACAGCAAGGCGATCGTCGCCGCCAGGCCGATCAAGAGGGTACGCATGTCCTGTGCTCCTGCGTTGGATACCCCGTCAGGCACCCTCGCCGACCATCTCGGCGCGGGCCCGTTCCTGCGCTTCGATTGCATCGCGGATCAGGCTGCGCCGCTTGAAGTAGCTGCGCGCCGCACGCTCGATCAGGCGCCCCGCTTCCCGCAGCTGCGCGATCGCCTGCGGATGCAGCCCGCCGCCCGCCAGCACCGCGATGCCGTCCTCGGCTTCACTCGCCGCACGCCGCAGCAGTGGCCGCGCCTGCGCGCGTTCGGACCAACGCAGCGCTGCGGCCTGCGTGAGTTGCGCGACGCTTTCACGGATGTTCTCGAGCGCGTTGAGCACCCGCAGGAAGGCGGCCACGGCCACCACTTGCGTCCCGTCCAGCCGGATACCCACGCCGTTCCGATCGATGCTCGCCAGGAAGCGGCCCGACGGGGAGTTGTTGAACGCCTGGCCGTTGTAGAACCCCACGGCGCCCTCGATCGTCTCGATGGCGTTGTTGTGGAAGAAGGGCCCGGTGTCGGCCGCCTCCACCAGCGGCGGCGTGTTGAAGGTGCCATCACCGGGGATGCCGAAGCCGTCGTCGGGCGGGACCAGCTGCCCGGAGAGACGGGCCGGCAGATCCGGGAGGGCTTCCACGCCGGTGTCAAAGTTGGCGTTGCCCGCGTCGCGGCCGCCCAACGTGGCGTTGGCGCCGGCGTTGCGGTGGCAGATGTTGCACTTGCCGAGCGTGTCGTCCAGGAAGATCTCCTGCCCGCGCCTGGCGACGGTTCCTCTGAGCGGCAACGGCAGCTCCAGATCGCGCTCGCGCCCGAGCGAGAGCTGGAACGCCTCGAGCGCGTCGAGCTCCTCGTCCGTCGGCAGCCGGAAGTCGACGCCGGCGACGCGATCCAGCCTGCGCGTGAAATGCTGGATCACGGCGCCGACCGCGAAAGCGCGCAACGATCCGTCGGCCGGCGCGCCGTCGCCGGACCAGCCGCTACGCGGACCCTGCGGGCTGTCGATTGAAGTGCGCAGCGCGAGCACGTGCGGGACGCCGCGCAGCGTGAAGCGCGTCGCGAGGTCGTCGAAGCCGTCCAGGTTCTCCAGGATCAGGCCGAACTCGCGCATCAGCCGCGGGTTCTCGAAGCTGTCCTTCAGGTCGGGATTGGACTCGGCGACGAACAGCGCGTCATCGTCCGGCAGCCCGGCGATGAACGCCGCATCGATGGCGAAGTTGTTGTCTTCCCGATGGCATGTGGCACAGGTCCTGCCGTTGCCGCCGAAGGTCTCGTTCAGGAAGATCTGCCTGCCCTTCGCGACCAGGGCCGCCTGCGGATCGGGGGGCGGTTGCTGACAGGCTGCGAGCGCCAATCCCGC
>Ga0187892_10005921_pt1 | contig 18680 bp, 16 predicted proteins | sample MA1701073metaG_FD_139345 | JGI IMG/M metagenome (GOLD analysis project Ga0187892, IMG submission 139345) | Bio-ooze microbial communities from a basaltic lava cave in the Kipuka Kanohina Cave System on the Island of Hawaii, USA - MA170107-3 metaG ...
CGGCAAGACGAGCCTCTCGCTCGCCACCGCGCTCGGCGCCGCGGCGCACGGCCACCGTGCCTTCGTGCTGTCGACCGATCCCGCGCACAGCCTGGGCGACGCGCTCCGCCAGCGGCTCGGCGCGCGTCCGACACAGATCGCGCCGAACGTGACGGTGCAGGAAGTCTCGGTGCTCGAGGAGATGGACCGGAGCTGGAGCGAGATCCAGCGCTTCCTGCGCGGCCTGCTGCGCGACGAGGCGGACGAGCTGGTGGCCGAGGAGCTGCTGAGCTTCCCCGGCCTCGAGGAGCTCGTGGCGCTCCGCGCGATCCGCGAGGTGGAGGCGACCGGCGCCTACGACCTCTGCGTCGTCGACTGCGCGCCGACGGGAGCGACGCTCCGCATGCTCCGCTTCCCCGACGTGCTGCGCATCTTCATGGAGAACTTCTTCGAGCTGAAGCGGCGCGGCGTGCGGCTCGTGCGCCCGCTCCTCGAGCGGATCCACGCGAACCGCCTGGTGCCGGGCGAGGAGATCTTCGACGCGTTCGAGAAGCTCTATGCCGACGTGGACGCGGTGCGCGGGATCCTGCTCGATGATTCGCGCACCAGCGCGCGGCTCGTGGTGAACCCGGCGCGCGTCGTCGTCGACGAGACGCGACGCTCGTTCGCCTACCTCTCGCTCTACGGCGTCGCGACCGACGCCGTGCTCGTGAACCGCGTGTTGCCGGGCGTGGCGGCGGAGGGCTGGTTTGCGCGCTGGGCCGCGCGCGAGCGCGAGGAGCTCGCCGCGATCGAGGCCTCCTTCCCGGTGCCGCGCTTCCAGGCGCCGCTCTACGCGCGCGAGCTCGCCGGCATCGAGGACCTCGCGGTGCTCGCGCGCGACGTCTACGGCGAGCGCGACCCCGCGGAGCTCTTCACGCGCGCGCGGCCGATCCGGCTCCGGAAGCACGTCGGCCGGCCGCGCCTCGAGATCGACCTGCCGGGCGCGGCCAAGGAGGAGCTCGAGGTGACGGCGCGCGGGCCGGATCTGCTGGTGCGCGTGCGAGATGCGGTGCGCCTGGTGGCGCTCCCCGGCTCCGTGGCCGGCCGAGCGGTGCGCCGCGCGCGGCTCGAGGGCGGCGTGCTCACGGTGGACTTCGAGTGAGCGAGCCGGCGGACCGGGGCCGGCCGGCGCAGGCTCCGCAGCGGATCGTGTCGCTCGTGCCGAGCCTCACCGAGGCGCTCTTCGCGCTCGGGCTCGGCGCGCGCGTCGTCGGCGTGACCGAGTGGTGCGTGCACCCCGCCGAGGGCGTGGCGAAGCTCCCCAAGGTCGGCGGCACCAAGCAGCCCGACCTGCCCGCGATCCTGGCGCTCGCGCCCGACCTCGTGGTCGCGAACCGCGAGGAGAACCGGCGCCGCGACGTCGAGCGCCTCGAGGCGGCGGGCATCCATGTCTGGCTCACCTACCCGCGCACGGTGGCGGAAGGCGCCGCGCTCCTCGCCGAGCTCGCCGAGCTCGGTGCAAAGCCCGAGGCCCGCCGGCGCGTGGTCGAGCCGGTGCTCGCCGCGGTGGCCGAGGCCGCCGCGGCGCGCCCCGCCGCGGGCGTGCCCGTCGTCTGCCCGATCTGGCGCGACCCGTGGATGGTCGTGGGAGCGGACACCTACGCCCACGACCTGCTCGTCCAGTGCGGCGGTCGCAACGTGTTCGAGGCGCGCGGCGGACGTCGCTATCCGCTCGTGACGCTCGACGACGTCGTGGCCGCGGCGCCCGAGGTCGTGCTGCTTCCGGACGAGCCCTACGCTTTCGGCGCCTCCGACGTGGCCGAGCTGCGCCGCCTCCCGATCCCCGCCGCGCAACAGGGACGCATCCACCTGATCGACGGCACCTGGGTATCCTGGTACGGTCCGCGCATTGCTCGGGCGTTTCCGGCGCTGCGACACCTTCTCGCGAGCTCGAGTACGTAATGGGCTGGGGTGGGCCCCGAGAGGAGAGTCGGTGAAGGTTTCCAGAACGTCCGCGCTGCGCGCCGCCTGCGTCGTCCTGCTCACGCTCGCCGCCTCCGCCGTCGCTGCACAGGACGGTCTCGGCGGCGCGCCCAGCCTGACCGACCTGCGCGTCGGCGTGCATCCCGACCACACCCGCATCGTGATCGAGACGGACGCCAAGGCGCCGTACGTGCTCGACCCCGGCGAGCGCGAGATCCTCGTCCACGTCGAAGCCGCGGCCACGGCCGAGGCCGTGACGGCCCGAAGCCCGCACCTGGTCCTCGTGAAGGTCGAGCCGACCGCGCTCGGCACCGACGTGCGGATCCAGCTGAAGCAGCCCGTCGAGGTGCGGCCGCTCGTGCTCGAGCGCCCCGACCGCATCGTGCTCGACCTCTATCCGAAGGTGAAGGCGCCGGTGCCGCTGCCCGCGCCCGAGGTGCTGCCCGAGGCGGAGCCGCCGCCGCCCGTCGTCGCCGTCGTGGAGCCCGAGCGGCCCGTCGAGGCGGCGCCCGCGCCCGAGCCGGGGACGGCACCCGAGGAGGAGCCCGGGCTCCCGGTGGAGGCCGAGCCGCCGCTCGTGCTCGAGCTGCCCGAGGGCGGGGAGTCGGAGGTTCCGTCCGAGCTGGAGCCGCCGGCCGGGGAGCCCGAGGCGGGGATGGAGCCCGGGATGGAGCTGGAGCCCGAGCCCGAAGCCGGGGAGATGACGCTCGAGCCGGCGCCTCCGGCCGAGGAGGCCGGCGAGCGGACGCCGACTGAGACGGCCGGCGAGCCCATGACGCCGGGCCTTCCCACCGTGCCCGCGGTGCCCGCGCCCGGGAGCCGCTTCGGCTCGCCCTTCACGCTCGGCGCCTTTGCGCTGGTGCTGCTCGCGCTCTTCGTCTGGCTGCGCCGGCGCGCGCGCGAGGGGCGGAGACTCCCGCCGCTCCCCGAGGACGACCGCGAGCCCTACGAGCCGCCCTCTCGCGCGGTGCCGGTGGCCGACGAGGGCGAGGCCGGTGAGTCCGTCTTCGACGTCGAGCCGGATGCGCTCGACGCGCACGAGCCCGCCCCGACCCTTCGGACGCCCGTCGCCTCGGGCCTCGATTCCGACGACGAGAACGAGCGCCGCATTGCCCATCTCGAGAAGCGCGTCGAGGAGCTCGGGGAAGCGAAGGACCGCCTCGAGCGCCAGATTGCCGCGCAGACTGAGGAGCTCCGCGTGCAGCGCGCCGCGATCGCACGCACGCAGCGCGTGCTCCGCAGCATCGCGCCCAAGGGCGACGACGAGCCGAGCGAGCCCGTCCCGCGCGGCTAACCGCCCGAGAGCTCGAGCGCGCCCAGGGCGCCCGCGAACTCGCCCGCCTCGAGGAAGATCGGCTCGCGGCCGAACGCCGCGGTGATGAGCCCGAGCACGTCGCGGAGCGCCGTGTTGCCGCGGAGCGTCGAGCCGCCGAACGCGACGCGCCGCACGCCGTGCGCCGCCGCGAGCCCGGCGCAGATCAGCGCCACGTTCTCGCCGACCAGCCCCATCAGCGCGTGGGCGAGGTCGGCGGGCTCCGCCTGGCTCGCGTGCACGTCGGGCTTCCCGAAGTTCGCCGCGGTGGCGTCGCCCAGCAGGGCGATCTCGCCCGGGCGGTAGATGTCGGAGACCAGCAGGTCCACGCGTCGGCGGTCCCCCTTCGCGGCGAGCGCGCAGAGCGCCTCGAACGAGGCGCCTCCGAAGAGGAGCCCGCCGAGGCCCATCAGCGTGCCGCCGCCGAGCGCCGTGCCCCCGACGCGCGACACGCCCATGCCCTGCGCGAGCAGCACCGAGGTGCCGGTGCCGACGCTCACGAGCAGGTAGGGCTCGGCCACGTCCGGGCGCTGGGCGGCGAGGAGCCGCCGGACGCCGGCGCCCCACGCCGCGAACTCCGTGACCCGCACGCTCTCGCCGACCCTCCGCGCGAGCTCGCCCGCGCCCGCGCCGGTGAGGCCCAGCGTGCGGGGTGAGAGGGACGCCACCCGCTCCGCGACGCGCTCCAGCTCCGCCGCCGGCAGGAGCTCGTGACGCACGCCGCCGCCGTCCCGCATGGCGAGCTTCGCGAGGCTCGCGCCCACGTCCACGCCGAGCGAGACCTCGTCACTCAAGGGGGTCCTCCCGTCACTGTCGGCTAACGTTTCGAACGCTTTTTCGACGCGAGACGCGGCGGAACCGATGTATACCGAGTTCTACGGGCTCCGAGAAAAGCCTTTCTCGCTGAGCCCCGACCCCCGCTTCCTGTTCCTCTCCGACTCGCACCGCGAGGCGCTCGCCCATCTCCTCTACGGGATCGAGCAGGGCGAGGGCTTCATCGCGATCACGGGCGAGGTCGGCACCGGCAAGACCACGCTCTGCCGCACGCTGCTGCAGCGGCTCGAGCCGGGCAGCGAGATCGCGTTCCTGTTCAACCCGCAGCTCTCGGGCCTCGAGCTGCTCCAGGCGATCACCGCCGAGTTCGGCCTCGAGACGCAGGGCAAGAGCCGCCGCGACCTGATGGACCAGCTCGATCGCTTCCTGCTCACGAAGAAGCAGGAGGGGAGGCGCGTGCTGCTCCTCATCGACGAGGCGCAGAACCTCGACGCGGAGGCGCTCGAGCAGGTGCGGCTCCTCTCGAACCTCGAGACGGACACGCAGAAGCTGATCCAGATCGTGCTGATCGGACAGCCCGAGCTCGACACGCTGATCGAGTCCCCGCACCTCCGGCAGCTCCGGCAGCGGATCAGCGTGCGCTGGCGGCTCTCGCCGCTCTCGGCTGCCGAGACGCGCGAGTACGTGCGCCACCGGCTGCGCGTGGCCGCGGGCGGGGCGCGCGACATCTTCACCGAGCTCGCGCTGCGCGAGGTACACAGGCGCTCGGGCGGGATCCCGCGCGTGGTGAACCGGCTCTGCGACCGCGCGCTCCTCGCCGGCTACTCGGAGGGCGCGCGTGAGATCGGGCTCGGCACGGTGGCCGAGGCCCAGCGCGAGCTCGACGGTGGCGGCCGCGCGCCCGCCCCGGAGCCCGGCCTCGGGGCGCGCCTCGAGCAGTTCCGCTTCCCGCTCGGCGTCGCGGCCGGCGCGCTCGTGGCGGTGGCCGCGGCGGCCGGCGTGTGGTGGTGGCAGGGCGGGCTGCTCCCGGTCACGAGCCCGGCGCCGCTCGCCCAGGCCGAGCCGGCGGCCGCCCCGGCACCCCCGAGCGCACCCGCGCCCGCCGTGGCACCCGCGCTCGAGCCCGCCGCTCCCGCACCCGCCGTTCCCGAGCCCGCGCCGGTGGCGCCCGCTTCGGCTCCGGCGCCGGTCGCACAGGCCGCTGTGCCGGCCGCGGAGTCGGCACCGCTGCCCGCGGCCGAGCCGCCCGCACCCGTGGACCTCGGCGTCGCGCTCGCGCGGAGCTCGCCGGCCGCCACGGCAGCGACCGCGCTCGACGCGCTCCTCGCGCGCTGGGGGAGCCCGGTCGTGGGGGCCGACCTCCTCTCGGCGGGCCAGCTCCTCGAGCTCCTCGAGAACACGGGCTTCTCGGTGCTCCAGCTCGACGGCACCAGCCTCGAGCGGCTGCGCCTCATCGACCGGCCCGCGCTGATCGTGCTCGAGCCGATCGACGAGGCGCCGCGCACGCTGCTCCTCGCCCAGCTCGACGGGGGCGAGGCTGTCCTCGAGGGCCTCGGCCCGGAGCCGCTCCACGTGCGCACCGACGAGCTCGCGCGCTACTGGTCGGGCGCCGCGCTCGTCGCGTTCCGGGACTTCGCAACGCTGCCCACGCTGATGGGCCCGGGCGACGCCGGGCCGCCGGTGCGCTGGCTCCAGGAGTCGCTCGCGCAGCTCGGCTTCTACGCGGGCGAGCCGAACGGCCGCTTCGGCGCGTCCACGGCCGCGGCGGTGCGCGCCTTCCAGGCCGAGGAGTCGCTATACGTGGACGGCTTCGTCGGCCCGCTCACCAAGATCCGGCTCTACGGGCGCCTGCCCGGCTACGGCTCGGTGCCGAGCATCGCGAACGCCCCGCCCCTCGAAGCTCTCGCCCCCCGTGGAGGCACCTCGTGAGCAGCATCCTGAAGGCGCTCCAACGCGTGGAGCAGGATCAGCCTGCGGGTGCCGCGCCGGGCGCGCCGCGCCGCGCGGTGCGCGGCGACTTCGTGGCGGAGCAGGGGGCGCCCCTGCTGCGCCGCTCGCGACGCCGGGCGCCCCGCGGCTTGCGGCTCTGGGCCGTGGCGGGGGCCGTCCTGCTGCTGGCGGCCCTCGTCTGGTGGCGACTCCCGGAGCGGAGCCGGCCCGAGCTTGCGGCGCCGAGCACGCCACAGGAGGCGAGCGCGCCCGTCGCCGTCGCGGAAGCGAAGCCGCCGCCGCAGCCCGCAGCGGCCGTCGTCGCCCCGCCGGCGCCAGCGCCCGCAGCGGCGTTCCCTGTGCCCGCACCCCCGGCGGCCGAGGCGGCGCCGGAGCCTCTCGTGCCGAACGAGGTCGCAGAGCGCCTGCCGCCGCTCGGCACCACGCTCGACGTGCCGGATGCGGCGCCGCCGCCTGCACCGGAGCCCGAGCCCGCGCAGGTCGCGCGCGCGGCGCCCGCAGTCCCCGCGCTCGAGGAGCCCGCTCCGGAGCCGAAGCTCGCGGAACCGGAGCGCGCCGCACCGCCGCCGGCTCCCCCGCCCGCCGTGGAGCGCGCGGCGCCCGCGCCCCCTCCGGCGCCGGTGAAGCGCGCCGCGCCGAAGCCCGAGCCGCCTCGCACCGCGGCCGTGGCTCCTCCGCCGCGGCCCTCCGCGCCCGCCGTGCTGGTCGAGCGCACGCGCTGGCATCCGAGCCCGGAGCGGCGCGTCGCCTCGGTGCTGGTCGAGGGCCAGCCCGGCCCGCGCGAGCTCCACGAGGGCGACGCCGTGGGCGCGCTCGTGGTGAAGGAGATCAAGCCCTCGTCGGTGGTCTTCCTGCACGGCGCCGACACGCTCTCGCGCCGGGTCGGCGTGCGGGAGTAGCCGCGCGGATCAGTCGGGTGGGCGCACCAGCCGGCGGAGCACGCGGGTCGTGACGCGCACCGCGCGCTCGAGCTCGTCGAGCGGGAAGCGCTCGTCGGCGCCGTGGAGCGTCGCGTTCAGGTCGGTCGAGAGCAGCGCCGGCAGGTAGCCGTAGGCCGGAACCCCGCGGGCGCGGAAGGCCTGCGAGTCGGTGCCGCCCGTGGTCTGCACGGGGAGCGTCACACTGCCGGGCAGCTCCTCCGCGAGCTCGGCCTCGAGCGCGGCGAAGAGCTCGTGCTCGACGGGCGAGGGCAGGTTCGGCGGCGGGATGCCGCCCTCGGGCAGCACGACCTCCACCCTGGGATCGTCGATCACGGCCTCGAGCTGGCGCAGGAAGGCGGCGGCGTCGGTGTCGGGCAGGATGCGGACGTCGAGCGTCGCCTCCGCGCGGCTCGGGATCACGTTGTGCTTCACGCCCGAGCGAAGCCCGGTGAGCGAGACCGTGTCGCGCACCATCGCGTTCGTGAGCCGGTCCCCGGTGATGAAGCCGCCCGCGAACGAGAGCCCGAGCGGGAAGCGGAGGAGGGCGAAGCCGGCGCTCCACGGCAGGCCGAGCCGGTCGCCGAGCCGCGCGAACTGCTCCGTGACCGTCGGAGTGAGGCGGAGCGGCGTCTGCCACGCGCTCACGCGCGCGAGCGCGCGCACCAGCCGGTCGTTCGCGCCGTCCGGCACCGGCTGCGAGCCGTGACCACCCGCGCCCTCCGCGACGAGCGTCAGCCAGAGCGCGCGCTTCTCGCTGACCGCGATGCCGTTCGCGATCACGCCGCCGAGCGCTTCGAGTGGCGCCGAGCCGCCGCCCTCGTTCCAGACCGCGGCCGGCGGGCCGAGCGCGTCCCAATGCCGCTCGATCAGGAAGCCCACGCCCGGCGCGCCGCTCACCTCCTCGTCCGCGCTCGCGCAGAAGACGAGGTCGCGCCGGCGCGGGCCGCCCTCGCGCGCGAGGAGCGCGAGCGCGGTCGCGAACACCACACCGTGGCCCTTGTCGTCGAGCGCGCCGCGCCCCCAGACGGCGCCGCCCCGGATCTCGCCCGCGAACGGCGGCACGCGCCACGCGGAGGGCTCGGCCGCCACCACGTCGAGGTGCGAGAGGAGGAGGATCGGGCCGGAGCCGTCGGGCTCCGTGGCCGGCAGGCGCGCGATCACGTTGCCGCGCCCCGGCGCGCCCTCGATCACGAGCGGCGCGAGGCCCGCTCTTCCGAGGAAGCTCGCGAGGAGCTCCGCCGCGGGGCGCTCGCGACCCGGCGGGTTCGTGGTGTCGATCCGGATCGCGCGCGCGAGGAGCGTCGCGGCCTCCAGGCCGACTGCGTTCCAGTCGGTCGCGTCCTCGGCGGCGGCGGCAGAGGCGACGAGCGCCACGCCGAGCGCGAGCGCGCGCCACGCCGGCCGCATCGCTAGCGGAGCGAGATGGTGCCGTTCGACGCGCGCAGCCGGATCGGGACGCCGCCGCGTCCGAGCGTGCCTTTGAGGCGCCCGGCGCGCTCGCGGGCCGCGTGGCGGAACTCGCGCAGCGCGCGGATCAGGCCGTTGTCCACGCGGATGTCCACGTCGCCGTCGACCTCATCCGGGAGCTCGAGCGAGATGCGCCCGTTGCTCGTGACGAGCACGACGCCCTCCTTGCCGATCTCCTCGATCTCGCAGTGGATGGTGCCGTTCGAGGTCGCGGCGTCCACCGAGCCGCGGTGCTCCTCGAGGTCGATCTTCCCGTTCGAGGAGCGCGCGACGAGCTTGCCGCAGGTGCACTGGGTGTGGACGCGCGCGTTCGAGGTGTGGACCTCCACGTCGCCCACCACGTCCTCGACGCGCACCGGCCCGTTGCTCGAGTGGAGGCGCACCGCCGCGCGCATGCCCGAGAGGCAGACGCGGCCGTTCGAGGCCGACACCTGCACGCGCACGGTGCGCGGCGCGTGGATCTCGAGGTCCGCGCGGCCACGGTGCGTCCAGCGCCCGGGCAGCTCGACCTCGACCTCGAGCATGCCGGCGGCGTCCTCGCGCGCGAGCACGCGGATCGCGTCCGCGAGCTGCGCGGCCTCCGCCTCGCTTCCGGCGCGCGCTGCCTTGTGGACGAGGATCTCGACGTCGCTCCGGTCTTCGCCGATCACGACCGTGCAGCCGTTCGCGTTGTCCACGCGGATCGCGCCGCCCGAGGGCGAGGCGAAGCGCAGCGTGTCGTTGGCCTCGGCGCGCTCGTGCCAGGGCAGCCCCGAGAGGAGCGAGCGCAGGAAGCCGCCGAAGCCGCCCCCCGCCGCCTTGCCGCCGCCGGCGCACCCATCGTCTTGATCGTGGTCGTGATCGTGCGTCACCGCCGCTCTCCCGTGGTGCTCCTGCGCTCCACGTGGTGGACGAGGCGCGGGAGCACCGTGCCGCCCGGTCCCGTGAGCGAGAGCGTGGCGGCCTGGGTCAGCTCGCTCTCGTACGGGTTCACCTCGATCACCGGGCCGCCTCGTCGGAGGACCTCGAAGGGGAACTCGGCCGCAGGATAGACCGTGGCCGTGGTCCCGATCACCAGCATGCAGTCGCAGCGCTCGACCGTCTGGTAGCAGCGCCGCAAGACGTCGGGCGGGATCGGCTCGCCGAAGTGGACGGTGTCGCCCTTGATCACGCCCCCGCAGTCGGGGCAGAGCGGGGGCAGGTTCACCTCGTCCACCGGGATCGCCGCCGGCTCGAAGCGCGCGTGGCACTCGAGGCAGCGGAGCAGGCTGTGGTTGCCGTGGATCTCGAGGAGCTCCTTCGAGCCCGCCTGGCGGTGGAGGTCGTCCACGTTCTGCGTGATCACGGCCCGGAGCGCGCCCATCCGCTCGAGCTCCGCGAGCGCGAGGTGTCCGGGGTTCGGCTTCGCGCGGCCGAGCGTCTCGGCGAGGCCTCTGGCCCAGCCCTCGCGCGGGTGGAGCCGCTCGCGCCAGGCCGCGGCCGGGTCGCGCAGGAAGCGCTGGTAGCCGTCGAGCGGCGGCTCTCCGTACTTGGTCCAGAGCCCACCCGGGCCGCGGAAGGGAGGGATCCCGCTCTCGACCGAGAGCCCCGCGCCCGTGAGCGCGACCGCCGCGCGCGCCTCGGCGAGGAGGCCCGCCGCGTGCTCGATGGCACGGTCGAGGGCGGGAGTGAGCTCGAACTCGCTCGCGTCCATCAGTGGTAGTTCCTGCGGTCGCGCTCGCGCTCCCGCAGCTCCTCCGTGCGCACGGCCTTGAGCTGGCGGCGCATGCGCCAGCGCTTGAACCGCCAGCGGAGCTGGCCGAGGCCGACGCGGCCGCCGTGCCCCATCATGCGGAGCGCAACGAAGCCGACCAGCACGCCGCCGAGGTGACCGACGTGGCTCACGTTGCGCGGTCCGCTGATCACCTCCATGAAGAACAGGAACGGGATGAACCAGATCGCCTTCAGCGGGATCGGCGGGAAGAGCAGCAGGATGGTGCGGTCCGGCCAGAGCAGGGAGAAGGCGAGGAGCACGCCGTAGACCGCACCCGAGGCGCCGAGGGTCGGGAGCCGGTAGCTCGACGAGAAGCCGAGGAGCTCCATCAGCCCCGGCCACGCGGCGATCAGCACGCCCGCGCCGATGCCGCAGATCAGGTAGAAGCGCAGGAAGCGCTGCGTGCCCCAGGCGCTCGCCACCTGGGAGCCGAACATCCAGAGGCCGAACATGTTGAAGATCAGGTGGAGCGGGCTCTCGGGCGCGTGGAGCCACATGTAGGTCGCGACCTGCCAGACCGCGCCGTGCTCCCAGACGTCACTCGGCGTGAGGGCGAGCCGGGTGGTGAAGCCGACGGGCCCGAGCACCTGGAGCAGGTACACGACGCAGTTGGCGACGATGATCGCCTTGACCACGTCGGGGAAGACCGGCGGTCCGAAACCGACCTGCGGTCCCCGTCCGTACAAGATCGCCTCCCACCCGGGGTCTGATCGACACGACTCGGTGTCGAAGCTCACCTTTGGGGCTGGGCGGGATGGGCGCAATCCCGCGGAAACGCTCGAAGCCTACGCGGCGGCCCCGGGAGCGTCAACGCAGCGACACGGAAGCGCGACGCACTGCCCCGCGGGACTGCGTCATTCCCAGGCAAGCGAAGCGCGCAGCGAGGCCACGCGAGGCTTCGCCTCGCGTGAGGCGAACGAAGTCACAAGGCCGGTGCGAGCGCGTCGAGGGCTCGCCGCGCTGCGTCACGAGCGAGCCCGGTCAGGTCGAGGATCGGGAGCGCGAGGTCGAGCTCGTCCCGGAGCGCGTCGAGCCGCCGCCGGCACGCGTCGGGCGGGCCGGCGAGGAGTGCCCCGGCGAGCTCCGCATCGGGGACGCCCGCGAACCACGGGTTGAAGCGCCGGTAGCTCGCAAGGAGCGCCGGGTCGGCCGGGTCCTCGCCCGGGCGCGCAAAGATCTGGCAGGTCTTTGCTACGGCCTCGGGCGACCGCCCGGCCGCCCGGCAGGCCCGCGCGAGCGCGTCGGCCGCCGGCGCGATCCGCGCGGCGAGGGGCGGCAGGTTGACGTTCCACGCATCCAGGTGCGGCGCCGCCGCGGCGAGGAGCCGCGGCCCGCGTCCCCCCACCTCGAGCAGCGGCGGCGCGGCGAGCGCGGGCCGGATGCGCGCGCGGTCGAGCGCGACGAAGCGGCCGGCCGTGCTCACGTCCTCGCCGCGCCAGAGCCGGCGGGCGGCGTCGAGCGTCTCGCCGAGCCAGACGATGCGCTCGCCGGTGGGCGGTAGCGGGAGCCCGAAGCGGCGGTCCGCCTTCTGTCCGCCGATCGAGATGAAGAGGCGCGTCCGCCCGGGAAAGAGTCGCTCGAGCGTGGCGCAGGCCTGCGCGAGCCGGGCCGCGTTCCAATGGTGCACGAGGCGGATCGAGGTGACCGTGATGCGCTCGGTCGCGGCGAGGAGCGCGGTCGTGACCGTGAAGCCGTCGAGCACGTCGCGCTCGCCGAGGCTCGGGATCACGGAGACGTCACCGTCCACGTAGGCCGCGCTGTAGCCCCGCGCCTCGGCGTGACGCACGAGCTCTCGGAGCTCCTCGAAGCCGAGCTGATGCCAGCTGAACGCGACGCCGAGCCCGCCGCGCTTCATAGCCGGCCGAGGTGGCGCGCGGCGTGGAGCAGCGCGAGCGCGCTCTTCGCGTCGCGGAGCTCCCCCGACCAGATCATCGCGAGCGCGCGCTCGAGGTCGGTCGGCACGACCTCGATCACCTCGTCGTGCTCGAGGCGCTGCGGCACGGGCTCGAGCTCGAAGGCGGCGAACAGGTGGATGACCTCGTTCGTGAAGCCCGGTGTGGTGAAGATGGAGGCGAGCGGCACGATGCGTCCCGCGCGCCGGCCGACCTCCTCCTCGAGCTCGCGCGCCGCGCAGCGCTCCGGGGTCTCGCCGTCGAGCTTGCCGGCCGGCACCTCCCAGATCGTGCCGCCGACTGCGTGGCGGTACTGCCGGATCAGGAGCACGCGGTCCTCGCGCTCGAAGGGCACCACCGCCGACGCACCCGGGTGGTGCACCACGTCGAGCTCGACGCTCCGCCCGCCCGGCAGCTTGGCGCGCTCGACCTTCACCACGATCGAGCGGCCGCGATGGACGATGCGGTCGGTCACCGCCGCGACCGCCGGGGCTTCCTGGCGCGGGCGGCGGCGGAGCCCGGGAAGGGGCATTCCCCCCGCAGCGCGCAGCCCGCGCAGAGGGGCTTCCTCGCGTCGCACACCTCGCGCCCGTGCTGGATCACGCGGTGGGAGTAGAGCGTCCACTCGCGCGGCGGGAGCAGCTCCATCAGGTCGCGCTCGATCTTCACGGGGTCCGTCTCGCGCGTGAGGCGCAGGCGCTGGTTCACGCGCGTCATGTGCGTGTCCACCGTGAGCCCGGGGATGTCGAAGCAGTTGCCGAGCACGACGTTCGCCGTCTTCCGCGCCACGCCGCGCAGCGTTACGAGCTCCTCGAGCGTGCGCGGCACCTCGCCGCCGAAGCGCGTCACGATGTCCTGCGCGCTCGCCTGGATCGACTTCGTCTTCTGGCGGTAGAACCCCGTCGGCCGCACCACGGCCTCGACCTCGGCGGGATCCGCGAGCGCGAGCTTCTCCGGCGTGCCCCAGCGCTCGAACAGGGCGGGCGTCACGCGGTTCACCATCGCGTCGGTGCACTGCGCCGAGAGGATCGTTGCGACGAGCAGCTCGAAGGGCGTCTCGTAGTGGAGCGCGCACTTCGCGTCGGGATACGTGCGCGCGAGCCGCCGCGTGATGCGGCCCGCGCGGCGCTTGCGTTCCTCGAAGCTCTCGCCCGGCACGGGGGCGCAGGGTAGCGTCCGCCGCATGCGGGGAAGCGCCACCGAGCGCATGGTCACGATCGCGCGGCGTGACGCCGAGGCGGAGACGCTCGAGGGCGTCTTCGCGGGCGGCGCCGAGGGCGAGACGCGCGGCGTGGTGCTCGCGCCGCCGCATCCCCTCTACGGCGGGAGCCTCGAGTCGCCCGTGCTCTCGGAGCTGGCGTGGGCGGCCGCCCGGGTGGGCCTCGTCTCGCTCCGCTTCAACTGGCGCGGCGTGGGCGCGAGCGCGGGTGCGCCCTCGGGCGACGCGGCCGCCGCGGACGCCGACTACCGCTCGGCGACCACCTGGCCGAGACCGTGGGAGGGCCGCTCGTGGCGGGCGGCTACTCGTTCGGTTCGGCCGCGGCCGTACGCGCGGCCGCCGCCGAGCGCCGCGTCGAGCGCCTCCTGCTGGTCGCTCCGCCGCCCGCGCTCGTCGCGCCCGCCGCGCTCGCGGCGAGCGGGCGCCGCACGCTCGTACTGGTGGGCGAGTACGACACGCTCGCACCCGTGCGCGAGCTCGCCGCGGCGCTCCGGGACGCTGGCCACGTCGAGCTCCGCGTCGTACCGAACGCCGACCACTTCTTCCTGGAAGGGCTCCCGGAGGTCGGACGGCTCGCGCTCGAGTGGCTCGGCGCGTGACACCGACCTGCGTCGCGCAGCGGCCGACCTAGCCGCGTGCGAGCGGGAGCCTCACGGCGAAGCGCGAGCCGATCGGCGCACGCGGCTCGAGCTCGAGCGTGCCGCCCGCGTCCTCGACGAGGCGGCGCGTGATCGCGAGCCCGAGCCCGCCCGCGCGCGCCTTCGTCGAGAAGAACGGCTCGAAGAGGCGCGCCCGGAGCGCCTCCGGCACACCCGGTCCGTCGTCCTCGAGCGCGAGCTCGACCTGATCGCCCTGCACGGCGGCGGAGATGCGCACGCGACCGCCCTCGGGCGCCGCCTCGAGCGCGTTCAGCGCGAGGTTCAGCAGAATCTGCCGGAGCGAGTCGCCGGCGATGCGCGCGGGCGGGAGCGCGTCCGCGAGCTCGACCTCGATAGCGATGCCGCGACCGACTGCGCGCAGCGCGGCGAGCTGCGCCACCGAGCGGATCGCCGGTTCGAGCTCGGCGAAGGCGTCGGCGCTCGGCGCCGAGGGCGGGCGTGCGTGCTGGCTCACGGCCTCGAGCAGGCGCTCGATCCGGCGCAGCTCCTCGATCGCCACCTCGCGGAATTCCGAGGGATCGGTGCGGCATTCGTCTCCGCTCGCCTCACGCGAGGCAAGGCCTCGCGTGGGCTCGCTGCGCGCTTCGCGGTCTTCGTCTCCGCTCGCCTCACGCGAGGCAAGGCCTCGCGTGGGCTCGCTGCGCGCTTCGCTTGCGTCCTCGCCGAGCAGGTGCAGGAAGGTCTTGATCGAGACGAGCGGATTCCGGATCTCGTGCACGATCTCGGCGAGCAGCCCGCCGACGGCGGCGAGGCGATCGATACGCTGGACCTCGGTGTCGAGCTTGGCGAGCCGCTCTTGCGCCGCTGCGGCGGCCGCCGGGCGGAGGCTCTTGGCGGCGGCCGCGCCGAGGGTGGCGAGGAGCCGCGGCCGCAGGGGCTCGGCCTCGGGGCCGCCGACGAGGAGGAGCGCGAGCGGCTCGCCCGCGCCCTCGCGGAGCGGCGCGGCTGCGACGAAGCCGTGCTCGGCGGCGAGCTTCGCGAGCTCGGGAACGCCCGAGCCGGCGAGCTCGGTCGGGCCCGCGAGCGCGGCGGCGGCGCGCCAGGCTGCCTCGCTCGGCTGGAGGAGCCCGGCGCCTTCGACGCGGGCGGCGAGCACGCGGAGCGCGCCCTCCGCGTTGCGTCCCCAGGCCGCGACGCGGCTCGCGCCGGTCGCCTCGGCGAGCGCCGCGACCTGACGTGCGAGCACCGCGGAGAGATCGGCTGCCTGCCCGTTCGGCGGCTCGGCGGGCCTTGCCCCCGCTCCGGTGCGCGGCCGCGTCCCGCGCGTCCCCGGCGCGCTCCGTTCCCCCATCACGGGCCGGTTGCTAACGCGCCCGGCGCGGCCCTGTCAAATCCCCGAGCCCTCGTCAGAACCCGAGCTCGAGCTCGCGCCGGCTGTCGTCGGCGCTCGCAGTGGCGTCGGCCGCTTCCTTGGGCTCGCTGCCCTCGACGAACGCCTGGAACAGCGTGGACTCGCTTGCCGGCGTCGCGAGCGCGCCCGTGCGGCCGTCGATCCGCGCGAACACGATGCCGGCGGGCGCCTCGAAGTCGCGCGCGGGAAGCGAAGCGAGCGCGCTCCGCATGAACTCGAGCCAGATCGGGAGCGCCGCGCGTCCGCCGGTCTCGCCCTTGCCGAGCAGCTTGTTCTGGTCGAAGCCGACCCAGACGCCCGTCGCGATCTCCGGCGAGTAGCCCACGAACCACGCGTCCGTGTGGTCGTTCGTGGTGCCCGTCTTGCCGGCGAGTGGGCGGCCGAGCGCCGCGACCGCGTGGCCGGTGCCGGCGGCGTGCTCGATCGGCGCGCGCAGGAGCGAGGTCGCGAGGTAGGCCTGCGTCGCCGGGAGGGCCTGGCCCTCCGGAAGCGTGGGGGCCGCCGCGGAGACGAGAACCGGGTCGGGCTCGGGGTTCGCGTCCTCCGGCGCGGGCGGCGCCTCCGACTTCCCCGCGTGTTCGTCGAGCGGCACGTTCTCGAGCAGCACCTGCCCCTCGCGGTCGAGGACTCGCCGCACGATGCGGGGCTCGACCTGCCGCCCGCCGGCGCCGAGCACGGCGTAGGCGCGCGTCAGCTCGAGCAGCGTGACGGGGCTCGCGCCGAGCGCGAGCCCGAGCGCCGGCTCGAGCTCCGAGCGGATGCCGAGCGCGCGCGCCGTGTCGATCACCGCGCCGATGCCCACCTCTTCGAGCAGGTGCACGGCCGCGTTGTTGACCGAGCGCGCGAGCGCCTCGGCCAGCGTGAGCGCGCCGAGGAACTTCCGGCTGTAGTTCTCGGGCCGGAAGTTGTCGTACACGACCGGCCGGTCCCAGACGATGCTCGCCGGGGTCTTTCCGTGACCGACCGCGGCGGCGTAGACGATCGGCTTGAACGCCGAGCCGGGCTGGCGCAGCGACTGCGTGGCGCGATCCAGCTCGCTCGCGGTGAAGTCGTAGCCGCCGACCAGGGCGAGCACGTCGTCGCCCGCGAGGTCGATCGCGAGCAACGCGCCCTGCACCTCGGGCTGCTGGTGGAGCGACGCCACGAGCGCGCCCGACTCTGCGCTCGACACATGGAAGTGTTCGACGTCCCCCACCGCGAGGTTCTCGGCGAGCTTCGCCCACTTCGGCTCGGAGAGCGCGAGCCGCGCCTCGACGCCCGGCGCGAAGGCGACGCGCGCCTCGTCTGCCTGCTTGCTCACCCCGGTCACGAGACCGAGCCGCGGCGGCCCGAGCGGTGAGGTCGTCGGATCGATGCCGGCGGCGAGCTGGTTCTCCTCACCGAGCTTCTCGAGCTCGGCGGCGAGCGCCCGGGCATCGACACGCCGCAGCGGGCCGCGGTAGCCGTGGCGCTCGTCGTAGGCCTCGAGCCCACGGCGCAGGGCGAGCACGGCTTCGCGTTGGAGCCGCACGTCGAGCGTCGTCTCGATTACGAGGCCGCCGTGCAGCACCACGTCGTTGCCGAGCAGCGCGACGAGCCGGCGCCGCACGTTCTCGGTGAAATAGGCGGCCGCCTTGTACGTCTCCGAGACGGCCGCCACGATCGTTGGCGGCGTCTGCGCGCTCTGGTGGGTGGCCTCGTCGATGAAGCCCTCCTCGAGCATGCGGTCCACGACCCAGAGGCGGCGGCGCTCGGCGCGCTCGGGATTCACGTGGGGCGAGAAGCGGCCCGGCGCCTTCGGCATGCCGGCGAGCAGCGCCGCTTCGGCCACCGTGAGCGCACCGACCTCCTTCCCGAAGTAGGTGCGCGCGGCCTCCGCGATGCCGTAGGCGCCGCTCCCGAAGTAGATCTCGTTCAGGTAGAGGAAGAGGATCTCGTCCTTCGTGAAGCGCTGCTCGAGCCGGCGCGCGAGGATCAGCTCGCGGAGCTTCCGGGTGTAGGTGCGCTCGGGCGAGAGCAAGAGCTGCTTCACGGTCTGCTGCGTGATCGTGCTGGCGCCCTGGAGCCGATCGCCGCGCAGGTTGCTCCAGGCGGCGCGCAGGATCGAGACGTAGTCCACGCCCGAGTGCTCGTAGAAGGCGTCGTCCTCCGCGGCGAGGAAGGCCTGGATCACGGGCTTCGGCACCTGCTCGAGCGGGATCATGCGCCTCCGGAACTCGTAGAACTCGCCGATCGGGAGGCCGTTGCGGTCGAGCACCACGCTGGTCAGCGCGGGGCGATAGTCCGCCAGGCTCTGGAGGTCCGGGAGCCCGCGCTGGAGCGCGAGGTAGAGGAGCGCCGCCGCGACGGCGGCGCCAACGGCACCGAGCGCGAACAAACCGAGCAGGACGCGCGCGATCCTGGCTCCCAAGCGCCCCCCTGCCTGCGCCGCTCGCGGACCGTAGCCAACCGCGCGGACTGCGCTAACGAATCGGCCGTTTCATCGGGGGTCCTGAGTGCCCTCTATCACCCGCTCCTTGGCGTTCGTGATGGACCCGATCCGGTCCATCGACGTCCGCGGCGACACTACTTTCGCGTTGATGCTCGAGGCCCAGCGCCGCGGTCATCGCATCTTCTGCGTGGACCCCGGCGACCTCGGCGTGGACGGCGGGCGGGTCGTGGCAAAGGTGTCGCCCGTCACACTCCGGCGCGAGGTCGGCAACCACGCGGATCTCGGCGAGCCGCGCCGCGCCGACCTCGACGCCGAGTTCGAGGCGGTCTTCCAGCGCAAGGACCCCCCGGTGGACGAGGCGTACGTGACGGCCACCCAGATCCTCGCGCTCTGCAAACGCGCGTGGGTCCTGAACCGGCCGAGCGGCATCCTCGCGGCGAACGAGAAGCTCTACGCGCTCCACTTCGCCGATCTGATGCCCGAGACGCTGGTCGCACGCGAGACGCGGCAGTTCCTCGACTTCCTCGAACGCATGGAAGGCGAGATGATCGTGAAGCCGCTCGGCGGGCGCGGCGGCGAGGGGATCTTCCACGTCCGCCGCGACGACCGGAACCTGTTCTCGATCCTCGAGCAGACGACGCGCTTCGGCACGCGCCTCGCGATGGCGCAGCGCTACCTGCCGGCGGTGCGCCGCGGCGACAAGCGCATCCTCCTCCTCGAGGGCGAGCCGCTCGGCGCGGTGCTGCGCGTGCCGGCCGAGAGCGAGACGCGTGCGAACCTTCACGTCGGCGGGCGCCCTGAGAAGGCGACGCTCGACGCCGACGACCGACGCATCGTCGAGCGCCTCGCCCCGTGGCTCGCGCGCGACGGGCTCTTCTTCGTCGGGATCGACGTGATCGGCGGGCGCCTCACCGAAGTGAACGTGACGAGCCCGACGGGTCTCCAGGAGATGAACGCCCTCGACGGGGCGCGCTACGAGGAGCGCGTGCTCGAGCGCGTCGAGCAGCGGATCGCGGAGCGGGACGCGTAGTCGACGCGCGGCTGCGCCTC
>Ga0187892_10005922_pt1 | contig 18680 bp, 20 predicted proteins | sample MA1701073metaG_FD_139345 | JGI IMG/M metagenome (GOLD analysis project Ga0187892, IMG submission 139345) | Bio-ooze microbial communities from a basaltic lava cave in the Kipuka Kanohina Cave System on the Island of Hawaii, USA - MA170107-3 metaG ...
CGCGGGAGCCTCCGCCCCCGCCGCCGAAGCGCGCGCTCCCGCCGCCAAAGCCTCCCCCGCCGAAGCCTCCGCCCTGGAAGCCGCCGCCCCCGAAGCCGCCTCCACCGAATCCCCCGCGGCCCCCGCCGAAGCCGCCGCGCGCGAGCGCAGCGCTCGACACGAGCGTGACGAGCAGCGCGAGCCCGACCGCGACCCCCCTTCGTCGCGCCCCCTCCATCAGCGTGCCTCCCCGACCGGCAGGAACTCGACCCGTGCCACGTCCGCCGGAAGCTTCGCCGCGAAGAGGTCCGCTGCGGGCGGCGCGAAGCTCCACTCCGTGATCCAGGCCGTGTATTGCGGCGAGCCTGGCCGGTGCGGGTACTCGAACACGAGCTTCCGGGGCAGCGGCTTCTCACCGACCTCGACGAACACCTGGAGGTCGAGGTCGGGGCGCTGCAGCACGAGGTGATGGCAGAAGACGCCGTCCACGTCGTGGATGCCGACCCAGTGGCTTTGATCGACGCCGCGCATCAGCGCCGCCATCGGATCGCTCTCGGTGAGCTCACCGAGCGGGAGCGACACGCCGTGCTCCTTCTCGAGCTTGTCCACCATGCCGTCGATGTCCTTCGGACCGGACACCTCGGCGTAGGTCGCCGCGACGGGATCGAAGAGGGTGAGGCGGCCGCCTTGGAGCCAGACCACCCGGGCCGAGACGTCGTCGCGATAGTTCACGAAGAGGCTGCCGGGACGCTTCGCTGCGACGTCCAGCGCGCCCGCGAGCCGGATCTTGGGGCCACCGGGAAGGATCTGGTCGAACTCGACCTCGGCGTGGTAGGAGAACGACCCCGCCTTCGCCAGATAGCCAGACATCGCGCGCAGCACGTCCGCCGCCTTCGGCGGCTCCGCCGGAGCCTCGGCGTCCGCGGCTCGCGCGGGCAGAGCCGGGACGGTGTAGAGGCAGGCGAGGACCAGCAGGGCTCGTAGCCAGGCGATCACGCTCATCGCAGGGAACCCCCGGAAAGGCCGCGAGCATAGAGGATGCGGCGCGTCGGTGCGCCCGAAGTCCCTTCTTCGCGGGGCGGATCCGTGGCATGCTCGGCGCGGGGGGCGTTCATCTCCGAAGGAGACCCGCGATGACTCTCACCTCGAAGCTTCTCCCGTTGGTCTTCGCCGCCCTGCTGGCCACCCCGGCCGGCGCCGAGCTCGCGAAGTGGGATCAGGCGCGCGTCACGGAGCTCGCCAGCCAGCTCGCGGCCGCGTGCGGTGCGTTCGACGACGTCGTCCAGAAGGAGCCGGGCACCGAACGGGGAGCCGGAGATGCCGAGTACGGCGTCCAGGCGAACTCGCGTGAGCTTCGCGCGCAGAGCGAGGCGCTCGCCGGCCATCTGCGCGAAGGGAAGAACCACGACCAGACGCGCAACCTGTACCGGAACCTGAAGGAGGTGATGGACGACACCGAGGAGAACGCCCAGCGGAGCCCGTTGGACGAGCCCGTGATGGACGCCTGGGCGAAGGTCGCGGACCTGATGCGGCAGATCGCACCCTACTACGACCCCAAGGCGCTCGACGCCGGGAAGTAGGGCGAGGCGCCACGCCCGAGCCGCTAGGGAGTGCCGGAGCCCTCGGCGGCGTCGAACTCCTTCTCCTCGACGCGCTCTTCTTCCTGATAGTTCTGCTGCTCACGCTGCTCCTCGGTCATGCGCAGCTCTTCCTCGGACACGGGAGCCGCCTCCTCGTCGGGGGGTGTGAGTCCGCGGCCGTCGTCGGGACCGCAGGCTGCGGCCGAGAGGGCCAACGTCGAAGCGAGAGCGAGCGTGATCGCGCGTCGCACGGGTCTTCCTCCCTCTGGAGTCGCGCCGAGTCTACACGAGCGCGCGCTCGTGCGGCGAGGATCGGCTAGGGGGTGATCTCGAAGCTCGACAGGAAGCGCTCCGCTCTCGCGTCGGCTTCACTCTCCTCCAGCACCGCATCGATCACGTAGAGGCGCGTGCCGACCAGCACGAGGACCGCGTGCCCGCGCATCCCCGCGTGTCCGGGAGCGTCCGGCGTCTCGTAGACGAGCCGCTTGCCCTTGGCACTCCCGACGCTCACGTCGCGGTCCGAGGTCGCCTTGCCGAAGGTCTTCTTCAGCAGCGCTCCCTTCGCGTGCTCGTAGATGGTGTCCGCCCCGGCGAACTCCAGGGCGAAGTGCGGAACGTCCGAGTAGTCCACCGTGAACGAATCCTCCCCCGGTCCCTCGGCCGTGAAGATGTGGTTCGCGACGGTTCCGATGAAGGACTTCTGGGACGTCTCGGTCTCGACCGGCTTCGCCGGCATCGCGATCGAGAAGCGGCCCGGCTCGGACCGGAACGTCTGCCAGGCCGGATCGGCTCCGACCCCGGAGGCGAGTGGCGCGGACGCGAGCACGAGCGCGAACGCGAAGGCTGACGCGTGAACCTGCATCGAAGGATCCTTTCGGGAGCGTCGGCGACGCCGGTCCCGGCACGGTAGCCGAGCGGGCGCTCGCGCAGGGGTGGAAGAAGAGGCTCCACCAGCCGGGCGTAGATCCTGTCCTTTCGCGCCACGCGTCACGGGCGGGTGCGTGCCCGAGCTGCCGTGCGCCCTACGCCTCGCTAGGGTGAGTCCCGAATCCCGCTCGGGACGAACGGGAACCTGCTCGACTGACGACGGAGGCTGCCGCATGCGGACGAACCTCGTGCTGGGTGCGTTCGGCGTCGCGCTCGGGATCGCGGCGGGCTGCGCCACCGAGCAGCAGATGCTCGCGGAGAAGCAGCCTCAGGCGATCGACGCGGCGCTCGCCCGCGGGCGCTTCGACCTGGACTGCCCGACCGCGACCGCGCTCGTGCTGTCGAGCGACTTCATCCAGCCCGCGCTCCAGGGCCCCTGGGTGAGCGGAATCGAGCGCCTCGAGTACACGATCGGCATCGAAGGCTGCGGCAAGCGCACCACGATCGTCGTGATGTGTCAGGAGGGCTCGAGCAGCTGCTTCGCTGCGAATCCTGACGAGCGCTTCCGCGACCGGCTTCCGCAGTAGGCATCCGGAGGAACCCATGCGATCCCGTCTCGTTCGTCTCTGGCTCCTCGCGCTTCTCGTGCTTCCGCGGACGCCGCCGCCGGCGAGGCCGAGCGACGCGCCTTCTTCGGCGAGACCCACGTCCACACGAGCTGGTCGCTCGACGCGTTCGCGATCGGGAACACGCTGACCACTCCCGCCGACGCGTACAAGTACTTCCAGGGCGAGCCGATCAAGCATCCCCTCGGCTTCGACGTCAAGATCGAGACGCCGCTCGACTGGGCGGGCGTCACCGATCACTCCGAGTACGCCGGCGTCGTGCAGCTCGCAAACGAGCCGGGCTCCGCGGTCAGCAAGATCCCGCAGGCCGAGCCCCTGGTGCTGAAGGCCCGCACCAAGGAGGAGATGACCCGGGTGGCCCTGTACGCCATCAACACGCTGGCGAGCGGGCCGCCCGTGAAGGCGCTCATGGCCCCTGAGATCACGGGCTCGGTGTGGAAGAAGAACATCGAGCTCGCGGAGCAGGCGAACCAGCCGGGCAAGTTCACCGCCTTCTGCTCCTACGAGTGGACCTCGATGCCGAGCAACATGAACCTGCACCGCAACATCTTCTTCGCGGACTGCACCAAGGTCCCGGCGCAGCCGTTCAGCGCGCTGGACTCGAAGCATCCCGTCGAGCTCTGGGACTGGATGGACGGCCAGCGCAAGGCCGGCAACGAGCTGCTCGCCATCTCGCACAACGCGAACCTGTCCGACGGCCGCATGTTCCCGACGGAGCTCGACACGAAGGGCCGCCCGATCGACTCGGCCTATGCCACGTCCCGCGTCCGCAACGAGCCGCTGATCGAGATCAAGCAGCTGAAGGGCACCTCCGAGACCCATCCCCTGCTCTCGCCCAACGACGAGTTCGCGAGCTTCGAGATCATGTCGGTCCTGCTGGGCAACCCGCCGGGACGCATTCCACACATCGTCGGCAGCTACGCCCGGCAGGCGCTGACGGACGGCCTCGCCCTCGAGGACAGCCAGGGCTTCAACCCCTACAAGTTCGGATTCGGAGCCGCTTCGGACTCGCACAACACCGCCGTCCCCTATCGCCAGGACAACTTCTTCGGCGGCCATTCCTTCACGGACGGGACGATCGAGGCACGCATGGCCGGCACCCTGGTCGGCGGCATGTTCGACGCGCGCCTCGAGGGCACCGCCGGACTGACGGGTGTCTGGGCCGAGGAGAACACGCGCAGCTCGATCTTCGCGGCGATGCAGCGCAAGGAAACCTTCGCGGTGAGCGGCCCCCACCTCCAGGTGCGCTTCTTCGGCGGCTGGGAGTACGCGCCGGACGCGCTGAAGCGGAAGGACTGGGTGGCGACCGCGTACGCGAAGGGGGTCCCGATGGGCGGCGACCTGCCGCCCGCGCAGGGCAAGGGGCCCACCTTCATCGTCCACGCCGTGAAGGACCCGACCTCGGGCAACCTCGACCGCATCCAGATCGTGAAGGGCTGGACGAAGAGCGGCCAGAGCTTCGAGCAGGTCCACGACGTCGCGTGGGCGGGCGACCGCAAGCCGGACCCGTGGACCGGGGTCGTGCCGCCGATCGGCAGCACCGTGGACGTCGCGAAGGCGACCTACACGAACACGATCGGCGCGGTGGAGCTCGGGGTGGTGTGGGCGGATCCCGACTTCGATCCGGGCCTGCACGCCTTCTACTACGCCCGCGTGCTCGAGATCCCGACGCCCCGCTGGACGACGATCCAGGCCGCGAAGCTCGGCATCGCGCCTCCGGACGTGGTGGCCGCGACCCTCCAGGAGCGCGCCTGGAGCTCGCCGATCTGGTACGCGCCGAGCGCAGCGGCGGCGAAGTCGGCCGCGCGCGGCCCGACGGTGGCCGAGCTGACGAAGCGGGGCGCCGTGGCGCTCTCCGACGCGCAGCTGAAGGCACTCGTCGAGCAGAAGTCGATCTGGTTCCAGAACAACGTGACCGGCGAGAAGACCATGATCATCTACGGCGCGCTGGGCAAGGGCGCCGACGCGAAGCCGCTCACACCGAGCGATCCCGGCTACGTCACGCAGCGCTTCCCGGTGAACCAGGGCCAGTCCCAGATCCGTTACGTGACACGAAACGCGGCGCACCAGAGCCTGACCGGCGACGCGGCGGAAGCCAGCTACCTCGGCGAGTCGCGGACCTACAACATCGCGGGCGGGAAGATCGTCACCGACTTCGTCGGCACGCCGCTCGAGGTCCGCGTCTACAAGCTCGGCGACAAGCACTTCGGCGCCCGCAGCAACGAGTTCGGCTACGCGAACTACGAGCTGATCTCCGCAGAGCAGCAGCTGAGCCCGTTGGGGGCCGCGCAAAGCAAGCCGTGATGCGTCGTTGGCTGCGAGAGCCGCTGCTGCAGTTCCTGCTGGCCGGGCTGCTGCTCTTCGTCGGCTACGCCTGGCTGAACCCCGGCACCGGGCGCGAGGCGGAGTCCACCCGCATCGAGCTCACGACGGACGACCTGCGTCAGATCCAGGTCGCGTGGCTCGCGCAGGGCCGTGCGCCGCTCTCCCCGGAGCAGCTGCGGCACCTGGTCGAGGCGCGCGTGCGGGAGGAGATCCTCTACCGCGAGGCGCTCGCGCTCGGCCTCGACCAGGACGACACGATCGTCCGGCGCCGTCTGGCGCAGAAGATGGAGTTCCTCTTCGAGGACGTGGCGGCGCTCCGCGAGCCCGCGCCGGGCGAGCTCTCGACGTGGTTCGCGAGCCATGCGGAGCGCTACACGCTGCCCGCGCGGGCAAGCTTCCGGCATCTCTACTTCTCGCCCGACCGACGCGGCGAGCGCGCGCGCGAGGACGCCGCGCAGGCGCTCGCGAAGCTCGCGCGCGAGCCGGCCGCTGGGCCGACCGCGGAGACGCTCGGCGATCCCTTCATGTTCCAGGACTACTACGGAGATCGTCCCTTCGACGACATCGCCCGGAGCTTCGGTCCGGGCTTCGCGCGGGCGCTCTTCCAGCTCGCGCCTGGCGCCTGGGCGGGCCCGCTCGAATCCGGCTACGGCTGGCACCTGGTGTGGGTCGACGGGGTCACACCTGCGCGCGTGCCGGAGTTCGAGGAGGTGGCGTCCGACGTCCAGCGGGAGTGGCTCGAGGAGCAGCGTGCCGGGATCCGCGAGCGCGCGTTCGAGGAGATGCGGGCGCGCTACGAGGTGGTGCTGCCGGCGGAGCTCGACGCGCCGGACCTCGCGAGCGTTCCCTCGACCGGGCTCGAGCGCCCCGAGCAGCCGCAATGACGCTGCCGGGCCGGAAGCTCGTGGCTGCGTTGGCGGTGTGTGTCGCGTCGCTCGGCGGGGAAGCCGAGGCCCACGACGCGCGGCCCGCCTACCTCCAGATCCGCGAGATCACACCGGGCCGCTACGACGTGCTGTGGCGCACGCCGGTGCTCTCGGGCATGCGGCTGCCGGTCTCCCTCCGGCTCCCGGAGGCGATGAGGAGCGTCACCGAGCGGGCGCCGCAGGAGCTCTCCGATTCCCTCGTCGAGCGCCGGCTGGTCGAGGCGCACGCCGGCGCGCTCGTGGGGGCGCGTGTCGAGTTCCCCGGGCTCGAGGCCACCATCACCGACGTGCTGGTCCGGACGTCGCTTCTCGATGGCACGCGTTCGACCACGCTGGTGCGGCCGTCCCGGCCCTGGGTGGAGATCGGCATTGCGCGTGGACCGCTCCAGGTCGCGGGCGCCTACCTCCTCCACGGCGTCGAGCACATCCTGCTCGGCCCCGACCACCTGCTCTTCGTGCTCGCGCTGGTCCTGATCGTGGGCGGCACGAAGCGGCTGCTCTGGACCATCACGGCGTTCACGCTCGCCCACTCCGTCACGCTGGCCCTCGCCGCGCTCGGCGTGGTGCGCGTTCCGGGGCCGCCCGTGGAGGCCGCGGTCGCGCTCAGCATCCTGCTGCTCGCTGCGGAGATCCTGCGCCTCGCGCGCGGCGAGCCGAGTCTGACGGCGCGCCGGCCCTGGCTCGTCGCCTTCTGCTTCGGCCTGCTGCACGGCTTCGGCTTCGCGGGCGCGCTCACGGCGGTGGGTCTCCCGCCGGGCGACGTCCCTCTCGCGCTGTTCGCCTTCAACGTAGGGGTCGAGCTCGGCCAGCTGGCGTTCATCGCTCTCGTGCTCCCCATCGTCGTGCTGGCGGGCCGAAAACAGGGGCGGCCCTGGCTCGAGCGCCACGCGCTGCCCAGCGCGGCCCGCGCGATCGGCGTGCTCGCGGCGTTCTGGTTCTTCGAGCGTCTCGCCGGCTTCGTGTAGCCGGGGCGGAGGTCTTCCCATGACGGCGGCGGCGGGCAACGTCAAGGAGCGCGTGCGCGAAGAGATGCGCGTCTACGCGCTCACCGCGCTCTACCTCTGGGTCTGGCTCGCCGTGCTGCTCCTCTACAAGGGCGCGCTGCTGCGCGGGGAGGGGCTCGCCGCGGTGCCGCTCGGGTTCGCGGCGGCCAAGGCGCTGATCCTCGGCAAGTTCGTGCTGCTCGGCGAGGCTGCCGGCGCGGGTACGCGGGTCGGAGCCCGCACGCTCGCGCACCGGATCGCCTACCGCTCCCTCTCGCTGCTGGTGGTGCTGGTGGTGTTGACCGCCGTGGAGGAGCTCGTTCGCGGCTGGATTCACGGCCGCCTGGCCGCCGAGACGCTGGCCGAGGTGCTGACGCTCGAGCATGCTGCGAGCATGGGGCTCATGCTGCTCGTGCTCGTGCCCTTCGTCGCGGCCAAGCAGGTGAGCCTGGCGCTCGGGCCCGGCGTGCTGCGCCGCCTGCTGTTCGGAAGCGAGGCGCGTCCCGGCGCAGCCGGCCGCGAGTCCTAGCCGAGCCGCTCGCCCGCCGCGATCCCGGCCGCGCCGGCCGCCAGCTTCGCTCCGTCTCCGACGCGGAGCTTCGCCAGCTCGAGCACGCCGCCACGCGCCGCGATCCGGAGCGCGTCCTGCGCGACGGCGAGCACCGTGCCGGGCGCTGCGCCGCTCGCCTCGCGCGAGGCGAGGCGCCCGCCGAAGAGCCGCACGGTCTCGCCGTGCCACGTCGCGTGCGCGCCGGGGTTCGGGTCGCAGCCGCGGATCCAGCGGTCGAGCTCCGCAGCGCTCTTCGACCAGTCGATGCGCGCCACCTCGTCCGTCACCAGGCCCTGGAAGCTCGCGTGCGACTCGTCCTGGGCGACGTACCGCGCGCGCCCGCTCGCGACGAGCTCGACGGCCTCGACCATGGCATCCACGCCGAGCGCATAGAGCTTCTCGAAGTAGAGGCTCGCGGCGGTGTGGTGCGGCTCGATCGCGACGCCGCCCTTCTGCACCACGAGGGGGCCCGTGTCGACGCCGGCGTCGGGACGGAACACGCTGACGCCCGTCTCGGTCTCGCCGAGCATGATCTGCCAGGCCAGCGCGTTCCCGCCGCGGTACTTCGGCAGCAGCGAGGGGTGGAAGCAGAGCGAGCCGCAACGGGGCGCGTCCACGATCTCGGGCGGCAGGATGATCGTCACGAACGCGAGCACGTTCAGCTCGGCGCCGAGCGCGCGGTGCTCGGCCACGCGCTCGTGGAGCGCCGCGCCCTGCCGGCGGAGCGACTTCGGGCGGAGGAGGCGGAGCCCGCGCTTCTCGGCCTCCTCGGCGAGCGGATCGGGCCGCGCGCCCGGCGGCGGCGCGTACACGGCCACGACCTCGTGGCCGGCGTCGAGGAGCCTCACCAGCACGTCGCGCCCGAAGGGCGCCTGGCCGAAGTACGCAAGCTTCATCAGCGTGCTCCCGTGCGGTCGCCGACCGTACCTCGCGGCTCGGCGGGCGTGCCATACACGAGCGTGTGCGGCGGCACGTCGCGCGTCACGAGCGAGCGCGCGCCCACCACCGCGTGCGCGCCGATCGTGACGCCGCGCACCACCGTCACGTCCGACGCGACCCAGGCGAGCTCGCCGATCCGGATCGGCGCCACGACCTCGCGGTGCTCCGCGTCGAGGTCGTGCTGGTCGGCGTCGTAGACGCGGGAGCCCGGCCCGACCATCGCCTTGCGCTCGATCACGACACAGCGTTTGGCGCTCACTGAGCACGCGTTCAGCAGCACCTCGGGCCCCACCACGAGGCGCGCGCCGGGGAAGGCCGCGAGCACCACGGGCCCCACCTCCGTGCGGAGCCAGGCGCCCTCCTCGATCACGATCTCGCCGCCCGCGTGCACGAGGAACGAGAGCGCGCCGGGGCGGCGCTCGGTGGCGGCGCGCGGCCCGATCACGAGCCGCCCGCCCGGCTCGATCACGTAGCGCGCGGAGGCGAAGGCCGGCGTGGCGCTCGGATGGATCTCGAGTCCCGGCACGAGCCAGCGGAGCGCCGCGAGGCGGAGCCGGTCCCACTGATACAGCGCGAGCAGGAGCCACCGCCGCACGGACTCGCGCAGCGGCACGCTACTCCTCGACCGGGCCCTCGCCCTCGCGCAGCCGGAACGTGATGAAGCCATGCGAGGGGTCGTACGGCGAGAGGCCGACCTGCACGCGATCGCCCGGGATCACGCGGATGCGGAAGCGCCGCATGCGCCCCGAGAGCTGCGCCGTCACCGTCTGGCCGCTGTCGAGCGAGATCTGATAGCGGCCTCCGCCGAGAATCTTCTCGACGGCGCCGGTCGCCTGGATCAGATCGTCGCGGGCCAGTGGGGGCTCCTCCGCCAGTGGAACCGAGAAACGGGGGCGCAAGCTAGCGCTCGGTCTCGGGGACGCCAACCAGTTTCGCCAGGAGCGACCTAAGCTGGCGCGCATGCAGCCGATCCCCCTGGCGCGCGCCAGCGTGCTGGATCCCCTGTTCCGCTATCTCGGGCGGATGGGTGCACCGGTCTCGGGTGAGGTCGTGCGCGCACACGCGCGACTCGGGGATCCTCTCGCCCTGATCCCGCTCGCCTTCGGCGGCCAGCTATTCCAGGAGGCCGCGCTCCTCACCGGGCTCGAAGACCTCGGCCTGCGCGTCGGAAGCGCCTCGCGGCCCGAGGACGTTGGCGCCCTCGGCGCGTTCGTGCGGAGCGCGCCGACACTCGGCGTGGCGCTCGCCCGCGCGGTCCGCCACGGCACGCGCTTCAACTCCGGCGAGCGCCACTGGCTGACGCACGCGGGCGACGACGTCGTGCTCCACTGGAGCTACGTGCGCGCCCTCCGCAAGGGCCGCCGCCACGTGAACGAGTTCGTGCTGATGCTCTGGATCCAGCTGGTCCGGCTCGCCGCCGGCGGGCACTGGCGACCGAAGCAGATCGGGCTGGAGGGGGCGCCGCGGCAGACCCGCTCCCTGGCCGCGCTCGCGCGCGAGGGCGTCCGCTTCGAGCAGCCCGAGACGTCGCTCGTGATCCCGCGCGCGCTCCTCGCGCTCCCGCTACCCCCCGGACACGCGAGCGCGCCGGACGCGGCGCCCGAGACCGCGTGGCCCAGCGCCGACTTCGCGCGCTCGGTGCGGCAGGCGATCGCCGGGCTCCTCCAGCTCGGAGACGCGGACGTGGCGTCGCTCGCGAGCGCGGCCGGCACCAGCGTGCGCTCGCTCCAGCGCCGGCTCGCCGAAGCGGAGCTCAGCTTCTCCCAGCTCCTCGAGGAGGCGCGCTTCGAGGCGGCGCAGCGCCTGCTCCACGACCCGAGCCGGAAGGTGATCGCGATCTCCGCCGAGCTCGGCTACACGGACTCCGCGAACTTCACGCGCGCGTTCCGGCGCTGGGCGGGCCGCTCGCCGCGCGACTTCCGCCGCGCGCTCGCGACTCAGCGCCCGGCCGCGTCGCCCTGAATCCAGCCCTGGCGCGCGAACGCGCCGGCGAGGAGCTTCGAGATCTGGTCGGCGGTCCGGCGTGCGTCCGCCTCGACGTTGTCGCCGAACTTCTCGGACGCGACCGACTTCGCGACGCTGACTGCGGCCGAGGTCGCGAGATGACCGGCGGCGGCGCCCGCCCCCATCGTCTCGGCCATGCCGGGCGTGGAGCCGCTCTTCGCATCCACCTCGAAGGCGTCGAGCGTGCGGCTGCCCTCCGGCAGCACCTCGATCACCTGCACCGCCGTCCGCACCTGGCTCTTGCCGGCGCCGAGCCCGATCACCACGCGCTCCGTGCTGCTCCCCTCGTCGATCGCGAGGAACTGCCCGTCGATGACGAGCGTGGGCACGCCGTCGCGGGGCGGCGGGCCGCCGGCCCGCTCGGCGGGAAGCCCGAGCTCGTGGATCTTCTTCACCAGGTTGTCCGCAAGCGCGTTCGCGACCGAGTGACCGACGTCGGCGCGCTCGGACGACTCCGAGATGCCCTGGAGCTTCCAGACCTCGGCGCTGACGCCGTGATCGAGCCTCACGTCCTGGCGGGAGACCGCGAACGCATTCACCAGGATGCGCTCCGGCTTCGGGGCGTTCGCCCAGGTCGCCGACTGGTCCTCGATCTGGGTGGTGGCGCACCCGAGCAGCGCGGCGAGAAGGACGAACCCGATTCCGGCTCTCATGTGGATGCCCTCGTTCCGGGCCTCCGAGTAGGCGAGCGCGCCGCGGGCGTCCTGTCATCCCGCGCCAGACGGGGCGCCGAGCGCGGCCTGGATCTCGCGCAGCTTCGCGGTGACGCGCCGCGCGTTCGCGGGCCCCATGCGGAGGAGCTGCTTCTGCGCGTCGGTGAGGCTCTCGAGCGCCGGGTCGGCGAACTCGTAGCGCTTCGTCTCGGGCACCACGGCGGGGTCCGCGTCGAGGATCGGCGTGGAGACGAGCAGCGCGAGCGCGGCGCGGAGCCGCTTCTCGAAGCCGCCCTCCGGGTAGCCGAGCGCGCGGTAGCTCTCCTCGCAGAGGCTCGCCACGCGGCGATAGGCGGCGACGGCCTGCCGCGCGTCGAGCGACGCGATCGCGTCCGCGAGGGGCGCGTAGCGCCCGTACGAGGCGGGGTCGATGCGCTGGTCGGGCTCGGCGCCGAGCACGAGGAACCTGCCCTCGGGCTTCAGGAACGAGAGCTCGCGGCGCGGCACCGTGCCCTCGGCCAGGTTGTCCACGATCAGCACGAAGCGGTCGATCACGCCGGCCTCGGCGAGCGTCGCGAGGAAGAGCCGGTGGCGCGACACCGAGCGCGCGAGCTCGCGCACGAGGCCGTCGCTCTTCTCGCGCGGCGGGAGGCCCTCCGTCGGCGGCGGCGCCGCGGCCTCGGGTGCGGGCTCGGGCTCCGGCGCGGGCGCGATCTCGGGCTCGAGCGCGAGGGGCTCCGCCGCTCCGAGCGGCGGCTCCGCGAGCGGCTCCTCGGCGGCGAGCGGCTCGACCGCGGGCTCCGTGCCGGTCCCGCGGAGCCACCAGAGCGCGGCCACGGCCACGAGGATCAGCAGGAAGAGGAGCAGGAGCGGCCCGCGCCCCCGGCGGCGGCGCTCGCGACCGGGGCCCGGCAAGAGGCCCTCGCGCCCGCCGGGCCGCGCCTTCTGGATCAGCGACACGCGAGCTCCGAACCCGCTCGCTCCGGCAAGGTTTCAGGCAGCCTTCCGGGCCGGCGTCTTCATCAGCCGCCCGAGGTTACCGCCCATGACCTTCGCGACGTCGGCCGAGGGCAGCGCCTGGAGCTCCTCCACGAAGGAGACGGGGTCGGCGAGCCCTTCCGGATGCGGATAGTCGGAGCCGAACAGCACGTGGTCGGCCCCGAGCAGCTTCACGAGGCCGACCGGGTCCTCCTCGTGGAACGGATGCACCCAGACGTTGCGGAGGAACACGTCCACCGGGTTCTCGGCGAAGCTCTTCGGCGCGTACTTCCAGGCGTGCTCCATGCTGTGGAGCAGCGGGCGCACCCAGTGGCTCCCGTTCTCGATCGGCGCGACCTTGAGGCGCGGGAAGCGCGAGAAGAGGCCGTGGCCCACCGCCGACGCCATCGCGTCGATGATCGCCCGGTGCTCGCTCCCCACGATCGCGCCGAAGCCCGAGACGCCCACGAAGGGCAGGAACTCGCGGTCGTGGATGCCTTCCCAGTCGTTCTGATAGCGCTGGTAGCCGCTGTCGGAGGCGTGCATGCCGACCAGGACGTCGGCCTGCTCGACCCGCTTCCAGAACGGATCGAACTCGGGGAGCGCGAACGAGCGCCGCCCGTTGAAACCCGGCACCGGGGCGGGGCGGACCAGGATCGCGCGCGCGCCGCGCGCGAGCACCCACTCGAGCTCCTCGATGGCGCGCTCGACGATGGGGAGCGTGACGACCGGCGTCGCGAAGATCCGGTCCTCGTAGTCGAAGCTCCACGTCTCGTGCATCCACTCGTTCAGCGCGTGGACCACGGCGTGCGTGGCGAGCGGGTCGTCGGCGAGGCGCTCCTCGACCAGGCTCGCGAGCGTGGGCCACATCATGGCGCGGTCGATGCCGAGCTCGTTCATCAGCTCGAGGCGCGGCTGCGGCGCGAAGAAGGCGGGCGGCGCCTTGATGGGCCGGCCGTAGATCTCGCGCCGCGTCTTCCCGTCCGGGTTCCCCGTCTTGAAGTACTCCTCCTGCGCGCCCGGCGCGGCCACCACCTCGAAGGTCGGGTTCGGGATGTAGTCGCTGATCTGGCCCTTCACGGCGATCTTGGTGCGGCCCTTCACCTGGACGTACTGGATCACGTTCGCGTAGCGCTCCGGGAGATGGCGGGTGAGCGCGTCGGGCGGCTCGTACATGTGGTTGTCCGCGTCGAAGATCGGGAACTCGAGGCGGCGAGACGGCATGGTTCCTCCGAACTGGACGGGACGAGCGTAGCCCTATCCGGCGATCTCGACCGGCAGGTTCAGCGGGCGCTTGAAGAGGCCCATCGGCTGGAATAGCTGGAGGTCTTCCCGCACGCGAGAGCCCGGCGTCACGATGTCGAGCGCGGCGTCGAGCATCGTGCCCATCTCCTGCCGGGCCAGGTTCGCCCCGAGGCAGTAGTGCGGGCCGTTTCCGAAGACGAGGAGGTCCCGCGCGTCGCGCTCGATGTCGAGCGTGTCGGGGTCGCGGAACACGGCCGGGTCGCGGTTCGCACCCCCGAACGAGAGCATCAGCATCTGGCCCTTCTGGATGCGCTTCCCGCGCAGCTCGAAATCGCGCACCGCGAAGCGCGGCAGGCCCGCGGGCCCGCCGAAGGCGAAGCGCATGATCTCGTTCACGGCCTTCGGCACGAGCGAGCGGTCCTCACGCACCCGCCTCAGCTGCTCGGGGTGGCCCAGCAGCGTCTGGATCATCACCAGGCCGCCGAGGTTCGTCGTCTCGCTGCCCGCGCCGATCAGCACCGAGATCAGGAACACGATCTCGTCGTCGGTGAGCGTCTCGTCGTGCTCCTGCGTGCGGATCAGGTCGGAGATCAGGTCCTCGCCCAGGCTGAGACGGCGCTCCGCCGCCATCTGGCGCACCCACACCGCCATCTCCTGGAGCGCGCGCTCGGCCACATCTCGCGCCTCGGGCGGCGCGAAGGGGAAGAAGCCGCGGATCAGCTCCTGCGCGAGCTCGCGGAAGCGCACCTCGTCCGCGCCCGGCGGGACGCCGCTGACGCGGCTGATCACCGCGTTCGGGATCGGGTTCGTGAAGTCGCCCATCAGGTCGAGCACCTCGCCCGGGCGATCGCGGAGAGGCCCTGCGAAGCGCTCCACCACCTCGCGGATCTGCGCGTCCATGCGGCGCACCGCGCGCGGGGTGAGCGCGCTGTTGAAGAGTCGGCGGAAGCGCGCGTGCGCCTCGGGCCCCTGACGCGCGAAGCTGTTGTCGTGGAACCAGCGCAGCATCGTGCCCTCGGGCGGCGGCACGAAGTGCTCCCAGGCGCCGCGGTCCTGCGTGGCGTGCTCCGGATCGTTGAAGAGCCGCTTCACGTCGTCGTGGCGGGTCACGAACCAGAAGCCGAGCGAGGGCACGAAGTGGACGGGGGCCTCGGCGCGCAGGCGATGGACCAGCGGCGCGGGGTCCTTCGCTTCGAGCAGCGCGAGGAAGGGATCCGTCGGGCTGGCGGTGGACATCGGGCTCCTCCTGGTTGCGACATTGGAGTATTAGTCTATGATTGGACTCGTTGTCAACTTCACTCGCGAGCAGCCGTTACGAACGCCGCCGCCGGGAGACGGCCGAGCGTCTCGTCGAGGCCGCGGCCACGCTGTTCGGCGAGCGCGGCGTCGAGGCGACCACGGTCGCCGACATCTGCGCACGCGCCGACGTGGCGCACCAGACCTTCTTCAATCACTTCCCGAGCAAGCGCGACCTGGTGCGCGAAATCACGCGCATCGGCCACGGCTTCTTCCTCGAGGCGGTCGAGACGGCCGTGCGCGAGGGCCGGAGCACGGGCGAGCGCCTCGCGCGGCTGTTCTCCTCGATCCACGTGGCTGCGGCAGGCGCGGGCCCCATGCACCAGGACCTGATCTCCGAGACGTTCCGCGGGGCGCTCGCCGTGCGAGAGGGGGAACGCGAGCGCGCGATCCATCTCGCCTTCGAACGGCTCATCCGTCGGGGGCGCGGCGAGGGCGACGTGTCACGCGATCACGCCATCGAGGACCAGGCGGCCTTGATCTTCGGCGCCTTCTCGCAGCTCATGTTCGAGTGGGCGCACCGCCCGGACTTCCCGATCGCCGAGCGCTTCGCGCGCATGGCGCGGCTCCTCGCCGACGCCCTGGCGCCGCGTCAGCGCACCTTGCGGAAACAGGCGCGGACTTCGCTCACGTAGAGCTCGGGCTGCTCGAAGGCGGCGAAGTGGCCGCCCTTCGGGAGCTCCGCGAAGTGGATCAGCTTCGCGAAGCGCTTCTCGGCCCAGCGCTTCGAGGTGCGGAAGATCTCCTTCGGGAAGATCGAGCAGCCGACCGGCACGGTCACCGGGTCGAGCGACAGGGTCCGGAAGCTCTCCCAGTAGAGCCGCGCCGACGAGGCGGCGGTGGCCGGCAGCCAGTAGAGCATCACGTTGTCGAGGAGCTCGTCGCGCGAGAGCACGTTCTCGGGGTGGCCGTTGCAGTCCGTCCAGGCCCAGAACTTCTCCAGGATCCACGCGGCCTGGCCCGCCGGCGAGTCGACGAGCCCGTAGCCCACCGTCTGCGGCCGCGTGCTCTGCTGCTTCGAGTAGCCGGAGTCCCAGTCCTGGTAGTGCTGCATGCCGGCGAGCGCGGACTTCTCGGCCTCGGTGAGGTCGCTCATCGTCGCCGGGTCGGGCGGCGCGATCGGCATGTTGAGGTGGATGGCGGCGCAGTGCGCGGGGTCCTCGACGCCGATCCACGTCGTCACCATCGCGCCCCAGTCGCCGCCCTGCGCCACGTAGCGCGCGTAGCCGAGCCGCTCCATCAGCGCGGCCCACGTCTTCGCGATGCGCTGCGTGGTCCAGCCCTTCTGCCGGGGCTTGTCGGAGAAGCCGTAGCCGGGGAGCGAGGGGCACACCACGTGGAAGGCGTCCCGCGCCTCGCCGCCGTGCGCGGTCGGGTTCGTGAGGGGCTCGATCACCTTCTGGAACTCGACGATCGAACCCGGCCAGCCGTGCGTGATCACGAGCGGGAGCGCGTCCGCGTGCGGCGAGCGCACGTGCACGAAGTGGATGCCGAGCCCGTCGAGCTCGGTCCGGAACTGCGGGAAGCGGTTCAGCCGCGCCTCGCGCGTGCGCCAGTCGTACTTCTCGGCCCAGTAGCCGCAGACGTCCTGGACGTAGGCGAGCGGGATCCCCTGACTCCAGTCGTCCACGGTCTCGCGCTCGGGCCAGCGCGTGGCGCGGAGCCGCCGCTTGAGATCGTCGAGGGCGGCCTCGCTCGCCTGGATCTGGAAAGGCTGGATGGCGGGGGGCATCGGGGATCCTCCGGTCGGATCCCCAATGGGTAGCGCGTGGTCACTTCCCCGGCGCGACGACCTCGAGACGGAGCGCCTCGGTGTACGTCACGACCACCGTGTCTCCCACGTTCAGGCGGTCGAGCACGGCCGGGTCGCGCGCCTTCACGAAGTGGAGCGCGCCCGTCGTGGCGCGGAGCTCGCCGCCGCCGGCCGCCTTGTCGATCGAGGCGATCGTGAACACCGACACGATCTGACGCACGAAGAGGCCGGCGGGCCTCTCGCCGGGCTGCGCGGTGACCAACGCCTCGGCGAGCTGCACGGGCGCGGCCCGCTCGGCCGCCGTCGCGGCGCGCGCCTCGATCAGCAGGTTCTCGACGAGCTCGCCCTCGAGCTTGTCCCCGACCTTCACCTGGTCGAGGTTCCGGACGCCGTCGTCGGCCCGGAACGTGAGCTTCTCACCCTTCGAGTCGAGGAGCGTGACGTTGCGCGTGGCGTGGTCGATGGCCACGACCTGCGCCTCGAACCGGCTGACGGCCGTGTCCTCGCGGGCCGGGCCCGGCTGCTGGCCCGTCGTGGCGCAGCCGAGGAAGACGAGGACGCTGACGAGAGAGAGCGAGCGAACCATGGCTTTTCGTTCCTTGTCGTGCTCAGCCGAACGTGCGGAAGCGAAAGGCCGCCGCCGTGCTGAGCTGGGTGAGAGTCACGGGCTGGGGCTTCGCTACCGGCTCCGCGTGGGGATCCACCTCGATCCGGAAGGCGTGCTTCCCCTGCTTCGCGACGCGCGCGCGCGGGTCCACGGCCTGGGCGATCGCCTCGAGCGCGCGCGGCTCGCCGGCGGCGAGGAGCCCGAGCCAGCCGGGCGCGTCGGGATCGAGGAGCGCGCTCGGCCCCGCGAACGCGAGCCTTGCTTCGTAGGCACCGGCCGGCTCGAGCGTCACCTCGAGGCCCGGCGGCAACGCCGGGTGGAGCAGGAGCGCCTGCGCGACGGCCTCGATGCCGCCCCCCGCGAGCCCGATCTCGGCCGCGATCCGCTCGGCGCTCACCCAGCTCGCGCCGAGCCACTGGTTCGCGAGCACCTCGCGGACCGTCTCGCGCGGGTGCCGCTCCGAGAGGAACAGGTCGGCCGACGAGGCGAGGAGGTGCGTCTGGATCGAGAACTCCCGGAGCGCCGCGACGAGCGTACCCTGCGAGAAGTGCTCGAGGCGGAAGCCCGGGTCGAAGGCGCCGGCGTAGTCGCGCCAGCCGCCGGGCTCGCGGTCGGGCGGGGCCTCGTTCGCGACCCGCGCGAGGGGAAGCCGCCCGACCTCGAGCGTGAGCGGCTCCTCGACGACCGGCTCGGCGTTCGGCTCGATCTGGATCGTCCAGTGGCAGTGCGGGTGGCGGTCCGCGGGTGCCCGCGGCGGCCGGTGGATCGGCCGCATTCGCGCGCGCGGGTTCGTGGCGACGGCGGTTGCGTCGAAGGTCGGGTCCTCGATGCGGTGGCACATCATCACGACCGCGCCCTCGCCGCGCGGCTCCACGTCCATCAGCGCGCCGCAGTGGAGCAGCCGGAACTCGGCGCTCCCGTCCGGCCGGAGCTCGAAGCGCACGTCCATGTACTCGTGCGGGAAGCCGACGTCGAGCTGGAGCGCCTTCACGATCGCGGTGACGTCGTCGCCCTCGATCTTCATCAGCCGCTTCATGCGCCGCGTGTAGTTCGGGGAGGCGCCCTTCCACTCCCAGATCGAGAGCGGCTCGATCTCCTTGCCGCCGCCGAGGCGCATCCCGACCTGCGGCATCAGCGCGCGATCGTAGAGGTGGCCATAGAGCATGAACTCGCGGCCGAGACGCGCGAGCTCCGCGCGCGAGAGGTCCTCGAGCCGGCGGAGCTTCATGCCCCATGAGTAGCAGAGCCCGGCTGTGCCGGATCCGGCGCGGTCGGGCCCCGCTGCCCTGCTCGTGTGCGGCCGCTGAGCCGAGGTGCCGCCGGGTTGGGCGGAGCGCGGTTGGCGCGCGCCTCCAGCGCGCGCCGGGCC
>Ga0187892_10005923_pt1 | contig 18677 bp, 17 predicted proteins | sample MA1701073metaG_FD_139345 | JGI IMG/M metagenome (GOLD analysis project Ga0187892, IMG submission 139345) | Bio-ooze microbial communities from a basaltic lava cave in the Kipuka Kanohina Cave System on the Island of Hawaii, USA - MA170107-3 metaG ...
AACTCCGCCGCGATTGGTCGGTTGGGGGAAGTGGCTACGGGCTTTGCCCCCCGTCTCCCCCGACTCTAAAAAGCGGACAATCTATGTGCTATAAAACCGGACAATTCTACTTGTTGACAACAGCTCGTTGATTCCTCCGGTCACCCCATCCTGCGCGTGCTGATTTTGGATACTAACTCAGAGGGTACTTAATCGATCAGGAACGTGGACAAGGTCCAAGGGTGTTGGCTGGACATTGCGGGTTGGCCGGAAGAGGAATATTAGGGAGCGGTGATGGTCGCCATCTCCAGGTGCCATTGATATTCCGGCAAAGACACCTGTGACTCGGGTTGTCGTTATTGAATACCCATACCTCTCTAGGGTCGCTCGTCAATCGTAAGTATACTAACGTGCCAACTACGCCAATGATAACTCCAAATCCAAATGCAACTAGTTGCTGTACCCGATGATGCATGTTTGTTCTCCTCTCTTCCTACCCTGGGTTTCGCTTATAAAAAGAATGACCAATTCCAGAGCATCGATCGCCGTTACTTGTTTGCTTGTTGGTTCTTCCCCTAAAAATTTAGCGTTAGCCTTAAGATCACTGTCCGATCTGGTATAAACGGCCGTTGGACCCCGAATTGGTCGGAAGTAATTGAATTCAGGTCTTGATATAGAAATTCTTCGTCCAGCAAATTGCGAGCTTCTAGGCTAATAATTCCGAATCTCTTGGGAAATCGATATCCAATCGCGGCATCGATACTCGTGAATTCTTCCGCCGCTGGTTTTGTCCCGCCCTTGTCCTGCCAAACAAATGTTGAATCGAATTCTGCGAAAAAGCCATGCGGATGGAAGTACCCAACTCCGAGCGGTACGGTGTCGGTATCAAGTTGCAGTGCGCTCCCGCTATAATGCTCATGTTGATACCCCGCGCTTAAAGCCCATTGGGTGTGTGGCGTCCAATAGAGATAAGTACGATAGCGATCTTCCAGTTGGTCATTAAAAATGGGATCCGAATTGGTGCCTAGGGTTGGCCTGACTAGCTCACGGCGGAAGAATTCTGCACCGCCATAAAAGGCCTCTGCGAGCACCGTATCCAACGCGGCTCCATATGCTTGCGTATGCGTGCCGTTAGGATCGTCATAGAATTGATTGAAGCCTGCAACTTGTGTTGGCTCTATCGTTTGGTCTAGTGCCAAGAGGCGCTTTAGTGTTTGGAAATAGGCGGTCCGCAGGCGTATGCGTTCCGTGATATCCCATTGTAGACCGACTTTCGGGTTTATCGTGCCGCGCTCTAATCGACCAATGGTTTCTTCATAGCTGTCGTAACTGAGGCCAAGAGTCCACACAACTTGCGTCGGGAAGCGTACATTCGAATACACATAACTATTATACCCGGCGATGCTTCCTTTATCCCGTGCAGTCGCCGTGGTAGTCGTTGGTACGCACAACTGAGGAAAAATGCTACACACAACCGGAGGAAATTTGCTGGGATCGGTCGTCGTAGTTCTTGTACCCGTTTGGTTATCTACATCATACGCGCCCCCGCCTACGATGAGATTCGCGCGATCCCAACGGATCAGATATTGTGCCTCGCCTTCGTATCCCTCCCTTTCGTCGTCCACGCGATCACTAATACTGATCGGGTTTTCGGTTTCGACGGTTTCTTCCCGATTACTGTAAATCACCGAAGCAACAATATCGCTCCTGGGTGAAGGTGAAACATGCAATCCTACCCTGGCAGTCTCGTGATCAAGAGATCGTTTCTCCTCCGGTTCGAAATCTGGATCCAGTTCCAACCTTAGATCTTCCTGCTCGGTGTCGCGGTTTCGATATTCAAACTGGACATTGACCTTCGTGCTTAGGGCAGCTTGGGTGAAAAGGTCATAGACGTTATGACGAACGTCATTTTTCGGCCGAAAACCACTGCTCGAATAATAATACTGTCCGAAACTATAGGAGACTCGATCATAGATCCCCGACAGCACGGCTTCGTCGGCATAGGTCTCGTTGTTGCCTACAACGCCCGAGACGTTCAACAGTGGTCGATTGCGCTCAAAGAGTGGGGTGAATTCGTTGAAGGCCGCCTCGGCCGGCCCGACTCCGCTTAGGGTATCAAGGTTTCTCACCGAGAGCTGGGGTTGAACCGGGCGTATATTGAGAGGCTGAAGCAACTGTGACTGCAAGAGTTCGCTCACACGGGCGATCTCGTGTCGCGGCAAGGCGGAATATGAGTCGGAAAGTAGTCGGTGTGCGCTATAGTTGCCAGGGTCTACAACAAGAGACTTCCATCCCTCGACGAGCCCAAGTTGCCCGAAACCTACATCTCTATAAATACTCCCCAGAGCGGCCTCGCGCGCTGCCAGGTCTTGGTCGAGCAAGAGCTTCGATCGATAAACCGCCCGGTTGTCGTTTAGATCGATGGAGCGCTGCAGATCGTGGAAGGCCTCGACCGGCCGGTTGGTGGTCTGCTTTTGGAAGGCGTCGTAGAACCAGGGCGTGGGGTCCTTGGGGTCGAGGAGCTTGGCTTGCTCATACTCGGTGCTCGCGAGCCCACCGCGCTTCTGGTCGTAATATGCCTTGCCCAAGTAGCTTCGAACCAGCGAGTTGTTGGGGTCGAGGGAAGCGGCTATTTCGATCTCCTCGGTGCCGGCGTCGAGGTCCCCGTCGCGGATCTTGGCGAGGCCGAGGCCCAGGCGCGGCAGGGGATCGGCGGGGTCGAGCGCCATGGCGCGCTCGAAGGCCGACTTGGCGCGATCCACCTCGATGCGGGTGAGGTAGGCGAAGCCAAGCACACTCTGGGTGCGCGAGAGCCCCGGATCGAGTTGCTCGGCCTTGCGCGCGGCTTCGAGGGCGGCGTCGAGATCCCCAAGGGAAAGGTTGATGTCGGAGAGCCGCGCCCAAACAAGCGCATCCTCGGGGGCGAGTCGGGAGGCTTGTTGCAGGCTTTGGTGGGCTTTCTCGATCTCGAAGGCCGACTGCTCGGCATAGGAGCGGGCGACATAAGGGGTCGCCGAGCCCGGGGCCAGCCGCACCGCCTCCGCGGCGAGCTTGAGGGCTTCCTCTTGCTCGTTCCGCACCACGGCGATGACCGAGCGCAGGGCGTAGGCGGTGCCATCCTTTGGGTTGTCCTTGAGGGCGGCGGTGAGATCCCGCTCGGCCTCAGCGACGCGCCCCACACTCAGGAGTAGGCCCGCCCGCAGCGTGAAGAAGCGCCCAGTGTGGTCTTTGGGCGGGAGTGCCTCGAGCGCCGCGAAGGCGGCCGTGAGGTCGTTTCGACGATAGGCCAGGACGGCCGGGCGCAGGGCCTCGGGGTAGGCCTCGGGGCGGCTGTCGAGGAGCGGGGGATAGTAGAGCGCCCATTCGACCGCCCGGCGGGGCTTGATGACGATGCGCCGCTCGGGGGGGCGGCCGGGCGCGGCGGCCGCGGCCTCGCCGCTCGCGATCAGCAACTGCCCGAGCCTGTTACCGAAGCGCACCCGGCCCTCGTAGACCCAAAGCGCGGTTTCCGCGTTTCCGACTCGCAACGCAAACTCGGTGCCTTCGATGCCGGCATTCACGAGGGGTGTGCGGATATTCAACGCGCGCGGCACCCGGCTGATCATATGCAGCGCCCCCCGGAGGAGATCCAGCCACGCGGGCTTGTCCGGTTCAATCGCCCGCAACGTAAAGACACTGCCTTCATCGAGGTGGATCAGCGTCTCATTCGGGAGCAGGAGCACCGCGCGGCTCTTGGGCATCAGACGCACCTGCTGCCCGGCGCACAGGACCTGATTGAGCTGAACGTCCCGCCAGTGGGCTCGATCGCTATCGCTGACATCCACATTCCCCTGTACCGAAACCACCTTGGCCGCGGCGGGCTCGCAAGATTGAGCACGCGCTCCCGAGGAGCAGGCCAATACGATCCCCGGTATCGCTAAAAGCGCTCCCCATCGTTCCCCCATCGTCATGATCCGAAGCCCCCCTCGAATGAAGGGTGCGTAGCCCCAGCGTAACCCACCATCTTTTTGGCAGGGATGCCGACTGATCGTACAGGTTTCAGGAGACAAGCAATACTTGTCGGGTCGGTGGGTAACGGGCTGCACCCTGCCCCGCCTATTATTAGTCCCTACCCTGAGCATAGTACACATCCCTCGCGTAAGCCAGCATCCTAAAGCCGGACACATCCGGTCCACGGTGGCTCCGGAGGAACGGTCTCGAATTGCCGGCAAAGATCGAGATAAAACCGCGCCGGCCCATCGTCTCCGAATTCCTTCAGCAAGGTCTCGAAGATCTGTTGTGCCTGGTCGAAATCCTGGAGCTTGAAGGCCGTGAGCGCCATGTTGAAGTACAGATGCTTATGCTCAAACGCTTTCAAGATTGAAATCTCCGGATCAACAATCTCACACAGGACCACCGGGCGGCTCGTTCCGGGAAGATAGAAGGAGCCGACCTCGCGGATGAGGAGGTCTTCGATCCCCGAGGTCACATCGTAAGAGGCAAGAATGCGGGTCCCTAAGCGCTTGTTTGCCCGCTCGATGCGTTCGGTCTTATTCACGACTTCCCCGACGGCGCGGTACTCGAATCTCCCGCGTGCGCCGACATTGCCGAGCACGAGCTCGCCGCAATGGATGCCGACCCGCGTCGGCAGGCCGTGCGGATTGGCGGGGGCGATGGCACGGATGATTTCCAGGGCGGCATCGCATGCGGCGCGCTTGGCTTTGGGTTCGGGCGCTGCGGTCGGCCACACCGCCAACATGGCATCGCCAATGACATCGGATACCCAACCCTCATGTTTTTTAACCGCATCGAAGAGCGGTTCGTAGTAGCCGTTCAGCAGGCCCCGTAACGGCACCGCCTTCATGGTCTCCGACAAGAGAGTGAACTGGCCGGCGTCCGAATGGATGCAGACGCCATACATGACCTGGCCGCTTGAGAGGATTTCGGGAGTATTCCGCGCGATGCTTTCCACGACCTGACGCGGGAGGTGAACGCGCAAGCCGTCTTCGAGCCGAGCCAGTTCGTGTTCGTTGCGCGCTCGCTCGCGCCGCTCCTCCAGATACCCGCGCAGGAGCGCGATGGCCGCGGCCAGCGGTGTTTGAATAGCGATCGGAACGGCGAGCGGCAGCCACAGGCCATAGTGGGCAAAGGCGAGGTAAGCCGCGCTGCTGTATGCGGCGCTCAGCGTGAGGATCCCGGACATGGCGAATCCGGTCGAGGCTGTCGTGGCCAAGCGGCCTAGGAGTGCCGCCCACAGAGCCACGATGCACAGATGCCACAGCACCGGCAAGGGGCGGAGGCTACGGCGCTCCAACAGGTTGGCGAAGACGGTGGCGCCGATTTCGACGCCGCTGAAATTTCCGTAGACGGTAGGAAACCGATCCATCACGCTGCCATGCCGACGGTCGGAAAAACCGACGAAGACAGCCTTCCGGTGCAGGCTCGAGAAGCGTCCCGCGGGGAACGCGTCGCAACCCCCCTGTATAATGCATTGATAGGGGATGGTGGTCACGGTGCTCGGCGGACCGTAATAATCGATGTGGCGCGCCTCGAGCGTGCGTACGGCGTCGATGAGCGCCATGAGCACGGCGCGGGAGTGCTGGTCGAGGTCGTTCCGATGATTCAATTGATCAATAAGGCGATCGGCTAGCTCGGGATCGCGGGCGAACCGAGTGTACAACTGCTCAGCCAACGTCTCGAGGCGACTGACCTCCACGGGCTGTCCGGAGACCTCGCGCACCAAGGCCGCGAGCGTTTCTAGGTTTGGTTTGGAATGCACGAGCAAGGCAGCCAAGGGAAAGATCGGCACGTTTTCGCCCGCGGGATCCCGGAGCAGCAACTGATCGAGATCGTGTCCGTCGGGTAGCAAGAACGGTACGACCATCGCCGCGGCGTCCGCGAAAGGCGGGATGGGGAGCCGCGATCGGCGTTCGGTTATCTCGATGGAGCCCGGCAAAAGCGCGCGCGACCGCGCCGGGATGAGGTATTCCATCAGGACTACGTTTCCGGCGTCCTTAATCGCCTGCGCAAACTCGCGGTCCCCGCGCGCATCGCGCGCCTTGTTGAAATGAAAATCAAAGCCAACAACTCCCGGCCGGACTGCTTCCAGCCGCCGCAGGAGTTGCGCGTGTAACGCCCGCGACCATTCACCGAGGACGTCGGGAAGCTCGGGTTCGTCGAGGGTTGTCTGATCGATCAACACGATGACGACCTCCCGAGGGGGTTCGCGAAACCCGCGCAGGCCGTAAAGGATCCTTAAACCCGCCGCGCTCTCAAGATCGGTCTGCGTCCCGCCAATCCAGGGTGCGACGGTCGCCAAGATACCCAGGAGCGCGGTAACGATCCCAACGATAAGGGGTTTATTAAGTCCGAACGACAGCGCTTGCCGGCCGGTCTGTAATGGCCGTGCCGGGACCGGCGGACGGGCGGCTGGGTGTGTTTCGGTCAGCGGCATACGCCACGGGTTCCTAGAGCGCCACGCATTTATAGTATAGTAGTTCTGTATTAATACCCTGAAACCCACTAGGGCAAGGCAAAATTATCAACAAGAAGCTAGCCTCGATTCGCCGTGGGGGACATTAAAGAGTTATGGCAAGCGATTTCACCTGGTTTCCTAAGCTAGTCCGAGCCGACTTGGAGCTCCTCGCGAAGTGCGGCATCACTAAGCGCTATAAGAGTAAGACCGTGCTCATCACCGAGGGCGAACCGAGCCACGAGCTGTATATCGTGGAAAGCGGTCTGGTGCGCGTTTACACCAGCGAGAAAAGCGGTAAAGAGGTCACGTTGACTTTTCTTGGGCCCTGGGAGTGCTTCGGAGAGCTCGGATTGCTCGATGACGCACCCCGTTCGGCTTCGGTGGCGACGCTGGAGGCCTCGACGCTCCACGTGGTGTCGAAACCGGCTTTCTTGAATTGTCTGTCGAAGCATCCTGAGATCTCGATCAAGCTTCTGCTGGCCTTGGTGCAGCAGGTCAGGTTATTGACGGGACGAGTGCGAGATATCGCCTTGCTCGATGTCTACGGCAGAATTGCCCGCTCGCTCATGAGCCTGGCCCGGGAGCAGGGCGGCCAGTGGGTGATTGAACAACGCATGACCCAGCAGGACCTAGCAAGCCTGGTCGGTTGCGCGCGCGAGATGGTCGCTCGCGTGATGAAGGACTTGACGACCGGCGGTTACCTGGAGGTCAAGGGTAAACATATCACCATCAAACGAAGACTCCCGGATCGATGGTAGAACGAGGCGGCGATCACCACTGCCGGGTTTCCTTTCACAAGTGCTCGCGGCCGACTCGTTCATGGCCTTTTCTCCCGTGACTTGAGGCTGGCGATGTTCCGCTCCTCGGCCATCTCTAGACTCCGGAGCTGGTGCCTCGGCTGGCCGTTAAAGTTCTTGTCGATAAGAGTCCGGTCGGCGAGCGCGTCTAGCGTGAATCCGAGCCCGTGGCAGGTGAGGCACACGCCGCGGGCCATTTTCTCGTTGGGGCGCAAGTTCTGATTCTGGTTATGCTGGATTCGCACTAAGGACTGTCCCCCGCGGCGAGAAATCTCCCGCGGCAGATGGCAGGTCGCGCACGAGACCCCGCTCCCTGGGCGGTCTTCCCGAGTGATTTCGCGTTGCCACAGGCGCGCATGCGGGGAGCGCCGGTAGGCGCGGGTATGGCGATCGTTGTGGCAGCCCGTACAGGCCTCGACCGCCGCCCATTTCGTATCGTAGCGGTGTGGACGATGGCAGCTATTGCAGGTGAGTTCCTTGTGTGACGCTGCCGGCTTCATGGGCTGGCGCGCCAACTCCGGGGTCATGGGCTGGAGGTGATGCTTTAGACGCATCCCATGCTTGCCCCGTTCAAACCCGTCGGATTCGCTTTCATGACATTCTCGGCACGCTTTGGCACCGGGTTTATCCTGCCAGGGCCTCGCTTGATCGCTTGCGGTCTTGCTACCGTGACAGTCCGTGCAATTAATACCACCGCGCGCGTGAGCCGTCACCGACCAAGCGGTAAGGAGCCGCGGATGCGCGCTGAGACCTAGGGGTGCGTCCTGTTGGGCACGGCCGAGAGGCGGGTGCGGCGGTTTACCCATCGCGAGTAACACCGCATCCAGGTCGCGCGGAGGAAGCGTTGCCCGAGGGAAGGTCGCGGCGTGGCCTAGACGTTCAATCAAAAAGTCCTCATAGAGCGCGCTGTTGTCGTGATAGTTATGGCAGCCTCCCGTGGCACAGCTCGCGGCGGTCAGATCGCGGTGGCTTGGCCGTTCTTTCCCCACCTCGGCATGACAGAGCATGCAATGATCATCGGCGACGGTGACGCCCATGACGCGGGTCATTCTCGGCCGGTGCTCCTGGTGGCAGGTGACACAGCGCTTGGCGTCGATGGCGGCGACCCGATCGGCGTTTCTCGGATCGGTGAAGAGCCGCTTGGGATGAGAGTCTCCCGCGGACTTCAGTTCTTCGCCGTGACAGTTGAGGCAGGTCTCTTGCAGCGCGGCAGCGCCCCCGAAAGGTTTGGCATGGCAGGCATCACACGCAAGCTCGATCTGATAGTGGCCGTCGGAGGTCTGCCCGGTAACGAAGAGCCTTTCGTTCTGGCCCCATAATGCATAGGTGAGATAGCCTCCACTCAGCACGGTAAGGATCCCCCAACTGATCCAACTTGCCCACCGCTTTTTCTGCATACGGGCATGCTCGGTCGCGGCCGTTCAGTACCAATACACCGTGAGAATGTGAAAAGCGGTCAAGACCGGAAAGAACCAAAAGAGCCACAGGTGCAGGGCGACGGTCCGCCGTTTCCAGCGTTGCCAGGCTGGGGAAGGCACCGTACCGTCGGTTGCGGATAGAAAGCCCAGGACCGCCCCGGCGCAGGCTAAGCCCAGATAATTGAGCATCAAGAGTAGGTTCAGTCCAACACCGAGGTGTAAGCCGGTGTGGGCGATGAGGACGACGAGGCTCAAAGCCCCGATGACGGCGTGAGCCAAGCGCCATGTCCGAAAGGAATAACGGGACAATCGTCTCCAGCGCTTTCGAGCTGACAGACTTAACCCGATGGCGCTCAGACCGAGTAGCGTGTAACCGCTGATTTGCATCAGCACGCTATCGCGCCACAAGGGGTCGATCTGCAAGCCTTCTATCAGGCTATCGGAATACGGCATCGGCCCGGTCAAAAGGATCACCCCGACGAGTATTGCCGCGGCGATCGAAGCGTGGAATAGCGAGTCACCGGCGCGCTGGCCCGATACGCTTGGCTTCGGAGTGGCGGTACGCCTTACAAATAGGAGGGCAAGTCTCAGCGTTGACTGAACACTCATGGTTGGCCTTGGAAAGGTTTATTGGGGCGGTCGTAAGGCGACTCGCGAAGGAGAGGGTGCCGATCCGGGTCACGCCGCCGCAGGGGCTTCAACCCCCTGTCAATGGGATCCGGATCACGATGCCGCCCATGACATCGTTCAGCTTGAAATCCCTGCGCGGGCTGTCCTTGTGATTGTTGTGACAGGTGACGCAGGCCTCGGCGACGGCCTTGTCCGGGTAGACGGCGGTAAAATACTTCGTGCCGGCCAACTCCTCGGCGCCGTAATAGTTTTCGTCGGGATGGTCCGCCACGTGCTGGAGCCCGGTCTTTTCGCTCGCGGTGACCGGTGCGTTTTGTTTGTTCACCGGCCAGAGCGAAAGCAGCGCGTAGCTGAAGCTCTCGGTCTTCTCCGCCACCAAGTCGGCGCCTAAACGCATGAACTGGGCCGGCAAAGGGAGCGCTTTATCGTCTTTCCAGTGCTCACTCGCCTTGATGACCTTTTCTTCATCCTGCAGGCGGTTCACGATCTCCTTGGCGTAAACCGTGCGGTCCGCTTCCATCACCGCGTGCAGCGCATCGGCCATCTGTTTCGGTGTAATGCTCGCGGTTTCTTCCTCACCACCCCAGGAAGAGCCGGTGATCAATGACGTCGCCGCCAATACGCTGGCGTAGCTTGCGAATTTCTTGAAGCGCATATTTTTCCCTCCTCGTTTCAATCGGGTGCCATGCACGACCATGTGCGTCCTCCTCGCTCATGGGAACAGATTTCTGTTCGAGCCGGGCCATGGCCGGACACGCGAACCGGCTATGGCATCACGGCTACGGGCGTATTAAAGCAGGGAAGCCTCGAGAATTCTGTGAGAAATTCACGTTTTGACGGGCGTCGCATTCGATGCAGGACGGGTGAGCGCAGCCGTGTTTAAGTGCTGCGAAGGAAGCTCTGAAAAAGTGTCGCGAGCAAGCCCAGATGCGCGCAGCCGCGGAGAGAGTCGCGAGACATATCAGCTAGATAGGCGAGCGACGAGCGAGCACGCGCCAAAGCAGATGGGCTGCGCAGTAACTTTTGCAGAGGTTCCCTAATAATGTACGAGAGTATGCACGCGATACTCGGCCAACTGCGCGCGACCGCCGAGCGCATCGAGCTCGACGACGAAGGCGCAGCCCGCGACCTCGGCGCCCAGCTTCTTGATGAGCAGACAGCTCGCCGCCGCCGTGCCCCCGGTGGCGATGAGATCGTCGATCAGCAATACCCGGTCGTCCGCGGTGAGCGCGTCTACGTGCACTTCGAGCCCGGCCGATCCATACTCGAGATCGTAATCGGCTCGCGCCACGTTATAAGGAAGCTTGCCGGGTTTGCGCAGAGGGACAAATCCAACGCCGAGCTCCCAGGCAACCAGGCTGCCGAAGATAAAACCGCGCGCTTCCATTCCGACCACCGCCGTGAGGCGTTCGCCGAGGAAGGGGTGGAGGAGTTGGTGCACCGTGAGCCGCAGAGTCGCAGGATCCTTGACCAGCGGGGTGATGTCTTTGAATTGGATCCCGGGCTTGGGAAAGTCCGGGATATTGCGGATCTTGGCTTTGAGTCTATCCATGGCCGGGACGATTATACGGCATCATAATTAAATATTTTTTTGCTCTTCCGCAGAATTTGTGGGTCAGTGGAAAGACGGTCTGGCAATGATCGCATTATAATCTGGGCCTGTTTATTTGGGCCTGGCCAGGAGTTTACGGGTTCGAGATTTCGAGGCAAGGTAAGGGCGCCACCGGTTAACTCCCTCTCCCTCTGGGAGAGGGTTGGGGTGAGGGGGCCCGGGCGCTGCGGAAGAATTCGACCGAGGCGGAGCGGTGCTTGTGGAGTCGATTGCGCGCTCGACGACTCGACGGCGTCAAGTTTCGACGTCAACAGGTCCTTGGACCCTACGTCGTGGATTTCCTCTGCGTGGAGCCCAAAGTTGTCGTCGTGGTCGATGGTGGCCAGCATGCCGAGCAGATCTCGAACGACTTGCGACGGACTGAATATCTCAAGGTATCGGGTTATCGCGTGATTCGATTTTGGAATCATGAAGTGTTTGGAGATCCTGACGCGGTGTTGGAGGGTATTCGCGCTGCCTTGGTTGAGATCCCCTCACCCCAACCCTCTCCCGGTGGGAGAGGGAGTTAACGGAATACCCATAGATACTGCCGAGGATTATCCTCGGCCAGAGGAAGATCTCGGCCATGCATCGCTGGGACGTTAGCCCAAAGGAAGCCGTCGCGATCCAGCGCAAGTTATGCGCTCGAGTCGTGGTTGCCGATCGGCTGGGCCCGGTACAGCGGGTCGCCGGGATCGATGTCGGTTTCAAGGACCGCGGGGCCGTGGTGCGGGCGGCGGTCGTGGTCTTACAGTACCCGGAGCTCACGCTCGTCGAGCAGGCTGTGAGCGAGCGGCCGGCGCACTTTCCCTATGTTCCGGGTCTACTCTCGTTTCGCGAAGCGCCGGTGGTATTGGACGCCCTAGCCAAGCTTGCTTATGCACCCGACTTGCTGCTCTGCGATGCTCAGGGCTATGCCCATCCGCGCCGTTTCGGCCTGGCCTCGCATTTGGGCGTTCTCACCGATACACCATCGATTGGAGTTGCCAAGACGCGGCTGATCGGCGAGCATGCACCGGTGCCCGCTCAGATGGGAGCGTGGACGCCGTTGCGCGATCGGGATGAGATCATCGGCGCCGCGCTCCGCACACGACCGGGAGTGAAACCGCTCTATGTCTCCGTGGGCCATCGGGTGTGCCTCGAAACAGCGCTTCGGTTGGTGATGTCATGCGTCACAAAATACCGCTTGCCGGAGACGACACGTTCGGCCCACCGGATTGCCTCCGGCCCGTGACTCGCGCTGTTCCTCGGCGCGCGTATCGCCTCGGACGGGCGGCGCTGTTCGCGCTCGGCATCCTCGTCACGGCGGCACGCGGAGCGGGCGCCGGGGAGGCGGATGAGTATGGCCCGGCGCGGTTGCGGATGGTCGATACGATCGAGGAAGAGTTTCGCTGGACCGCTAGCATGGTGGGGCCACTCGACCCCGCCGTGGCCGAGATCATGCGCAAGGTACCGCGGCATCGCTTCGTGCCCGACGACCATCAGAGGCATGCTTACCTCAACCAGCCCCTTCCGATCGGCTACGGCCAAACGATCTCGCAACCGTACATCATCGCCTTGATGACCGGTCTCCTCGACGTGGGATCCGCCGCCGTAGTGCTGGAGATCGGCACAGGATCGGGCTATCAGGCCGCGGTGCTGGCGGAGTTGGTCAAGGAGGTCTACACGATCGAGATCATCGCGCCCTTGGGTAAGCTGGCCCGCGAGCGTCTGCGGGGCTTGGGTTACCGCAACGTGCACGCGCGCATCGGCGATGGGTACTTCGGGTGGGAGGAACACGCCCCCTTTGACGGGATCATGGTCACCGCCGCCGGAGATCATATACCTCCGCCGCTGGTCAGACAGCTCAAGCCCGGCGGCAAGCTGGTCATGCCGGTCGGCGGCTTTTTGACCCAGTACTTGGTATTGGTGGAGAAGGCGACCGACGGCAGCGTCACCACCCGCCAGCTACTCCCGGTGCGGTTCGTTCCCTTAACCGGGGATCACTGAGCAGGGATGGATGAGCACCAACCTTCGCGCGGGTTCCTGTTTACCGTATTCCTGATCTCCGGAACATCCTTAGCTTACCAGGTCCTATCGATACGACTCCTCTCCATCGTCTCCTGGCATCATCTCGCGTACATGGTGATGAGCCTTGCGCTCCTCGGGTACGGTGTGAGCGGGACCTTTATTTTGCTCGCGTCCCGTCTTATCGAGCGGGCGCCAGAACTTGCTTACGTCATCAACGCGGTCCTCTTCGGCATCAGCTCCGTCGGCTGCTTTTTGGCGGCCCAGACACTGCTCGTCAACCCCGCGCAGATGCTTTGGGAGGGGCAACAGGTCGTTCGCCTGATGGCGATGTATTTGTTGCTTTCCTTACCCTTCTTTTTTGCATCGAATTGCATCGCGATCGCGATCGTGCGTCATAAGCGCCACCTGCACCGCGTCTACGCCGTGGACCTCTTTGGGGCCGGCTCCGGGGCCTTGGGAGTCGTGCTGGTGTTGCATGCCTTATCGCCGGGCGCGACCTTGAAGCTCTTGGGATGCGTCGCTTTAATCGCAGCGGCCCTGGCGTGGTCGGCTCTCGGGTGCCGGCCGCGCAGCGCGAGCGTATACCTGGCGCTCTGCGCACTGCTGGCGCCCTTCACCCTGTCGCAACCCTGGGCAGAGTTGCGGCCGCAGGAATACAAGGGTTTGCAACAGGCCTTGAAGGTGGTCGGGACTCGCATCGTGACTGAACGCTCGGGGCCGCTGGGTTTATTACAGGTGCTTGAAAGCCCGAAAGTCCCGTTTCGTATTGCGCCCGGACTGAGCCTTAACACCCCGGTGCTTCCGCCCGAGCAACTCGCCCTGTTCACGGACGCCGACGCCATGACGGCGGTCACGCGCTTCGACGGTGACCTGAGGCCGCTTGCTTTCCTGGCCTATATGCCGAGCGCCGCGCCCTACCGGTTGCTCAAGAACCCGCGGGTCTTGATCTTGGGGGCGGGCGGCGGCATGGAGGTGCTGCAAGCCCTTTACCATGGCGCGCGCCGAATCGATGCGGTCGAGCAGAATTCGCAAGTCATCGGCTTGGTGCGGGACCACTACCGTCACTACACCGGGGCGCTGTATGCGCGCGATCCCGTCCACATCCACCTCAAGGAAGCGCGGGGGTATATTGCGACCGCCGCGGAGTCATTCGATATCATCCAGATCGCGTTGCTGGAGGCATTCAATACCTCCGCGTCAGGTCTCTACGCGCTCAATGAGAGCTATCTTTATACCGTCGAGGCATTTCGGCAAACGCTTAGAAACCTCGCCCCCGACGGGCTGCTGGCCGTGACCCGGTGGGTGAAGGTGCCGCCCCGCGATGAGCTCAAGCTCTTTGCCACGGCCGTCGCGGCCTTGCGCGCCGAGGGGGTCGAGCACCCGGCGCGTCAGGTTGCTTGGCTCAGGGGTTGGAAAACCTCGACCTTGCTCGTCAAGAACGGGCCGTTACGCCAGGCTGAGCTGCGTGAGCTGCGCGAATTTTGCCGCACGCGCTCCTTCGATCTGGCCTACCTTCCCGGGATGAAGGCGCACGAGTCGAATCGCTATAATCTACTCCCCGAACCGTATTTTTTTACCGGGGCCGAGGCCTTACTTGGAGACGATGCCGGCGCCTTTGCTGATCGTTACAAGTTCGATATCAAACCCGCAACCGATGATCGGCCATATTTCTTTCAGTGGTTCAAATGGCCCGTCCTCAAGGAGGCTTTCGCGTCGCGGGGCGCGGGGGGCTACGCGCTCCTGGACCTCGGTTACCTCGTGCTGCTGGCCACACTGATTCAGGCGCTGGTCCTAAGCGTGCTACTAATACTGCTCCCCCTGCGTTTCATTAACCGGCGCGGACCGTCGGGATCAACGGCATTAAGGGTCAAGTCCGCGTGCTATTTTTTTGCTGTCGGGCTCGGCTTCATGTTTATCGAAGTGGGATTCTTCCAACGCTTCGTGCTTTACTTGTCTCATCCACTGTACGCGATGTCGGTGGTGCTGGCGGGATTCCTGGTCTTCGCCGGGGCTGGGAGCATGACCTTAGCGCGCCAAGCCACGCCGCAAGCGGCCGTAACGCGGGCCGTCACCGCGATCGTCGTAATTACCTTGATCTACCAAGCCCTATTGCCGCTGCTCTTTGCGACCACGCTCGCCTGGAACGATGCGGCGAAGATTGCGATCACGCTCACGGTCATCGCGCCGCTCGGGTATTTTATGGGCCGGCCTTACCCTGCCGCCTTGCGGACTATCTCCGAGCGCGCGCCGCTCTTGATTCCCTGGGCGTGGGGCATCAACGGCTGTGCCTCGGTGTTGGGGGCGGTGCTAGCCATGGTGATCTCCATTGATCTCGGCCTGAGCGCGGTGGTTTATTTGGCGGCCATACTGTATCTGCTCGCGGCCACCTTGCGGCCGTAAACGCAATGGAGGTCTCTGCCGCAAGCGGCTTATGCCGAGATCCGATGCGGATGAATCAGCAAAACCGCCCCGGAAGTAACACCTTGCGTCCCCGATTCTAGCGTCGGCGCCTTGCGCGGCATCGACTCTTTGATCCATTCGAATTGTTTTAGCATCGGCGCGCAGAAAAAATTTACTGTCTGTAATAAATTCCCGGCGAACCCCGACTAAAGGACATTCAGCACGCGCTGATTTTCCGTCACTTAACTATAGGGGTTTCATTATGAAATACACCGGCGACGAGTACAACACGCTTTATGCCAACCTTGGCGCCAAGGGCTATGATGTAGTTTCTTACTTCACGGAGGGCAAACCCGCTCAGGGCAGCGACCGCTTTACGCACGAATTTGGCGGTGTGAAATGGCAGTTTGTCAGCAAAGAGCACCGTGATCTATTCGCCGCCAACCCGCAAAGGTACGCCCCGCAATATGGTGGTTTCTGCTCATGGGGAGTCGCGAACAACAAGTTGTTCGATGTCGATCCGGTCGACGGTTGGACGATCGTGGACGGCAAGCTCTATATGAACTTCAATGCCGACCTCAACTCAACGTTCGCCAAGGATGCCGAGGGCTTCATCAGCAAGGCCAACAATAACTGGCCCGGTCTCAATAAGTAAACCCTGTGGCAGTTTGCCTCAGCGGAGAGCAGCCGTGAGCGTTGCAGTGGTGGCCGGCCATTTCCTAGCCGGCCATTTTCTGAACCACGAGCACCCGTGAACGGCTCTCGTCAGGCGGGAGCCGCCATGCCCGATGGATTCGCCGCCGAAGTTTACGCGCACCGAGCAGATCTTCTGCGCATCGCTTGGTTGCAATTGCGCGATGAGCATCTCGCCGAGGACGTGGTTCAGGAAACCTTCCTCGCGGCTTTGAAGTCAGGACAGTCTTTCGCCGGTAGGTCCAAGCTGAAGACTTGGTTGATCGGTATCTTGAAGTTCAAGATCGTTGATGCTTTACGCAGCCGCGCAAGAGACCCCATTGCTATCTCACACATGGAGAAGGAGGTGGACGTACAAGACATGGACGCGTTATTCGATGAACAAGGTCTGTGGCGAAGCAGGCCAAGGGGCTGGGACGACCCGGCGTTCATCGCCGGCCAACAGGATTTCCTGCGCATCATGGATCTCTGTCTGGAAAAATTGCCACCGGATACCGCGCGGGTGTTCATATTGCGCGAACTGTTTGAAATGGAGAGTGAGGAAATCTGCGGCATCGCTTCGATTTCACCCAATCATCTCGGTGTGCTGCTTTACCGGGCGCGGATGTCGTTGCGCCGCTGCGTGGAAATCAATTGGCTGAGCGCCATGTCGTGAGGACGCCGATGTTGAACTGTAGAGAAGCCTCGCACTTGCTTTCCGATGCCCTGGATCGCGCCTTGCGCCCGCAGGAACATAGCCAGCTCAAGGAGCATCTGAAGAAATGTCCTAACTGTAAAAATTGCCGCCATCATTTTCTTACGCTGAGAAGCTGGAAGACTGCGTTTTTGGCAGGGGTTAACGCCGCACCGGATACAACGCCGTAAACGTGCGGCTAGTGCGTAACTTTGACCCCCAAGAAATGAGCTTTTTGGCGAAACAAAAAATCAACTGAAAGAAAGGTGAATTTCATGAAAAAAGCAGCAGTAATAGTTTTGTCAGACCCGAAAACGGGTTCTGAGGAATCGTTGGGGCGTTTATTCAACGCGCTGGCGGCGGTTTACGGTTTCAAGCAGCGTGGCGACGATGTTCAGCCTTTATTTCAAGGCGCGGGAACGCGCTGGGCGGGCGAACTCGTCAACAAGGAGCATCCGACGCACGAGCTTTTCGCAGCGGTCAAGGATAAAGTGGCCGGGGTATCGTGCGGCTGTGCCGATGTTTTTCGGCGCGCGAGAAGGCGCGGCGCATTGCGGACTCGATCTCCTCACCGAAAATGCCGTTCCGAACACCACCGGATTACCGAGTCTGGCGCGCCCTTACAAACGAAGGCTACACGGTTTTGACTTTTTAGAATTTATCAGTCCAGCGGCGGGCGCACTACTCGTCGCCGCCCGACTTCAGAGTAATCGAATGGCTAAGAATTATCTTGAAATCGCTTTCACCGAAAGCGTCAAAGCGCAACAGAAAATTTACGGCTCGCGGCGGCAATACGAGAGAATGGGAGCCATTCAGCGCGGCACTGAATTGACTCTTGCCGAAACCGATTTTATCTCGACGCGCGACAGTTTCTATCTGGCGACGGTCGGCGAAAGCGGGCAGCCGTATGTGCAGTTTCGCGGCGGGGTGAAAGGTTTTTTGAAAGTTCTAGATTCAAAAACCTTGGGTTACGCAGATTTTCGCGGCAACTTGCAATATATCAGTGTCGGGAATTTAACCAAAGACAATCGCGCGGCGTTGATTTTGATGGATTACGCGAACCGGCAACGCTTAAAAATTTTTGCAAGTATCGAAGTTTTTGAGGCAAAAGACGCAGCGGAATTGATTGCGAAATTGGAGAATTCAGATTACAAAGCGAAGATCGAACGAGCGATGATTCTCAACGTCGACGCGTTTGATTGGAATTGCCCGCAGCACATCACGCCGCGCTTTACGATTGAGGAAATCCAAGCGATGAACCAGCCGCTTTATGAACACATCGAAAAACTCGAAGCGGAAAACGAGCTTCTGCGCCATGATTGATGTCGCTCCTTTTCCAAACTAAGGTTAGAAGTGCAATTCAGATGCAGCCCGACCATGTAGTGAACGAAAGAGGATGAAATGACAGCGAACCCGAATAGCCGTCCTCCCTTTCCACCCTTCACCCGCGAAACTGCGGCCCAGAAGGTACGCATGGCTGAGGACGCATGGAATACTCGCGACCCCGGACGGGTCTCACTCGCTTACACCGTTGATAGCACTTGGCGCAACCGCGCCGAGTTCTTATCGGGGCGTGAGGCAATAGTACGGTTCCTCCAGCGTAAATGGGCGAAGGAGCTGGATTACCGCCTCATCAAAGAGCTATGGGCCTTTCATGAGACACGCATAGCGGTACGATTCGCCTATGAGTGGCACGACGACTCCGGCACCTGGTTCCGCTCCTATGGCAACGAAAACTGGGAGTTCGATGAGCACGGGCTCACGCGCTGTCGCATCGCAAGTATCAACGATCTACCCATCAAGGAAGCGGACCGTCAGTACCGCTGGCCGCTGGGCCGCCGCCCAGATAATCACCCAAACCTGTCGGACCTTGGTTTGTAGCCTAACTAGGCACCCCGAGATTATATCTACCTTCCAGTTGCATAAATATTGGCGGTTAGGGGTTAAAAAATGGTGTAGTGGATAGGTTTCTGTGAGTTTTGGGCTTTTCGCTGGATCGCACTGTGGGTGAAATCCAGCGATCCGGTAAATA
>Ga0187892_10005924_pt1 | contig 18677 bp, 15 predicted proteins | sample MA1701073metaG_FD_139345 | JGI IMG/M metagenome (GOLD analysis project Ga0187892, IMG submission 139345) | Bio-ooze microbial communities from a basaltic lava cave in the Kipuka Kanohina Cave System on the Island of Hawaii, USA - MA170107-3 metaG ...
CCGCCGCCGGCGAGCTCCAGTTGCTCGCCCGCCTGCATGCGCCGCGCGAGCGCGCTCAAGCTGCGGGCGAGCGCGGGGGGCAGCACGAGTTCCTCGAGCCGGGGCACGCGCTCGGCGAGGCGATCGCCGCCTGCGCCCACCACCCGCCGCTGGGCCTGCAAGAGCAGGCTGCGGTCCAGGCGCGTGGCGCCTGTGGTTTCCACGAGCCCGGCCGCCTCGATGGCGAAGGCGCGCACGCGCGCCGCAGAGAAGCCCTCCCAGCGCTGCGCGCGCGCCTGTAGCAGTTGCGCTTCCACCGCCACGGCAGGCGCGCGCCTGGCAAACGCGTCGCGGAAGATCGCCACGCGCGCCGGCAGGTCGGGCGGCGGCACTTCCAGTTTGATGGCGAAGCGTCCCTCCCGGCGCAGCGCCTGATCGATCGCCTCGAGCCGGTTGGTGGCCGCCACCACGAGCACCCGCTTGCCGGCCAGCGCATCCAGCCGCTGCAACAGCGCCGTCACGGTGCGCCCGCTCTCGGAGTCGGCCCAGCCGATCTTCTCGCGCTCAACCGCCAGCGCGTCGAACTCGTCGAAGAAGAGCACGCAAGGCGCGTGGCGCAATGCCTCGTCGCAGGTCTGCATGAGCCGCTCGGTGGTCTGGTTGACCCAGCGGCTCACGATGCCGGGGACGTTGACCGTCACAAGCTTCACGCCCAGCTCGCCGGCAAGCGCGGTGGCGAACAGCGTCTTGCCGTTTCCGGGCGCGCCGTGCAGCAGGATGCCGTGCCCGGCCTCCCCTCGAGGCGCGGCGCGCGGCGGGAACAGTACCTCGCGCGCGGCGCTTTCCAGCCGCTGCTTGAATTCCTGCATGCCGATGATCTCGCGCAGGCGCTGGCGCGGGCGGGTCACCGTGGCCAGGCCGCCGTTCGGTGGCGGTGGCGGAGCCGGCTCCGTGGGCGGCACATGGCGCTGTGCCGCGAACTCGTCCCGGTTGCCCTCGAAGGCGCGCCCGGTGGCCGCCGTCATCGCGGCATACAGCAACGCGCAGGCGGCAAACGCGTCCACCCGCAGGGCCAGCCGCCAGCCGAACCCCACCCGATGCACGAGGTACGCGGTGAGCAGCGACAGCAGGAGCGTGGCGCCCACCATCGCGAGATTGGTGAGACGCAGCGCATGCGCGAGGGCAAGGGCGGCCGCCAGCAGCCCCAGCGCCAGGCCCGGCCCCATCAACGCATTGAAGTCGAGCCGGTCGAGCAGCAGCGCGCTCAAGGCGAGCAGCAGCAGGACCAGCCCCGCCAGCCAGGTGAGCGACACAAGGGAAGCCAGGACGGCGCGCATTGAGGGATCTAGTGCAGGTCGAGTAGCTCCTCCACCTCGATCCGGTGCGTGGCCTCGGGGTAGCGCGCGCGCAGCGCGGCAGGCAGAGCGTCGCGAAAGAGTCGGCGGGCGCGCGCGCTGTCCGGAAAGACGCCGCGCGCGCCGACGACGGTCATGCGCAGCCGCCAGCTGCCGTCGACGTAGACCACGCGCAGCCGGATGTCGCTGCAGCCGGAGGTCTTGCGGCAGGCGCGTTGCGCGAGCGCATGGACCGCCGAGTTCCCGGCCAGCGCATCGTCCAGCGCCTTGGCCTGGACACCCGCCATGTAGGTGGCCGCCGCGCTCAGCACCATGCCAAGCAGGGCGGCCGCATGCATGAGCGGACGAAGGTCAAGAGTGAACGGCGATGTGGAGCCCATGCGCCCCACGCTACCAGAACGCGCGGCGGCGGCTAGGGGGAATTTTCGGAGATGGAGTTCGAGTGTCCAACCGCGACATGGGAAGGCCAAGGACTCTCCTCCGTCGTTCGATGCGCTCCCAGGCATCTAGCGGCAAGTCCAGCACAAGGCCCAACATCCTTCTACGCACCCGCTGGTTCAGTGTGCAAATGGCACGTGCCCGACTAGTGTCACATACAGCCGCAGCAGCATGGACGCGCTGCCTTTTTGCCATACCTCCCGATCACGCTTACTGGTCTCGGCGCGACGGCGATTACCGTCCCTGGGTTGAGAAGCTGAGCCAAGTCCTTCGCTGGTCGAGTGCCGAAGAGCACACCACGAGTTCTCGGACAAACGACTGCGCGGAGCGGAAATAGTGATCCCGTCGACCGCGATTCCTCTAATCGTCCACAAGGCGTGTATGGGACCGCACGCACGGCGGTAACTTTCAGGAATTAAAGAATCCATGGTCCATGATCCCCAGCTCACCATCTACTCGCTGGCGCTCTCCCGCTTGACCCGGCTGCGCCTCTTGCATTTCAGTTGCGCCTGGTTCGACGGCGAGCACTTCTACGAGTTCTATCCGCTCCACGTGGTGCACAAAGCGCCCGCGAGAGGGACCGCCCTAACCCGGCGCGTACACTTACGGGTAGAAGACACTTGGCCGAAGAATTGCACCCTGAAATTCCTCCGTGAGCTCGTCACCGGGTAACGCTATGTGGATATTTGCCTATGGCTCGTTGATGTGGGATGGGTGGGAAAAGTCCTACAGCTGTTCCCGTACGGCGAAAGCCACGCTCAAGGGCTACCAGCGCGCCTTCAACAAGAAATCGAGGAGAAACTGGGGGACCGAAGCCGCTCCTGGTCCAACGCTCGGTCTCGAGGTTGCCGCGGCCGGGCAGTGCGTCGGCATCGCGTTCGAGTTCCCCGACAATTCGCGCGAGGCGGTGCTCGAGGACCTGAGGAAGCGAGAGGGGCGCTCATTTGCGCTTGCGGAGCTAGAGGTCGTGCTGGACAACGGCGAATCGGTATCTGCCATCGTCGCGGTAAACGACCCCAATGCCTCAACACACATCGGCAATCTGCCAGTCCAGCAGCGTGCCGCCATGGCCTCCGCCGCACGAGGGGAAAACGGAGCGTGCGCAGACTATGTTCGGAATGTGCACGAAAAGCTGAAGGAACTCGGAATCGTGGACACCTGCGTCGAAGAGTTCACGAACGCAATCGAGGCCAGGCTCGGGAGCAAACCGGCGTTCCGCCGGCCGTCCGAGGTCGCAATGGAGAAACTTCGGAATCGGGTCGCATCGGACGCGTCACTTCCCGATGCGATCAGGGTGGCCGCCAGCGCCGACCTGTCGTCAGAGCGCCCACAGGCTTTCGCGTCGCTGAAGGCCGCTTTAGCCACCAGTCAAAAAGGCAATGAGATTAAAGACGCTTAGAGCCCGCAGCGTCCGCGGCATTCCCCGCTCGTGGCCCGATATTCCTATCGGCCCGAAGGGCCTTGTCGTCTACGGTCCGAACGGCGTGGGAAAGAGTTCCATTGTCGACGCCTTGGAGTTCGCCCTGACCCACCAATCCACTCTCTTCCCGGAGAACCGCCAGGGCGTCAGCTGGGAATCGGCAGCGCCCCATGTACGGCATGGCCAACCAGAGATGGCCGTGGGGGTCGAAGAGGGCGGCATGACCACCCTTGTCGACTCCACGACGGGAGAAGACGGCTTGTCGGACGCCGTTCGCGATTGGATATTGGTGGCACGAACCGCGAACTTCGTGCTGCGGCGCCACATGCTGCTTCGGTTCATCAGCGAGCAGCCGCGCGAGCGGTACCAACTCCTGGGGCCTTTCCTCAACCTCGGGTCGTATCAGGACATCGAAACGGCCCTGCGCGACTGGTCGGGCAGGCTCCAAACCAGGGAGGGTACAACGGCCGGTATGATCTCCCAACACGAACAGCGCCTTCGACAGATCTTCCGGCTCTCTGCGTGGGCGACCGTCACGCAGCAAGCGTTGCTCGATCAGCTGAACGCGATCCTCGCGAAGGCGGGCCTGGCAGGTTGCAGCGGTTTCGATGCGCTGGAGGACTCCAAACGGCAGGTTGAAGCAGATCTCGGCGGGAAGGAGCGATCCCAAAGGCTGGCAGCTCTTGGCGGACTCAAAGCCCACGTGCAACGTCTTGGCCGGCTCGATGCGTACGTCGAGTCTATCCAGAACCTGTATTCCGCGGTACAGGCCCTCGAACGGGAGATCGCCGGCCGGACGACCGGTCTTCTGGCGGACCTGCTCGGGACGGCGAAACATACCATCGAGGCCGGGCAACTGACGCTATGCCCTGTTTGCGAGCAGCCGATCGACACCGCGAAGGTGCTCGCCCGGATTCAGGAGCGCATCGACGCGGACCAGCGCGTGCGCGCCGCCAGGGACCTAGTCGCCGAGCGGCGGCAGGCGCTCGCGCGGGTCGTTTCGCCTCTCAATTCGGCAATAGCATCACTGCGCAAGGACTGGAGCGAGACCGTCAAGACCGCGCACCCCGATTCTTATGGACAGATGGAAAGCTTGGTCGATGGGTTAAACGCTCATCTCGCGGAACCGACGCTCCGAAGCGAGATACTCCACGCCATCCTCGATCGGGCGCGGGTCACCGAAGCGCCGCACGAGAAGCTTATCGAGCAACTTGACGCGCTGATCGCCGCCGAAGGCGGAGGGGAACGGCTTGCGCATCTGCAGGACGCGAAGCTCGCGATCGATGCTCTGGCGAGCGATTGGCCGGAACATGGGAAGAAACGAGCGGAGCTGGACGCAATCCGCAGCCAGTGCACGATCGTCGATCGCCTCCTCGATCACGCGGTCGAAGCGCGCAAGGAGGCGATCCAGGCAACGCTCGATACGGTGTCGGACACGGCCAACCGGCTGTACGAGAGCATCCACCCCGAGGAAAGCATCGCAACGTCCAGGCTTTCCGTCAGGCAGGTCGGACAAGGCTCGGTGAATCTCTCCACGGCCTTCGACGGCCGAGAAGAACCCCCGCTCCTCCATCTCAGCGAATCCCATTTGGACACCCTGGGGCTTTGCTATTTTCTCGCCTTGCGCCGGCACGAGGCCGAAGACCGCCCGGTCTTCAAGGTACTGGTCCTGGACGACGTTCTCCACTCTGTCGACGCAAGCCATCGCGGCCGCGTCGCCAGGCTGCTTCGGGAGGAGTTCTCCGATCACCAACTGGTCATTACCACCCACGACCAGCACTTCTACGACGTGCTGAGGAAAACCCTCGGCAGCGCCGGTTTTAGGTACCAGTTCATCACCGATTGGGATATCGAACGCGGCCCAACCCTGGCCGACCCGTCGACCGACCTGGACCGTATCGTCGACGAGACGAAGCGGAAGGCGTCGCGACCCGACGATCTGTCCGCCATCGGAGGTCGTTTCTTCGAGTGGCTGCTCAAGGAGCTTGCCGAGAGCCTCGAGATTGCGGTTCCGGCGAGATTCCAGAAGAACCACGACATCGGCAGCCTTTGGCCGCCGACGGCCGCGAAGCTGCGGAAGTACAAGAGTTTCGCGAGCGCGAATCCGCGTCTCGTTGACGACCTCGAGGGCACGAGTTGGGTACGCAACGTCTGCGGAGCCCATCACAACGTGGCAGCCAGCACTGTCACGCCGCAAGAGGCGCAAGAGTTCGCCAGTCAACTTGCCGCCCTTTATCGCGCGACGCACTGTGAGAAGTGCCAAACCTTTATCGCCAAGCAACAAAATGAGGATTGGCGCTGCGAGTGCGGGGACTTGCACTACCCGGCGAAGGCGGAGGTCAAGCAGCAAGCCCATGCAGCTCCCGCTCAACAACCGTAGATCGCCGGGGTGATCGACCTGTCTGCGCGGCGGCCAGGGAGACCTGGGGGACGTGGGGGACGCAAATATTGAAACCAGCGGGGCAGGAAGCAGGAAAAGCTAAAGACGGCTCCGTTGCTCCTCGTTGGTGGTCTGGACATGCGGAATTACATCGTAATGGCCAACGAGCCGACGAATAGCAAGACAGGCCGCTCATCGGACAGGCGCAGCAGCGCCCAGTCCACAGCGAGCGCGCGGCGCGGCGCCGCCTCGGGCCACGGGCGCCGCAGCATACTGGGGAGCGCCGAAGAGGCGCCAGCTGCGCCAGGCCTCGTGCGCCGTATCGAGCTGCGCGCCCTCCGCGTCGGTCAGGCCCGGCACGTGTCTCATCGATCGACCCGCGCTCCGGCCAGCGCATCGCGTCCGGCGCGGTAGGTCGCGGCGAGCTCTCGCACCGGCCGCCAGCTCCCGACACCCTGTCCCAGCGCAGCGGCGCGGCGGGCGGCGGCTGAGCCGGCAGCAGCCTGGGTGCCTCGAATCACCGCGCCGACCGGCAAGGCAGCGGCGGTGCGGATCGCGCTGCCGGCGGCTCCGGTCACTGCACGGCCGGCCGCCGCATCCATGCGCGCACCGGCGCCCGTGCGGAAGTTGAACAGGGCGCGGGCGATGCCCGAGGTGAGGCCGCCGGCGATCACGGGCACCTGCAGCATGAGCAGGGCCATAGCGCCGGAGATGAGCAGCGCCGCGGAGGCGGCGGTGAAGTTGAAGTACTGGCTGCCGCCCGTAGCCGCGGCGGCCGAGGCCTGCATGAGCGGCTCGTACATCGCGCCGGAGAGCGCAATCATCACCAGCCCCACCACCTTGTAGAGCGAGGCCGAGATCACGAAGCGCACCCACCCGTCGAAGAGAAAGCTCATCGGCGCGAACAGCACCCAGGGGATCATCACCGGACCCAGCGCCGCCGCCACGTAGAACAGGACCATCGAGATGATGTACATCGCAATGTAGACGAGTCCCGAGAACAGGATGAAGGCGACGATGAGCAGCTTCATCAGGAAGGAGGCCAGCCAGAATCCGGTGCTGGCGAACGTGTTGCCGAGATCGGCGAGGGTGGAGAAGGACAGGCCCGGGGACTGGAACGCGGTGTTGAGGATCGAGAAAGCGGGATCGAGAGCGAGCTCGAGCCCGCGCAGCGGCGCCTGCTCGCCGGGCGGGAGGTCCGTCGCCTGGGCCGCCAGCCAGTGGAACGACTCGTCGATCCGCCCGACCACCTCGCCCCAGTTGCTGAGCGCCCCGAAGACCAATCCCGCGCTGAGAAAGAACACCACCAGCTCGCCGACCGCCTCTGCAAGCTCCCTGCCCTCGAGCATCAGCTTGATGCCCTGCCAGGACAGCATGCCGAGCGCGAGGATCCAGAACAGGCGCGAGCCGGCGCCGGCCAGACGCTGGCCAAGCGCCTTGCCCTTCCTCTCGACTGCCTGGAAGGCCGGGAGGAAATAGCGGTCGAAGTCCGACTGGCCCTTGATCGCGTACTGCGCCCGCGCCTCCGCCTCCGGCGGCGTGGGCGCCGCCTGCGCTGCCGCCAGGGCCGGAGCGAGCAGCGCGAGGAGCCCGAGCAAGGCGAGCAAGAGTGTGCGCACCGTTCAGTTGCCTCCGCGGCCGAAGGTGTCCCGGATGTGCGCGCGGCGCGCCTCAAGACTCGCCTCGGTCTCGACGCGCATTGCCTCGGCCTGCGCGGCGCGCGCCTCGCGCTCGGCGAGCATCTGCGCGTGCGCGAGCTCCTGCCGCTGGCGCAGCGCCGCCTCGTCGGCATCCTTCCTGGCAAGGTAGGCCATGAAGGCCGCCTGCTGGCTCACCTGCATGGACATCTGCTCGTTCATCATCTGCATCGCCTCGTTGGGCTCGGCCTTGGGGATGCGCGCCTGGGCCTCGCGCACCCGAGCGTGGGTCTTCTCCACGCGCTGCATCAGCACCCGTGCCTGCTCGAAGGCGTAGTTGTTGCCGCGCGCGCGGAAGATCGAGAGCAGCTTTTCGCGGCGGGCGTACTCCTCCCAGGTGAGGCCCGACATCGACTTCGCGCCGGTGATGCGCTGGATCTCGCGCTGGAGGTCGTCAAGCTGCACGTACAGCGTCGCGAGCGTCTGCCCGTAGTCCATGATCTGGCGCAGATCTTCGTCGGCGCGCAGAACGTTCCACGCGATGTCCTCGGGCTTCATCTTGGTGAGCATCCGCACCATGGCCGCGTACTGCTGCGCCTCGACCACGTACTGGCGGATCTGGTTGGCGATCTGCTGCGCGCGCTGGATCTCGGCCTTCACCGACTGGCCGGCGGTGACCGTGTTCTTCGCGAAGTTGGCGGGGTCGAAGACCGTGAGCGCGGTGGCCGCCGGGGGCGTGCCAAGCAAGGTGAGCCCCGCGGCGAGGCGGGCCAGGGCGGCACGGAGGGGATTCATCGCGGGTCGTCTCCTTCCGATCGCGGCTACCCGGCAGCCAGCAGTTCCTGGATGAACCGCATTTCCCACCCCGGGCGGCGAGCGCCCACGTGCCGGTCGAACAGTGTCTGCGCGAGCTGATCCGAGCGCAGGCAGGCGAGGACTGCGGGCGGGAAGCGCGCTTCGACCAGGCGCGAGAGGTCCGGGGTCACGATGTAGTAGTGCGCCTTGGGGATGGCGCTGCGCACGCGCGCAAGCTGCGCCTCGTTGAGCCCGAACTTCTTGACGTAGAGGTCGCGGTGCGCGGTCGCATTCGGGTTGGGGAGCAGGATGCGGTTGGGGATGTTGTCGACGATGGTGGCAAAGATGTCGCTGCCCGCCAGCTCGTCGAGGCTCTGGGTGGCAAGGATCACCACGGCGTTGCGCTTTCGCATGGTGCGCAGCCAGTCGTCGAGGCGCGCGGCGAAGGCGTCCTGGGCGAGCATGAACCAGGCCTCCTCGACGTAGATCACGCTCGGCCGCCCGTCGAGCAGCCGCTCCACGCGGTAGAAGGCATAGTCGAGGAAGGCCGAGGCGATGCGTGGGTTGTGGAAGAGGCCCCCCATCTCCACGCAGGTGAAGTCGGCGAGCTCGAAGGAGTCCTCCTCATTGTCGAAGAAGCGCGCGAGCTGCCCCTCGCCGATCCAGGGCGCGAGCTGCTCGCCCAGCGCCCTGGGCAGGAAGGGGTAGAGGGTACGCAGCATCCAGTTGCCGCGCGGCTGCTCGGCCACGCCCTCCAGCGCCTGCGCGAGCGCGCGGTCATCCTCGGCGCGCATGGCGTAGCCGCGCGAGGTCAGCAGGATCTCGAGCCAGCGCGCGAGCCACACCCAGGCCTCGCGCCGCTCGATCAGGGCCAGCGGGTTGAGACGCACGTGCCCGCCACGCTCGCCGGCAACGTCGATGTGCGCCCCGCCCTGCAGCAGGGTCGGGATGCGGCAGGAGTAGTCCTTGTCGAAGATGATGACGTTGCACGGCTGGTACTTGCGGAACTGGGCGAGCAGGAAGTTCACCAGCACTGACTTGCCCACGCCAGAGGGCCCCACCACCAGCGTGTGGCCCAGATCGCCCACGTGGAAGTTGAACCAGAAGGGCGTGCGGTAGTCGGTCGGCAGCACGGTGAGCGCGGGACAGGGGCGACCGGTCTGCTCGCGCAGATGGCGGTTCTCGCGCCGCCCAGTCCGAAGCGTGCGTGCGGGGCTGAGGTCGGCGAGATTGGCGCTGCTCACGAAGAACCAGCGCACCAGCATGCCCCACTGTCCCGGCAGCGTGCCGGCCCAGGCCGACAGCAGGTGCAGCGTCTCGCGCACCACCAGGAACCCGGCGCGGCGCAGCCACCTGGCCACCTCCTTCGCGGTGGACTCGGCCGCCTCGCGGCTCGCCCCATAGGCGAGCACCGTGAGGTTGTAGTAGCCGAACGCGCGGTTGGCGGCGGTGAGCCCGGTGAGCGCCGCGGCCGCGTCCTCGGCCAGCAGCACCCGCCCCTCATCGCGCATGGCCGACTCCTCGTGGGTGAAGGCCTCCACGAGATACGTGCGCAGCGACTTCTGCAGGTTGCGGTTATGGCGTTCGACGTCCTGGATGTAGCGGCGCGCCTTATCCGGCTGCACGAAGCGGAACACCTGGCTCACCGTGATCTCGCCCCCGACGGCCAGCAGCTCATCGAACACGCCGGGGTAGGTGGACTGCGGCCAGTCCTTGACCGACAGTGCCGCGACGTGCGCGGTCTGGTCGCCTCGAAAGCGCAGCATGTCGGCGTCCACCGCGAGCGAGCAGTCCGGCAGATAGCCGTCCAGGTAGCTGGGCACGCGCGGCATGCGCACGGGCTGGCCCTCGGCGGCCGGGCTGCAGCGATCGTGCAGGAAGGCGAGCAGCCGCGCGTCCGCCAGCCGCTCGAGCCTCAGGTCGGTGAGCGTCTCCTCGAAGGCCCGCAGCAGTTCGCCGAAAGCGAGCATCTGCGCATCGAGCTGCACTGCGGAGTAGACGAACGCGCTGCGTTTCACGAACTGCGCCTTCAGCGCCTCGGCGAGCGCACGTCCCATGCCGTAGCTTCCCTGCCGGGTGAAGTGGCTCACCTTGTCCATGAAGCCTTCGGTGCCGCCCGCCGGGGTGTAGAGGAGCGCGAGGTGGTAGCGGTTGGTGTACTGGTTCCCGCGCGTCACGCTCTCGCGCCAGGCCTGGTCGATGTGGCGCCCGACCGCGCTGGAGAACTCGCCGTCCGGGTAGTCGCCAGTGCGGCGCCGGTCCACGGTCCACCACAGCGTGATGCGCTCGTCGAAGTGGCGCAGCGCGTGCTCGATCAGCTGCGCATAGCGGTCGATCTGGACCGGCTCGAGCCCCTCCTGGTCCACGCCGTCGTAGCGATAGACCGCGAGCAGCGAGCCGTCCTTCTGCAGCACTAGGTCGCGGGCGACCAGCGTCATCCACGGCAGCAGCTCGGAGAACGAGCGCGCGGCCTTCTCGTAGCGTGCCGCCAGACGCGCGGTGCTCAACACAGAGCCCCCCTGCCGAAACCCTCGGGACGGCGGTTACGCCGCTGGCGCGCATGCGGCCAGGGATCGTAGCGGTCGGCCTGCGTGTTGTAGCGCATGTAGATGCGGCGGGTGAACGGATCGCGACGGGTCGCGCGCGCGAGGATCACATGCAGCGCGATGGCCACCGGGAGGTAGAGCCACAGCGTGAGACCCATCACGATCGCCACGGCGAAGGTGCCGTTCATGATCGCGAGCTTGTCCTCCACCCCGCCGATGGTCTTGATCTCGAGCAGCGAGCGATGCACCGGGGTGGCGCGCAGCTCGTGGTCCATCGCTAGGCCACCGCCGCTAGCGCGTGCACGGCCGCTGCCAGGTCAGTCAGGGCCTGGGCGAAGACTGGCCCATCTATTGCGCCCGAGTAGCATTCCGAGCCGGCCCCGGCGCGGATGAACCCCAGCCACTGATCGGCGAGCAGCGCGAAGGAGGCGCCCCCCAGCAAGCCTAGCAGCGTCTTGAACAGCCCACCCACCTCGCTGAAGGCGATGAGAAGCCCGGTGATGACGATGGCGATGATGGCCACCGCCTTCGCCACCGGGCCCGACAGGCTGCGGGCGACCATGCAGATCGGCCGCTCCCAGGGCGCTGACTGAGCGAGCGCGGGTTCGGCCACGCTCAGCAGCAGCGCTACACCCACGACCAGCGGTACGGTGACGCAGGGCCGGCGCAAGGCGCGCTCCAAATCACGCCACGCGCAGCGCAGGTTGAAGCCGAGGCGGTTCATGAGCAGGCTCCTTCTGGTCGAACACGGTGGACACCTCGTAATTCATGGAACCAGCGTCGTAGCCGGTGAGCCGCACGATGTGCGACACCTCACGCCGGCCGCTGCCCTGACGGCGCATGTAGATCACGTAGTGAAAGGTCTGCGCGATCTGCGAGCGCACCGCCTCGAGCGGCCAGTTGACCCCGGCGGTGAGCACCAGGGCCTCCAGGCGAGCGAGCGCCGCGAGCGCGTTGTTGGCGTGCAGCGTGGCGATGCAGCCCTCGTGACCGGTGTTGGCGGCCTGCATCAGATCGAAGGCCTCCGGCCCGCGCACCTCGCCCACGATCAGCCGGTCGGGGCGGAAGCGCAGCGCAAGGCGCACCAGATCGCGCGTGCTCACGCCCTCCGACTCGTTGCTCTCGAACGGCACCCAGTTCGGTACGCACACGGCGAGCTCGGGCGTGTCCTCGATGGTGACCACGCGCTCGCCCGGGTCGACCTCGGCGAGCAGCGCATTGACGAGGCTGGTCTTCCCGGAGGAGGTACCGCCCGCCACGATGACGTTGCGCCGCTCCTGCACCAGTTCGCGCAGGAAAGCCGCCTGCTGCGCGGGCAGGCTGCCCTGGCGCACGTAGTCCTCGAGGCGAAGATGGCGCGGCAGATGCTTTCGGATGCAGATCGCGTGGCTCTTGACCGCGGTGGGCGCCATCACCGCGGCCACGCGCATGCCCTCGAAGCGCGCGTCGATCATGCCGTCGCGCTTGCCCGCGCGCGCCTCCTTGTCGTCGAGCCGCGCGAGCACGAGGATCGCGCTGTGGATGCTGGTGCCGGAGATCGCCACCTCGGCGCGCCGCAGCTCCCCGCGGCGCTCCACCCAGACGTCCGAGGGCCCGTTGATCATGATCTCCTGCACCTCCGGGTCGTCGAAGAACGGGGCGATGGGCTTGAGCGCGTGCTTGAGCGTGTCGATCGCCTTCTGCTGGGTGGCGCGGTCCATGGGTGGGTGGGAAGCGGTGAGGTGCGAGCTGCGCTGCGGGAAGGCCATTGTGCTGGGACGGCCGGCGGCGAAGCGCGAGCGAATACCGCGAGTTGCGCGGCCTATTCGCCGCGCTAGCGCAGCCGCTGGATGTTGGCGAGCAGACCGATCACCGGGGCGCCCGCAGCGAGCGTCCAGATCGGCACGAACAGCGGCGGCAGCTGCAGCGGCGCGATCAGGTACAGCAGCGGCAGGAAAGTGAGGCCAATGATGGCGTGCGAGGAAGCCGCATACGCGACCGGGCTGATCAGCCCGAAGGAGTCGAGCTTGATGCGCCGGCGCACCAGGCCGTGCACCACGGCGGCGGCGAGAAACAGCAGCACGTAGGGCAGCCACGCCAGCATGATGAACAGGCGCACGAACGCACCGTAGAGCTGCGTGGCCGCCGAGGCGAGGTAGCGATTGGTGGCGGCGCTGAGGTTGGAGATCGCATTGCCGGGCAGCGCGTGTGAGCGCGCCTCGGAGACATGGAGCCGGCGCATGCCATCGAGCAGACCGCTGCCGGCCACGATGTGGTCGAAGGCGGCGTTCGCCCGGTTGACGAGCAGCCCGGCGTGCTCCTCGCCGAAGAGCGCCTGCAGCTGCGTGATCTCGCGCTGGATGCGCGCCAGCGCTTCGGAGGCGGGGATCACCGCGGGCAAGGCCAGGGAGCACAGGGCGAGGAGCACCAGCCAGAACAGCACATGACGGCGCATCGCGGCTACTTCACGCGCTTGAGATAGGAGCCGCGCGGGCGGGCCGGGACGGCCGGTGGCGCGGGCGGCTCGCTCTCCAGGATCGCCACGTCCTCGAAGCGCAGCACGCGCGCGCCCAGCAGCCAGCGCACGCACTCGTGGGTGGACAGCGCCCGGCGCGCCGCGTGCGCCGGCTCGAACACGAGCTCGCTCACCGCCTGCGCCCGTGCCCAGTCGGTAACCGCCTCGGCGAACGGCACCCAGCGCACGGTACGCTCACCCGCGCGCCGGCCGAACAGGTCGAAGGCCAGGATGCGGGGCGCGCAGGCGAGCAGCGCCTGCAGGTAGGCGCGCACCGGCGCGGTCTCCACGCCGGGCTCGGCCGACTCGTACGCGGCAAACGCCTCCTCCAGGATGTTGGCGAGCAGCGAGCCCCCGCGCGCGTCGGGGTAGGCCTCGGTGAGGTAGCTGGCGAGCCGCTGGTTGCACTCGCCGATGTTGGGCCAGGCGAAGGTGGCGTGGCGGGCATCGGTCTGGCGCGCGATGGCCACCAGCGCGCGCTCGAGGGCCGCCTCGCCGTCCAGCAGCGCCGCGGTCACCGGGCGCGTGATGCGCGCGGGAGACTCGCTCGTATCGCCTGGACTCACCGCCGCTGCTCGTCCCTGATCTTGGGCAGCCGGCCCTTGATGAGACGGCCGCCGGAGACCATGGCGATGTAGTGCAGGCTCGGCAGCATCCCCAGCCACTCGGGCGCGAACACGTCGACGCGCTCCTCGCTCAGCCGTTCGCTCAGGTTGCCGGAAAGGTGCGCGTCGCGCGAGCTCGCGGCGGTCGCCTGGGTGCGCATCAGGGTCTGGATGTGGGTCTCGCCGAAGGTCTCCACCACGAAGTCCTGGGTCAAGCGGTCCTTGGTGCGCAGCGCGATCAGGTTGTTGCAGTTGCCGATCACCATGCGCGCCTTGCTCTCGTCGCCGAGCTTGGCGACGATGTCGGGCAGGGTCTGCGCGGCCAACGTGATGCGGAAGCCCGAGCCGCGGCCCTTGTTGAGCACCTGGATGAGCGGGGTGTTCACGCACTCGGCCACCTCGTCGACGAACAGTTCGATGCTCTGCTTGCGGCCGTAGTTGTAGATGTCGCCGGCCACCGCGGCGAGGTCGGCGATCAAAATTGACCCAATGGCGCTGCCCACCGTGGGGTCAGAGAGCGAGTCGAGGCCCACGTAGAGCACGTGCGCGCCCTTGATGATCTTGTCGCTGTCGAACACGGGACGCCGGTCGGCGATGTCCGCCGCATCGGGCGAGAGCAAGGGACCCAGGTCCCCCGAGGTGAGCGAGGACAGCAGCGGCAGCACGTTCTGGATCATCTTCGCGTAGTGGGTCTGGTCGTGCAGCACCATCGAGAGCAGCCCGTCGATCTCCTCCCGGCGCGCGTGCGCCGGCACCTCCTTGGTGTAGTAGTCGATGTAGGCGGCAAGCTCGGCGGTGGCGCCCACGCCCAGCCGCTGGGCGCTCCTGCCCGCCCGGGCGCGCTCGATATGGGGCGCTAGCTGCGCCGGCCAGCGCGCGAGCGTGCGCGTGTAGTAGGTCTCCAGCACGCGCTGCAGCAGGGCGCCTGCGCCCGACTCGACGAAACGTCGCAGCTTGACGAGGTTGGGCCGCTCCTCGACGTACACCAGCCCCGCGGCCACCACGTTCATCGCGCGCCAGGCGAAGTTCACGAACGCATCGCCCCCGCCCTCGGCGGGCAGCAGCGCCGCGATGCGCGAGGCCACCGAGGTCACGCGGCTCCAGTTCTTGAGCGGGTCGAGCCGGATCGACTCGCCCGGGAAGGCGGGATGGAACATGAGGAAGGCCTCGGGGCGGCGCGCGCACTGGCAGGCGCGGCGGGTGACCTCGCGTAGCTCCCGGTCGCCCTTGGGGTCGATCACGATCACCACGTCGCCGCGCGCCACCGCCTGGAAGATCATCACCTCGAAGGCCGAGGTCTTGCCAGCGCCGGTGGTGCCGAAGATCACCGTGTTGCCCTCGAGCGCGGACAGTGGGATGTGCACGTCACGCTCGCTGGGCTCGACCCCGTGGATCCACGGGGCGCCCACTGCGTTGCGATCCTGCGGCGGCACGCCGCGCAGCCTGAGAAACCAGCGCGGGGGCATGAGATCGCGCATCTCGCGCTTTCGCAGCTCTACCATGCGCTGGGTGTGCCTGGGCGTCCACTCGAAGCCGTAGCCGAGCCACACCGTGCCCGGGTGGCGGCGCATGCGCTCGAACACGCTCGCTGGCGCGATGAAGGAGAACGCGCGCCCGGCGAGCGAGAGCTTGAGGTCGAGCAGCCCCAGCGCCTGGCGCCAGGTCCACGCGGCGAGCCCCGCCGCACACGCGCCCATGGTCCAGAACGGCGCGGAGGGCAGTCCGCTCACCAGCGCGGCCAGCGCCATGCTCACGCCGGCAGCGCTCCAGGCGAGCGCCGCGTACAGCTCGTAGGCGGCACGCCAGGGCATGTCGTAGCGCACGCGCATTGCAGGAATCGCTACTGGCCGAAGCCCAGCTCGCGCGCGATCGGCGCCGCGAGCACGAAGCACTGCACGGGCTTCCCCTCGATCTCCAGCGTGTGCGCGCGCGCGTTGGGACGCTTCGGGTCGCGGTAGAGCCAGCCGGCCGCCAGCAGATGCTTGGCCGCCTCCGGGCCGCTCACACCGTGGCTGTCCAAGTAGTCGGCCACGATCGCGACGCCCTGCTCCGTTTCAAAGATCCTGCGGCGCTCGCCGGCGCGATACTCCTCGAGCAGCACACGCATGAGGTCGGCGGTGGTGCGCGGCAAGCGCGCCAGCAGCTGCGCGACCGCGCCGGGCAGCGGCGAGCGCAGCGCAAATTCGCCGGCGGCTGCTCGCACGGCAGGCGTGTCGCTGCGCTCGCAGCTGCTCTCGGCGGCCGCAGCGCTCGCCCGAGCCGGTTCGGGCGGGACCTGAGCCGCACGCGGCGCCGCGGCGGCGGCAGGCGGATTCGGCAGGGCGGCCGGCGGCGTCGCCCGCCGCTCCAGGAACTCGCGCAGCGGCGCCGGCACATCCTCGAGGTCCCGGAACAGCTGCTCCGGCTTGCGGAGCTTCACCACCGCGAGACCCTGCGTGCTGGGCGAGTCGATCCTGCGCAGGGCATTGCCGCCGGCATCCGGTTCGATCACCCCCGCGCGCGCGAGCAACTCGCACAGCGTGTCGCGGTCCTGCGGCACGCCGGGGATGCGGTCCAGCCGCAGCACATCGAGCATCTCGCTTGCCGCGGTGCGCCACACCAGGTAGAGCCCGTCCGCGTCGTACCACAGGCGCGCTCGGCGCTCATTCACCTGCCACGCGCCGCTTCGCACCAGGCGGCGCATCGCATCGATCAGGTAAGGCTCGAGGTGCGCCCCCACCGTGAGCGCGCCGTAGAGGTCCGGCTGCACTTTTGCATCGCGCTCGATCACCTTGCGGCGCACATCGAGCACGATCTGCTGCAAGGTGGGGTGCTCGCCGGGCAGCAGCGTGCCGGTCACCACCGACAGCGTGGCGGTCACGATCTTCTGGCCGCCCTCGCGCAGGTACTGCAGGCAATGCGCCGGGACGATGCGGTTGAACACGAGCGCGTTGGCGCCGTGCTCCGCCGCGCCCCGCGGGCGGGGCTCGACCCAGTGCACGTGAAACCGGCTGCGGCCACCCTGCACGAGCCACTCGCCAAGCGGCACCTGGTAGGCCGGCCACTCGTTGCCCGCCGGGTCGGTCACCACCATGTCGTCGAGCACGCGATACAGGTCGCAGGTCAGCCCCGCGAGGAAGGTCGCGTAGCGCCAGCGCGCCTCCATCATGCGCTTGCGCTCGGTCGACTCCAGCCCGGCGAAGATCACCCCCTCGGCCGCCTGCAGGCCGTAGAAGCCCACCTCGAGCCCCAGGCGCAGCATGCCGCCGGCGCCGCGATGGTGGGCTGAGCGCGTGGCCGGCAGCAGATGCACATAGCCCGCGAAGGCGCCGATGACCGGGTCGATCAGGCGCGCGACCTCCTCCTTCGCCAGGCCACAGGTCTGGCGGATGCGCTCGATCAGGCGGCGCTGTGTGGCGAGCACCTCTCCCGGGGCGAGCGCCTCGATGCCGGTGTCGATCGGCGGATAGACCGGCGCGGCGTGCATCGGGGGCGGCAGCGCCGCGGGGGTGGGCGCAAGGGCCGAGGGTATGCCGCGCAGCGTGCGGCGAAGGGTTTGCCACATGCGCGCATCGTGCGCTGCGCGAGAGGTGGCACGCGCGAGCGAATATCCCGACTTGGTCGCGATATTCGCGGCTTCAGCGCCCGAGGGCGTGCGCGTTCTCGGGCCGCCGCGGCGAGATGTCCGCTCGGCTTTTGCGCGCCCTTGAGGAGACGGACTGCCGCGCGAGCGCGCAGACGGGGCAGGAGCGGCTGGTGATCAGGCTGTGGGCGTCCTCGAGGTACTGGCTGCCGCAGCCCGGCGCATCGCATCGATGCACGCGCAGCCGGCCGATCCTGACCGCGCGCACCAGGCCCCACAGAGCGGTGATGTCGAACTTCGCCCGCTCGCCGAACAGGTCGAGATAGCGCGCCTGCGTGGCGAGCAGTGCGCGCGCGGGCGAGAAACCCTGCTTGCTGAGCGCGGCGTGAATCCCGTGCGCAGCCGAGGCCTGGAGCTTCAGCTCGTTGGTCTGGATGTAGGGGCGATGGTCCGAAGGCAGCGGCCCGCGCAGCGCCGGCCCGCCGGTCCTCTCGCGATAGATCCGCCGCAGCAGCGTCTTGTTCTGCAGCCGGGTGAGGTCCTGCACGACCACCATGCGCGTGCGCTGCTCGCACAGCGCCTCGGCCTCCAGCACGCGCAGCGTGCCCGGCAGGCGTGGCTGCAGATCCGGCAGGGACACCAGGACGACAACGGAGGCGCCCTGCCTGGTCGGGATACGTACCCCGCCGCGCCCGCAGCGCAGCCCCGCGCAGCAGGGGCACGAGGACTGCGCCTGCGCGCCGGCCCGATCGGCGCCCAGGCCATCGGGACGGTCGCTGTCCCGGTGCTCGACCAGGACGTCGGCATCCTCGACGAACATCGCCCCGCAGTCAGCGTGCATGCAGCGATGGCGCACGAGCTTGCCGGTGGCAAGACAGCGCGTCAGATGCCAGGCGCGGTTGATGTCGAGCTTGGCGTGTGCGCCGTACAGTTGCAGGTACTGGCGATAGGCCCCGAGCAGCCCGTCGGCGTAGATCAGCCCGGCCGCCTGCAGCCGGTCGTAGAAGGACACCATCACGGAGGCCTGCGCCTTCACCACGGGTGAGGTGACGTACTGGCGGTGGTCGCTCGGCAGCTGCCCGCGCGGCGCGCCCGCGCCGTTGATCTGCCGGTAGTAGTCCAGCACGATGGTGAGGCTGGCGAAGCGCACCGCCTCCAGCGTCACCGGCGGGCGCGCGCCATGGGCGCAGAACTGCTCGACGCGTACCAGCTGCTGCCCGTAGGACAGCGGTGCCGCTGCGCCCGACATAATGACCTCGGTGGCGAGTGTCGCCGAGGATGCGCAGCTACGCGCGGGACGATCAGGCCTGGCCGCCGGCGCTCAGCAGGAGATGCGCCTCGGAGAGCACCGGATTGCGGGTGGCGAGCAAGAGGTTGGCCTTGATCTGCGCGGGGGACTGCGCGAGGCGGAAGACCAGCGCACCGCTGCGGGCCAGTTGCTGCATGTCGGCGAGCGACAGCTGCCC
>Ga0187892_10005925_pt1 | contig 18676 bp, 19 predicted proteins | sample MA1701073metaG_FD_139345 | JGI IMG/M metagenome (GOLD analysis project Ga0187892, IMG submission 139345) | Bio-ooze microbial communities from a basaltic lava cave in the Kipuka Kanohina Cave System on the Island of Hawaii, USA - MA170107-3 metaG ...
CTACCAGGAGATGGACCTGCCGGTCGGGAAGGGCGTGCGGCTGCGCGTGCACGCGCGGACGCTCGCCGGCCCCGGCGGCGGCACGCTCGGACGCGTGATCCTGGCGCGCGAGATCTCGCACGAGCCGATGCGGCGGCGCTTCGACGAGATCCTGAACGGGCTCGTCGCGGCCGGCGACGGCGCGCTGCGCGAGCTCCTCGCCGGCGCCCAGCGCGAGATCACGAAGCTGGTGCGCGAGGCGGGGAACGAGGGCGTCGCCTCGCCCGGACGCACCGAGCTCCGCGACCGCGCCACCCGCACCCTCACCGCGATCGAGTACTGGCTCGCGGTGGACGACACGCTCGCGCGCGAGGCCTTCCCGGACGCGCAGCCGCTGCTCGACCGCATGCGCCTCGCGAACCAGCGCTGGCCGCAGGAGCGCCTGCCCGAGCGCGTGCGCGAGCTCGCGCGCCGCGTGGAGAGCTATTACGAATCCGGAGAGAACCCGAAGCAGCCCGTCCTCTGACGCGGGGCGCTCGGTGGGCGGGATCCCGCGGCTCGAGGTCCGGATCGAGCGTCTCAAGGCGAGCTACCGCTTCACCTACGCCTTCCACGCGCGCGAGGTGCGCTTCGAGCGCGACGCGGGGCAGGGCTACGAGAACGTCTTTCCCGAGACCTTCTCGTTCCGGGCCGAGCGCCACGACCCGACCGAGCTCTATCTCCGCCTCGAGGACCTCTGGACGAATCCGCGCCGGCTCGCGCCGGCCGCGGGCCGCCGCGACGCCGAGGAGCTCGTGCTGCGGCTCCTGGCGGCGCTGCCCCGCGTGCTAGCCCAGGTGCTCGAGCGCCTGCGCGAGGACGAGAGCGAGGCGGCGCTCCTCCGCGCCGCCGAGGACGTGGCGGTGTTCGCGCAGATCGCGCTCCGCTTCGTGCGCGACAAGCAGCTCGCAGACCATCCGCGCGTGCGGATGGCCACCTTCCACCTCCGCGCGCTCGTCTCGCGAGCGTTCGAGACGCTGGTGCGCTCGCGTGTCACCCCCGAGTTCCGCGAGGCCTACGTGGCGGGGCGCGCCGCCGTCGAGGTGTCCGAGGATCCGACTGACGTGTCCTTCTTCTACGCGCTCGCCTCGGGCGACACCGCGCGCATCGACGCCACGGTGATGGGCGCGGCGGAGCGGGCGTGGCAGCGCTGGGTCGAAGGCGTCTGCCTCGACGTGGAGAACGGCGCGTTCGAAGAGGAGAGCTCGCCCTTCGACGAGCGCGCGAGCGAGGTGCTCCGCGCCGTCACGCGCCCGGGCATCCGCTCGGTGAGCCGCGCGCGCGATCTGGTGCTGTTCCTCAGGCGGCCCGCCAACCGCGACTGCCAGCGCATCCTGCAGCGGCTCGAGCTCTGGTTCCTGCGCCAGTACGACGTCCACCACGCAGCCGTGATCCGGCACCACGCCGAGGGCCTCCGGCACGGGCCGGTCGATCCCGACCGCGTGCTCTCGCGCCACGGCACGCGGAGCTACGTGCTGGCGCTCGCACTTCCGGCGCTGCCCTTCATCGCCGCGATCTTCGCCTACGAGCGCGCGCCGCGGCTGTTCGACGCGCTCGCAGCGCTCGAGGTCGGCACCGTGATCGCGGTGGCGAGCTGGTTCGTCCTCTATCGCTTCTTCTGGCAGCGCGACGTCACCTTCTTCCACACCTCGGTGCCGCGTATCGGCGCCGGGATCATCGTGGGCTACCTGCCCGTGTTCCTGATCGACGAGGTGTGGGACCTCGCGGAGCAGCCGCCGGTCTATCTGATCGCCGCGGTGGTCATGCTCGGCTCGGCGACGCTCCTGTATCTCTACGTCGAGGTGCACAGCCGGCTCGGAGATCCGAGCCTCGCGTTCGCGCGCGCACGCGACATCTTCCTGCTCGGGCTCATCGAGGCCGCGGGGCTCGGCATCCTGGTGACGAGCCTGCTCGGCCCGCTGATGGCGCTCCGCAACTGGGGCCCGCTGCCGGCCGCGGAATCGCTCGAGGGGCTCCGTGCCGTGCTGCCCGCCTTCCTGGGCGAGCTGCCCCGTGTGATGGGCTTCGCACCGCTCTGGGCCTTCCCCTCCGCGGTTCTCTTGATGAGCTTCCTCGCGTTCTTCATCGGTACGTTCCTCCAGCTGTTGTGGGAGGATCTGCCGATCACGGAGCCCCTCTAGCGCGAGCGGAACTGCGTTACCCGCCGCGAGCGGGGGTTGCTTCACCCGTTACCCTCCTGCGCTGGAGGAAGCGATGCCCGCGATCGTCATGTACACGAAGTCCTGGTGCTCGTACTGCGAGCGCGCGAAGCACCTGCTGCGCGAGAAGGGGCAGACCTGGACGGAGTACGACGTCGAGGCCGAGCCGGCGCGCCTCGAAGAGATGGTGAAGCGCTCGGGCCGGACGACGGTGCCCCAGATCTGGATCGGGGACCGGCACGTGGGCGGCTTCGACGACCTCGCCGAGCTCGAGCGCCGCGGCGAGCTGGATGCGCTCCTCGGCCGCGCCAGGAGCGGGGCGCGCGAGCCCGAGCGCGTGAAGGTGCTGATCATCGGGAGCGGCCCGGCGGGCTACACCGCGGCGATCTACGCGGCACGCGCCGAGCTCGCACCTGTGATGCTCGCGGGCCTCCAGTTCGGCGGGCAGCTCATGCTCACCACCGACGTCGAGAACTACCCGGGCTTCCCGGCGGGCGTCACGGGCCCGGAGATGATGGAGCTGTTCCAGAAGCAGGCGGAGCGCTTCGGCACGCGCGTGCTCACCGAGGACGCGACGCGGGTCGACCTCTCGCGGCGCCCGTTCCGGGTCGAGAGCGAGGAGCACGTCTTCCTCGCCGACGCTGTGATCGTCGCGACCGGCGCCTCCGCGCGCTGGCTCGGGCTCCCCTCGGAGCAGCGGCTCACCAACCGCGGCGTGTCCGCCTGCGCCACCTGCGACGGCGCCCTCTACCGCGGGAAGCCGATGGCGGTGGTGGGTGGCGGCGACACCGCGATGGAGGAGGCGCTCTTCCTCACCCGCTACGGCACGAAGGTCACGGTGATCCACCGGCGCGACCAGCTCCGCGCCTCGAAGATCATGCAGGAGCGCGCGAAGAAGAACCCGAAGATCGAGTTCGTCTGGGACTCCGCGGTCGAGGAGGTGCTCGGCGAGGACTCCGTGACCGGCGTCCGCGTCAAGAACCTGAAGACCGGCGCGCTCTCGACGCTCCCCGTCGAGGCGCTCTTCGTCGCGATCGGGCACCGCCCGAACACCGAGCTCTTCCGCGGACAGCTCGACCAGGACGACGTGGGCTACCTGAAGGTCGAGGCGGGCTCGACCCGCACGCGGGTGCCCGGCGTGTTCGTGTGCGGTGACGCGATGGACCCGGTGTACCGGCAGGCGGTCACCGCCGCCGGCACCGGCTGCATGGCTGCGATCGACTGCGAGCGGTGGCTCGCGGAGCACGAGGGCTAGCGGGAGGGCCGGAGACGGCTCGAACATGCTCACCAAGGAACGCCTCGAGCAGCTGGTGGCGCGCTCCACGGACATCGTGGTGGCGACGGACCGCAAGGGCACCGTCATCTACTACAACGACGGCGCGAAGAAGAGCCTCGGCTACGCGGCGAGCGAGGTGCTCGGTGCCTTCGTAGGCCGGCTCTACCCGGGCCTCGAGGAGGCGAAGCGCGTGATGGCCGCGATGCGGAGCCCCGAGCACGGGGGGCCCGGCATCGTCGAGACCTTCCGCACGACCTTCCTCTCGAAGAGCGGCGAGGAGATCCCGGTCGCGATCTCGGGCGCCGTCCTGAAGGACGAACACGGCGAGGAGGACGGCACCGTCGGCTTCGCCAAGGATCTACGCGAGATCCTGCACAAGGAGGAGCTCGCCACGCTCGGCGAGGTGGCGATCGGCCTCTCGCATGAGATCAACAACCCGCTCGCCGTGATCCTGAACCAGACCGAGCTGCTCGAGCGCGACGTCTGCGAGCTCGCCGGCGAGCGCGACGTCTCGGTGGAGATGGAGCGGCTCGACGCGGTGCGCCGCGAGATCGCCCGCGTCGCCGAGATCCTCGAGCGCCTCGGCGAGATGGTGCGCGAGGAGACCTACGAGACGGTCGACTACATCGGGCCGGCGCGGATGATCGATCTCCGCACGCGGCGCTCCCGCGAGGAGAAGCGCGAGCCGCGCCTCCGGGGCCTCCGCGTGCTCGTGGCCGACGACGACCTCGGGATCGCGAACAGCCTGAAGGAGATCCTCGAGGCCGATGGCTGCGCGGTCACCACCGCGAGCGACGGCCTCGAGGCGCTCGAGCAGCTCGAGCGCCACCCGCCCGACGTGGTGCTCACCGACGTGGTGATGCCCAACATGGACGGCCACGAGCTCTTCGAGAAGATCCGCGAGCGAAGGCCCGGGCTGCCGGTCCTGATGATGACGGCCTTCCACTACGACAAGGACCACATCATCAAGCGGAGCCGCGTGGCCGGGCTCGCCACGGTCATCTTCAAGAAGCCGGTCGACCCCGAGCGGCTCCGCGCCGCACTCCTCGAGGTGGTGGAGCGGAAGCGCTGAGCCTCATCGCTCGACCTGCTCCTTCGGCACGTTGAAGAGCTGGCCCTTCGCGTTCTTGACCAGGTAGCGGTTGTCCCACTCCTTGAGCACGGTCACGGCCTCGCCGGCCGCGAACGCGATCTCCTCGACGCCTTCGCCGAGGTTGGACTGGTGCAGGAGCGTCGTTGCCTGACGGATCTTCGCCATCGCTCTCCCTCGCTGGATCGTCCTGTTTAGCCGACGAGCGGGCGCTGGGCGAGGCAGACGCCGATCACCTCGCGGGCGCCCGCGCGGCGGAGCGCGCGGGCGGCCTCCGCGAGCGTGCTGCCCGTGGTGACGACGTCGTCCACGAGCCAGACGCGCGCGGGCGCGGTCGCTCGCGCGGCGAAGGCGCCCGCCACGTTGCGCCGCCGCGCGGCGCGCGCGAGCCCGGTCTGGCTCGGCGTGTCGCGCAGCCTCGCGAGCAGCACCGGCGCGAAGCGCGCGCGGGCCTCGCGCGCGCACACCCGCGCGAGCAGCGCGGCCGGGCTGAAGCCGCGCGAGCGGAGCCGGCGCGGGTGGAGCGGCACCGGCACGACCGCGTCCGGCGCTTCACCGGGCAGGCTGGCCGCGAGGCGCCGCATGAGATGCAGCGCCACGGCCTCGGCCGCCGGATCGAGCCCGCGGAGTCCCCGCGCCGGGTACTTGAAGCGGCGCACCCAGTCCGCGCCCGCGGCCTCGTAAGCGATCGCGGCGTGCCACGCGGCGAGGCCGCGCGGCGGCGGGCCGAGCGGACCGGATGGCGCGAGCGCGCACGCGGGGCAGAGGGGCGCGCGCCGCGCTTCGCGGCCGCAGCCCGCGCAGAGGCGCGGCAGCAGGAGCTCGAGCGCGGCGCCGAGGAGCGTCTTCACGGGAGACCCGCGGGACCGCGGTTCTGGGACTAGGCCTCGCGCACCAGGAGGCTCCACCCGGTCATCTCGGGCGGGACGGGGAGCTCGAGCAGCTCGAGCAGGGTCGGCGCCAGGTCGGCGAGCCCGCCGTCCCGGAGCGTGCGCCCGCGCGCGTGGCGCGTGGCCCACCAGATCGGCACCGGGTTCGTGGTGTGCGCGGTGTGCGGCTCGCCCGTCTCCGGGTCCACCATCTGCTCGCAGTTGCCGTGGTCCGCGGTGATCAGCACGTCGCCGTCCCGCTCGAGCACGGCCTCCACCACGCGCGCGAGGCAGGAGTCCACCGTCTCCACGGCCTTCACCGCCGCGGGCAGCACGCCCGTGTGGCCCACCATGTCGGGGTTTGCGTAGTTCACGAGGATGAACGCATGGTCGCCGCGCGCGATCAGCTGGAGCAGCTTCTCCGTCACCGTGTACGCGCTCATCTCGGGCTTGTGGTCGTAGGTGGGGACGTCGCGCGGCGACGGAACCAGCACGCGCTCCTCGCCCGGGAAGGGCTCCTCGACGCCGCAGTTGAAGAAGAAGGTCACGTGGGCGTACTTCTCGGTCTCCGCAACCCGGAGCTGCGAGAGACCGCGTTCGGCGAGGAGCTCGGCCAGGATGCGCCGCGGGCGCTCCGACGGGAACGCGACCGGGAGCCCGAACTCCGCGTCGTACTCGGCGAAGCAGACGAACACTGCCAGCCGTGGCACGCGGCGCCGCACGAGCTTCCCTGTGAAGCGCGACTCGCACACGCTCGCGAGCGCCGCGGTGAGCTGTCGCGCGCGGTCGGCGCGGAAGTTCACGAAGACGACGACGTCGCCGTCGGCGAGCGGAACGCCCCCCGCCACCACGCGCGGCTCGACGAACTCGTCGCCCTGGTCCTTCGCGTAGGCGTCCTCGATCGCGGCCGTCGCGCTCGCGGCCGGGATGCCCTCGCCGAGCACGATCGCGTCGTAGGCGCGCTGGATCCGCTCCCAGCGGTTGTCGCGGTCCATCGCGAAGTAGCGCCCGCTCACCGTCGCGATGCGCCCCCTCGCTGCCTCGAGGTGCGGGAGCAGCGCGCGTACGAAGCCGAGCCCCGAGCGCGGCGGCGTGTCGCGGCCGTCGAGGAAGGCGTGGAGGACCGGCGCGACCCCCCGCTCGCGACAGTGCGCGAGCAGCGCCTCGAGGTGGCTCTGGTGGCTGTGGACGCCGCCGTCCGAGACGAGCCCGAGGACGTGGAGCCGCCCGCCGCTCTTCGCGAGCGCGGCGAAGGCGGCCTGGAGCGCCGGCATCCGGGCCGCGCCGCCGCCCGCGAGCTGCTTCGAGATCCGCGTCATGTCCATGTCCACGACGCGGCCCGCGCCGATCGTCATGTGGCCGACCTCGGAGTTCCCCATCTGTCCGGGCGGGAGGCCGACCGCCTCGCCCGAGGTCTCGAGCTTCGCCATCGGGAGCTCGCGCCGCGCGTGCGCGAAGAACGGTGCGTGTGCGAGCTGGGTGGCGTCGGCGGCACCGCCGTCGCCGAGGCCGAAGCCGTCGAGGACGACGAGCATCACCGGGCCGCGGCTCGGCTCCGTCACTGCGCGCGCGCTCCGCGCGCCACGGCGTCCGCCTCGGGCAGCGCGATCCGCGGCGCGTCGCCCCAGAGCCGGTCGAGGTCGAAGTGCTCGCGCGCCTCGCGCACGAAGACGTGGACGATCACGTCACCGCCGTCGATCAGGATCCAGCGCCCGTCCTCGTAGCCCTCGGTGCCGAGCACCTCGACGCCGAGCTCCCGGGCGGCCTCGCTGACGGCGTCCGCCACCGCGCGCGCCTGGCGGTCGGAGGCCGCCGTCGCGAGCACGAAGGCGTCGGCGAACGAGGTGAGCGCCCCCACCTCGAGCGCGACCACGTTCTCGGCGTTCCGGCTCCGGGCCGCCTCCGCGAGGCGGCGGGCGCGCTCTCGTGCGCCCTCGCTCAACGCGCCTTCCCCGGGCCGTACACGCCGCTCTGCAAGATCTCGTCCAGCACAGGCTCCGGCAGGAGATAGCGCACGGAGCGCCCTTCGGAGAGCCGGCGGCGGACGTCGGTGGAGGAGATCTCGAGGGCGCTGATCGGGACGAGCCGCAGCCACGTGCCCGCGGTGCGGTGTCGCGCCTCGCGGCCGCCCGGCGCGAGCACGAGCTCGGCGGCGAGCTCGGCCGGGATCGCATCGGCGAGCGTCGCGGCGGCGTGAGGCGGACGCGTCACCACCGCGAAGTGCGCGAGGGCGAGGAGGGTCTTCGGCTCGCGCCAGAGGCCGAGCTCGGCGAAGGCGTCGCTCCCGATTACGAACACGGGCCGGTCGGGCGCGAGGCGCTCCCCGAACGCGCGCAGCGTGTCCACGCTGTAGGACGGGCCCGCGCGCTCGAGCTCGAGCGCGTCCACCGCGAAGCCCGGGTTCCCGGCGATCGCGCGCTCGACCCAGGCGAGTCGGAGGCGCGCGGGAGCGAGGCGCGCGCCGCCGCGCTTCAGCGGCGGGTCGGCGCTCGGCACGAAGATCACGCGCTCGAGGCCGAGCACCTCGCGCGCCTCCTCGGCCGCGCGCAGGTGTCCCAGGTGGATCGGGTTGAAGGTGCCCCCGAAGAGCCCGGTGAGTCCCTGCCCCGGCCGTGTACGGTCGCCGCTCATTCGCGGAGCTGACCGCTCCCATACAGCACGAACTTCCGCGTGGTGAGCTCCTCGAGTCCCATCGGGCCGAAGGCGTGGAGCTTCGAGGTCGAGATGCCGATCTCGGCGCCGAGCCCGAGCCTCTGACCGTCGGCGAACGCGGTCGAGCAGTTCACGCCCACGCACGCCGAGTTCACGCGCGCGAGCCACTTCTCCACGTTGGCGTGGTCGTTGCTCACGATGACGTCGGTGTGCGAGGTGCCCCAGCGCTGCACGTGCGCGATCGCCTCGTCGAGGCCCGGGACCACGCGCACCGCCAGGATCTTCGCGAGGTACTCCTCGGCCCAGTCGGCCTCGCTCGCGGGCACGGCCTCGCCGAAGACCTCGCAGGTCCGCGGGCAGCCGCGGATCTCGACGCCCTCCTCGTGGAGCGCCTTCAGCACGCCGGGCAGCACGGTGCGCGCGATCGCCTCGTGGCAGAGCAGCGTCTCGAGCCCGTTGCAGACGGCCATCTGCCGGAGCTTCGAGTCGCGCACGATCGCGCGCGCCATCTCTGGGTCGGCCGTCGCGTCGAGGAACACGTGGCACACGCCCGCGTCGTGCTTCAGCACCGGGATCGTGGACCCCTCCACGACCTTGCGGATCAGGGCCGGGCCGCCGCGCGGGATCAGGAGGTCCACGTAGCGGTCGAGCGTGAGCAGGTGGTCCACCGCGGCGCGGTCCACCACCGGCACGAGCGCGATCGCAGCCCTCGGCACCCCGCAATCGTCGGCCGCGGCGGCGAGCTCCTCCGCGAGCGCGAGGTTGCTCCGGATCGCCTCGGAGCCGCCGCGCAGGATCACGGAATTCCCTGTCTTCACGCACAGCGCCGCGGCGTCCACTGTCACGTTGGGCCGCGACTCGTAGACGATCGCGATCACGCCGAGCGGGATGCGCATCCGCCCCACGCGGAGCCCGTTCGGCCGCACGCGGAGCTCGCTCACCTCGCCCACCGGGTCGGGGAGCGCGGCGACCTGCCGGAGCCCGTCCACCATCGCCGTCCACTTGTCGCCCGCGAGCTCGAGGCGGCGCACCAGCGGCGGCTCGACGCCGCGCGACCCCGCCTCGCGCATGTCCGCGCGGTTCGCCTCGAGGATCTTCTCCTTGGCGGCCTCGAGGCGCTCGGCGGAGCGCAGCAGCCAGGCGTCCTTCGTGCGCGTGTCGAGGGTCGCGAGGCGGTTCGCGGCCTCGCGCGCGCCGCGCGCCAGGGCTTCGATGCGTTCGCGGAGGTCCATACAGGCTTCTCTGGGTGTCTCTAGCCGGTGTCACCGAGCAGGACGAGGTCGTCGCGATGAATCACCTCGTCGCCGTTCGAGTAGCCTAGCACCCGGCCGATCTGGCTCGTGGCGAGCCCCTTGATGCGGCGCACGTCTTCGGCCGCGTATGCGGCAAGCCCGCGCGCGAACTCGCCGCCGCGGTCGTCCACGCACGCGACCGGGTCGCCGATCCCGAAGCGGCCCTCGACCGAGACGATGCCGGCGGGGAGCAGGCTCCGCCCGCGCTCGCGGACCGCGCGCACGGCGCCCGCGTCGAGCACGAGGCGCCCGCGCGGCTTCGCCGTGAACGCGAGCCAGTGCTTGCGGCTTCCGATGCGGCTGCCGGCGCGGAACAGCGTGCCCTCCGGCTCGCCGGCGGCCACGCGTGTGAGCGTGCCCTTCCGGAGCCCGTTCGCGAGCACGCAAGCCGCCCCCGAGGCCGCCGCGGAGCGCGCGGCCTGGAGCTTCGTGATCATGCCGCCGCGCCCGAAGGCGCTCCCCGAGCCGGCGGCCGCGCGCTCGAGCTCGGGCGTGAGCGCGTCGACCACGTCGAGCGGCTCGCCCGTGGGTCCGTCTGCACCGGGCGGCTCGGGGTAGAGCCCGTCCACGTCGGTCAGGATCACGAGCAGGTCGCCGCCCACCAGGTTCACGATCGTGGCGGAGAGGTTGTCGTTGTCGCCGAAGCGGATCTCCTCGGTGGCGACCGTGTCGTTCTCGTTCACGACCGGGACCACGCCGAGCCGGAGCAGCTCGAGGAGCGTGTGGCGCGCGTTCAGGAAGCGCTCGCGATCGTCGAGCCCGACGCGCGTCACGAGCACCTGGCCGGCCTCGCGCCCGTGCCGGCGGAGCTGCTTCCGCCAGAGGTCCGAGAGGCCGATCTGGCCCACCGCTGCGGCGGCCTGCTTCTCGGGGATCGAGCGGCCCGGGTGGCTCCAGCCGAGGCTCTTGCTGCCCATCGCGATCGCGCCGGAGGAGACGACCACGACCTGGCGGCCGGCATCGAAGAGCGCCGCGACCTCGGCGGCGAGCCCCGCCACCACGCCGGGGCGGAGCGCGCCCGCGCGCGTCAGCACGCCGCTCCCGACCTTCACCACGATGCGGCGTGCGCCCTTCGCCTCGGGCCGTGCGCGGCCGTTCATCGACCCGTCTCCTGGAGCGCGAGCGCGAGCGCGCGCACGAGCGCGGGGATGCCCTCGCCGGTGGCGCCCGAGCCGACCAGCACGGGGCGGCCCGACGCGGCGAGGTCCTTCACGAGCGGCTCGAGCGCGGCGCGGTCCGCGATCAGGTCGCACTTGTTCACGAGCACGAGCTCGCGCCGCTCGGCCAGGTTCGCGCCGTAGGCCCGGAGCTCGCCGCGGATCACCGCGTACTCGGCGCGCAGGTCGCGCGAGGGATCGAGGAGCGCTGCGCCGTCGAGCAGGTGCACGAGCACGCGCGTCCGCTCGACGTGGCGCAGGAAGCGGTCGCCGAGACCGACGCCCTGGCTCGCGCCCTCGATCAGGCCGGGAATGTCGGCGACCACGAAGCGCTGCTCGTCGAACGCGACCACGCCGAGGTGCGGGAAGAGCGTCGTGAAGGGGTAGTCGGCGACGCGCGGGCGCGCGTTCGAGATGCGGCGCAGCAGCGTCGACTTGCCCGCGTTCGGGAGACCGACGAGGCCGACGTCGGCAATGAGCTTCAGCGCGAGGCGTAGGCGCCGCGTCTCGCCGGGCTCGCCGGGTGTGGCGAAGTCGGGCGTCTGGCGCGTGGGCGTCGCGAAGCGCGCGTTTCCGCGCCCGCCGCGCCCGCCGCGCGCCACCACGCAGCGCGCGCCCGGCTCGGCGAGGTCCGCTAGCGGCTCCGCGCCCGCCGGCGCCTCGAGGTCGTGGAGCACGGTGCCGGGCGGCACGCGCACGACGGCGTCCGCGCCGTCGGCACCAGTGCGCCCGGCGCCGCCGCCCGCGCCGCCGCGCTCGGCGCGGATCTCCGGCTGGTACTTCTGGTCGCGCAGCGTGGCGAGGCCCGGGTCGGCCACGAACACCACGTCACCGCCCTTCCCGCCGTCCCCGCCGGCCGGTCCGCCGCGCGGCACGAACTTCTCGCGCCGCCAGGCGACGCAGCCGTCGCCCCCAGCGCCCGCGGCGACCGTCACGACCGCCTCGTCGATGAACGGCTCTGTCACGACTCGCACCCCGAGGCTTTGCGAGGCGCGGCGGGCAACTGTCGTGACTCCGTTCGCCTCCCGCGAGGCGAAGCCTCGCGGGGGCTCACTGCGCGCGGCGCTTCGCGCCGCTTGCTAGGCCGGCTCGACGCGGGCGACCACCCGCCCCTTCGAGCGGCCGTACTGGACCACACCGTCGGCGAGCGCGAAGAGCGTGAAGTCCTTGCCGACGCCGACGTTGGTGCCCGGATGGATGCGCGTGCCCACCTGGCGCACGAGAATGTTGCCGGCGCGCACGGGCTCGCCGCCGTAACGCTTCACGCCGCGGCGCTGGCCGTTGCTGTCGCGCCCGTTGCGAGAGCTGCCTTGTCCCTTCTTGTGAGCCACGGTTCTTCTCTTCGCTCGCTTCGCTCGCTGCGCGCACCGCGGACGCGGCGCTTGCGGCGGGACGTTTCCTAGCCTTCGATCGACTCGACGCGGACCTCGGTGTACTCCTGCCGGTGGCCCTGCTTGCGCCGGTAGTTCTTGCGCCGCTTGCTCTTGAAGACGATCAGCTTCCGCGCGCGGCCCTGGCGCGTGATCGTGCCGACGACGCGCGCGCCCGCGACGAGCGGACGGCCGACGCGCGGCTCGCCCTCGCCACCCACCACGAGCACCTCGTCGAACGAGATCTTCGCGCCGACCTCGCCCGGCAGGCGCTCGACCCGCACGGCCCGGCCGGGCGCGAGGCGCACCTGCTTGCCGCCCGTGCGCACCACCGCGTACATCAGGTCTCCTCCGCGAAGCGCCCGAGTATCGGGGATTCGCTTGCTGCGTCAACCGGTTGGGCGGGCGGCGCGGCGGCCGGCTCGGGCTCGGCGCTGGCCTCCTCGACGGGCTCGGGAGCCTCCGCGGCTGCCGCGGGCGGCGCCTCGCGGCCGTTCCCGCCGAGCCAGGGCACGGAGAAGGCCACCGGGGTGGCCTCGCTGAGCGAGGTGATCTCGAACTGCTCCTGGTGGAGGTCGGCGCGCGCGCGCACTTCGATCTCGCGCCCGAGCCGCGCCTCGAGCGCCTCGAGCATCGCCCGCGCAGGCCCGAGCAGCTGCTCGGCCACGCGGCGCGACACGGTCACGGCGAGCTTTCTCCCGCCGAAGCGCGGCAGGTCCTTCTGGATCTCGCGCAGCACCTTGTGCGCCACGCTCTCCTCCGAGAGCACGTAGCCCTTGCGCTCGCAGTACGGGCACGGCTCGCAGAGCGTCTGCACCAGGTTCTCGCGCGTGCGCTTCCGCGTCATCTCCACGAGCCCGAGCTCGGAGATCTTCAGGATGTTCGTCTTCGCCTTGTCGCCGCGCAGCACCTCCTGAAGCGCGCGGTTGACCTTGTCGCGGTTCTCGCCCGACTCCATGTCGATCAGGTCGATGATGATGAGCCCGCCGATGTTGCGGAAGCGGAGCTGGTTCACCACCTCGCGCACGGCCTCGAGGTTCGTGCGGAGCACCGTCTCCTCGAGGTCGCGTTTGCCGACGTATCGGCCGGTGTTCACGTCGATCGCGGTGAGCGCCTCGCTCTGGTCCACGATCAGGTAGCCGCCCGACTTGAGCCAGACCTTGCGGCCGAGGTTCGCGTCGATCTGCGCCTCGAGGCCGAACTGGTCGAAGAGCGGTACGTCGCCCTGGTAGTGCTCGAGCCGCGGCTTCGGGTCGGCCACGAACTCGTCGATGAACGCCTTCATCTGCGCGTAGGCCTCGGGCGAGTCCACCACGATGCGGCGCGTCTCGGAGTTCGCGAAGTCGCGGATCACGCGGAGCGGCAGCGACGGCTCTTCGTAGAGCACGGCCGGGGCACGCACGCGGTCCTTCTTGATCTGGATGTCGTCCCAGACCGTCGTCAGGTACTTCACGTCGGCCTCGAGGTCGGCGTCGCGAGTGCCCTCGCCGGCGGTGCGGATGATGAAGCCGAGGTCCGCGGGCTTCACGCGGTCCACGATCTCGCGGAGTCGGCGCCGCTCGCGGTCCGAGTCGATCTTGCGCGACACACCGACGCGCTGCGCCCACGGCGTGAGAACCAGGTGGCGGCCGGCGATCGAGACGTGCGAGGTGATCCGGGCGCCCTTGCTCCCGATCGGCTCCTTCGCGATCTCGACCACGATCTCCTGGCCCTCGGAGAGAATGGCCTCGATGTTCGGCACGCTGCGGTTGCGGCGGCGCCGCCCGCGGCTGCTGCCGTTCTCGTCCTCGTCGAGGCCTTCGATGTTCTCGACGTAGTCGCCCGCGTAGAGAAACGCGGCCTTCTCGAGGCCGATGTCCACGAACGCGGCCTGCATGCCGGGCAGGACGCGGAGCACGCGCCCCTTCACGACGCTTCCGACCACGCTCTTGCTGCGGGCGCGCTCGATGTGGAGCTCGACGAACTGCTTCTTCTCGAGGATCGCGACCCGGGTTTCCCCCGGGACCGCGTTGATCACGATCTCGTTCTGCATTCCCGCCCTTCGGGCCGCAGGCGCAAGGGCGCCCGGCCGTGGCCGCGGCCTTCGCTCGGGTGTCTCTTGGGTCCGCCGTGAGGCGGGGCGGGGTCAGGCGGGCGCCGCGGCTCCCATGCTCGTCGAGCAGGGACGCGGCTGGACGGGTGCCCGTGTGGACGCCCCGAGAGCTCGGCCGCTTTCGTTGTGGATCACGTGAATCGAACCTTCGCCTTGCGGCCCTCGATCCGCCTCCCGGACGCCCCGCGCATTCCCCGCCGCACGTCCGATGTCCCGGAAGGCTCCGGATCGATCCCCTGGACCACTCCCATCCCTGTCCACTCTCCGGCACTCTCCTGCGTGCTCGGATTCGCGGAGCCCCTGGGGGGTCCATGGGTAGGACCGAAAAAACGCCTGTCGCGAAACATCCTCGATCGCCTCGCCATGGTCAAGGCGAGGCGCGAGTGGGGCAGCCTTCCTCCCCGCGGGATCGGAGAATTCGATGAACACGGACCCCCGCCGCGGGCTCCCCTCGGTCGATCGGCTGCTCCGGGCCCTCGAGGGGCGGGCGCCCGGCCTTCCCGGTTGGGCGCTCCGCGAAGGGGCGCGCCGGGCGCTGGCCGCCGCGCGGAGCGCGCTCGAGGCGGGCGGGCCCCCGGGCGACCCCGAGGCCCAGGCCCTCGCCCTCGCGGGCGAGCTGGCGCGGCCCCGGCCGATCCGGGTCGTGAACGCGAGCGGCGTGGTCCTCCACACGAACCTCGGGCGCGCGGTCCTCGCGCCCGAGGTCGCCGAGCAGGTGGCGGCCGCCGCGAGCGCCTACACCGCGCTCGAGCTCGACCTCGCGTCGGGTGAGCGCGGCGAGCGCGGTGCCGAGATCGCAACGCTCCTCCGCCTCCTCTCCGGAGCCGAGGACGCGCTCGCCGTGAACAACGCGGCCGGCGCCGTCCTCCTCGCCGTCTCGGCGCTCGCCCGCGGCCGCGAGGTGATCGTGTCGCGCGGCGAGCTGGTCGAGATCGGAGGCTCCTTCCGCATCCCCGAGATCCTCGGCGCGGCCGGCGTCACGCTCGTCGAGGTCGGCACCACGAATCGCACCCACCGGCGCGACTACGAGGCGGCGCTCGGCCCGCGGACTGGCGCGATCCTCAAGGTCCATCGCTCGAACTTCGCGCTCTCGGGCTTCGTCGCCGAGGTGGAGCTTCCGGAGCTCGTGGCTCTCGGAAGGCAGCACGGTGTCCCTGTGGTGGAGGATCTCGGGAGCGCCACGCTCGTGGACCTCCGCGCGCACGGGCTCCCGCCCGAGTCCTTCGCTCCGGCCCGGCTCGAGAGCGGCGTGGACCTCGTCTGCTTCTCGGGCGACAAGCTCCTCGGCGGCCCCCAGGCCGGCATCGTGCTCGGCCGCGCCGAGCCTGTGGCGGCGCTCCGGCGGAGCCCGCTCGCGCGCGCGCTCCGCCTCGACAAGCTCACGCTGGCGGCGCTCGACGCCACGCTCAGGGTCCTCCTCGCCGGTCGCGCGCACGAGCTCCCGACGCTGCGCCAGCTGCTCGAGGCGCCCGAGCGGGTGGCCGAGCGCGCCGCGGCGCTCGCTTCGCTCCTCCGGAAGTCGGCGCCGCCCGGGCTCGCGATCACGCTCGAGCCGACGCGGGCGCCCGTCGGCGGCGGCTCGCTCCCCGGTTTCGAGCTCGCGAGCACGGCGGTCGCGCTCGCCGGCGCGGCCGGTGCCGAGCCCCTCGCGCGTGCGCTCCGCGCCGCCTCCGTGCCCGTGATCGGGCGCGTCGTCGGCGAGCGTCTCCTGCTCGACGCGCGCACGCTCCTCCCCGGCGACGAGGACGCGATCGAGGCGGCGGTCGCCGGGCTCGAACTCGATGGAGCCCGGGACATCCGGTAGGGTCACGGCCCGAACCCATGCTCAACTCGAGCGTCCTCGTTCTGAATCGCTCCTATCTGCCGGTCCACGTGACCTCGGCCCGGCGCGCCTTCTCGCTGCTCTACCAGGGCATCGCCCGCGTCGTGAACGAGCAGTACCAGACCTTCGACTTCGCGGCGTGGAGCCAGCTCGCGGTGGCGCGCGACATGGAGGCCATCGGGACGCCGGGTGGCCAGATCCGCATCCCAAGAGTCATCGTGCTGATCGCGTTCGACCGGCTGCCGAAGCGCCACGTGCGCTTCAGCCGCATCAACCTGATGGCGCGCGACAACTTCTCGTGTCAGTACTGCGGCGCGAAGCCGCATCGCTCCGAGCTGAACCTCGACCACGTGGTGCCCCGCTCGCTCGGCGGGCGCAGCACGTGGGAGAACGTCGTGACGAGCTGTGTAGACTGCAATCGCCGGAAGGGCGGCCGCACGCCGCGCCAGTCGCACATGAAGCTCCGCCAGCGTCCGGAGCGGCCGCGCTGGACGCCGCTCGCGAACCTGATGTGGTCGAGCGTCCGCTACCAGGAGTGGCGGCCGTTCCTGAGCGTGGTGGACGCCTCCTACTGGAACGTGGAGCTCGCCGAGTAGCGGGCTCGGAGGGGGGAGGGCTCCGGTTCTGGATTCGACGCATCCCACCGAGAGCGGCTCCGAGCACGCGCCGCGGCTCGTCGCGTTGGGCGGCGGGAAGGGCGGGGTCGGGAAGACCTTCCTCGCCGCGAACCTGGCGGCCGCGCTCGCGCGCGCGGGCGAGCGGGTGATCGCGATCGACACGGACGTCGAGGGCGCGAACCTCCACACCTGGCTCGGCGTGCCGTCGCCGCGCGCGAGCCTCGCGGACTTCGTGGCGGGCCGCGTGCAGGACCCGCTCGACCTGGTCGTGGCGACCTCGCTCCCGAACCTCGGCCTGATCGCGGCCACGCACGCGAACCACGCCGCCGCGCAGCCGGAGCCGGCGCGCCGCGAGGAGCTCCTCGCGCGCTTCCACAGCCTCCCGTGCGACTTCGTGTTCATCGACTGCGGCGCCGGCGCGCACCCTGCCACGCTCGACTACTTCCTGGCCGGCGACGAATGCGTGCTCGTGGTCCACCCCGAGCCCACCTCGCTCGAGAACGCTTACGTGTTCCTGCGCGCCGCCTTCTTCCGGCGCATGCATCTCGTGATGCAGAAGCACGACGTGCGCGAGCGCGTGCGCGAGGCGATGGATCCGAGGAACCCGCGCGGCATCCAGAGCCCGCTCGACCTGCTCCGCGAGGTGGAGGGCATGGACCCCGAGGAAGGCCGGCGCTTCGCGAAGAGCTTGAGGAGCTTTCGGCCGCGCATCGTGGTGAACGAGGTCGAGAGCGCCGAGGACATCAAGCTCGGCTTCTCGGTGCGGAGCGTCTGCCGCAAGCTCTTCGGCATCGACGCCGACTACGTGGGCTACGTGAATCGCGATCCCGCCGTGCGCGAGGCCGTGCTGGCGCGCCGCCCGCTCGTCGAGCTGCGCCCGCACAGCGACGCCGCTATCTACGTCGGGCGCATCGCCCGCAGGCTCAGCGAGGCGGCGCGCGAGAGCGCGGGATGAGGCCGCTTCCCGAGCAGGATCACTACGAGCTGCTCGAGCTGCCCCGCGACGCCGGCCGCGACGAGGTGGAGCGCGCGTACCGGATGGCGCGCTCGACCTGGGCGGAGGACGGGCTCGCCTCCTACTCGGTCGCGGGCCCCTCGGAGCTCGCGCTCCTCCGCGAGCGCGTCGAGGAGGCGTATCGCGTGCTGTCCGACGTCGATGCGCGCAGCGCCTACGACGAGGCGCTCGGCGCGCTCGCCTCGGCGAAGCCGATCGAGGCGGAGATCGACTTCGATGACGAGGAGGAGAAGCTGCCCGCCGAGCTGCCGGCGGAGATCGAGACATTCGAGGACCTCTCCGGGCCCGAGGACGGCCGCTGGAGCGGGGCCTCGCTCCGCCGCACGCGGCTCGCGCGCGGGCTCGAGCTCGAGCAGATCACTGCGGTCACCAAGGTCAAGCCCGTCTATCTGCGCTGCATCGAGGAGGAGCGCTTCGACGCGCTCCCCGCCGCGGTGTACGTGCGCGGCTTCGTCACCGCCTACGCGCGCTGTCTCGGCCTCGACCCCTCCCGCGTGGCGAGCGACTACCTGGAGCGGCTCCTCGCGGTGCGGCCCCTGCACAGCGAGCGCCGGAGACCCCGGGCCCGCCCGTGACGCTCGTCGACGAGTCGGAGCGCGTCACGCGCCTCGCCCGCGCGATCCTGTCCGACGTGATGCTCTATCACGCCGAGCAGGTGCGGCGTGGCATCGAGGCGGACGATCTGTTCGAGCGCCTCGCCCCGGAGCTTGCAGAGGCGCGCGCGTACTTCGATTCGCGCGTCGAGCCCGCCGTGGCCCGCGCCTCGAACGCCTGGAACCGCGCGCTCGTGGACGTGCTCGTGTTCCGCAGCCGCGCCGTACGCTCCCCCATCTGGTGAGGCCATGCTTCGCTTCATCGTGGGCGAGGGCGAGGTCGACGAGCGGCTCGATCGCGCGCTCGCCGCGCTCGCCGGCGTGCCGCGGGCGCAGGCGCAGCGCTGGATCGAGGCGGGGGCGGTGCGCTGCAACGAGGCGCCCGCGCGCGCGAGCCAACGCGTCCAGCTGGGCGATGTGGTCGCGGCGGAGCCGCCGGAGCCTGTGGCGCTCGCGCTCGAGCCCGAGCCGATCCCGCTCGCGGTGCTCTTCGAGGACGCGGCGCTCGTCGTGCTCGACAAGCCCGCGGGCCTCGTCGTCCATCCCGCGCCCGGCCACGCGACCGGCACGCTCGTGCACGCGCTCCTCCACCACTGCCAGGACCTCGCGGGCGTGGGCGGCGCGCTCCGGCCCGGCATCGTGCACCGGCTCGAC
>Ga0187892_10005926_pt1 | contig 18675 bp, 21 predicted proteins | sample MA1701073metaG_FD_139345 | JGI IMG/M metagenome (GOLD analysis project Ga0187892, IMG submission 139345) | Bio-ooze microbial communities from a basaltic lava cave in the Kipuka Kanohina Cave System on the Island of Hawaii, USA - MA170107-3 metaG ...
ACGCTGCTACGGAAAGAAATGGTCGAGCATCCCGAACTGCTGGCTCCCCTCGATCTGCCCGTGACCGATCGCAGCCTCACCAGCGCCGCCGCTGCGTGATCAGAATGTAGAAACTCCAGGGGCTCGCTTTGCGAGCCTGTGGACGGCACGTCGAAGCCCGCGCAGCGATGGAAAGGGTCAACCAGCTAAAATCAGCAAAACGGCTGCCGCAGAGGTAAGGATTCGGGAGGCAACAGCGTTGACTGAAGGTTGAGAATGATCTTGCGGGCACCGAATGTGGAGTTCCAGTCCCGGGACTGATGCCATCAGTTTTTGCTGCATTGCCGGAGCACCGGCCTCTACTCGATCGCCCGGATAATCTCGCGGCAGAACGCCGGCAGGTCTTTGGGGGTGCGCGATGTGATGAGATTTCCATCGCGCACCATTTCCTGATCGATCCATTCGGCGCCAGCATTCACCATATCATCTTTGATGGCGGAAAACCCCGTCGCTTTCCTGCCTTTCAATACGCCTGCAGATACCAGCATCCATCCCGCATGGCAGATTCCGGCGATGACCTTGTTCTGGGCGTGCATCTCCACAATGAAGCGTACCATTTCAGCAGAACGGCGCATCTTGTCGGGAGCGTAGCCGCCCGGAATGATCACCGCATCAAAATCCTCAGGACGAACCTCGTGAATCGCAGCATCAGCCTTCGCAGGAACTCCATACTTCCCAGTAAAGCTCCCCTGCCTTGGCGCAACGCTTTTCACGGTTGCTCCCTCTTCCAGCATTCTGTAGTAGGGATACCAGAACTCGTTGTCTTCGTAGATGTCTTCGAGAAAGATCGCGACTGACTTGCCTTTCAAACGCATGGAATAGATCCTCCAAAATAGGTGTGCACTGCCGGGATCAGCTCCCCAAGAACCGGCGCACCTGTTCTCCAGGGCTCTCGGCCTGCAACAAATCTCTGATCACAGCGACGGATTCCAGGCCTAAGGCCCAAATCTCTCTGGCGTTCTGGGTGGTAATGCCTCCGATGGCCACAAGCGGCTTTTTCACTTGCGCTCGGATATGCCGCAGCTGTTGGGTTGACACGATCGGATCCGCGTTCTCCTTGCTGGTGGTGGCGAACACCGGTCCAATGGCGACGTAGTCGGCGGCGCTAGCCTCCGCTTCCAGAGCTTGAGTGAGGTTGTGCGTTGAGCATCCAATGATCTTGTCTGGACCCAGAATCTTTCGGGCATGTGTCACGGGAAGGTCTTCCTGGCCCAGGTGCACGCCATCGGCACCGGAGAAAAGGGCAATGTCGGCACGGTCATTGATGATGGATGTCAATCGATGGTTCCGGGATAGCTCGACAAAGCGGCACGCCTGCTCGAAGAGTTCACGGGACACAGCCTGCTTGTTTCGCAATTGTACCCACGTCAATCCCGCCGCAGCAAACTGCTCAAGCAAGAACTCGACAGAACGCGGGCTGATCTGAGTATCGATGATGGGATAAAGGCGGGGAACCGAACCAAACATGCTTAAAGACCAGCATCACTAAGTACTGCGCCGCCTGAGAACTGCTGAAATCAGACTGGGTTCACTCTCCAGTCAACACCTAACGCTGATACCGCTCCATAAACTTTGTGTCGAAACGGCCTGCGGCAAAGTCTGGATCGCGCATGATCTTCTGGTGCAACGGAATAGTGGTTTTGATACCTTCAATGACAAACATTTCCAGAGCGCGCTCCATCTTACGGATGGCCTCCGGCCGCGTGTTGGCATGCGCGATGAGCTTGGCAATCAGCGAATCATAATGCGGCGAGATGACACACTCCGTGTGCGCGGCAGTGTCGACTCGCACGCCAATGCCTCCAGGCACGTTAAAGGAAGTGATCTTGCCGGGAGAGGGGACGTGAGTGAACGGGTCTTCAGCGTTGATGCGGCACTCCACGGCGTGCCCCCGCGGTTTCAGATGATCCTCGAAACGAAGCCGCGAGCCCCCAGCAATGAGGATCTGGAGCTTCACCAGGTCGACACCTGTCACCATCTCAGTAACCGGGTGCTCCACTTGAATGCGGGTATTCATCTCCATGAAGTAGAACTTCCCTTGATCGTCCATGAGGAACTCCACCGTGCCGGCGTTGGAATAGCCGATACTCGACAAGGCGGCTTCGACCCGTTCTCCGATCCTGCTGCGACTTTCAGCGGTCAGCGCAACGGACGGCGACTCCTCCAGCAGCTTTTGATGTCGCCGCTGGATGCTGCATTCCCGCTCGCCGAAATGGATGACACGGCCATAGTTGTCGCCCATCACCTGAAACTCGATGTGCCGCGGCCGCTCGACATAGCGTTCGATGTAAACATCAGAAAGGCCAAAAGCTTGCTCTGCTTCGTGCTGTGCCGTGGCAAGAGCTTTGGCGAGATCGTCAGAACTGCGCACGATTCGCATGCCCCGGCCACCGCCACCTGCTGAAGCCTTGACGATCACCGGAAAGCCAATGTCAGCAGCGACGCGCTGGGCCTCCTCCGCTGTGCCTACGACGCCGTTGCTGCCGGGAAGCACAGGCAAGCCCGTTTTGGCCATCGCGGCGATTGCTTTGGCTTTGTCCCCCATCAGGCGAATGACGTTTGCCGGCGGACCAATGAACTTGATGTGGCAAGCTTCACAAACCTCAGCAAAATAGGCGTTCTCGGAGAGAAAGCCATAGCCTGGATGTACCGCATCCACATTTGTAATCTCAGCGGCACTGATTACCGCAGGAATTTTCAGATAGCTGTCAACACTCTTGGAAGGGCCAATACATACGGCTTCGTCCGCGAAGCGCACGTGCAGGGAATTCCGATCCGCGTCAGAGAAGATGGCAACTGTCTTGATCCCGAGTTCCTTGCAAGCGCAGATGACGCGCAGGGCAATCTCGCCCCGGTTGGCTACGAGGATTTTCTTGAACATGGGTTGGAGGGAACTGAGGCGTCGCAGGCGGGCGACAAACACCAAGACCGCGGGATGGAATCGAGGAGCGGTTGAAAGCCGGGCGGCCCTTCGCCCCATGCCATCAAGGTTCCACGCCTCCACCTCATCAGGCTTCGCTCGTGAGTCATCTTCCCTTTCTCTAGACCTTCCCGCCAGCAGGGCGGATGCCGAAGAGCGCCTGCCCGAACTCCACGGGCTCACCGTTCTCGACATAGATTCCGATGATTTCCCCGCTGGCTTCGGCCTCGATTTCGTTCATCAGCTTCATGGCCTCAATGATGCAGAGGACGCGTCCGTGCTCAACTGTGTCACCCACCTTGACGAACGGTTCTGTTTCGGGGTTAGGTGCGCGGTAAAACGTGCCGACAATAGGAGACCTGACAACGAAAAGGTTCTCCTCTTCCTTAGGGTGTGGCCGAGAGGTGGAAGGACTTCCGCCTGTGGCAGCTTCACTGGATAAGGTGGCTGGGGGATAGCCCGTGGAATAAGCATAAGTGGGGCTGGCAGGCGCCGGACTGACAACCACCGGCGGCCCCTCTTTCCGGATGCGAACCTTCACTCCAGAGCGCTCAATTTCAAGATCCGTAATTCCGTTCTGCGAAACGGCTTCGATCAGTTCCTTGATTTCCTTGATGTTCATGACGCTCCAATTCACAGTGAGCGGTCTGCTGGAATGACAAACAGCAATGAGACTTTCAGATCTTTGTAGAGGCAAACTCCCGGCGAGGCGACAAACAGCGCGTAAGTATAGCCAGCCAGGCAGGAAATGACAATTGCTTTCCAGGGCTTAGTGACGTCAAGTTGCCAGGGAAATTGGGTGACAACTACCTGCAGCTTTGGTAGATTAACGGCACTTTTCACCCAAGAATCTACAACCGAAGACAGCATTCGGTAAATCCTGGAGGAAACCATGGACCATCGTGGACTGTACAAGTTCGCAGGGAGATGTGCGCTCGGATATGCGGCAGTCTGGCTGGCAAGTTATGCAGCGTGGATATATGGCAGCGGCTTCTTGGCCGCCTCCGCGTCACCGCCCACTCCTGACCAGTTAGTGCAACTGGCACAGGCACCGGGCAATCAGCTCTCGGCACGGCTGGACATCATTTCCTACTTCTTGCTGATTCCAGCTCTCCTCGGGATCTTTGCTTACCTGCTCGACAGGGTGCCCGGGCGCGCCATGCTTGGCGGCGCCTTCGCTGGGCTGGCAGTCCTGGCTCTTTTCGGCGCTTCGGCAATCAATGTGACGGTCATGACACTCGGGCACGGCCCAGTCACGGAACTGCTCCGCAACCGGCTTGAAACCCTTTCTCTTTTGTCGGGTTCCTTCATGATGCCCGGCTTGTATGCGATGGCCATGTCGAATGCCTCGTGGGGCCTGGCACTGTGGCGAGAGACAGGGCATGCTCGCATGGTGGGAAATCTGCTTCTTCTTCAGGTTGCAGGATTCCTGCTCGCCACGGCAGGCTTCATCGGTGCGAGCGACGTGGTAGGCAACTTGGGCATTCTTGCACAGGTCTTGGCCGGCACAGCGACCTTTGCATTGGCAGGATGGTGGCTGCGTGGCATGTCAGATCAGCCGCCAGTGACGGCACCGAATGAAAGGCCACGGGCCGCAGGTGCCTCAGCTTGAAGCATGTCGCGGCAGAAGTAGTGCCCACGCCACAGGAACAGTGAAGGCCGATGAATGCATGTGCCGGGGAAGCAGCCTGAATCTGTTCTCACCTTCCGGGACGCAGGGAAAAGCCTCGGGGAATTCGACCTAATTGAGACCTCGAGGCAGTTCCCTGCCCGCTCTTATGAAGACTTAACCTCGTTTGGTGTATTTGCCTGCTCATCCAATCCCTGCAAGCGCGTTTCGATTGCATTCGCTGCAGCGCACTCAGGGCCAATTTTCGCGGGCTTATCCAGCGATGTCGGCTAGATAGCCAGCACAATTTCGCTTTTTCCTCTAACCTTTTCTGAAAACCGCGGTTTACACAGGTGCAGGTACAAAGCGGAGAGGCGGGAGTTGGTGAGCCCAGCGGCAGACAACACGTTGATGTTGAAGGTGCGGGACGGGGACCTGGGCAAGTTCAGCTTCCTGTTTGAGCGTCACCACCGAACACTGTTCAATTTTCTTCTGCGTCTGACTGGCAACCGGGACCTGAGCGAAGACCTGGTTCAGGAGGTCTTCTTGCGCATGCTGAAATATCGCCGGACCTTCCGGCCTGACAGTCAGTTCACGGCGTGGATGTACCAAGTCGCACGTAACGCCCATGTGGACTATTTCCGGAAGCACAAGAACGAGGCTCCAGCAGATCGCGACGCCGAAAAGGAAGATTCTCTCGTTGAGCCCGTCGGCCCAGCTCCGAATCCAGAACAGCAATTTCGAAAGGCACAGGAGGCCAGCCTGGTGCGGCGGGCCTTGGCTCGCTTGAGCCTCGACAAACGAGAAGTTTTGATTCTTAGCCGTTATCAGGGACTTAAGTACGAAGAGATTGCCGCGATTCTTGGCTGTGAGGTGGGTACGGTTAAAGGCCGAGTTTTTCGCGCCGTTCAAGAATTGGGCAACATCTTCTTCGAGCTCTCAGGGGAGAAAGCGTCATGAACTGTGAACAGATTAAGGCATTGGGGGCTGACTACCTGGTTCAGGATCTGGAGGCAGGCGCCAGCCGTGAGATCGAGCTGCACCTCGCGTCATGTGCCGGTTGCCGAACAGAGATCGAAGCATTGGAATCGGCCTGGGTTCGACTCGGTATCCTGGCAGATACCGATCCGCGTTCAAGGGTACGGGCGCGGTTCTACTCGGCTCTGGAAGCCTATCAGGACGCACTGGAGTCTAACGGAGCTGGCAGATGGCAACGATTGGCCCTGCCCAGTTGGCTGTGGAATTGGTGGCCGAGGAGGCCAGCGCTGCAGCTGGTCTTGGGTCTGCTGCTTTTTGTAACAGGCTTGGGAGCGGGACGCTGGCTCTCTGGAGGGCAAAAGGCGAGCGGTGAGATCGCCGAACTTCGGAACGAACTCAGGGACATGCGTGAGTTGGTCACTCTGTCGCTGCTGCAGCAGCAGTCTGCCAGCGAGCGTCTAAAGGGGGTCAGCTGGAGCTATCGGGTAGAGCAGCCCAACTCGGCAATCCTGCCGGCTTTGCTGGAAACGCTGAATTCTGACCTCAACGTGAACGTGAGGCTGGCTGCAGTGGGTGCGCTTCAGACATTTACCAGCCAGGCTGCTGTACGCAAGGGACTGGTTCAATCCCTCTTGCGGCAAAACTCACCGGTTGTGCAGATTGCCCTGATTGATGTCCTGGTGCAGCTGCAGGAACCTCAGTCTGTCGAGGTGTTGCGTAGGTTGACTCAGGAGCAGAGTCTGCACCGCTCCGTTAAGCAGAGGGCAGAACGCGGGCTGCGGCAACTGAGCTAGGGGTGGCTACACGCAGCTGGAGAACCACGGGGGTGCAGCCGCTGGACTTCACTGCATGAGACAGTCCCCAGTCGAGGCCAGAGAAACATTGTGATTGCGTCAGTTCAATCCTAAGGAGTTATCCATGCGTCAGATTGTCATGCGAATGTGTTCTTTAGTTGGTGTGTTGGTAACAGTGTCCTGGGCTGCGGCCGAAGATCGTGTTTCCGTTCGATTTAGCGATCCAGCGCGCCCGAGGCTGGTCAAAGTGTCACTGATTAACGGCAACATCACTGTAAAGGGTTACGCGGGCAGCGAAGTGATTGTCGAAGCCAGGGCCCACGAGGGTGGATCCCACTCAGAAACTCTGCCCAAGAAAGCCCAAGGGATGAAACGCTTGGACAACTCGAAAGTCGGTTTGTCTGTGGAGGAAGCCGACAACGTTGTCAGTGTGGGTGTTGGAGCGAACGAAAGGGAGATTGACCTCAGTGTTCAGGTTCCAATGGTCACTTCTCTAAAGCTCAGTAGTGTGGATGGAGGGGTTACTGTCGAGGGGGTTAGCGGCGAGTTGGAGATCCATGCCGTAGACGGAGATGTAAGGGTGAGCCGAGTCTCTGGAACCGTGTTGGCTAACTCTGTGGACGGCGACATTACCGTCTCTTTGGAGAAAGTTGACCCGGCCAAGCCCATGTCGTTTAGCTCTGTGGACGGCGACATTGATGTGAGTTTCCCAACTGACTTGAAGGCGCTGGTGAAGATCAAGGCTGATGAGGGCGAGGTATACACTGACTTTGAAATACGCATCGACCCGTCGGCAGGAAAGCCGATTGTCGAAGATGGTCGCGGCAAAGGGGGTCTCTTTCGCGTGCTCACCGACAAGACTATCGTCGGCACGATCAATGGCGGTGGTCCTGAAATTCTGTTCAAAACGGCTGACGGGGACATTTTTATCCGCCGTGCCGGGAAGTGAGATTTTCTGTGAACGAAATCCCCAGCGGCAGCGTAGTAACAGAGAAGACGAACAATCGAGAGTGGGAACGGCCTGAAAAAAAATTCATACCTTTCCTGCTGGCAAACGTCTAATTGATATTGCGTCACGTTCACTGGTCATGAACGGATAGCTGGGACGATTGTCTCGTACGTGAAGCTGAACTCAAAACTGGCACAGGGGGAGGATATGAACAAGCCGGTACCCTTCTTCACGGCAAAGTTGAAACCCGTGGTTCTGCCTGACTCCTCCGAGGGCTGTTGTGAGTTGCGGTGCGAGTGTGGCAGCCTCATGGCAAAGCGCACAGCGGAAGGCATCGAGATCAAGTGCCGGCGTTGCAAGCGCGTTCAAGTAGTCCTTCCAATCCCGCCAGGCCATTGCTTTCTAGAGTAAAGCGACGTCCTAAGACATGCTTGGGCTTCCCGTTGCAATGTGGTCGGACTTTTCTCCGCGGGTTCCGACTAATTCCTGCTCAAATCTGGGCGACTCTGCTATACTCAAAGTCTATCTCAATAGGCCGGAGCTATTTAATGGATGACAAAGATCAGTTGAACCAGGGGACTGAGGTAAACCCGGAAGAAGATTTCGCGAGTTTGCTTGCCCAGTACGAAGAGACCAGCCCGCGATTGCGGCCTGGCAAGGTCGTCCAGGGCAAGATTGTGACCATTTTCGATACGGACGTCCTCGTCGATGCGGGAGGCAGGTCTGAGGGAATTCTGAAGAAGGAAGAGATCACAGCCGCTGATGGGACCCTGCTGTACAATGTGGGCGATAGCATCATGGTGATGCTGGAGAGTGGCACCGGTTCTGACCAACAATTGCGAGTGTCTTACAGGAAAGCGAACCGCGCTCGGCAGCAAGCGGCTCTGGAGGAATCCATCAAGTCAGGGAAGCCGCTAGACGGCAAAGTGACTGAAGTCGTGAAAGGTGGTCTGCTGGTGGATGTGGGCATGCGTGGATTTGTCCCGGCATCGCAGATCGATGAGCAGTATGTGGAAGATCTCCGCCCTTATATAGGGCAGACTTACACGTTCAAAGTCATTCAACACGACCTTCCCAACGGCAAACTGATACTTTCGCGTAAGGCCATTCTAAATGAAGCCAAGGCAGACCGTCGCCGCGAAACCTTGACCACTCTGGCAGAGGGACAACGGATTCCGGGAGTCGTCAAGCGGATCATGGAGTATGGGGTTTTCGTCGATATCGGAGGCATTGAAGGTCTGCTGCACATATCGGAGATGTCCTGGAAGCGCATCAAACATCCTGCAGAGATATTCAAGCTCGCTGACCAGATTGAAGTGGACGTGCTGAAGTTTGACCGTGAGAAAAATCGAATCTCCCTGGGCTTCCGGCGCGCCGAGGAAGATCCCTGGCTGACCGCTGGCGAGAACTATCCTGAAGGCTACATTGTCCGCGGCGTCGTGAAGAAGATTGAAAACTTTGGTGCCTTTGTCGAAATGGAAACGGGCATCCACGGATTGATTCCTGTGTCAGAGATGTCTTGGACCCGGCGTATCAGCCACCCGGACCAGGTGCTGAAGATTGGCGACATCATTGAAGCGGTTGTGACCCGCATGGATCCCCCAAACCGAAAGATGTCGCTCAGCCTGCGGCAAGTATCAGAGAACCCGTGGGAGGTATTTGCTCGGGAGCATCAGCCAGGAGAAATCGTTCACGGTAAGGTGACTCGAGCGGCTGAGTTCGGTTTGTTTGTCGAATTGGCAGAAGGAATCGAAGGGCTCATGCACGTATCTGAATTGGCCGAGGCACCCAGCAAGCATGCGTTGGCAAGCTATCAGGCTGGCCAGGAAATTTCTGCCAAGATCCTTTCCATCGACCTTCCCAACAAGAAGATTGCGCTTAGTGCCAAGGCAATCTTAGATGATGAAGCCCACGGGGCCGTCCGGGAATATATCGAGGCTGCAGTTAACAGCGGCAGTCACAGCCTTGGCGAGAATTTTCCTCAAGAGTTGCGAAGCAAATCTCAAAAGGCCGAATAGGCCGCGAGTCCCTGTCCAGACGGAGCGGAGAGCCGGCATCTTCGCTCCCTGTTTGTGCCTGACACCTTCCCCGCATCCCCAAGTTCCTGTACCTTCCGCTGTCCCTTGACAAAGATTTCCCGGTAAACTATAAGAAGCTTCAAGCCCAGCCTGTTGGGTCAGTTCCAATGCAATTGACAAAGTCGCACCATCGCCTTGCGGCGCTGGCAGGTGAATCATGTCCCTGCAGTGACACCTCATGATTCCCTTCGCAAGCGGTTGGTTTTGCTTTGTACTCAATCTTCGTGAACCTCATGGCCGAGAAGCGCTCAGTCAAGATCGGTGATTTTGCTCCTGATTTCATATTTCAAACTCTTGAGGGCGTTGAACTGCGATTGAGTGATTATCGCGGAAAGCGTGTTCTCTTGTTCATCTGGGCGTCCTGGTGCGGGTGCCGGGAACAGCTAGCCGCCTGGCAGGGCTTTTACCTGAAGCATCGGGCAGAAACCTTCGAGTTGATCGGAGTGGCGATGGACGGCCAGACCGACGAGGCAGTCCGGCAGTTCGCGGCGCAAGCCCGCGTGACTTTCCCGATGGTTGTTGACTCAACCGACTGTCTCTGGGATGTTTTGGGATTCGACCATATTCCCAACGGTTACTACATCGATGAACGCGGTGTGATTCGCTACCTGAAGGTCGGCGGCTTTGACATCCGGGAGAGTCTCAATGCGAAGATCCTCGATGATCTAATCTCCGAAAAATGGAGCAAGAAGCCAATCAGGATACCTGAAAAACCGAAAGTGAGTTTCAAGAAGGAAGTTGTTGAAATCAGCCAGCACTTGAAATCGATAACCCGCAGTGCCGACAAACGGCTGCGGCTGGCGGATCTGCTTGTCAAGACCGGACAATATCGCAAGGCTGCAAGGGAGTACGATACCGTTTTGGCGCAGCAGCCCAGAAATGCGCGAGCCCTCTTTGGCCGTGGAGTGGTGTTCCTTCGTGATGGAAAACAGGCCCAAGCTCTCAAGGCGTGGAAGAGTGCCCACGCGGCCGCGCCAACTAACTGGGTAATTCGCAAGCAGGTGTGGGCTCTGGAATTTCCGGATCGGTTCTATCCTCGCATTCAATACGAGTGGCAGAACGAACAGATTCGTCGGGAGGAATTGCAGGCTGCCGATGAAGAAAAAACAAAGCTGAAAGCCAAGGCCCAGAAAAAATAGACCTTGGTGAGGCGGTAAGCAAAGAAGGATCAGCGACAGGTGAGTCGTTCAGCTGCCTTGCTTCTGGTTTTTCTCGATCTCTAGCAGCCGCTGATGTAGATGTTGAATCTGCTCCTTCATTTCCGGAAGCTTTCCAAAAAGCGCGTTAAGTTTCTTATACTCCTTGAGCGGTCGAACGGGAACACCCCAGTACACTTCACCGCCTCGCACAATCTTCCCAGGGAGAACTCCAGACCTTGAGCCGATAATCGCGCCGCTCTCCACTCGCGCGTGGTCTCCGAATCCTACCTGTCCTCCGATCACAGCGAAGTCTTCGATTACAGTGCTGCCAGAAATTCCGGTCTGGGCGGCAATCACGACGCCACGTCCGATCTGCACGTTGTGGGCAATCTGAACCTGATTGTCGATTTTGGCTCCAGTGCCGATTCGAGTAGTGCCCAGTGAGCCACGGTCGACTGTCGTGTTGCAGCCAATCTCAACATCATCTTCAATGACGACTCCGCCCACCTGCGGGAACTTCACTTGTCTTCGGCCATCGGAGACGTATCCGAAGCCATCGCCGCCGATCGTCGCACCTGCGTGGAGTGTGACGCGTTGGCCTAGTTGCACCCCACCGTACAAGACAGCATGAGGATGGAGGATACAGCCATCTCCCAAGACACAGTCTGCCCCAATGATAACTCCTGAATGCAGAATGCATCCCTGCCCAATTCGGGAGCGAGCGCCGACGACGACTCCCGGCCCCATATCGACGTTGGGGCGAACTACGGCCGACAAGTCGACGATTGCGGAGGGGTGCCGGATGCCCTTTCCTACCAGGCGAGGCTCCAAATAGCTGGCGGCAAGAGCGAAATGCAGCTTGGGATTATCGGAAACGATGGCATTCCAGCCGGGCCGCAAAACCGCATCGGATGCAATGACGCAGCCTGCCGGCAAAGATTCGGGAATCGTTGCCGCCTTGGCGGTCCCATCAAAGAAAACCAGGCATGATCCATCAGCTTCTTCCCAGCTGGAGACGCGTTCGATGGTGTGGGTGCCGCTTCCACGGAAGGGGAGTTGCAGCAGTTCGGATAGTTCGGAGACCGAGATGCTCATGACCCAACAAAAAACGCAGGCCGCAAAGCCTGCGTTTACACTTGCCAATCCTTGGACGATAGATCAGGGAGAGCCAAAAAGAGATGTTCTTACTGTCCCAACTTCACCGCAGCCAGGATCTCACGATCTTTGTCAAGCAGACCCGGGTTGCTGTTGCAGCAGCCGCCGCCGCTGTCGCCGGGTTGGATGACTGGCAGGAGCAGGTGATGCTCGGTGGTTTTGAGCTGAACCTTTTTCCCCTTGGCAAAGATCTCGTGCCGTCCCTGAGTCTTGTGCCATTCGGCCAGGGTGGCTGTTTGATGCATGTTCTCGATGATCTGCCGCCATCCCACTCCAGTGTTGTACGCACAGAACGAGATTTCACCTTCCTGCGTTCCATAAGGAATCACACACATCTCCGTACGGCGGAAGTCGTAAGTCCACAGGTCTTGGAACCACATGCCCTCAACGCAGAGAATGCGCCATTCATCTTGCTCGCTTTGGGTTTTCATGCGGTCGTTGCGGTCGCTGTTAGAGGATGTGGAGCTGGGTTTGAACAGACTTACGATCCGCTGGATGGGGAATCCCTTGGGTGCCTTGTCTGCCTTGAAATTGCGCATGATGGAAAGCGCCAGCTGGGCGGCAGTCAGCGTCTTGCCACGCGCCGTGTCGGTAATAACGGCGACGTCCTTGATGAACCGCTCGTAGTCGAAGAATTTGAATAGAGGCGTGAACTCGTAGGTCTTGCGGTTGACGACGAGCAGCGTAAAGATCCCGCAGTTTGGGTGGCAGTTACAGGCACTCCAGCCCCAGGGGGCATCGGCTCCCTGCAGCATATCCATCACGCTGGTGAATGCGCTGTAGGAAGACAGCGGAAACCAGTCACGCAGCGGCTGCCAGTCGGCGCTCATCTGCCGCTTCAGATCTTCTGTCATCTGCGAAAGCGTGTAACGCTGCGCATAGCGAGTCTCATCGTCCACTTCTTCGTCGCGTCCAGTAAAAGAAACAGGCTGGAAGGCAATGGTTTGAACCTTGTCGATGTTTCGAATGGCAAAATCGACAATCGACCCGATGCCGTGGTTGTTGACGCCGTTCACGATCGTCGTCACCAACGTAGTCTTCATTCCAACCTTGGCCATGTTCTCAATAGCCTGGAGCTTGACGTCGAAGAGATTGCCGACGCCACGATGCTGATTCATCTCATTCGTCGTCCCGTCAAACTGCAAGTAAGCACCATGGAGGCCAGCCTCATGCGCCTGCCGGGTGAACTCCTCGCTTTGGGCAAAGCGTATTCCATTGGTTGCAGCCATGATTCGGTAGAAACCGATCTTCTTGGCATAAGCCACTGAGTCGAGGAAGTAGGGAGAGATCGTGGGCTCGCCACCAGACAACAGGATGATGATCTGCCGCTTCGGCTTGAACGCGATGGCACGGTCAAAGATAGCTTTGATGTCCTCCCATTCCGGCTGGTGCACGTATCCGACCTGATTGGCATCCATGAAACAGGGGTTGCACATCATGTTGCAGCGATTGGTGAGATCAACCGTAAGAACGGCGCCACGTCCGTACTTGATGCTTGACGTGCCGTGGCGGTGAATGTCGGAATCTTCAGCGCAGCGGAAGTCGCGGCCAAAAAAGAGACCCTCAATGCGGCGAGTGAAGTCAGGGCTGGTCGAGAGCACGTCCTCGAAGGGTCCATGCTTGTCACAGACCTTCCGCATTAGGACACGACCATTCTCCTCCACGATGTGGGCTTTGATTTCTCCGGGGTTCAGGTGGACCAAGGCAGAGAGGTCTGTTTCCCCTCGAATGATCGAGTTCCGCACCTCGGGAACACACTTGGGACAAAGGGAGTCTGTCACTCGCGGAAAGCCGAGGGTGGGCGCCGACCTTTCATAGCTCTTGAGCATTCGTCCCGGGGCCCATCTTGGCGTGGGAAGCTCTCCCTCCGGAAGGAGGCGGTTCAAAGCCTGGAATGCTTTCCAGGTAAGATTTGCCACCCCAGAAACAAAGGAAGATCCGGAGAGAACTCCGGGCACAGACTCGTTATCCTTGTTCTGGAACATGTGGTCTGTATACATTCAATGCCTCCACAGAATGCCAAGTTCCGCCGCAGCTGCAACAATAGTCAGGCAATTCTTCGGCAAAAACCGGGGTCAAGGCTAGCAGTATTTCCAATCACCGTCTAGCAAATTTGTTGGTAGTGTTGGGGTTGGGGGTCTCATCCCATTTCTATCGTCGAAGCTGCAAGGGTCCACAGCGGACCGAGTGTCGATTGCTACGGAAGCGGCCCAGTTAGGCCCCAGTCCAGCTGATGCGGTCAAGTCCTCTAGGCTACTCTCGCCGCGGTGTACGAGCCTGGCTTCAGGCGCACGACCCGGAGCCCCATCGGTCTGATGCGCTCATCCTGGCGGGCCCGATTCAGCCTCTTGAAAAGTCGCTAGCCGCCAGGACGCTAAGTGCGTCAACATAAGCGATGACATTCCAACAAGGAGATCACATGCCGTCATCCTATTTCATCATCATCCTGCTACTTTCCCTGGTGAGTTCTGTTTCTGCTCAAGCTCCTACTGAGCCCAGCATTTTGGGCTTTGCCGCGGAATCAGCCGCGAAGCAGCGAGCGCTGGAAACGCAGTTTGACACGGCACTCCGAAAGGAGAACCTGCGCGAGTGGATGCGCTGGATGACGGCGAAGCCTCATCACCTGGGCTCACCTTTCGGTAAGGAGGTTGCCGAGTTCATCGCGCTGAAGTTCCGGAGTTGGGGATACGAGACTGAGATCGAAACGTTTGACGTGCTATTTCCTACGCCTAAAACCCGGCTGCTGGAACTGATCTCTCCAGAGAGATTTGTGGCGAGCCTTCAAGAACCAGCTTTAAAGCTAGATGCTACTTCGAGCGTTGCTGAAAACCAGCTTCCGGTATTCAATGCTTACTCCATTGATGGCGATGTTGCAGCACCACTGGTTTACGTAAACTACGGTGTGCCGAGCGATTACGAAGCGCTCGCTGAACGCGGCGTTGATGTCAAAGGCAAGATTGTCATAGCTCGCTATGGCGGCTCCTGGCGTGGCATCAAGCCGAAGGTAGCAGCCGAGCACGGGGCCATCGGGTGCCTGATCTATTCCGATCCCCGCGATGACGGCTACTATCAAGGCGATGTCTATCCCAAAGGCGCTTGGCGCAACGAACTGGGTGCCCAGCGCGGTTCGGTGGCAGACATGCCCGTTTATCCCGGCGACCCGCTAACGCCCGGAGTGGGTGCGACCAAAGAGGCCACACGGTTGAAAATCACAGATGCGGCAACGCTGACGCGGATACCGGTGCTGCCGATTTCCTATGGCGACGCTCGTCCGCTGATGCGTGCCCTGGCTGGCCCGGTCGCCCCAGAACCCTGGAGGGGAGCGCTGCCGATCACTTATCATTTGGGACCGGGTCCCGCAACCGTGCACCTGAAGCTGGAGTTCGACTGGAAGCTGTCCACAACGCACAACGTCATCGCCAAGGTACACGGCAGCGAGCGTCCGGAGCAGTGGGTCATTCGCGGCAACCATCACGACGCCTGGAACTTTGGCGCCGACGACCCAGTCAGCGGACTGGTCGCGCTTATGGAAGAAGCACGCGGTGTTGCTGAGCTTCTAAAAACAGGCTGGAAGCCCCGTCGCACGATTGTCTATGCGGCCTGGGATGGCGAAGAGCAAGGACTACTTGGTTCGACTGAATGGGTAGAAACGCATGCTGATCTTCTCAGGAAGAACGCAGCGGCTTACATCAACTCCGATTCGAATGCTCGCGGCTTCCTATACATGGGAGGTTCCCACTCCTTGCAGAAGTTCATCAACGAAGTAGCGCGGGAAGTGGTCGACCCGCAAAAAAAGGTGAGCGTTCTGGAGCGAGCTCGCGCAGCCCGCGTGGTGAACGGACCTGAGGAAGAAAGAAAGGTGGCACGAGAGCGAACCGACTTGCGGATAGGAGCGTTAGGATCAGGATCGGACTACACCCCGTTTTTACAGCATCTCGGCGTTGCTTCGTTGAATCTCGGTTACGGGGGGGAAGACGGCGGCGGATCGTATCATTCGATTTACGACTCGTTTGATCATTACTCCCGCTTTGGAGATCCGACCTTCGATTATTGCCTGACACTCGCTCAGACTGCCGGCCGGGCGGTTCTGCGCCTGGCAAACGCGGAGATCCTTCCCTTTGAGTTCTCCAGTCTCTCCGACGCTGTGACCCGCTACGTCAAAGAAGTCGAAAAACTAGCCAACGATTTGCGGGAGGAGACGGATGAGAAGAACCGTCAAATTCGAGAGGGATCGCTGCAGGCATTCTTTGATCCAAAAGAACCCTTTGTCATGCCCGATCAGAAGCCCAGAGTGCCCCACCTGAACCTGGCACCCTTGCAGAATGCCGCCGGGCGTCTGGGTGAGAGTTCCAAACAGTTTGGCGAAGCCATGAAGGGGTTGGCCGGTCGCTCGCTCTCACCAGCCACTCAGGAATCCTTTGACAAGATCCTGCTCGCGAGCGAGCGGGCTTTGACGCGAAGCACCGGCCTGCCGCGCCGCCCTTGGTTCAAGCATCAGATCTACGCACCCGGTTTCTATACGGGCTACGGCGTCAAGACGCTGCCCGGTGTTCGTGAGGCGATTGAGCAGCGCAACTGGAAGGAAGTAGATGAACAGGTGGCGATCGTTGCACAAACGATCGAGAACCTGGCCGTGGAGGTCGACAAGGCAACTGACTTGGCTCGAAGCAGGAGTGGGAAGTGACAGAAAAGGAAGCGGTCGGAACGCCAAGGTTCTTGGACTAGCGAATACAAACGCATTACTGTAAGTAATGTTAAGTCTGGCCTTTTGTGGACCAGTGGTTACCGAGGCCGAAGGGTTTGGAGTTTTGTCCCCCTTGAGAAGCTGATCTTTACCCACAAGTCGGGTAGCAGGACACAGGGGGTGAGTACCGCCACTTTTGGAGTGCGGCAGCTAGCTGCCGCTTTTCTCCGTGGAAGTTTGCCGTCCGCCAGCTTGCTGGCGCCAAAGTTCAGTGGCGCGATCGTGAATCTCCAGCGCTGCCAATGTTGAGACGACGGCAGCAAGCTGCCTTGGCGGAACCAGGGCGCTGGTTGAAAGCGGCAGCAAGCAGCCGCACTCCAGACGGCCCCCTGTGTCCAGCGAAAAAGATATGGGGCATGATCAGCTTGAGAAGGGGGACCATAGGGGGTCTGGGGCAACCTCGCGACCCCCTGCCGCAGAAAGCGCGGGGAAGCTTTCTCAAAGCTTCCATTCCCTTGCCAAGGGAGGACAAAGGAGCTCCACCTCTCTCTAAATGTACAAGCCCCAGACCACTGGTCGCGCGACTGGTATGGGCTGGTTTGTAACATTACTTAGTGCGTTTGTATTAGGTTGTCCCGCCTGAGAAAGTGCTGGCCCCATAGCCGGCGCCGAAGCCGTTATCGATGTTCACCACCGTCACATTTGAGGCGCAGCTGTTGAGCATTCCGAGAAGAGCCGCGATGCCTTGCAGGCTTGCGCCATAGCCGATGCTGGTTGGGACCGCGATCACTGGAACCGAGACCAGGCCGCCGACCACACTAGAGGCAGAGCTCCTTCCATTCCGGCAACGACGATGATGACCCGCGCCTCCGTCAGACGAGCGCGCTCACTCAGGATCCGATGGATGCGAGCCACGCCGACGTCATAAAGATTCTCCACGCGGTTACCCATTGCTTCGGCTGTGACCAGCACTTTCAGCGACGGGAATGTCTGGACTTGGCCCCAAAAAAAAGACAAACCCCTGATGCGCTCCTCCATTCGTTGAATTCTGCACCTTAACCGTTTATCTCACCCCAGGGGGCAAGTCCATCTGACACTGTTTTCCTCTTCTCGTTCTTGATCTGCTCAACCCGATGTCACCTGTTGCTGGATTGGTCTTTTCACCAGTTCCTTAAATCAAACTGAAACACCGTCGTCAGGAGGACCAAGGTGTTGCAGGGACCTGCTTTGATGACTATCGAGATCTCCGGCCCCGCAGAGCGAGCAGGATTCCGCCAACCACTGCCCCAAGCCCAGCACCGACTACAGTCGGAACAGCAAAGACTGCTTGCCACGGAACATGTCCAGTCCCTTTCGAAGCAATAATGAGTGCGGCCCCGGCTCCCCAAAGGACGCCGATGCCAATTGCCCTAAGAAAGATTCGCATCGAGACTTAGCGATCGCTAACTTCAGGGCGTCTCAAGAACTGCTAGGTCCCACCTGTTTCAGGACGCGTCTGAGCGGGGATTTCCGGCGTTGCTCCGAGCGGTGTCTTGGTTCAGATAGCGCGTTAGCTGCGCTCGTCTTCCCTGGTCACGGAGTGTAGCATCCAAAAAACTAACAGCGTAACGACACCGAGTTGAATTGCCAATATGCCCAACCAGATGGCCGCTAACACGAAGGCATTGTTGGAATCGAGTCGGTCAAGCGGGCTCATCGCAGCGAGTCCCACGATTTGGGTCATCATCAGAACCATTGCCGCTGGGTTGTGAGGTCCTTTCTCGAATCCGAATACCAACAAGGCAAGCGACAGAAACAATGGAATTTCAACTAGAGCTGCCACTTTTCAACGCTGGAAGCTCTGCGACGCCTTTTTTGGCCAAGACGTTTAGCGGCATTCTCTCGACCTGCTTCACTTTTGTCTTTTGCGAGGGCCGCTAGGAGGCCATCGGTTCGGGAGATCTTGAACCAAATCTTCTGTCTTGCTGTGTCTTTTAAGAGAGAAAGGGCGATTCGGGCATCCTTCCAGGCGATCTCGATGTCTGCGATGTCCATAGTTGGAGCCTTTCTCAAAAGGGGTAAGAGTAACGCTATCAAAATCAGGGTACGCGGCACAAGATCACCTGCCCGTGTGGTTATGACTGGTTTGGCAGTTCAGTTGGGTGGCAAGTGGGTGGCAAGGGTGGCAAGGGTCACGTCTTTGGTGGCAAGGGTCACGTCTTTCATCTTGATTCTGCTGCAAAACCCTACGACCTGAAGATCTCAGAAAAACGTGTCGCACATTTGCTCTGTATTGCGTTTTCTTGTGACGGGTAGGTCATTTTGATCTTGGAAAAATCGCGTCTTCGAAA
>Ga0187892_10005928_pt1 | contig 18671 bp, 16 predicted proteins | sample MA1701073metaG_FD_139345 | JGI IMG/M metagenome (GOLD analysis project Ga0187892, IMG submission 139345) | Bio-ooze microbial communities from a basaltic lava cave in the Kipuka Kanohina Cave System on the Island of Hawaii, USA - MA170107-3 metaG ...
ATGACGATCTGTACGGCCTCTGGCTGGCGGCGAATGTCAACGCGATCGAGCGGCTGGGCATGACGGATCATGGCCCGGTCCACGTCAAGATCGTGATGAACATCGCGACACGCCTCTATCGCCTGCTGGTCGATGGCGGCGTGAATCCGGGTGTGGTGACGAACTGGGGCCTCGAAACCGCGGATGGCGAGCTGGTCGTTGCCGCCGCGGCGCTGCTGCACGACGTTGGCATGTCCATCCACCGCACGGACCACGAGGGCTTTTCTTTGTTCATCGCGCAGCAGAAGCTGGACCAGCTGCTGGCGACGATCTATCCGGCGCGCACGCTGACGATTCTGCGCGCGGAGATCCTGCACGCGATCATTGCGCACCGCGCCGGCGGCAAGCCGCTGACGATGGAAGCGGGCGTTGTGCGCATCGCCGATGCGCTGGACATGGCGAAAGGCCGGTCGCGCATCCCGTTTGCGGCCGGGTCCTCGAGCATCCATTCGATTTCGGCGGCCGCCATCGAAGCGGTGCACATCGAGCGCGGCGAGAGCAAGCCGGTGAAGCTGCGCATCGAGATGTCGAACTCGGCGGGCGTGTTCCAGCTCGACCAGCTGTTCCGGGAGAAGCTGTCGGGCAGCGGCCTGGAAGCGTACGTGGAGGTGGAGGCGAGCATCGAGGGCGAGGGGGAGAAGGTGCTGGTCCGGCAGTTCCGGCTTTGAGTACAGAGGGGGTTCACCGCGGAGGGCGCCGAGAACGCAGGGAACGGAGGGGACAACCTCGTGGCGCGGCGCTCGTGACACGGACGGGGCGTGAACCATGAAGACGGCCGTAAATGAGTGAGCCGCGTTTTGTCCCGCACGCGGAGTGGCGCGCGGTGCCGCTGGAGGAAATGCGGCGGCGGGTGGCTGAGTTCTGCGCCGAGGTCTCGCGGCGGCGCACAGTACGGGAATACGCAGAGACGCCCGTGCCGCGCGAGATCCTCGAAGACTGCGTTCGTGCCGCAGGCACAGCGCCGAGCGGAGCGAACCGGCAGCCGTGGCATTTTGTCGTGGTAACGGATCCGTTGCTGAAGAAGCGGATCCGCGCGGCCGCCGAAATCGAGGAGCGCGAGTTCTACGCGAACCGGGCGCCACCCGAATGGCTGGAAGCGCTGGCCCCACTGGGCACGGGTCCGGAGAAGCCATTCCTGGAGATGGCGCCGGCGCTCATCGCGATCTTCGTCGAGAGCTACGGGCGCCTGCCCGACGGCCGAAAAATCAAGAACTACTACGCGACCGAGTCTGTCGGCATCGCGACCGGCATCCTGATCACGGCGCTGCACTACGCCGGCCTGGCGATGCTGACGCACACGCCCAGCCCCATGAGCTTTCTGAACGAGCTGCTGGGCCGGCCTTCGAACGAACGGCCGTTCCTCCTGCTGGTTGTCGGGTTCCCGGCGGACGAGGTGCGTGTCCCGGACATTGCACGCAAGGAGCTTCGCGACATCCTCACGATCCGGGCGCCAACCGAACCTTGATCGTTCCTCGCCGGTCTCGGCGGTGAAGCACGGAGGGTGCGCAGGGACCGCGAGCCCAGGCCGCCCGATCTTTCCTCTTCTGCACGGCAGGACATACATTCCCGATTCCTTCGTCCAGAGCGGACCCCATGGCAAATCCAGCACCAGGCGATCCGGAGCGGCGGTTGCATCCGGAGATCTTTCTGGCGAGACGTCGTGCGCGGCTCGAGCGACTGCTGCAGCAGCCGCTGGTTGTGCCGCGCGATTCGGGGCTGACGCCGGAGGCGCGACAGCATTTGAGGGAGGAAGCGGAAGAGCTGTACTGGAACGAGCTCGAGTGGGAAAAACTGATGGCGGAGGAGATGGCGGAGGGCGGAAGCGAGCTGGTGGAGCTGGCGTTTCCGGGATTCCTTGCCCTGATCGATGCCTTGCTGCTGAAGGAAGCGCACGCGTCATCGCCGCGGCCGGCGAATCCGCGGCCGGAAGTGGTCGAGGAGATTCTGCTGTTCCTTTCGCGACGTTGTCTGGAGCTGCTGCCGGATAGTTCAGCGGAGTCGAAGCTGGACCTGCGCATGACGGAGCGGCTGATCGATCTGGTGCTCTATCGCCTGCACGGCCTGCCGATCGATGGGCTGGACCCGTTCGAGAGCACGCGCCGTGACGACGAGGAGTTGTGGAACTGACGGTCGCACTGCTGGCCGGCTTCACCCCATTCGGCATTCCCCATCGAGAACCGCCGCCGCTCATTGCCCGGAGCCCGCTGCTGATCGCGCATCGCGGCGGGTCCGGCCTCGCGCCGGAGAACACGCTGGCCGCGTTCGAGTCTGCCCACCGGAACTGGGCAGCGGACATGATCGAGCTGGATGTACAGGCAACCTCCGATGGCCGCTGCGTGGTGATTCACGATCCCACGCTGGAGCGGACCACGGATGGTAGCGGCCGTGTTGCCGACCTGCCCTGGGACGCCGTGCGCGAGTTCGACGCCGGCTACCGGTTCAGCGCGGATGGCGGCCGCACGCATCCGTTTCGCGGCCGCGGCATTGGTGTTCCCGTGATCGAAGAAGTTCTCGAGACGCTGCCGGCCATGCCGCTGACGATCGAAGTGAAGACGGGCGCGGCGCAGCGGCCGCTGCTGCAGGCGATCGCGAAGTTTGGCGCAACCGAACGCGTGATCCTCGCGGGTATGCACGATCGCGATCGCACGCGCTTCCACGAGTTCGGCGGCGTGCTGAGCGCGTCGTCGGAACAGGTTTCCTCGTACTACCGGTTCCACGCCCTCAGGCTGGGCCGGTTCTGGCGCGTCGATTCGGATGTCGTGCAGATCCCGGAGCACCACGGGAGCCGCCGCATTGTGACGCAGCGGCTGGTTCGCGAGTTGCGCGCGCAGGGCGTGCCGGTCCATGTGTGGACCGTGAACGTCGAAAGCGATATGCACCGCCTGCTGGATTGGGGCGTGGCCGGTCTCGTGACAGACCGGCCGGACCTGCTCAGCCGCGTGCTACACCGACGGGTCGACCGTCCAATGCCGCCGGGCGCGGAACCGCCACGTGAGCGAGTCGAGGAACGAAGGTGACGCGGCGTTCCCGCCGCGGCGCTCGCGCCAGCCGATGGATCCGCTGGCGGGCGCGTTTCGCCTGCACATCGAACGGAGCGGGCTGATCCGCTCGGGCGAACGCGTGCTCGTTGCCCTGTCCGGTGGCATCGATTCTGTCGTGCTCCTCCATCTGCTGCGGTTCCACAGCGCGAGTCTGCGGCTCGGTCTCACGGCCGCGCACTTCGATCACCGAATGCGTTCGTCCAGCCTTGCCGACGCCGACTGGGTCCGCGGGCTGTGCAAGGTGTGGAACGTGCCGCTCGAGCTGGGCGTGAGCGACGGGCCGCTCCGCAGCGAAGCGGACGCAAGGCGATCACGCTACGCGTTCCTCGAGCTGGCAGCGGCGCGCGCCGGCGCGGATCGAATTGCGACGGCGCACCACGCGGACGATCAGGCCGAGACCGTACTGTTCCGCGTCCTGCGAGGCACGGGGCTGGCCGCCCTGTCCGGCATTCCCGAGCAGCGCGGTGCGCTGGTTCGGCCGCTGCTGCCGTTCACGCGCATGCAGATCCGGACGTACGCGACGCGCGCGCGGCTGCAATACCAGGAGGATCCCACGAATCGGGATCTGCGTTACGCGCGCAATCGCATTCGACACGTCGTGCTGCCGGCGATGGAGCGGGCCGCGCCCGGATTCACACGCGCACTGCTGCGGCTGTCGGAGGAGGCGAAGGCGGACGAAGATGCGTGGCGCGAGATCACCAGGCGCGCCCTGAACGATGTGGTCCGGGCGCAGGACGAACACTCCGTTCAGCTTGCCCGGAGCGTTCTGCTCGGGTATCATCGCCAGATCATTCTGCGCGTCATCCGCGAGGCGGCGGGCCGTCTCGGAAACCGGCCGGGACGCGCAGGAACGCAGGCTGCGCTGACGTTTATTACGTCGGGCGGCACGGGCGCTGTCGAACTGGCCGGCGGGCTCCGGCTGGAGCGCCACTTCGAGCGGCTGCTCATCCGACGCGCGGCCGAACCCCCCGTCGACCAGCCGCTCGTGATTCCGGAACCCGGGAACGGAAGCGGCGTAGCGGTGATCGGCGGTCGCACATTCGCGGTGCAGTGGTCGGCGGGACCGGAAATCGATTCCGCCGCCGCAGCGAGCTTCCCCGTCACAGCGTTGCGGTTTCCTCTCGAGCTCCGGGCCTGGCGGCCGGGCGACCGTATCCGCCTCGCCGCCGGAACCAGGAAGCTGAAGAAGCTGTTTCTCGAGCGTCGCGTGCCGCGGCATGCGCGGCGAACACTGCCGGTACTGGCGGAGCCCGGCGGCGCCATTCTCTGGGTCCGCGGCCTGGCGCGCGCGGTGCGCGCGGAACCGGCGCCCGGCACCGCGGTGTTCCACTTCCGAGTACTGGATGAACACGGCGGCTGAGATTCAGGCTCGGATGGGCGGGCAACCGCTCCGACGCATCGTGTTTGATCCCGAGGAAATCGCTCGGCGGGTCGAGGCGATGGGCCGGGAGATCGCGGCCGCCTATCCGGCCGACGAGGAACTCCTCGTGATCGGGCTGCTCAAGGGATCATTCATCTTTCTGGCCGACCTGGTGCGCCAGATCGAGCGTCCGCTGCACGTCGACTTCCTGGTCGCCGCCAGCTACGGCGGCGGCACCGTCAGCAGCGGATCGCTTCGTCTGGTGTATGATCCCGAGGCGCAGATCGGCGGGCGCCACGTGCTGCTGATCGAGGATATCATCGACAGCGGCAATACATTGAACCGGCTGGTGCCGATCCTGCGGTCAAGGGGACCGCGGAGTCTCGAGCTTTGCGCGCTGCTGCACAAGCGGCTGGCCGGTTCGCTCACGCTCGAACCCCGCTGGGTCGGGTTCGATGCACCGCCCGAGTTTCTGGTGGGCTACGGACTGGACCACAGCGAGAACTTCCGGAGCCTTCCCTTCATCGCGAGTCTCTGACTCGCACGGGAAGAGTCAAGACGAATGCAGGACAAAGAGAATCCGCGCGGCAACAAGGACGCGTCACGGTTCGGGCGCTTCTCCAGGACGGCTTCCTTCTGGATTCTGATCTTTCTCATCCCCCTGCTCATCATCAACACGCTGACCAAGGGCCGGCAGAACGAGTCGGAGCTGAACTACACGCAGTTCATGGAGCAGCTCCGGAACGACAATGTGGGCACGGTCACGATCATCGAGGGCAAGCGGATCGAGGGCGAGCTGCGCACACCCGTCATGCGGGAGCAGCGCTCGGTCAAGGAATTCTGGATGACGCTGCCCGTCCAGAACAGCCAGAAGGTGCTGGACGAGATCGAGGCCAGGAATATCGAGATCCGGGGCATGGAGGCCCGCCAGAACTGGTGGGTCCTGATTCTCAATTTCCTGCCATGGCTGCTCATTGTCGGATTCTGGCTGTTCATGCTGCGGCAGATGCAGATGGGCGGCTCGAAGGCGTTCCAGTTCGGCAAATCCAAGGCGCGGCTCCTGACCGGCGACACGCCGAAGGTCACGTTTGCCGATGTGGCCGGGGCGGATGAAGCGAAGGAAGAGCTTCAGGAGATCATCGAGTTCCTGAAGGACCCGCAGAAGTTCAGCCGTCTCGGCGGTCGTCTGCCGAAGGGCGTGCTGCTGGTCGGACCGCCCGGCACGGGCAAGACGCTGCTCGCGCGCGCCGTTGCCGGTGAAGCCGGCCGGCCGTTCTTCTCGATGAGCGGGTCGGACTTCGTCGAGATGTTCGTCGGTGTGGGCGCGTCGCGCGTGCGCGACCTGTTCGAGCAGGGCAAGGCGCATGCGCCCTGCATCATCTTCATCGATGAAATCGATGCGGTTGGCCGTCACCGCGGTGCCGGGCTGGGCGGCGGCCATGACGAGCGCGAGCAGACGCTGAACCAGCTTCTGGTCGAGATGGACGGCTTCGAATCCAATGAGGGCGTGATTCTGCTGGCCGCAACGAACCGTCCCGATGTCCTCGATCCGGCGCTGCTCCGGCCCGGCCGCTTCGACCGGCAGGTCGTTGTCGATGCGCCGGACGTGAAGGGCCGCGAAGGTATTCTCCGCGTGCACCTGCGCAAGGTACCGATCTCGGAAGATGTCGAAGTTCGTGTTCTCGCCAAGGCCACGCCCGGCATGAGCGGCGCGGACCTGGCCAACCTGGTCAACGAGGGTGCGCTGCTCGCGGCCCGGCGCGGACACGAACAGGTGACGATGCCGGACCTGGAGGATGCCAAGGACAAGGTGATGCTTGGCGCAGAGCGGCGCAGCATGGTCCTTTCGGATGCCGAGAGGAAGCTGACCGCCTATCACGAGGCGGGGCATGCCGTCGTGGCCGTAAGGACACCCGGCCTGGACCCCGTCCACAAGATCACGATCGTGCCGCGAGGCCGTGCGCTGGGTGTGACCGCATCGCTGCCGGAAGAGGACCGTCACTCGTACACGCGTGAATACCTGCTGGCCAGTCTTTCGATGCTGTACGGCGGGCGCGCGGCGGAGGCGATGATCTTCGGGCCGGAGAAGATCACAACGGGCGCTGCCAACGATATCGAACGCGCGACGGCGATGGCCCGGCGGATGGTCACGATGTTCGGGATGAGCGAAGAGATCGGGCCGATGGCGGTGGGCGACGCGGAGCAGGAGGTGTTCCTGGGTCGCGAAATCGTGCAGCGCCGCGCGATCTCGGAGAGCGTTGCAGAGAAAGTGGACACGGAGGTCAAGCGCCTGCTGGATGAGGCCTATGATAGTGCGACGCGCACACTCATGGAGAACCGCGAGCTGTTGGAGCGGATTGCCGAGGCCTTGCTCGAGCGCGAGACGCTGGACCGCGAAGAAGTCGAGCTGCTGGCCGCCGGCGAGCGGTTGCCGGAGGCGAAGATGGTGAAGCAGGCGCGCGAGTTCGCGGAAACACTGCGCCGCGAGATCTCGGGTCCGAGCCCATCGGCCGCGGGTGGTGAGCGCCGGAACCTGGTGCCCGAGGGTCGCAAGAGCGACGTCGAGGTTCCGGTCTCGGCGGAGCGGAAGGCCGACGCCACGTCCTGATGGCCGCACCGGCCGGCTGGCTGTGGCAGACGGCGCGCGGCGCCGTCGCCATCGACCGGCCACGAATCATGGGTATCGTCAACATCACGCCGGACTCCTTCTGGGAAGGCGGCCGCAACCCGCACAGCGGTCCCGCGGTTGCCCACGCCGAACAGCTGCTCGATGAAGGTGCGGATATTCTCGATTTCGGTGGCGAATCCACGCGGCCCGGCGCCGCGGCCGTGTCCGCGGCCGAGGAAGCTGACCGCGTGGTTCCCGTCATCCGCACAGTCGCCCGGCGCTGGCCGGATGTCCCTCTGTCGGTCGATACCGTCAAGGCGGATGTCGCGGAAGCCGCGCTCGACGCCGGGGCCTGGATCATCAATGACGTCTCGGCGCTTCGGCTCGATGCGCGGATGGCGGAGCTGGCTTCGGCGCGCCGCGCGGGCCTCGTCCTGATGCATTCGCGCGGACCCGTGGATCGCATGGCGCAATACGACATGGCGACGTATGGCGACGACCCGGTCGGCGAGATCGTGGCCGAGCTGGGGACGAGCGTGGCCAAGGCAAAGGCGGCCGCCGTTGCTGACGAAGCCATCGTGCTCGACCCCGGTCTCGGCTTTGCCAAGCGCACGGAGCATTCGGTACGTGCGCTTCGCGAGCTGCCGCGCCTGGTCGCGCTCGGGTATCCGGTTCTGGTTGGACCCTCGCGCAAGCGATTCGTCGGCGAAGCGGGCGAGGACGCGGTGCTCCCGCCGGACGATCGCCTGGAAGGTACGATCGGCGCCTGCGTCGCCGCGCTGTTCCTGGGCGCTACACTGTTTCGCGTCCATGACGTGCGAGCCGTCCGCCGCGCGCTGACTGTCGCTCACGCGATCCGGATCGCCTCGTGATTCCGTTCATCGACCGGATCGGCATCGCGCTTCCCGGCCTCGGCGACCTGGTCCAGATCCTCATCGTCGCCGTGGCGCTGTACTACGTGCTGCGCGTCCTGGCCGCGACGCGCGCGCTGCAGATGGTGGTCGGGCTGCTCGTGCTGGCATTCGTGTACTTCGCAGCCCGGTTCCTCGACCTGTCCCTGATCCGATACATCCTCGAGATGCTGTTCCAGTACGGCGCGATCGCCGCGCTGATCGTGTTCCAGCCCGAACTGCGGAGCGGCCTGGCTCGGCTTGGCCAGAATCGGATGTTCCGGCTGTTCAATCGGATGGAAGCGGCCGAGGTCACCGATGAGCTGGTCGAGGCGGTCGAGCGGCTTTCGCGCGCGAGGATCGGCGCGATTGTGGCCGTCGAGCGCGAGGTCGGCCTCGCCGAGTACGCCGTTACGGGCACGCGCATCCAGGCCAGGGTCAGCGCCGATCTCATCGTCAGCATCTTCTCGCCTTACGGCCCGCTCCATGACGGCGCGGTGCTCATCCAGGGAGACACGATCATCGCGGCGGGCGTAATCCTCCCGCTGACACAGTTCCCGGTCAGCGACCGCACGATTGGCACACGGCATCGCGCGGCGATCGGACTATCCGAGGAAACGGACGCGCTGGTCGTCGTGGTAAGTGAAGAGACGGCGCAGATCTCCATTGCGGAGCGAGGCCGGCTGGATCGGGGCGTGAGCCGCGAGCGGCTGCGCCAGGCGCTGGGCGGTCGGGCATCGCCACCGCCGTTGCCGGCGGAGCCGGCCGAGCCGGAGTCCGCGGCCCGGTCGGGCCCGGCCGGTTCCCGTGCCTGAACCGGGCCAGTCGCACCCGGACCTGGAAGAGCCGGCGGGCGAGCTGGCACCCGAGGCCGGACCGGAGCGGGAGCGGTACGCGGCGCAGCTTCGGGACACGCTGCCGGGAGTGCTCGACCGGATCGAGCGGGCGGCCAAGCGGTCCGGTCGGTCGGACGAGGTCCGGATCGTCGCCGTGACGAAGGGCCACGGCCCTGGCGCAGTGCTGGCTGCGGCGAGCGCGGGCCTCATGGACTGCGGCGAGAACCGGGTCTCGGAGCTGGCCTCCAAACAACAGCTTCTTGGCCGCGTGGTACGCTGGCACCTGATCGGACACCTGCAGCGGAACAAGGTGCGGCAGGCGATGCCGCTCTTCGACTGCATCCACTCGGTTGACTCGCTTCGGCTGGCCGTCGAGCTGTCTCAGGAGGCGGGCCGCGGGGGCCGGGACGTCGAAGCGCTGGTCCAGGTGAACGTGTCCGGGGAACAGGCAAAAGGGGGGCTCGAGCCGGATCAGGCGCTGGAAACTATCGTGGAAATCACGAATCTGCCGAGACTTCACGTACGGGGCCTCATGACGATGGCCCCGTTCACGGAGGACGAGGCGGTACTCCGCCGGACATTCCGTGCGACACGCGATCTGTTCGAAGCGTGCGCCCGGGCGGTTCCGCGCTTTGATGCGCGGCACCTCTCGATGGGGATGTCCAACGACTTCGAGGTGGCGGTGGAGGAGGGGAGCACCATCGTACGGCTGGGTACCGTCCTGTTCGGGGAGCGTAGGCCATGATCGAGCTGACGCCACTCGACGTACGGAAGAAGAAGGGAGATTTCCGGCGCGGGCTCCGCGGTTACGAGGCCGCGCAAGTCGACGATTTCCTGGACATCGTGGCCGACCGCATGGAAGTCCTGGTCCGGGAAGCGGCCGCGATCCACGAGCGAGTCAGCCGGCTCGAGCAGGAAGTCGCGGAATACCGGGATCGCGAGAAGGCGATGACGGAGGCGCTGGTCACCGCGCAGCAGATGCGCGAGACCATCCGCAACCAGTCGACGCGCGAAGTCGAGATGATGCGGAACAAGGCCGAGCAGGAGGCGGCCCAGCTCAAGGCTGATGCGTCCAAGGCGAGAGAGCGGGAGGAGGAAGCGTTCCGCCTCTTGCGGGTCCGCCAGGCGCAGTTCCTCGCCAGCTACAAGACGTTCCTGGAGCACGAGCTGGGTGACCTGGCCGCCATGACCCGGTCGCTCGAGGAGTGGGCCAGAACGGGGACGCCACCCGCAGGAATGGCGCGACCGGAGGGCGGCGCGACCGCCGCCGCCATGGCGGCAGCAGCCGCAGTGCAGGGAACCGCGCCCACCACGGCACCCTCAGCCGGCGCGGAAGAACCCATCACAGCCCCGGAACCGGACGAAGCTCCCGCGAAGGCTCAGACACCGGCCGCCCGCAAGGCGGACACGCGCAAGGCCGCCAAAACGGCGGCGCCGCCCAGAAAGGTGGATGACGAGCTGGATGCGCAACTGGCGCAGGCACTTGCGCGCTGGGAGCCCGAGCTGGAAAAGGACCAGGCCAAGCCCGTACCCGTCACGCTCAATGACATGGCGGATCCTGAGCTCGAGGCCGAAGACGAGGTCGAACTGCTCCTTGACGACGACGACGTCGTCCCGGCCGCGCCGCCGGCCAAGGCGCCCGAGGCACCCAAGCCGAAGGGTCCGCGCGCACCGCTGATCGACGACCTGATCAACGACGACGATGAGATCGATGCCGAGCTGGCCGAGCTGCTCGGTCCGGAACCGTCGCGCGGGGCAAAGCCCGCGCCGCGTGTGGAACCGCCGCGGGCGGAGCCGCCGCGGGCGGAGCCGCCGCGTCGCGAACCTGCGACGGCGACCCCCAAGGATATGAACGGCGACGTCAACGCCGCGATGGGCAAGAGCGCCGAAAGCTTTATCGATCTGGACGAGGCGTTCGGCGAGCCGCCGCCCGAGCCGCTCCGGACGCCACCCGCGGACCCGCTGGCGGACATGGAGGAGATGTTCGAGGACGCGCCCGCGGCGAGCGACGAGGCATCGCCGCGCGCGAACGCTTCCGGGGCAAGCCTGATCGACCTCGAGAACTATGGCGCGCTCGAGAACTATGGATCGGCCGGTGTAGCGGAGGAGGGGGATGGCGCGAACCTGACGCTGCACCCCATGTTCTATGACAAGGACTCGACGGAGATACCCGCGATGATTCGGCCGGACGAGAAGAAGCGGAACAGCCCGACCCGGTGGTCCGGCGGAGACAAGGGGTGACGGCGGAGGCGACTTCCTTGCGAGCCGCTCTCGCGGCAGCGCACGACACGATCCGATCACGAACCACGCACAGCCCCGAATTTGCCATCATCCTCGGCACCGGGCTCGGCGGCCTTGCCGGCGAGATCGACATCGAGTCCACAATACCGTACGCCGACATTCCCCACTTTCCGTTGTCCACGGTTGAATCCCACAGCGGGCGTCTGATCCTGGGATGGCTGGCAGGCCGGTCCGTAGTCGCCATGCAGGGCCGATTCCATCGCTACGAAGGCTACACCTTGCAGCAGGTGACATTGCCGGTGCGCGTGATGCGTGGCCTGGGAGCGCATACGCTGGTGGTGTCGAACGCGTGCGGCGGCATGAACCCGCTCTGGTTGCCGGGCGATCTGATGCTGATCGACGATCACATCAACCTGCTCGGCGACAATCCGCTGGCCGGTCCGAACCTCGATGAGCTGGGTCCGCGGTTCCCGGACATGTCACGCGCCTACGACCCGGAGCTGCTGGCCCTTGCGGAAAAGGTTGCGCTCGAGCTGCGCATCCGGGTGCGCCGCGGCGTCTATGTCGCGGTTACCGGGCCGAACCTCGAGACGCGCGCGGAGTACCGGATGCTGCGGGCGCTCGGTGCGGATGTCGTGGGGATGAGCACGGTACCGGAAGTCATCGTGGCGCGGCACGCCGGCATGCGCGTTCTCGGCATCAGCATCATCACCGACCAGTGTCTGCCGGATGCGCTCGAACCGGCGGATATCGAAACGATCATCCGTACGGCGAACGAAGCGGAACCGCGACTCACGGCTCTCGTCCGGCACGTGCTGGAACAGATTACCTTTTAGCCTGCGCGGCTTTACCTTTCGCGACCGGGTTCCACGTACGCGGAACCCGTGATGCTGCATCAAACGGTTGCGGACAAGGACATGAAATACCCCGAGTACCCGGCGTCGCCGGTGCTGCTGGAAGAGCAGACGCTGGCGCGCTGGCAGGAGGAGGATCTGTTCCGGCGCACGCTCGAAGCGACGCGGGATGCGCCGTCGTTCGTATTCCACGAAGGTCCGCCAACGGCCAACGGCCGACCAGGCATCCATCACGTCATCAGCCGTACGCTGAAAGACCTGATCTGCCGATTCCAGACGATGCGCGGGCGGCAGGTGACGCGCATTGCCGGCTGGGATACACACGGTCTGCCCGTCGAAATCGAGGCGGAGCGCAGGCTCGGCATCAGCGGCAAACGGGAGATCGAAGCGATCGGAATCGCGCGGTTCAACGAGGCCTGCCGCGAAAGCGTGTTCACGTACAAGGAAGACTGGGAAAGGCTTTCGGAGCGCATCGGCTACTGGCTGGACTACTCGCGTGCGTACGTCACGTTCACGCCGGAGTACATCGAAAGCGTCTGGTGGATCCTTGGGCAGTTCTGGGACCGCGGCCTGATCTACCGCGGCCACAAGAGCGTGCCGTACTGCCCGCGCTGTGGCACGGCCCTGAGCTCGCACGAGGTGGCCCAGGGCTATGAGGACGTGTCGGATCCGTCGCTCTACTTCCTGGCGCCGTGGCTTACCAGGGACGGCCGGGCGGATCCGGAGGGCCGCGCGTTCCTCGTGTGGACCACGACGCCCTGGACGCTGCCGGCGAACGTGGCGCTCGCGCTGCACCCCGGTCTCGGCTACGTCGAGGTGGACTGGCGCGGCCGCAGACTCGTGCTCGCGGAACCCCGGTTGCGTGCCGTGGCCGGGGACGAAGCCGTAGTGCTTCGGCGCTACGCCGCGCATGAGTTGGAGGGCCAGCGGTACGCGCGGCCGTTCGAGCTGGTGCCGGTGCCCGCAGCCGGCGGTGAGCGCGGCTGGCGCGTATTCCTCGAAGATTTCGTGACCGCCGATGATGGCACCGGCATTGTGCACCTGGCTCCCGCCTTTGGCGCCGATGACTACGCGGCGGGCCAGAAGCACGACCTGCCGTTCATGCGGCCGGTCGATGATGCCGGCAAGTTCGACGCGGGGCTTCCGCTCGTGGGCGGCGTCTTCGTCAAGGACGCGGATGCCGCGCTGACGGAAGACCTGAAGCAGCGCGGGCTGGTGTACCGCGCAACGCACGAAGTGCACACATACCCGCATTGCTGGCGATGCGGCAGTCCGCTGCTCTACATGGCGCGCGAGTCGTGGTACATCCGCACGACGGCCCGGCGTCAGCAACTGCTGGAGAACAACGGGCGTGTTCACTGGCACCCGCCGGAAGTCGGGTCCGGCCGGTTCGGCGAATGGCTCGAGGGCAACGTGGACTGGGCGCTGTCGCGGGAGCGCTACTGGGGCACACCGCTGCCAGCCTGGGTGTGCGACCGCGACGCCACGCACATCGATTTCGTCGGATCCTATGCCCAGCTCGCCGAGCATCTCGGCCGGCCGCTCGCGCAGCCGTTCGATCCGCACAAGCCCTGGATCGACGAGCTGACCTGGAGCTGCCAACGCACGCAAGGCGCGGCCCGGTGCGGCGGCACGCTGCGCCGCACGCCCGAAGTCATCGATGTCTGGTTCGATTCGGGCGCGATGCCGTATGCGCAGTGGCACTATCCGTTCGAGAACCGCGACGAATTCGAACGCCACTTTCCCGCGGACTACATCTGCGAAGGCCTGGACCAGACGCGCGGCTGGTTCTACTCGCTGATGGCGATCTCGACGCTGCTCGACCGGGGTCCCGCGTACCGCAACGTGGTCGTGAATGACCTCGTGCTCGATGCGCAGGGGCTCAAGATGTCGAAATCGCGCGGCAACGTGGTCAACCCGTGGGACGCGATCGGCCAGTTTGGCGCCGATGCGATCCGCTGGTACTTCGTCACGGCGAGCCAGCCGTGGGTGCCCAAGCGGTTCGATCCGGATGCGCTGGCGGAGTCCGCGCGGCGCACCTTCGAGACACTCAAGAACACGTACCATTTCTTTGCGCTGTACGCGAACCTGGAAGGCTGGCAACCGGCGGATCCGGTGCCCGCGCGCGACCGCAGCACGCTCGACCGCTGGGTGCTCTCCCGCGTCACCGGCCTGGCCGAGCAGGTACACGCGGACCTCGAAGCCTACGATATCACACGCGCGGCGCGCGCCATTGGCGAATTCATTGTCGATGATCTCTCCAACTGGTACGTGCGCCGCAGCCGCGACTGCTTCTATGGCCGGGCCGGGCGCGCCGACGCGCGGGACGCGCGCGCCGCCTTTGCGACCCTGCATGAGACGCTGGTCGCTGTAACGCGGCTGTTAGCGCCGTTCGTGCCGTTCCACGCAGACTGGCTGCATCGCGCGCTGATGCAGGGCGCGAGCGTGCACCTGGAGCGGATCCCCGTGCCGCCGGCCGGCGGCACGGCACCGGGCCCGCGCGATCCCGCGCTCGAGCAGGGAATGGCGGCCGTGCGCGAGCTGGTGCGGCTGGGCCGCGCCGTGCGCGACCGCGTGCGCATTCGCACGCGTCAGCCGCTGCGCACGATGTACGCGGTCGCACCGGCCCGGCACACACTCGGGCCCGAGCTGCTCGAAGTGCTCAAGGACGAGCTGAACATCAAGGAGGTCCGCTTCCCGGATCATGCCGAAGACCTGCTGACGTACCGCGCGACGCCGAACTTCCGCGTCCTCGGCAAGCGCTTCGGCGGACGCACGCAGAACGCCGCGGAACGGATCCGTGCGCTGCCTTCCGCCGAGCTGGCCGCGTTCAAGCGAGGCGGAGCCACACTCGCGATCGAGGTCGATGGCGAGCGCTTCGAGCTGGGACCGGACGAAATCGAGATCCGCGATGAGCCGCGCGGTGAGCTCGTGGTGGAGAGCGATGCCGGGTTCACGGTTGCGCTGGATACCACCGTCGACACGGAACTGCGACTCGAAGGCATTGCCCGCGAGCTGGTCAACCGCATCCAGCGGCTGCGCCGGGACGCGGGCCTGGACGTGAGCGACCGCATCCGGCTCGGCATCTACGGCAATTCGCAGGTCGCGGCCTCCGTCGAGGCACACGGCCCATCGATTGCCCGAGAGACGCTCGCCGTCGAGCTGAAGACGGGCCCGCAGCCGCCGGCGGATGAGGCGGTGAACCAGGTCGACCTCGATGGCACCGCGATCTGGATCGCGCTTGCCCGCGTCTGAGATGGCGGCCGATCGGCGGAAGCTGGTGCTGTTCGCGGCGACACTGCTCGCGATCGTCACCATCGATTTCGTGACCAAGGCGATCGTGCAGCGCACCTTCGTGCTGCACGAGCAGATCGAGGTGCTGGGGAGCTTCCTGCGCCTGACCTACATCCACAACCCGGGCGCGGCCTTCGGCATCTACCTGGGCGAAAGCTCCCGGCTGATCTTCATGGCGTTGTCCGTGGCTGCGCTCGTCGTTCTCACGCTGATGTACTGGTACACGCCGGCGCTGGACCGCATCCGGCTGTTCGCCATCGCGCTGATCTGCGCGGGTGCACTCGGCAATCTGCTGGACCGCATCCGCTCGCCGCACGGCGTGATCGACTTTGTCGATGTGGGCGTTGGCCAGTGGCGCTGGCCGGTCTTCAACGTGGCGGACATGGCGGTCACAGTGGGCGCCGTCGCGCTGGCGCTTTCGCTGTGGCGGGAGGACCGGCGGCAACCCGAGGCCGCGTGACCGGCGGCCAGCCCGAGCGGCTTCGCCTCACCGTCGAGTCGGACCCCGGCGAACGGCTGGACACGTGGCTGGCCGGTGCCCTGCCACGGCTGTCGCGGACCCGCATTGCCCGCCTGATCCAGGACGGTCACGTCCGGATCAACGGCCGGGTGCCCAGAAAGCGGGACCAGCCACAGGCTGGCGATGTCATCGATGTGGAGATCCCGCCGCCCGACGAGGTCCGGCTGCAGCCGGAGCCGATTCCCCTTCGAATTGTGTTCGAAGACGCCGATCTTCTAGTCATAGACAAGCCGGCCGGCCTGGTCGTACACCCGGCGCCCGGGCACACGAGCGGCACGCTGGTCCATGCAGTGCTGCATCACGCAGGTGAGCTGCCCGGCATTGGCGGTGTCAGGCGGCCCGGCATTGTGCATCGATTGGACAAGGATACATCAGGTCTGATGCTGGTCGCGAAAACGGATGCCGCGCACCGCGCGCTCTCGGCTGCATTGAAGCAGCGCGAGATCCGCCGCACCTATCGCGTGGCGGCATGGGGCCACTTGCGGCGAGCGACGCAGACGATCGAAGCGCCCATCGGCCGGTCACCGTCCAACCGGAAGCGGATGGCGGTGCGAGCCGGGGGCCGCGCGGCCGTGACACACGTGCGCAGACTCGAACGCTGGCAGGCGGCCGATCTGCTCGAGGCACGCCTCGAAACGGGGCGCACGCATCAGATCCGCGTGCACCTCGCGGCCATCGGCCATCCGGTCATAGGCGATCGCGAGTATGGCGGCAGCGCGGAACGCGGGATCAGCGGGCCGACAAGGGTATGGGCGCGCGAGCTGGCTGCGCTCGTGCCACGGCAGTTCCTGCACGCGGCTGAGCTCCGGTTCCGGCACCCGACGCATGGCGAGGAGATGCACATGAGCGCGCCACTGCCGCCGGATCTCGAAGCAGCGGCGGATTGGGCGCGACTCAGCTCAGGCGGAGCGTTGACCGAATGACGCAATCCTTACTATTCTTGGCGCACCCTACCCCTGGGTTCATCTCGAACCGTCGACTGCGAGATGGCCGCTGAATCGGCTGCGCCGGTCGACGTGCCAGTGCGTGCCGATGCGCCGCCGTGGGCGTTCTTCACGTGTGGCGGGAATGGTTACGCGTTTCGACTCGATCAGATTCACGAGATCGTTCCGCCGCAGGCGTTGACGCGCGTGCCCGGCTGCGGGCCGGCCGTTGCGGGGCTGATGGGCTTGCGCGGTCGCGTCATCACGGTATTCGATCTCGGGGTACTGATGGGCGGCAAGCCAGCGGCGAGCCGGCCCGATCACCGCGTATTGCTGTTGCGGTGGGGTAAGATCGTCGCGGGCCTTGCGGTCGAGGAGCTGGTGACCATCACGGCGCTCGGGGATGAAATCCTGACGGCGTCGCGCGATGAGGCCGGGCGTTCAGCGCAGGACGCGTTGATCGTGGGCGGCCGTTCATTCACGATTCTGGATGCCGACCGGCTGGTCGGTCCGCTGCTCGCATGAGCGCAACGAGGAAGAGCATGGCTCGAACCGTACTCATCTGCGACGACGCTCTCTTCATGAGGACGATGCTCGCGGAAATCATGGAACAGGCCGGCTTCGAAGTCGCGGGACAGGCTTCGACGGGCGCGGAAGCGGTACGGCTTTACGGTGAGCTGCGACCCGACCTGGTCACGATGGACATCATCATGCCTGATATGGGCGGCATCGATGCGGTCAAGGCGATCATCGGGAAATATCCGGACGCGAACATCGTGATGTGCAGTGCCATGGGCCAGCAGGCGCTGGTGATCGAGGCGATCCAGGCGGGTGCTCGCGACTTCGTGGTCAAACCGTTCCAGCCGGCCCGCGTTCTGGAGGCGGTTCATCGCGTTCTGGGTTGACGGGCGGGCCGATCTTGCGAACCCAGCGCTTTCTCGACCTCTACATCACAGAATCTCGCGAGCACCATCGTCTGCTCGTGCGCAGCCTTCTGCGTCTCGAGGCAGGCGAAGCCGCCGCAGTGGAAGCCGCGTTCCGCGCGGCGCACACGATCAAGGGGCTGGCCGCCGCGATGGGACACGGCGACGCTGCCGCGGCCGCCCACGCCCTCGAGGATCGGCTCGACGCCGTACGTGAACGGGGCGCCGCCATCGATGCGGACACAGCGGACGACCTGCTTGCTGCCGCGGACCGGCTCGAAGCAAGTCTGGCCCGCGCGATCGCGCGTGACCTGGCCGGTGAAGCGCCGGGCCGGCCTGGCGCCGGGCCAGCTTCGCCGAGCCTGCCCGACGCGGCGCCGGCAGCCGCGCCGGCAACCTCGCTCGTCCGGACTGGGCGCGCGCTGCTCGTTAGGCTCAGGCCCGATGCCGCGCTGCCCGAAGCCCGAGCCGAGCTGGCCCACCGCGCGGCTCAGTCGGCGGGTGGCATTCTGCCGGGCGGCCCGGTCTTCGAGGACAGCCGCACGTTCCGCATAGGGCTGACGGATCGCGCGGACGTCGGCCTGCTGGAGGATGCGATTCGGCGGGCCGGCGAGGTGGAGTCGGTGGAGCTGGAGGAAGAGAGGTCCGAGGCTGCTGGCCGAATTGCGCCTGCGCCCGACCCGCTGCCGGCCAGCGTCCGCGTGGACCGCGACCGGCTGGATGAGCTGGCCGAGGGCATCGCCGAGCTGTCCGTGCTCCATGCGCGCGCCGGTGAGGCGCCCGATGCGCTGCGCAGCGACCGCGCCGGCGCCGTTCTCGCTTCGCTGCAGCGCACGGTCCTCGAGCTCCGGATGGTGCCGGTCTCGAGCGCATTCGAGCGGCTGGCCCGCGTGGTCCGCGATGCGGCCAGACTGCTGGACAAGGAAGTCGAATTCGATCTCGCCGGCGCCGACATCGAGCTGGACCAGTCCGTACTGGACGCACTTGTCGATCCGCTCGTCCATCTCTTGCGGAACGCGGTCGATCACGCGCTCGAATTGCCCGCGGAGCGCGTGGCGGCCGGCAAACCGCGCAAGGGATCCGTTGGCATCGAGGTTCAGCGCGAGCGGAACAGCGTTCGCATCGTGGTGCGGGATGACGGG
>Ga0187892_10005929_pt1 | contig 18669 bp, 13 predicted proteins | sample MA1701073metaG_FD_139345 | JGI IMG/M metagenome (GOLD analysis project Ga0187892, IMG submission 139345) | Bio-ooze microbial communities from a basaltic lava cave in the Kipuka Kanohina Cave System on the Island of Hawaii, USA - MA170107-3 metaG ...
GCATCTTTGAGCTCGTTTGCGGCCCCCGCGAAGGAGCTCAGAATGAGTACCGCATTCAAGTCCGGACGACTGGCAACAAATTCTTTCGCGACAAGATTCATCCCATCGTGAAGCACGCTAATCACGCAAATATCCGCCGCCCGATAATATCGATAAACCTCCCGCGCATCGTGATGGCTCAGCCGCAATACAATCGGGCTAAAGTTCGAGCCGTGAAAACGCCAGTTGATTCGATCCGCCACCTCCTGAACTTCCGCATTGAGCAGTTGATATCGGGAAATGTGGGTTCTGCTGGGAGCGGCGATTTCAACAAAGCAAAATTTTCCAACAAGCTCCGGGTGTTTTTCAAGCAGCTTTTCCACTGACAGAAACCTCTCGACAATCCCTTTGGTGTAATCCAACCGGTCCACTCCCACTCCCACGATGGCATCCTTCGGAAGAGACAGCTCTTCCAAAACCGATTCTCGGATTTTAGGCACCTCGTCCGAAGCCACATCAAATTTAGGCGGCCACTCAATACTGATAGGAAACGGTTTGATAAAAGTCGTCTGTCCCTGAATCGTGACTGAAAAATTGCTCCGATCGACTCTTGCCTCCAGATATCGATCCACCGTGTCGAGAAAATTATTGCAGTGAAACTGCGTGTGAAACCCGATCAGATCGCTGCCCAGCATCCCTAGCAAAAGCTCTTTTCTCCATGGGCATATTCCTATCGCTTCGGGGTTCGGCCAGGGAATATGCCAAAAAAGATTGATGACCGAATTACTCTTCCTTTCGCGGAGCATGCGTGGAAGCGGCGCAAAGTGATAGTCTTGCACGAGAACAATGGGCGATGCGTCTTTGAGCTCATCGCTAAACGCTTTCGCAAATTTTTCATTGGCGAGCTTATAGAATTGCCAATCTTGTTCCCTAAAAATTGGCCTTGTATGAGCAATATGACAAAGGGGCCACAAGCCCTCATTTGAAAAGCCGTAATAATATCCTTGCTCCTCCTGCTTAGTGAGCCACACTCTCTTTAACGCATACTCCGGGTCGTCCGGTGGAACCAAGATGACGCCATTGTTGTCTGCCGTTTCTCGGTCCGCCGATCCGCTGCCATGCCCAATCCAGACCCCCGAGCAGGCTCTCACGATGGGCTCTACCGCAGTAACAAGACCACTTGCCGGCAAAAGTGTTTCGATTTTCCCTCCTTTTTTATTGTGGATGTAAGGTTCTCGGTTTGCGATGATACATAGCCTGGATCCGCCAAACCACTGCAGCAATTGGTTTCTTAGCCTCGCGGCGGACCAGATGGGCGTGGGTTCCTCAACCCCGGCGGTTTTGGCGCGCTCTAATTCAAGAACGACCCTATGAAGATCTTTGACAAGGGGGCCAAAAGCCGTTTTTTCAAGCCCACGCGAAAATCGAAATGACTCCCCCGTGAGCACACCCTTGAGAGTGTGACTTAACTGGGCCATTGGTTGACTCACGCTCCAACGGTGGATCAGAATGGTAAAAAACGAAATGATCAGCCCGAGCCCAAGCAATATGAAAACCGAGTACTTACGGGTTTGTTGTCCCCGTCTAACCATATAAGAGGGATCATGGAGGAGAATGATGAATCCTTTGGTGTCATTGTCTTCATCAGAGAGAGCATACACGGCCCTGTGTATCTGGATCCCATCCGCCTGATTCATGAATCTGGGGCTTTCGGAGGCAAGCTCCGACACTTTTTCGCAATTGACAGATTCCGGCACGGCATCGCTTTTAGCGAGGAGCGCACCCTCGCGGGAACAGATAATCGCACCCATCAATCGTGAGTCACGGCTGATGCGGTTAAGTGATTTTTGCAGAGTCTTGGGGCGTGAGCTCGCCAGCGAATACAGGATCGAGTCCTGTATGCTGTCCGCGACTAAACGGGAGCGGTTCTTTAAATCCGCTTCAACCCATTTCCCTTCGAGATGATAAGTCCCCCAAATGAACGCAAGGATCACCAGCGTTAATATAGGGAAAAGAAGCACTAGAAAGCGAAGAGATATTCGCAAAGATCACCTGTAGCCGTAGCTTGGCACATCGGTTTTTCCGAATCAACTGTTATAAGCCGGCGCACGCGATGCCGGGGTTTGTTCCAGAGAGCGAATTGGAACGGTAAAAAAGAAGGTGGTACCCATGGCTGGCCGTGAGGTAGCCCAGATCCGCCCGCCCCATCGCTCGACGATTGTGCTGCAGATGGATAAACCAAGGCCGGTCCCCTCATACTCGCTCATCCCATGAAGCCTTTCAAACGGACGAAAAATTTTTTCGACATACTCTTCCGCAAAACCTATCCCGTTATCTTTCACGCTAAAAAGCCAATGCCCGTCTTTTTTCTGCGCGCCAACAACAATCTCCGGAGCAGCCTCTCCTCGGAACTTGATGGCGTTTGAGATAAGATTCTGAAAAAGTTGGAGAAGCTGGATCTTGTCCGCCATGATGGTAGGAAGATCTTTGATTTCGACTCTTGCGCCACTTTCTTCAATATCGGCCTTCAGATTGGATAATATTTCCTCGAGCAACTGGTTGCATGAGATGGTTTCTCTTCGAGGCTCCCCCTTGCTAACACGGGAGTAGATCAGCAGGTCCTCAATCAAGGCCCGCATCCGTTTTGCCGCATCTTCAATGAGTATCAGGTACTCTTGCGTCTCTTCATTACCGTTATCCACCACCTTTCTTTTCAGAAGTGTGATGAAGCTGATGACCGTGTTTAATGGCGATTTGAGATCGTGAGATACCACATGGGTAAACCTCTCCAGTTCCGTGTTGGATCGAGACAGCTCGTCTACCAGCTTACGCAAATTTTCCTCTCTTGTTTTACGATCCGTAATGTCTTCGATTAACCTGAACTCATTGACAATTTGCCCCTTTTTATTGCGAATGACCGCGGCAATGACATTCGTCCAAATTGTCTTGCCATTTCGGGTAAGGTAGAGTTTCTCCTGCTGATACTGTGATATTTTCCCCGACAGCAGTTCGGCTCTTTTTAGCCGAGCAACGTGAATACTATCCCGGTGAGTGAGTCGGCCGATATCGATCAGGCTTATTTCCTCTTTAGAATATCCAAAAAGCTTGCATAATGCCGGATTTGCACTGATGAATCGGTAATCTTTGCCGACGATGCCTATACCCAGCGGAGCATCTTCAAACAACCTTCGAAAACGTTCCTCGCTTTCGAGCAACGCTCGTTCTTTCTGTTCGAAGAGTGCAAAAATGTAGTGTAATGCGACCAAGAAAGGAATAAGTTGCAATGCTTGAAGTAACCACCAATTAGCTCTCCAGAGCGGCCAAAAGGGGTAAAGCATGGCCGCAATTCCGGAATAAAGGCACAGCAATGTAATCAGCCCATCCTCCCACACATAGGTGCGGACGAAGCTGCGACGGTATCTCACCGCCCCCAAGAAAAAACCAGCTCCACCCATCAAATGAATTTCTCGAAGCGGAAATATCAAGCCGTTCTGCGCATAAGGGACTGGCAGCCGCTCGGAATAAAGAAAGGTCAAACCACTGAAAACCACAGCTCCCAAACCAATCACGAGGGGTGATGGCTTCTTTGGAAACTTATGTTCCAACCAGCTCAACGCAAAGAAGGATCCTCCCAAAAAAGTGGCCGAGCTGTCCAGCCAGATCGACACGACCATGTTTTCGGTGAAGGACTTGAACTCTAAGAGCACGCCACCCGCCAAGAGCCCATAGATCGGAAAAATCAGTGAAGGCGATTCTACGCGGTGTTTCTGAACGAAAAACAAAACGAGGGCCAGGAAAACCGCAATCGTTCCACCGATTCCATCAATCAGGGAATAAATGCGCTCGCTTTCCCATCTCCAATCGGAGAAAAAAAACTGATCGCACAGCGCTATAGCCAGGGGAACAACGAGGACCACGCAACTCACGATCCGAAATTTCAGTGGTTTTGAAATCAACATGTCCTTTTGCCGCCCGATTCAACGCTTCTTACCCTCCAATTCCCATGCACTTTCCGCCTAGCGCAGACCGGTCCGATAGGCAAGGAAAAGACCTTTTATGTCTGGTGTTCAGGCTGAGGATGAATCAGGGCTCTTAACAAGCCCCTCTTTCACGTACACAACGCGTTGGGGGAAAGGTATTTCGATCCCATGTTCCTTAAATTTATTGTAAATCGCCAGGTTCAGAGAGCTCGTTAAGAAGCCCTTTCTGTGCGTTAAAGTTTCCGTCCATGCCCGAAGTTCGAAGAACAAGCCATTATCTCCAAACTGTAGCAGCCGGGTATTCGGCTCCGGGTCCTTTAGCACATCAGCGCTCTCCGAGGCCACCTCTAACAGGAGGCTCTCCACAAGACGGGTATCGCTGCCGTAGGCCACACTCACGGGTATTCGAAAGCGGACTTTTTCACTCCCATGGCTCCAATTGATCACGTTTTCTGAAATGAGTTTTGAATTAGGAACAATAATGCCGATATTGTCATTGGTTAAAATCGTGGTGGCCCTCCCTCCGATATCGATAACATCCCCCTCGATATCACCCACGACGATTCTATCTCCGATTTTAATAGGCCTCTCAAAAAGGATGATGAGCCCACTGATAAAATTATTGGCGATGTTCTGCAGGCCAAAGCCAATTCCCACGCCGATGGCACCGGCAAGAACATTGACCGAAGTAAGATCGATTCCCGCCGTTTCCAGAATAATGAGAAGGCCGACGACCATAATGAAGTACCTTGCAAAGGTACCCGTGGCGCGCCGTGCACTCAGGTCGAGCTTGCTTTTGGCAAGAAGCCAATCGCCAATCCAAACTCTCACTCTCGCACTGAGAAAATTAAGCAGGATAAACAGGATAAAAATATAAAGAAGCGTCCACAGAGAAATGGACGTATCACCGACTTTGAAAATGGAAAAAGTAAAAAGCCTTTGTATTTCCGCAATGATATTCAAAACGGAATCCATCACTGAAGCCCCCAAAGCCCAAAGCCCCTTGAGTTCTTTTTATTCTTGATACGCACGTATTTTCAAGTTTAGTCTATTCCCTCTTGCATTCACAGAGATAAACAGCGGCGTGTTTAACTTTAACCATCTTTATTATTTTTATGTGACGGTAAAGGCCTCGACGGTGACGGGGGCCGCAAAATCTTTGCGGACCAGCCAGCCTTCTCTGAGCGCGCAACTAAAAACGCTCGAACAAACGTTAGGCAAGCCGCTCTTTCGCAAGGTGGGGAGAAATCTCGAAGTCACGGAAGAAGGGTATCGCATTTTCCAATACTGTCAGAGAATGTTTGAAACGGCCGAAGAGTTGTCTCATTTCCTGGAAAGCACCGCGGGCAGCCATGAACGATTGAGGCTCGGAATTTCTGAGGAAATTGATCGGCCCTTTATCGTCGAGCTTGCAGCCAAAATCATTAAAAACCATCCCAAGGGGATTCCTCTCGTTACAATGCGCTCCGAAGGACACACGGCGCTCGTAGAGCTTTTAAGATCCCGGGTACTTGATATGATCGTCACGAACCAACCCACATTCGATCAGGACCTAGCGATCGTGACGAGCACAAAAATGCCGATCGTTTTGGCCTATTGCTCAGGTCTGTTTCGAAAAAAGTTAGCACCCACTGAGGATATTAAGCGCTTTTTGGAACTTGTTTCCAATAAGTGGGCGATGCCCTCTCCGAAACACAGATTGCGCTCAGAAATAAACGGCTGGCTGGAAAAAAAACGGGTTTCCCCGCAGGTCGCTTTTGAAAGCGATGTTATGTCGTCCGTTGTCAGGGCTATCGCCGATGGCATAGGGGTGGGTTTAATTCCAAAGTCTTATGCAGGAAAGGAAATTGCACAAGGCCTCGTCAGGACCCACGGGCCCTCGACTGGCTTCTGGCAGCACGGACTTTTTCTTATCTCAAGGAGAAAAGAGCCAAGCGCGTTAATGCTTGAACTGAAAGCGGTGTTTCGGAAAGTCGCCCTCTTCTAAACAGAATTAATGGTAACCGACTTCTTCGTAATAACGCGCAATCTTTTGAAGGGCGAGAACGAAAGCGGTGTCTCGATCGTAACTTGTCGGATCAATGCTTAGAGCGCCCTTCGCCCCTCCGAACGGAACATCCACGATCGCACACTTGTAAGACATCAACGACGCAAGCGCTTCAACTTCTCCCTGGGTCACGTGCGGAGAAAAGCGTATGCCACCTTTTGTCGGGAGCCGATGCTCACTGTGTATCGCTCTCCATCCCTTAATGACGTGCATCTTTCCATCGATTTCAATGGGAAAGCGCACTTGCAACACGCTATTGCATGGTTTTATCTGACTGGCGATACCGGGAGAAAGCTTCAGAACTTTTGCCGCTTCATCGAAAAAACGACCGACGTTCTGCAGAAAGGAAGGCTCTTTTTCCGTTTGCATATTACTTACCCTTTCGTCGCTAATTCATAGCTTATTACCTTGCGTTCCCGAATGTCCACTAGCAGTACCGAGGAACCAGCGTTAGAAAGGAGTTACTCGCTCATGAGAAATAGCAGTGGGCGCACGTCCTCCTCGGTCGTCCATTCCCAGTACTTAAGCAGGATCTTGTAAATCATCATGCCCGTTTCACCCTCGCCGAGCAGGAGGTAATTCAACGATTGAGCCATGAGATTTCTCCCGGTAAGCCCGATGAAAATACTCTTGGGGTCGATGAGCTCACTGATGTAGGCCACGGTATTTGCCACGGCTATCGCCTTATTGACGGTGATCACGAAATTTCCTGCCTCCTTGGAAATATGGAGCTCAAGCTCACTCAAAAACTCGCTTCGGTTATCCAAAAGGCGGACATGAATAAAAGCGATCGGGCCTTCGATAACATAGTATTTTCTCAAGTGAGTCGTCTTTCTCTGCCTCGCTTCAGTCGTATTCGTTCGCATCGGTACCAGATGGACTTTTTTGCCTTTGAGAAACGGCCATAGATCGAGGGAATTGCCGTCTCCAAAACTCACCTGAGCCACTCTCATCTCGGTCGATCTCATGAATCGGCTGATCCCGCTGGCCGTAAGGGTTAGTAGAATAAAAATCGACGAAATAATGGCGCCATCGGGTCTCTCCACCACATTGTCTATCAATGTGAAGGCAAAGATTGCGGAAACGATCCAAAAATAGAGACTAAGCGCGGTACTTTTGTTTTTTGCCCGGGACTCCAGGCGCTCTTTCCAGAAGGAAATCGCCACGGCGACGGCCGCCGAAAGCATGAGTGCCAACACTCCCGTCGCGTAAGCTCCACCCTGTGCTTCAACGTCGGCGTCAAAGACATAAGTAATCACTGCGGCAATCAGAAACAGTACGATAACAAGAGGACGTCGATAAACCAGAGACCGGGGGGCCATTCCAAATCGCGGGAGATATCTCGGAATGAGATTCAGCATTCCCGCCAGCGCCGAAGCTCCGGCGAACCACAATATCAGGATCGTGAAAGCATCGTAAACCGTGCCAAAGCTGCTCCCCAGGTATTTATGGCACAAAAAAGCAATGGCCCGACCGCTGGCAGGAGCCCCGTTGCGGTACATCTCTTCAGGGATCAGCAAAGTTGTCACCCAGCTCGACAGAACAAGCATCCCGCACATGAGGATTGCGGCGACGGCCAACATCTTTCGAGTCGCGCGAATCCGAGACTCGGGTTTTTTTTCTGTCAACTCTCCCTTGATGAGCGGCATGACGGAAACTCCCGTCTCGTACCCACTCATTCCGAGGGCAAGTTTTGGAAAGAGAAAAGCAGATGCCAGCAAGAGCGATGTCCAGTCGCCTCGCTGGCGAAGATCCATGTGCCACTCTTGGATAAGATGTGGCTCATTGAGAATTTCCAAAAGCGCCCTTAAGAGAATGGCCAGCGTGAGCCCCAGGTAGGGAATGGCGACAAGTTTTGCTATTCCTATTGCCTCCCGAAACCCTTTTAGAAAAACGGAGCTCAATAGCATCAGAAAAAACAGAGTCACACCGAGACGGAACTCTCCGAGATAAGGGTTGAATAAGGGGTTTTCGATCAGGTGTTGGGTCGCATCCGCGGCAGAAAGCGTAATGGTAATAATAAAATCCGTTCCCGCAAAACCAAGCAAGACAAGAACCACGATTTTACTGGTCCACCCCGAAAACAGATCCTCGAGCATGGCGATAGAACCCTGTCCAGCATAGGAACGAGAAGCCACTTGAGAATAAACGGGCAAAGCCCCCAAAAGCGTGACCAAAACTAATAAAAATGTTGCGGTCGGAGCTAGCGACGCGGCCGCAATCAGCGCGATACCCGGCTGATAGCCAAGGGTGGAGAAATAATCAACACCCGTAAGCCAGAGCACGTCATACCACGGATGAGTATCGGGTCTCTGTGGTGCATCCAGCCTATCCCCCGAAAAAAACCAACGCCCGATGGTGGTTCGGGGTGCGGCAGTACGTGGCACCGGAATGGCGGGAATCTGGATCTTCATTTCTTTCCCTTTTTATATTTGCATACTTCGATAAAGAGAAACGATAATTAAATATATTTCGCGTTTTTTGATGAGGAGGCAAGGTGACTTTTAACATTGAGTTTTTTCAAAGGATTTTTAACCGGATCGGAAACGATATTTTGGGCTGGCTTCCCACGGTAGGTGGAGCCCTTTTGCTGCTTCTTCTTGGGTGGATCGTTGGCCGCCTGATTCAGGCTTTTCTCACGGGACTTTTAAAGCGGCTCGGTCTTGACCGTCTGACGGGAAAGCTTGGGATCAGTCAGACGCTGGACAAGGCAGGGTTCGGCCCTTCGGTGGCGCGAATCGTCGGAAGATTCGCTTACTGGCTCGTGTTACTTTTCTTTATCCTTGCGGCGGCAGAAAGCCTGGGACTGGAAGTCGTGGCTCAAACTTTCAGGGGATTTTTGGCATTTTTACCGCAGGTCGTTGTCGCGGCTATCATTTTGCTCTTTGGAAATCTTTTCGCAAAGATCATAGGAGATACTATCGGCGCACTTGCCGTTAAATCGGAAATCGCGGCAGGGGATATTGTTGGGACAACCATCCGGTATATCCTTCTTGTCTTTGTCGTCATTTTGGCCCTCGAGCAGCTACACGTTCAGACGGCGATGCTAACCAATGCCGCCTTGGCATTGATAGGTGCCCTGGCGCTGGCACTTGCCATCGCTTTTGGCTCGGGAACGCGGACTCTCGCGCAAAACATCATGGCCGGCTTCTACGTGAAGGATGAATTTAAAGTCGGCCAGAAAGTGAAAGTGCATCAGCACAGCGGTGAAATCATCTCGATGGGTACCGTAAAGACCACCCTGAAAGTCAAAGAACAGCGCATCTCACTGCCAAACTCCGTGCTGACTGAAGAAGAAGTCTCGATTGTATCTGACAGCGACGAATAACCTTTGGTCAGTCAACTGCTCATTTTCATCTTTCGTCTTTGTTTGGGAGTAGCGCTTTGCCTTGCCACGCTGCTCAAGCATGTTTTTAAGTACCGCACCAAGCGGAAGAGAAAGTCATTCGCGGACGAGGTTGAGCCGCTAAGAGTGTTTCTACCCCGTCTCCGCTGGACGTTCGATCGAAAGTGGGCCATCTTGATTCGTTTTGCCGGCGTCGTGATCATCACGGGTACCACGCTTATGCTTCCCCTGCCCGGGGGCCTAACGTCTCATGGTTATCGCGCCATTGGGCTTCTCGTATTTACCGCAAGTATTCTTGCGCTCGATCCCGTGTCCCTGCCGATTTCAGCGCTGATGGTTCCGCTTATGGCGGTGATTTTGGGAGTGGGAACGGCAACGCAGGCGTTTGAGCCTTTTTCCCGTCCCGTTGTTTTTTTGATCTTAGCAAGCCTTTTTCTGGCCGAGGTTTTGCGCAAACACGGGCTCACTCGACGCCTGGCGCTTGCCAGCATCCTTCTTTCCCACGGCAATGTGAAACGCCTGCTTCTGAACCTCATGGGTATCGCGGCGCTTTTTTCAATGTGGGTGGAAAATACGGCCACGGCGGCGGTTCTCATTCCCGTTGCATTGTCCGTATCCCGCAGGGTGAGCGATCCTGACGAAGCAAAGAGCCTGCTTTCTTGGCTGGTACTGGGCATCGCCTATAGCGCCAGCCTGGGAGGCATGGTGACGATCATGGGATCGGCATCCAATGCCGTGGCTTCGGGTTTTCTCGCGCAGCTTAGGCCATGGAGTTTCATCGATTGGATGTACTATGGGCTTCCCGCCTTTATTCTACTGTTTCCTTTGACTTTTTGGTTTCTCATCAGGTTCGTCCCCATACGCGTCGATCGGGTAGACATTGAGCCGGTAAAAAGAGAAATCCAGGAGATGGGATCCATGAAGGCAAGCGAGCGTGAGATCCTTGTTACCCTCGCGGTCACCGCGTTTTTCTGGATTACCGGATCGTTTCTTGAGCCACTCTTTCGCCTTCCCTCCACCCTTCTGTCCTCGGCCGTGGTTGCCTTAATGGCGGTAGCCTATCTTGCGATCCGAGGGCTCATCAACTGGGAGGATCTTAAAGGCGTGAATTGGGGGATTTATCTTATTATTGGCGCCGGGTTAACGCTTGGAGAAACCCTCACACGAAACGGGACAACGGAGTGGTTTGCCAAGATGATTGGCCCCCTCATCACCCAGTTCCCTCTCTACCTTAGCCTTCTGCTCCTTGTTTTCATGGCCGCTTTACTCACCAATGTACTGAACAACACAACGATTGCAGCCGTCTTTGTCCCTGTATTGATTTCGATCGGGCGATCCGAGCCTTCGCTAAACGTGCTCCAGCTCGTCCTCCCGGTGACCTTGGCAACGACGTTCGGCTATTCGCTGCCCTCAGCGTCTGGTAGGATGGCGCTCATCGCCGCAAGCGGGATTGTGAGTCGCGGCGAGATGATGCGATACGGATTCTGGCTCACTTGTTTGAGCGCTGGGTTACTAACGATTTTCTTTTATGTTTTGGCCGTGCTGAATCTGATCTGAAGAAAGGAGCATCGCAATGCGGATCTTGGTCGTGGGAGCCGGAGAGACGGGCTGCCATGTCATAAAACAGTTAAAAAAGAACCCGAAAACTAAGGTCATTACATTGGACCCGCGTGACGAACCCGAGGCCGTCCGACTCGGGATTGTCTCCTCGATTGATATCAAAGAAGCCCTCACTCCGCTCACGCTCGAGTATGTTTTAAAAAAAACGCGTCCCGACCTGATTCTTCTGACGACGGAAACGCAGGACCTGGGAATCGGGCACGCACCAGGGGTAAGCTTACTCAATCGATCGCTCCGCGAGGAGCTTTCCGCCATCGCCGAAGTTCCCGTCATTAACGTGGCTCCCGCAGGCAAGAAAGGCTACTGAAGCGCTGTCGTTATTTTCAGCATTGTTTCCTCCTCCTTGTGGCAAATCGCAACAATAGAGCTTGCAACGGATGCTTGCGTAGGATGAATCACTATGGCATGCGAAGTGCATGTCTCGAAAACATTACAAGACTTAAGAATGAGAGAGGAATGGTTAATCATATGAAAAAGTTGAGTGGGCAAATGTTGTGGATTCTTTTTTTGCTGGAAATAACGGCTTGTTCAAGCCAGAAACCTACCGTGGAAACTATTCCGCTTAGCGCCGTGCCATCGGATGAAATCGCTCAACTGGATCTCGAGGTGAAGCGGGCAAAAGAGCAACAGGTTCATCTCTTGTCGCCCAAATGGTTTTCACAAACTGAACGATCCCTTTCTGAGGCCAGTAAGCTTCGCACTCAGGGAGAAAAGGTTGAGTCTATTTTAAATGCAGTCGCCACCGGCCGGGCGGAACTGGCCAAAGCAAGATCATTCGCCAATATTTCGGCGACCGCGTATCCACGGGTCATCAAAGCACGAGAAGACGCGCTCAAGGTAGGAGCGAATCGCTTGGAAAAGGAGTTTGCAAAAGTTGAGCAAGAGTTTCTCGATCTGGGCCGCGCCATTGAAAATAACGATCTGAGGTATGCGGAGAATCACCGGGAACGCGTGTTACATGGCTTTCGTCAATTGGAGCTCAGAGCCATTAAGCATAATGCGTTATCGAAAGCGAGAGAGACGATCGATCTTGCAATCCGAGAAGGAGCCAAGGACTACGCACCATCGACACTAAGTGAAGCGCAAAATGCCCTGTCGGCGGCAGAAGACTTCATTACCAACAATCGTTATAGTGAGGATGCCATCAAGGCACAGGCCGAGGCGGCGCTGTTTCAGGCAAATCGGTTAAAGCACATTACCGAGGAGGCAAAATCTTTCTCAAAGATGACTCCCGAGGGAAAAGCATTGTGGGTGGAAAAGCAATTTTACTCGCTTGCATCGGCGGGTCATCTTCCTGATTTAAGGAATGAGAGCTTCACCTCTCAGGTGGGTGAAATAGAAAAAACAATTGTGGCGTTAGGGCAGCGGGGGACGTCCCTGGCGAGGCGCTCCGAGGAGCTTGGTGCTCGGGTTTCGGCTTTGAAAGGTGTGGCTGAAGCGGAACGCAGGAAACTCATGTCTCTTGAAGAACAGCAGGCGTTTCAAAAGAGATTCTCTGACGTGCGAGCGCTTTTCAAACCCGAAGAAGCGGAAATTTTCAAAGAACAAGACACGTTAATCATCCGGCTCAAGTCGATAGAATATCCGCCTGGTCAATACGTCCTGCTCCCAAAAAATTACCCCTTACTTACGAAAGTGGGGAAAGCCGTCCGACTCTTCGATACTCCCGCGGTAAAAATCGAAGGGCATACTGACGCCATGGGGTCGAAGAAGAGCAACGATAAACTTTCCCTCATGCGAGCAGACAATGTTAAGGAGTACCTTGTTGCAAATCAAATCATTCCCGAAGAGAATGTGATCGCCATTGGCCTGGGAGATAGTAAACCCATTGCTACGAACAAGACTGCGACAGGCCGGGCTATCAACCGTCGCATTGATATTATTATTGAGCCACAGCTCGCGGCCAGGGTAGGGGAGTAAGATTAAAAGAAGAATGCTTCGGGACGGCAAAGTCAATATCGGCTGGGGAATTGCTGCAATAGCAATGTGGATTCCATCTTGCACTCCTAAACGCGACGTTCCGAGTTCCACAAGCTCAACGGTGGCGCAGCCAGCGCAGGTAATCCAAGCGATTTACGAAGCGCGAGGCAGATACCTAATCTCGATAGAGAACAGGCTGAAAACTCTGCATACCGAGTCGAATCGCCTGCGCGGCGAACGAAATAAAACCCCTATCAACGACTCTAGATATCAAATGCTAAATTCGAGCATACAAAGAATCGATTCCATGCTGGAAGATGCCCGCAAGCAGCTGAAGGCACTCAAGGAAGCGGAAGATGAAGTGTGGCAGGCAAAAAAGCCACCGTTGGATACCACGCTTGCCGCTCTTGAGCAGGAATTTAACGCGGCTAGAGCGAGCCAAAATCCCTAAAGTGCCAATTGTATATTGACCAGTATGCGATGAAATTTAAGAGAGGCGTCCTTTGTAGGAATCACGTAATTGACTTGCAATTCCGTTGGCTCGCTGGGCCACCAGTTCATTCCCAAAACAATTAGGTGCGAGTTCGGGGCTAGGTTATCTGTCCAAAGACTGTCCCACCGGCCCAGGACCTCAACCTTGTCTGAGACGAAGTAACCGAGTGTCCCGTGGAGGCCACAAGGGGTTTTGGTTGTGGCACTTATCGGTGAAAGGCGCGCACAAATGAACTCGGAGCCGAGCTGAAAACTGAAGATCCTCATCCGCATATCAGCCCCAAAAAGAATTCGGTCTCCCGTAAAGCTGGAAAAAAGATTCCCTGCGGCAGGAATCATCGTATCTTTACTCAACGCAAAACTTGTCCCGACTTTGAGTTTGTCCTTCGAATCGAGCCCTCCTCGAAGCGGCAGCACACCCTCAATCCGCCCCGCATAGAGAAAGTCCATATTGTCATTATTGTTGGCGCTGCCGGCGTTTCCGTTAAACATCCCCATCAACAAATGGATTCGGTTGTCCACAAAACGACTCCACAACTGAACCCCTATCTGCCTGCCAGGTCCCAGAAGACTAATGCCTTGAAATCGATTTACAAAGTCAATATTCGCGGCAGATGTTAAAAACTCGGCCCCAAACGGCACTTTGAACTGCCCGACACTCAGGGTAACGGACGAAAAAAGAGAATAAGAAAGCCGAGCGTCCAGAATAGAAGGTGAACTCGCAAAATTCGCCTGAAAAAGATAACTAAGCCCGGAATCCAAATCACCCGAAAGCTTTAGCCTTGCGTTTGCGATACTGTACCCGTTATTTCCACTAAAAGTCCGCACCCCTTGGTAATCGGCAACCACTTGAAGCAACGCCCCGACGGAAAAATATGGTTTCTTAAAGCTCTCCTTGAACGCGGAATAAAGAGCACTCTCAACACTTATCGCCTCCACTGAAAGCACGAAAAGAAGAAGCGTTACAAATAACCGGGAAAATGATTCTTTCATGATTTGCCTGTGGGTGCAGGGTCATGGGGTGGGCGATGCACCCTTCGCTCACGAAAAGCCTCTTCCACCCGCATCACTATATCCGTTTGAAACGCCTTCTCGTATTTCACATCAAGAACGTAAGCCTTCGCCTTAAGCTCCACAGACAGCCTTTCAGCCACCATTTTCTCCGTTGCGACGATAGCGACTGGCTTTTTGAGGTAGACGTAACGGCTCGTCACCAAAGTCTCGAAAATAATTTCCCTTGCCACCTCGAGATCCGCGTCCAGCGCCACATAAAAATCAATACAAATCATCATGTCGAGCGCTCCCGCATTTCCCGATCCCACCACATCGGTGAAAAATCGGGAGTTGGGAATCGTCACCAAGCTGTCGTCAAGAGTGACGAGACGAACCGCTCGAAGCCCGATGCTTTTTATCTCTCCATAGGTATTCCCAAAAGTGACGCGGTCCCCCACTTGAAAGGGTCTGTCAAAGAGCAGAATGAGACCCGCGACAAGGGAGGACACCAGGTCTTTAAGTGAAAGGCCGACGGCAACGGCGGCGCTTCCCCCGATCGCAATCAACAGCTCTTTGGGAGGGCTCAGAACCCCATAGAGAAGCAGGAAACCACCGCCCAGGTACACGATGAAACTGAGAATCGTGACGATCTGAAGGGTGAGAATTCTTTTCGCCGGAAATCGCTGCCCGATTCCGGCGGCCACGCGATTTAGCGTGTGCGCGACAGCCCACAGAATCCCAATCCCGATGAGAAAGGACACGAGCTTTCCGAAATCCAAAAGCTTGGTCACCTGCAATAACCCGTCTAATTCCGAAGATCCCATGGTCTACTCATACACAAAGTTCTTGCTCACCAACTGCTGGGTGAGAGGAAATTGCCATAACGGCCGGAGCCGAAGTCGTCCCTTCACGGAGCGTTCCAAAAATCCCCGTTCTAGCCCCATGCGAAGCGCATGTCTTACCGTGCTATCGGGAAGGCTCGTCACGCTCCGAGCTTCCTCGGCGGTCAGATTCTCGTGCCGGATAATGGCGGCAATCACAAAAAGCTCGTCGTCCGTCAATCCCGCAAGAGGCCGGACCGGCGAGGAAGCCGGCAGTCCCACCCGAAGTTTTTTTTCACTGATGGGCGTTAGGGCGGAAAGCCAAAGCATGATGGCGGTTCTAGGGTTTCCTCTGGCCTGCTCCCACAACAGTTCGAAAAACCTGTCCTGCAAGTATTTTTTACCTTCGGCCCCTCTAATACTTTCCGTTGCAAAAATAATCGGATCAAACTCCAGCCCAAACGTGGATTTTTCATGGCGCTTTAAAATGAGGGCTCGGATATCGGTATCACTCCACGCGTCAAGGGCCCGCACTTTTCGGAAATACTCGGAACCTCCCGTCACGGCATTCAAGTACGTCCACGCATACCGATTGAAGGTAACACACCAAAATAAATTTTTCGTGCCGGCGTTCAGCAGGGAAATAAACGCCTTGAAAGCTGCAAACCCGCCCCGTTTAGCAAGAAAAAGGTTCTGTCCATTATCGATGAGAAGCACGCGCTTGTCGCTCTTGCCGTCCCATTTAAGAAACGAATCCTCGCCGGAAGAGAAATCCACCTCGAAAGCCTTTCCCAGCTGGTCAAAAAGCGCCTTTCGATCGATTATCTTATGCGGTATGGAAAACCTGAACACCTCGACATCCTTGAGTCCCGCTTCGAGTTGCTGTAAAAGACTTGTTTTCCCGATTCCCTTCTCGCCCTGAATCGCAATTGAGTGCTCTTCACTTGCCCCATCTTTCCATCTCTCGATGGATCCCATGACTTCCGACATAGGGACGCTCTCCGGGGAAACGAGCAGAGCGAGATCGCTTGGACCTTCGGTCTCAAAAAAGGATAAGTATGTGTCACTAAGAGTCTTGCCTTCTTTGTCCAGTACGAATCGGCCTTTGGCCGCAGACTCCAACTTGCGCCGGAAAAGCTGCGCTGACACTCTCTTCGCCGACTCAAACTGCGAAACCTCGCGGTAGAGTCGCTTGCCCGCCAAGGCCGTTAACAGGATCACGGCAGTCGGAAGACTGGCGAGCACCGCCAGTTTTGGTGATGTGCACCAAGCGTCTAACTTACGTCCCACTTTTTCAGGCAAAAGATCGGATGCAACCCTGCCAAGTTCGTGCCGCCACCAATAAGCAGCAATGGCAAAGAGCACCGGCGCGACCCAAAACATCAAGTCCCAGGCAAGATGGTAAAAAAGTCCGGTACGCGCCACAGTCTGCGTGGCGTGCAAGGCGTAAGCAGATCCCAAAAACGAAAGTCCCAAAAATTTCGCCGTTTTGTCAATCCTCTGAGTGACGTTATTCTGCTCTTCCTCAGCTCTTGGAATGTAGGCAGTAATGGCCAAAACAGATCCTTCGACGATCAGCCGAAAGATTCGATAAAGGAAAAAATACTCGAAGTACGGGAGAGCCGTTGAAACGGCTTCTAAATCAGTGCCACTTACGATCGTTGCCGCAAGCCGGGTGGCAGCAAGCATCATTATCCACGGGAGATAAGGGTTGAGGCGCTTAATCCACAGGGCAAGAAAAGCCGCCCTAGGGTTTCGATGGCGGGAGCGGATGAGCCACGCCCTTAGGCGATCCAGATGGTGCGAGCCACGCCGAAGCAGACGGTAGGCAATAAACGGAGTCAAAAGAAAAAAAAGCAGAAGCAGCAACCTTTGCGAAAGCGTCAGAATGCCCAAGATGCCTGAGGATAGGAGCTCCTTAACTTCAAAAAGCTGGCTCTTTAGCAGAACGAGCGGTCGATAGGGTATGAGACGGATCTCTCTAAACAGATCTGAAAAATAGTCGTTATCAAGCTTAAAAACGATTTCATCATTTCGGTGAACGAGCTCTCGAATCAGCTGCGCCCGGAGCCGACCCGCGATGAGAAGAAGGCGATACTGGGCGCCAACGCCCTCTTCTTCCACGCGCTCCCGCAGAGCAAGAAGTTTATTACGCTCCGAGACGGCAAGCTGAAAAACGGACGAGTAGTGAACGGCCTCATTATTTTCCTTGAGCCTTGCCACGAGCTCGCTTGGAAATTTAGGTGACGCGGGGATTTCATGGTAATCGGATGGCCCGGCAAATTTCGCAAGCAAGGTATCGGTGAGAGAGCGCCAAAACGCGATCACATCTTTGTACGCGCTCCTTAGCTCTTCATCCGTCGTCCGGGTACGAGACAGCACCGAGGCATCCCGGGCTAACTTTTCGGCCTGCTCCTTTGAGCTTGCTGCAATCGCTTCCAGTTCCGTGGCCCATTTGAGGCTTAGCTGGGCAACATCCTTCCTATAGGTTTCGAGAACCGTCCTTTCCGCAGCCAGGTTGCGAAGATCGGAGCTCATCGCCGTTTGCGCCTGGTCTGCGGCTTCCTTTGCCGCGTGCTCGGCCAGCTCCACTGTTCTGCCCGCTTCATCCTTCTGAACTTGGATGGCCTTCAACGTTTCTTCGTTATATGATGTTTGCTCTTGTACACTGAGAAGGGCTTTTCTGCGTTCTTCGGGAAGGCTCAAAAACTCGACACGGAGCTGGGTGATCTGCCGCTCCAGTCGCACCAGCTCTTCCAGTTTTTTTAAATTTTTTCCGTCCGATTTGACACAGGGATAGAACCGATGGGACGTAACGTTATCTGCCTGCGGGACTTTCAATTCGCCTCTTAAATCCTGCGCTCTCCTCTCAACGGCACGAGCATCCTGGAGATCGACGACAAATAGAGCCTTCGGCGAGGCGGCTATGCTCTTTCCCTCCCGCAACTGCGTTAAGTTTGTTTTTAGTGAATCGAGCGCTGTTAAGCGGTTAGAAATCTGACTCTCTATTTCGACGGCATGGGGACACTCCCACTTATCTGGTGACGGATCCGAGTAGCCACGCACGCCGAAACACCACACAATCAACAACACAAACCAATTAGGCCAAGTCATAAATCCCATTAAACTTTGGAATGGTCGCCTTCCCTGAATCTTCATTCCTTGCTCCTACAGACGAACTCTTCTCAGGCGTAAAGCGTTCCCTACCACCGAGACCGAGCTAAAACTCATCGCAGCCGCGGCGAACATAGGACTGAGCAGAAGCCCAAGCGAAGGATAGAGTACACCAGCAGCGACAGGAACTCCCGCCCCATTATAAAAGAACGCAAAAAAGAGGTTTTGCTTAATATTTTTCATCGTGGCACGGCTTAGCTTTCTTGCTCTTACGATTCCTACCAAGTCTCCTTTGACTAACGTGACTCCGGAGCTTTCCATGGCAACATCCGTTCCGGTTCCCATCGCAATGCCGAC
>Ga0187892_10005930_pt1 | contig 18666 bp, 13 predicted proteins | sample MA1701073metaG_FD_139345 | JGI IMG/M metagenome (GOLD analysis project Ga0187892, IMG submission 139345) | Bio-ooze microbial communities from a basaltic lava cave in the Kipuka Kanohina Cave System on the Island of Hawaii, USA - MA170107-3 metaG ...
CCGCGGGATCGCGCAGCTCGTGTCCGGCGGCCAGATCGTGACCGTCGACGACACGGAGTTCGCGTGGCTCGGCGGCGGCTCGGTCATTTTCCTTCCCGCCCCGGCGGCGCTCGCGCTCGCGGTGCTCGCGGCGACGGCGGCGCTCGCGCGCCTCACCTCGTTCTCGCTCCTCGTCGAGGCGACCGGCTCGAACGAGTCCGCGAGCCGCGCGTCGGGCGTCCCCGTCGGCCGCGTGAAGGTCGCCGCGTACGCCGCCTCCGGCCTCCTCGCGGGAGTCGCGGGGCTTCTCGTCGCGTCCGACATCCGGGCCGCCGACGCGAACAACGCCGGGCTCACCGTGGAGCTCGACGCGATCCTCGCGGTCGTGATCGGCGGCACGTCGCTCAGGGGCGGCCGCTTCTCGCTTCTCGGCGCGGCGCTCGGCGCGGTGGCGCTCCAGGCTCTCCTCACCACGATCCTGACGCGGGGCGTCGCGGTCGAGCACACGCTCGTCGTCAAGGCGGCCGTCGTCCTCGGCGTCGCGCTCCTCCACTCGGATCGCATCGCCGGGTGGGCCGCGCGGCGGAGGATTCCGGTCCAATGAGGGCCCGACTCGCGCGGTCGCCGGTTCTTTTCACCGCCGCCGTTCTCGCGGCGGCGTGCGCGGCGGCGTCGATCCGGCACCGCGGGTTTTTATCCTGGCCCGTCCTCGTGAACCTCGTCGGCGACAACGCGTTCCTCGGGCTCGCGGCGATCGGCGAGACGCTCGTCGTCCTCGCCGGCGGGATCGACCTCTCGGTCGGCGCGGTCGTGGGGCTCGCGAGCGTCGTGACCGCGAAGCTCCTTTTTCTCGGCGTTCCGGCGCCGCTCGTCTTCGCGCTCGTGCCGGCGCTGGGTCTCGGATTCGGCGCGTTCCAGGGGGCGGTCGTGCACGTCTTCCGCCTTCCGCCCTTTCTCGTGACGCTCGCGGGCCTCTTCCTCGCTCGCGGTCTCGCGTTCGTCGTGAGCCTCGAGGCGATCGCGATCGACGAGCCTCTCTACGCGCGGATCGCCGAGCTTTCGCTCGACGTCTTTCCCGTCTCCGGTCTCGTCTTCCTCGCGGCGGTCGCGGCCGCGGCGCACCTCGAGACGACGCGGTTCGGCGTCGCGGTGCGCGCGGTGGGGGGCGGCGAGGCGGCGGCGCGGCTCCTCGGCGCGCGCGTCGGCCGGACGAAGATCGCGGTCTATGCGCTCTCGGGGCTCTCGGCCGCGCTTGGCGGCGTCGTCGCGACGATCTACACGTCCTCGGGCGGAGCGACGATCGGGACGGGTCTCGAGCTCGACGCGATCGCCGCCGTCGTCATCGGCGGCACCGCGCTCGCGGGCGGCTCGGGCACGGTCATGGGCACGTTTCTCGGCGTCCTCCTCCTCGGCGTCATCCCGACCGCGATCACGTTCGAGGGGACGCTGAGTTCGTGGTGGACGCGGATCGTCGTCGGCGGGCTTCTCCTCGCGTTCGTCCTCCTCCAGATCGGGCTCCGCCGCGCGACGCGGGAATCGGCGGCTTCGGTAGAGGCTGCGGGCGCGGGCTCCGTCTAGAATTCGGAAGCGAACCGCCGCACGGAGCGCCATTCATGAAACCACGAACGTTCAGGGCGAAGATCGAGCCCGTGGGACCGGGAGCGTCCTGGTTCCGGCTCCACCTGCCGTTCGACGTCGAGAAGGCGTTCGGCAGCCGGGGCCGGGTCTCGGTCAAGGGGACGATCGGCGGCTTCCCGTTCGAGAGTTCCATATTTCCGAACGGCGACGGAACGCATCACCTGATGGTCAACAAGGCGATGCGCGAGGGAGCGGACGCCGAGGCGGGCGACACGGTGGCCGTGAAGCTCGAGCCCGACACGGCGCCGCGCGTCGTCGCCGCGCCGCCCGATCTTGAAAGAGCGCTGAAGGCGGCGCCGAAGGCGAAGGCGTTCTTCGAGGCGCTCGCGCCCGCTTACAAGAAGCGTTGGGTCTCTCTCCTCGACGAGGCGAAGAAGCCCGAGACGCGCGCGAAGCGCGTGGAGAAGATCGTCGCGATGCTCGCGGCGGGAAAGAAGGCGCCGTCGTGAGCGCGCGGCTCGGCAATCGAGCGGGACGCGGAGCGGCGGACGATGCGGGTCATCTGGCCGGTCGGCGAATCGCCGGCATCCACCCTCACGCCTTCGATCGCGGCAGCCGGTAGATCTCGAGACCGATGGCGGCGAGGGTCTCGGGCCAGCGGAGGACGTTCTTGTGGTCCCAATCACGAACGCCGTCCGCCAGCTCGTTCCACGAGACGAGGTGCGGCGAGAGCCGTCGCTCGGGGTCCCTGGAGCCTAACTTCCAGCCGGTCGAGAGACGCTCCACGTTCCACCGGCCGTGCTCGAGCTCCGCCATGAGCTTGATCTTCGCCGTCGAAAACGGGACGCCTCCGCCTTTCGCGGCGCCGGACGAAACGGGCCGGATTCCGTAGCCGGCGGCGGCGAGGATGCTCTCGAGGTAGAGGATCTGGCTCCGATTGGAATCCTGCACGTGGGGGGCGAGCCACGGCCAGGGCTGCATGATCGGGTCGGAGTGCGCGTAGCGCTTCTGGTCGAGGAACTCCTCGTGGATGAGCCGGGCCGCCCGGGTCGCGTTCTCGGACGAGATGATCTTCGACTCGCCGAGGCCGAGGTGCAGGAACGCGCGGAGCGTCGCGGCGTCGTTCGGGATCACGATGAGGCGGCCGTCCTTCTCCTCGGGCCAGTCGTCGAGCATGCGCTGGGCCTCGCGGCCGCTGTCCTGCAAGAGGGCGACGCGAGCGCCGAGGGCGAGCGAGAAGCGGTACTCGAGGCCGGCGATGCGCCCGCCGTTGATGCCGATGACCCGCACGTCCGCGGGGCGCACTCCCGTGGCCAATAGATCGAGCCAGTTCTGGACGGGCTCGAGCCCGGTGAAGTCGTTCTCGCCGTCGGTTTCGCGGATCTCGAATCGCGCGCCGTCCGGGGTTGCGGTGCCGTCGCGCCGCAAGCTGCGGGGGAGGTAGCCGAGAGCCCGGATCCGCCCATTCGATCGCGCTGCGATGTCGCCGACGAGCCCCGAGATCCCTTCCTTCGTGCCGCCGCAGATCACGGTGCCGCTAAAGCTCCCGAGAGCGGATCGAAGGGCCTTCTCGTAGGGCTCGAGAAGCCTCTCGCTCCCCGCGTCGCACGGCCCGGACACGATGACGAAGGGTCTCGGGAAGCCCGCCAGTCGGGCGTCCTTGACTCGTGGAATCCCCTCGGGATCGGCGTGGCTCGGGAAGCGCGCCCGCCGCGCGGCGACGAGGAACCTGTAGGCGCAGCGGAGATCCAGGCGGTGCGGCGCCCGCGACGCCGTGCGCGCGGCCGGCGGGATCCACTCGACGAGATCTTCGGCGTGGTCGGTCTCGCGCACCGCTCGCGCGAGGCTCGCCAACCCCGACCAGCCGTCCGCGCCGCCGAGCAGGAGCTCGAAGCTCGAGATGCGGTAGAGCGCCCGGGGCGAGTCGGCCCGGGCGGCGACGAGGGCGCGGCTCCGCTCGATCGCGCTCTCGATCGCGGGTCGCATGAGAGAGACGAAGTCGAGATCGGCGCCGTGCGAGAGCTGGCGGCGCAGATAGCCGCTCAGCGCCGACGGGTGGCCGGAGTCGAGCGCGAAGGCGCGCTGGTAATGGTCGAGAGCGTCGTCTTCGCGGCGCTCCGCGGAAAAGACGTCGGCGAGCCTGAGCTCGAGCTCGATGTCGTGGGGGGCCGCTTCGGCCGCTCGCAGAAGCTCCTCGCGCGCGGCGGCCTTTCCGGCTTCGGTCTTGGCAAGGTGCCAGCGCGCGAGGCCGGCGAGGGAAAGGAGCTGCGGGGATTCGGCGCGGCCCCTCGACTCGAACGCGTCGCGGATCTTCGCCACCTCGCTCCAGTCTCCGGCTTCAACGGCGAGGCGGGCAGCCCGCACGGCGACCTCCGCGTCCGCGGGCGCGTGCTTCCGCACCGCGGCCAAGAGGTCGCGGAGACGCGCGTTGGCTGCGGCGTCGGGACTGCGCGAGACGTGAGACTCGTAGGTGGCGAGCCCGAGCACGATGCGCGCGAACTGCTCGTCGGCGGCCTCGAGGAGCGCGGCGGCGCGGGCGGCCTCGCGCTTCCAGTAGTCGGGGACCTCGAACTGGGACTTGTAGAGCCGGTCGTGTCCGATGTCGGACCACGCGTGCTGCGCGATGGTCCGGACCTGGATCTCCGCCTTGAGCCCGACGACCTCGCGCGGAGCGCCCTCCGGCTTCTCGGGCGTGATCTCGACCACGTAATGGACGGAGCGGTAGCCGAACTTCTCGGCGCCGAGCCGCGACAGCGTGTCGAGGCTGTTCTTCTCGTCGATCTCGAAAGTCTCGCGGATCCACTTGCCGACTTCGTCGACCTCGGACTGCAAGTGGACGATCACCCGCGCGCCGGCGAGGTCGGTCAGTTCGCGCAGCGGATCCGCGTACTTGTCCTTCTTGATCAGCTTGTTGGCGAAGCTGACGAGCCCCTTCTCGCGAGCGGTCACCTGGGCGAGCGGGAACCGGACTTCGAGCCCAGCCTTCAGTGTCCGACGGAGGAACTTGGCGAGGTCCTCGTACCGCGGTCTTTGTTTCTCGAACGCCGCGAGATGCCGATCGAGCGCCTTTCGATCGAGCGCGGGAACCGCGGGGCTCGCCTTCGGCTTGGGGTGGCGGGCGGCAAAGTCCTGCGCGTAGTGGCGGGCGACCTTCCGGAACTGGGGGCACCAATCGAGATCCTCCAGCTCTTCGGGCTTTCTCCACCGGTACTCGCAGTGCTCGTGGCTGATCTCGACCCGGCCGTTCGGAGCGTCGGCCAAGAAGATCAGGTAGACGATCTGCCGGCCGGACACGACCGACGCGGCCGTCTCGAAGGGGCCCACGAGGGCGATCTCGAGGCCCGTCTCCTCGCGCACCTCGCGGGTGAGCGCCGGCGCGAAGTCCTCCCCGGGATCGACCTTGCCGCCTGGCAGCTCCCATTTCAGGCGGTGGTTCTGCGACTTCTTCGAGCGGCGCAGCACGAGCACGCGGTCCTTCGCGTCGCGAAGGATCACCTTGACCGAGAGAGCGAATCGGCTGGACATCGCCCGGTGACTCCTCTTCATCGACAGGGATCGCGCGACTCAGAACGCGAGGAGAAAGTGGAGCAGCGGAAGATACAGGATTCTCGACCGTTCGTCCCACCGTGACGTCTCGCGAGTCACGACGAGACCCGCGACAGCGCTCCGCTGCGCCGGCGCGTGGCGTTCGATGAAGCGGAGGATTCCGAGCGAATCATCGGGACCGATTTTTTTTCGGAACTTGATCTCGATGGGGAGCACGGTTCCGTCGACGCGCTCGACGACGAAAGCCACCTCTCGGATCGCGGATCGTCGGTCCCTCGGGTTCTCGAAGTCGCGCCAGTAATGGACCGCAAGTCCTTGATCCCGGATGACGCTCTGTGCGAGCGTCTCGACCAGCGGGCCGACGAGAGACGGGTCGGATTCCCAGAGCGAGGGTGCTCCGCGCAGAATCGCGTTTCGAACCCCGAGATCGCTGAGCGTGATCTTCGCCGGCGCGCGCACGGACGCCTTCTTGCTCAGCGGGTATCTCCGGAACTCGCGGATGAGGAGCGCGTCGGCGAGATAGTGGAGGTACTTGCCCACCGTCGGTTGATTGGTCGAGAACCCTGCGGCGTTCGCCGTTTCCGTCAGTCTGTTCTGCGGGACGATCTGACCCGTGAGCCGCGCTACGGACAGATAGAGATGCCGCAAAAGGCGCGGACTCTCCACGGGAAAGAGATCCGGTATGTCCGCGCCGAGGACGTTTTCGAAGACGGTCTGAACGAGGTAGTCAGCCCAGGTGTCGTCTTCCACGTCTCCGCCGTGAAGTCTCGGGTATCCGCCACGCATGTAGTACCGCTCGAGCAGTCTCTTCAGTGCCAATTTTTGCTGCGGCCTCAGGGCTTCCGTGCGAGACTGCGAATCGAGCAGCGCTTCCTCGAAGGCCTCGCCGAATCGAAGCGGCTTCGGCAGGGCTTCCGCCTTTTCGGGCTGCCAGCTTTCCAGGACCTCCCGAAACGAGAATGTCGGCAGCTCGGTCGTGAAGATGCGGCCCGCGAGACTTTCCCGTCCTCCTCGGGCGACGAGGACGCTCGACGAGCCCGTGAGCAGCCACCGAGCCGGATGCGTGTCGCCCGCGTGCTTGACTTCCTCGTGCCAGTGCCGGAGCTTGTGGATCTCGTCGAGGAAGACGAACGCCGAATCGCCTTCGTCGAGCGACCGCCGCCGGATCTCGGAGGCGAACCACCGCAGCATCGAGCGGAGCGCGGATCGTTCCTCACGAATGACCTCCAGATCGAATCGGACGAACAGAATGTCGCTCGCCGGAACGCCGGCTTTGATCAGGTCCTGAATGATCTGGTGAATTCCCGTCGTCTTCCCGACCTGACGCGGGCCCCGCAGAATCTCGATGAGCCCTTTCGGCCGGCGCAGGCGTTCGTACACCTCGCGGATCCTCGGTCTGCGGAAGGCCGGCGGCTCCGGGCGCACCGAGTTCCGATCCTTCCACCACGGGTTGAGCTCCCGCAGGACCTGGATTGCGTCGTCCGAAAGGGCTTTCGGGGCGGGCGAGGCCATGGCGTCACATCTTATAATTCCATTTATAAGATGTGACATGGATCGCCGAAATGCGGTAACGGCATGAAAACAAATAGCTTGAATCGACGGCTGGTGGCTTCGCCTGTGCTCCTGGCCGACCGCGAGCCCGGCGTCCCGCGCGTCGTCGCGGCGCGCCCGCGGGCGAAAGGAGCGGTCGCGATCGACCGCCGCGGCGTTCGGTTCGGGAAGATCGTCGAGGAGCCCGCCGCGGAGCCGCTCGCGCGAGCGGCGGTGCTCCGCAAGCGCTGGCGCGCGGCGCTGCCGATCACGCTGCCCTCGCTCCTCGCGGCCGACGTCCGCGCGGCGCGCCGCGAGATCGCCCGCTCGCTCGATCTCCTCGACGCGATTCGCGACGGCGGGGATTTCCTCGACCTTCTCCGCGCTCGGCCCTTCGCCGCGCGGCTCGCGCCGGACTTCGTCGCGGCCGGCGCGTCGCAGGACCTTCTCGACGAGCGCGAGATCGGAAAAGCCCACTTCGACGCGACGAGCGCGGGGCGAATCGTCGGACGCGATCTTTTCGTCAAGGCCAACTGGCTCTCGATGTATCCGGGCGACGGCTCGATCCGCCTCCGCTTCTCGTTCGGTTCGGAGCGGCTCCACGACTGGTCGCGCGACCGCCGCCGCTCGGCTCTCGCCGCGGAGCTGGCCGAGCGCGTCTTCCCCGAGTGCCGGCTCGTCTCGCGGAACGCGCGCGTCGCGTCCCGGCTTCGCGCGATCGTCGGGCGCGGCGTGCACTTTCCCGAGCGCATCGTCTACTCGAACTCGCCGCACGGCGGCGCCGTCTTCCATCACGATTTCGTCGGCGCCCGCCAGTGCGGCGTCGTCTTCGCGCAGCTCGCCGGAAAAACGCTCTGGCTCGCGCTGCCGAAGAAGCGCCTCGCCGAGCACCTCGCGGCGCACGTCCGAGAGCACAAGCCGGAGCGCGCCGCGCGCCGGCTCGCGTCGGATCCGCGCGCGCTCATGGACTATCTCGAGGAGAGCGACCCGCGACTCGTGAGCGGCACGCTCGACGCCGACCCGCGCTTCTTTGGGCGGCTCGTCGGGGCGGGGCACGGCCGCCTCCTCCGCCCCGGCGACGTCCTCCTCCTGCCGTCGCACTCGATCGACTCCGTGGCGTGGCACTCGGTCTTCTGCGTCGGGACCGATCGGAGCCTCGCGCTCTCGTTCGCGATGCGCGCGGGCGCTGCCGCCCCGACCGGCCTCGCGGCGGCGCCTCGGAAGCGGGCCGCCATCTTGAGGGAATGCCCGTATTGAATGTCCGCGCAGCCACGCTAATCTCGACGCTCACGGCAAAGCCGGGCATCCCGGACTCATCTCGTTGAAACGAAAGAGGTTCGCATGAAACGTCTCGTTCGATCCACGGTGGTCGCACTGTCGGTCGCGCTCCTCTCCGCGCCGGTCCTCGCCCACGGCGGCGACGCCGACGCCGCGGCCAAGGCGCTCCGCGCCTCGTTCGACGCGATCTCCTCGATCCAGGATCCCGCCGAGCGCAAGGCGGCCCAGGAGAAGTTCACAGCCGAGTGCACGAAGTTCATCGAGGAGTTCGGCGCGACGATCACGGACGGCCCGGCCTACGCGACGCTCGGCCTCGCCTACACGCTGACGGGCAACCGCGAGAAGGGCGACGAGATCCTGGACAAGTACCAGGAGGGCCTCGAGGGAAAGAAAGCACCGTCGCTCAACGTGTGGCACGCCATCGGCGCGCCGAACAACTGGAGCCTCGACCAGGCGAAGGGCAAGGTCGTCCTCGTCGACTTCTGGGCGACCTGGTGCCCGCCCTGCCGTGCGGTCATCCCGGACCTCGTGAAGCTCTACGAGAAGCGGTCGAAGGACGGGCTCCTCGTCGTCGGCGCGACCCAGCTCTACGGCAGCGGCTTCCTCGGAGGGAAAAGCGTTCGCGATCTCGACAAGGAAGCCGAGCTGAAGCTCAACGCGGACTTCCAGAAGGAGATGAACATCTCCTACCCGATCGTCTTCTGCGAGAAGAACACCGGCATGGTGAGCTACGGCGTCCGCGGCATCCCGACGCTCGTCCTCATCGACCGTGAGGGGAAGGTCCGGCACATCCAGACCGGCGCGGGCGATCACGCGACGCTCGACGCGAAGATCGAGGAGCTCCTCAAGGCCGGGAAGACGGACCACTCCGGCTACTGATCGAAGCGGCGCGGCGATCTCGGCGGGGCGGCTTCCCTTCTCGGGCGCCGCCCCGTTCCGTTTCGCGTCACCCGCCAGCCCCGCGCGAGAAGACGCTCCGGATCGTCGCCGAGTCGAGGTTCCCGCCGGTCAGGACGACGGCGACCGTTTTTCCCCGCCACCGTTCCCGCCCCGCCATCACGGCCGCGACGCCCGCCGCTCCGGCGCCCTCGGGCATGCTGTGCGCCGTCCGCCAGACGAGCCGGATCGCGCTCTCGATCTCGTCCTCTCCGACGGTGACGATCTCCGACACTCCCTCGCGGATGATGCGGAGCGTCATCTCGGCCGGCACGCGGGTCGCGAGGCCGTCCGCGATCGTGTCCGCCGACGCGGTCGTCACCGTGCGCCCTTCCTTCCACGAGCGGTAGACCGCGGGCGCGTTCGCCGCCTGGACTCCGATGACGGGCAGCTCCGGCCGGAGCGCGCGGGCGACCGTGATCGCGCCGGAGACTCCGCTCCCGAGCCCGATCGGGACGAAGAGCGCGTCGAGCTTCTCCTTCGACTCGAGGACCTCGAGGGCCCACGTGCCGACGCCGTGGACGAGGTGCGGCTCGTTCGCCGAGTGGACGTACCGCAGGCTCTCGGCTCGGGCGATCTCCTCGGTCCGCTCGCGGGCCTCGTCGAAGTCGCGCCCGTGCTCGACGAGCCGCGCGCCGAGCGCTCGCATCGCCGCGTTCTTCTCCGGGTTGTTGCCGAGCGGTACGACGATCGTGCACTGGACGCCGAAGAGGCGCGCAGCCCAGGCGAGCGATTGCCCGTGGTTCCCGCGGGTCGCGGCGGCGATGCCGCCGTGCGTCCTCTCCCGCGAGAAGTGATGGAGGAGGTTCACGCCGCCGCGCACCTTGAAAGCGCCGGTCGGGAGGTGGTTTTCGTGCTTCAGGAGGACGCGGCACGACGCCGCCTCGGAGAGGAGCGGATGCTCGAGGAGGGGCGTCGGCACCGGGAGGTGCGGCGCGACGACGGCGCGCGCCGCGCGCACGCCTTCGATCGAAACGGGCGGGTACTCGCTCACGGTCGGGTCACTCCGTCAGGCCGGCACGGGCGGAAGGCGGCCCTCCCGCATCAGTCGCGAAAAGACGTCGATCGTGCGCCGCACGCCGTCGGCGAGCCGCGTCCGCGGCACGCCTTTCACCTCGGCTCGAAACGCCCCGTCGTCGAGGTCGAACGCGATGGGGAGCTGATCGTCTCCGTGGGTCACGAGGCCGCGGGCCTCGGGCAGGGCGCCTTCGATCGCGCGGACGACGTCGTCCATCGTCACGACCTCGCCGCGGAGGTTGTGGACGCGGGCGCCCGGCCGCTCGGGCGACGCGCTCGCGACGAACGCCTTCGCGACGTCGTCCACGAACTGGAGGTCGCACCGTCCGCCGAACGGGATCCGGTAGGAGTGGCCCAGGACCGCCGCCTGCATCGCGAGCGTCGGCGCGCTCGTGAGGCCGAAGTCGCGCCCGGGCCCGTAGACGGCCCACGGCCTCAAGCCCACGCTCGAGATCCCGTCGCTCTCGAAGTAGACGCGCGCGCAGAGCTCGTTCGCGGCCTTGAACGCGCCATAGAGAGTTCGCGGTCCCGTCGGCGCTCCGTCGTCCGCGCGGCCATCCGGGTAGTCCTCGGGGGGGCCCAAGACGGCGGCGCTGCTCGCGTAGACGACCCGCCGGATGCGCTCTTTCTTCGCCGCCTCGAAGACGGCGAGCGTGCCGAGGACGTTGACTTGCGCGCCGCGGATCGGGTCGGTGCGGCACGCGGGCACCTGGAGCGCGGCGAGGTGGATGACGCGCGTCGCCCCGCTCCCTTGCATCGCGCCGCGAAGGGCGTCGACGTCCGCCACGTCGCCCGTGACGAGCGAGACGCGCGCGATCTCGTCGCCGGTCGCGACGAGGCGGAGGCGCCCCGTGTCGCTCGCGGCGTCGAACGCGACGACGGCCTCGCCCGCGTCGAGGAGGTTCTTTACGACCCACGCGCCGATGCAGCCGAGCGCGCCGGTGACGATCGTGGCCATGGTGAGCGCGGCGAGTATACCGGGTTACAATCCCGCGCGATGGACTGGACAGCGCTCTTCGCGGCGCGCATGGCGCGCGTCGCGTCCTCGCCGATCATGGACAGCCTCCGCGCGGTCGCGTCCGGAAAGTACGTGAACTTCGCGTCGGGGCTCCCCGATCCCGAGCTCTTCCCGAGGGAGGGATTGCGCCACGCGTTCGACGAGGTTCTCTCGGGCCGGTCCCTCGCGGACGGGGCGCTCCAGTACGGCTCGGAGGAAGGCCACGCGCCGCTCCGCGACTGGATCGCCTCCGAGCTGTCGAGGACGGGCCCGCGCCTTTCGGCCGAAAATGTCCTCGTCACCGCGGGCTCGCAGCAGGCGCTCGACATCGCAGCGCGGCTCCTCCTCGACCCGGGCGACGTCGTGGCGGTCGAGGACCCGACTTACGTGGCATTCCTCCAGATCGCGGACACTCTCGAGGCGAGGACGCTCGGCATCCCGATGGACGCGGCCGGGATGCGGGTCGACGTCCTCGAGAAGACGGTCTCGGGCACGAGCTTCAACCCGAAGCTCGTCTTCACGCTGCCCGACTTCCAGAACCCGACCGGCCTCTCGATGAGCGTCGAGCGGCGCGAACGGCTCGTCGGCCTCTGCCGGACGCGCGGCATCCCGATCCTCGAGGACGGCGCGTACGCGCCTCTCCGGTACGAAGGCGAACGGCGCCCGACGCTATTGGACTTGTCGGGCGGCGAGGGCGTCCTCTCGACGGGGACGTTCTCGAAGACGATCGCGCCGGGGATCCGCGTCGGCTGGATCGCGGGCCCGAGGGAGGCGATCCGCCGGATGTCGCACCTGAAGCAGGCGACCGACATCCAGACCTCGACGCTCGCGCAGACGGTGGCGATCCGCTACGTGCTCTCGGGCGCACACGAGCCGCACGTGGCGCTCATCCGCCGGACGATCGACGAGCGGCGGCGGAGGATGCTCGCCGCGCTCGAGGCGGCGCTCCCGAAGGGCGCGTCGGCGACGCGGCCCGCGGGGGGCATGTTCGCCTGGGTGACGCTGCCCGAAGGCGCCGACTCGGGGCGCGCGCTCCGCGCGGCCATCGAGCGCGGAGTCGCGTTCGTGCCGGGGCGCGGTTTCCACCCCGGGCCCGAGCGGAGCGAGCGCACGCTTCGGCTCAACTTCGCGAGCACGCCCGTCGACGCGATCGACCGGGGCGTCGCGCTCCTCGGCGAGGCGCTCGCGGCCTCTTGAGGAAAGGGGTCTTCGGGGATTCGTGTGGGTGCCCGGCATTCGACGCCCGTCGCTCCGGCCCGCTCGGACCCGAAGCCTGGGCTGACGGGCCCGACCGGGCAGGAGCTCCTCATTTCTCGGGGGCGTGTCTGTGTTCGTTCGACTCGGCGAGAAACGTCTTTCCGCCGTTCCGAAGCGCTGTTCAGAGCCCTTCTTGGTCCGCGGCCCATGTTCGGCCGCGAACCGCGGATCTCTCGCACGAATCGACCCAGCCGCCGTGCTCCCTCGACGCTCTTTCTCATGGGCCAGAGGGCCGCGCATTCGTTCGCCTCCGCCGGTCGTCCTCTCCGACACGTTCGAGCGATTCCGTAAGTCACCTTCGATCACACTCTTACGAAATCGATGGAGACGCGGCCGCGCCACGAACCGCAGGTCTCGCGAACGAACTGACTCAACCGCGGTGCTCCCGCGACACTCTTTCTCTTGGGCCAGCGGGCCGCGCATTCGATCGCCACTGCCGGTCGTCCTCTCCGACACGTTCGAGCGATTCCGTAAGTCACCTTCGATCACACTCTTACGAAATCGATGGAGGCGCGGCCGCGCCACGAACCGCAGGTCTCGAGCGTCGACCCGAGGCGAAGCGGAAACCGATTCCCTCCGCGTGACGTCGCGTCGTTCGGCGGGAGACGTGTCCCGGCCGCTCCGGCAGACGTGATTTGGAACGCGCGGGATCGCTCCGTGCGGGACCTGCCACCGCTCCCTCTTCCGCACGAGATTCCGAAGCGCCGAAAGAAGGGCGGGCCCGGCCGGACGCGAGTGGGCGCACCGGCCGGACCCGTGTGACCGGACGGGCCTTACTCCTGCTTCTTCACGATGAGCTCGGGATCGGCGTCGTAGTCCCTCGTCCCGTCGTGCACCGTGAGGCAGTACCAGAATCTCTTCTCGGCGCTCGTGTCCGGGTCCTTCAGCTTCACCGCGTTGCCCGAAACCGAGATGGTCACGTCGTTGATCGGCTCGGTGCCGGGGCTCGTCCGGTTCCACGTCCCGAGCTTCTGGTTCTTTTTGTCCTGCCCGTTCTCGATCTTGTTGTCGAAGATGTCCACCTTCGTGATCTGGGCGGCCGAGGAGAACCCCTCGAGAGAGATCGTCACTTCCTGGTCGTAGTCGAGCTTCACGGGATCCGGCGTCTGATAGATCTTCGCGGCTCCGTTCTCGAGCTTCACCTTGATCGTGGGTGGCATGGTGCGTGTGCTCCTTTCATGTGTTCTCGAATCGTCATTCCATGGGCCCGCGGGAGCAAACAGCGCGCTTCGCAAGAAGCGCGGAGGCCCCGGCGGGCTTTACCCGCGCCGTCCGACCGGAGCGCGCCGATCGCGGCCCCGCTTCCACGGGCGCTCCCGGCAAGAAAGCGCGTCTCGTCCGGCGCTCGACCGGAGCGCGCGGACGATCGGGCTCGGCTTCTCGAGGGTGCTCCTCGACGCGATCGAACGGGCGCCGCGCTCGCGGCCTCCGTTCGCGCCGCGCCGGGCGCCGGCGGGACTCACTCCTGCTTCTTGACGATGAGCTCCGGGTCGGGATTGAAAAGCTGCGACCCGTCCACGACCGTCAGGCCGTACCAGTACTTCTCGTCGCTGGTCGCGTCCGTGTCCTCGAGCGTCACGGAGTTGCTCGCCTCCTTGATCGTGACCTCGCCGATCGGCTCGCTGTTCGGGTTCGAGCGGCTCCAGGTGCCGATGAGCGAGCCCTTCGCGTCCTGCTTGTTGACCGTCGCGTTGTCGTAGATCTTCACTTCCGTGATCTGCGCGTTCTTCGAGAACCCGCTGAGGCCGATCGTCACCGTGTCCCCGAAGTTGAGGGTCGCGGGATCGGGATCCTGGATGATCGTCGCGGAGCCGTTCTCGAGCTTCACCGTGATGGTGGGTGGCATGGTGCTCATCCTCCTTTCGTCATTTCTGCGGAGATGCGCCGGAAACACGTCGCTCATTCGGCCCGCGGGAGCAGTCGCCGCGCTTCGCAGAAGGCCGCGAAGTCCCGGCGGGCGTAACCCATCGCGTTCAATCGTTCCACGATCGCGGCGGCGCGGCTCTTTTCTCCGAGCCCCGCGTAGATCCGCGCCAGCGTTTCGAGATCCTCGTCCGAGGCCGATTCGGCGGCGATCGGCTCGACGATCGCCTGGGCCCGCTCGAGCGCCGCGCGGGCGCCGTCGCGGTCGCCCGTCGCGTCGAGGATCTCGGCCTCGATCGCGAGGTCGCGTCCGAGGCGGAAGCGCGTCCCGGGCGAGTCGCCCTTCCCGCGGAGGAGCGCGTCGAGGATCTCGACCGCGCGCCGGGCCTCGGCGAGGGCCTCGGCGAGTCGGCCCTCGGCGAGGCAGAGCCGCGAGAGGGACTCGTGCGACGACGCGAGAGCGCGCTGCCAGTCGGCGTTCGACGGATCGGTCTCGGCGAGGTCGCGCTTCGCCGCGTGGCTCGCCTCGAGGAGGAGGCGGGCCTCGGCGACGTCGCCCTTGCGGAGCAGCGCGGCGCCGAGCGACTTCTGGCTCACGGCGTGGTCGAGGCGGTACTCGGCGTTCCCCGGGTCGAGCTTCACGAGGTCCGACGAGACGAGGAGATCCGACCGGAACTGGCGGATGGCCTCGTCGTCTTTCCCCAGCCGCTCGAGGAGATAGCCGAGCCGCTGATGGCAGATCGCGCGCTGGCGAGCCGCTTTCTGGTCGGCGGGATCGCGCTCGGCCCGCGCGAGACGAAACTCGAGCTCCGCGCGCGTCCGCTCGAGCGCCGCGCCGAGCCTCCCGAGGCGGTCGAGCGACTTCGCGATCCACGCGAGGCCGGAGGCGTACTCCTGGGCGCGGCCGGCGTCCTCGGGACGCCGCTCGTGGAGGAGCCGCTTGATGTCGACCGACGCTTCCGCCTCGCGGAGCGCCTCCTCGGGCTCGCCCTTTGCGTCGTGAAGAGCCGCGAGGTTCGTGTGCGACATCGCGAGCTCGGCGTGCCAGTCGTCGTTCCCGGGCTCGAGCGCGACGAGGGTTTCGGCAGAGGCCCGGTAGGCGTCGAACCAGCTCCGCGCCCGGTCCAGCTCACCGCGGTAAAACGCGACGAAGCCGAGATACGCCTCGGCGTCGCCTTGCGCCTTCCTGCGGGCGGCGCTCTTCGGGTCCGCGGCGACCAGGTCGCGGCACGTGCCGAGCGCCGCGGAAAAAAGTGTCTCCGCGTCGTCGAGCCGGCCCGCGTCGAGCCGCACCGCGCCGATCTGGTTTTCCAGGCGCGCTCGCCGGAGCCGCTGCTCGGCCGTCATCTCGTCCTCGGGCAGCGACTCGAGGTAGGCGATCGCCTTGTCGCCTGCCTCGCCGAGAACGTGGAGCGCCGAGACTCTCGCGAGCTTCTCGCGGAGGTCGCCGATCATGAACTCGAGGAGGTCGTCGGCCTGCTCGCGCCGGAACTCGGCGACGCCTTTTTCGCGCGAGAGGTCGGTCGTGTATTTCAGCGTCGCGAGCGCGACCGTCGCGAGGACGCCCGCCGCGATCGCTCGCCGGGCGATCCGGCGCGGGCGCTCGCGGATGAACCGGAGGCGCTCGGCCGTCTCGACCGCGGTGGGCCGCCGGCTCGGGGCCGGCGACTTGAGGCGCTCGATCAGGTCCGCGAGGTCCGAGCCGACGCCGATGGCGGGGAGCGTCTTTCCCGCGATCGTCCAGCCGACGAGCTCGGCGTGCGGGAGGTCGCCGGGATAGGCGGGCTTTCCGGTGAAAAGCTCGTGCAGAAGGAGCCCCAGCGAGAACATGTCGCTCGCGGAGGTCGCGGGCGCGCCGGCCGCCTGCTCGGGGCTCATGTGGCGCCACGTCCCGAGAGCGGTGCCCGCCTCGGTCACGAAAACGCCTCCGGCGCCGCTGCTAAAGTCCGACGGGGCGGCGACGGTCCTTTGCGGATCGGGCGGAGGGTGCGACTCGTCGATGTGCTTCGTCTCGGAGTGCGCGCTCGCCGGCGCGACCGACCGCGCGAGCCCGAAGTCGAGCACCTTCACGGTGCCGTCCTCGGCGAGCATGACGTTCGCGGGCTTGAGATCGCGGTGGACGATTCCGGCGCCGTGAGCCGCGACGAGCGCGTCGTTCACCTGCGTCGCGATGCGGAGCGCGTCGGCGCGGTCGACGCCCGCCGCGATCACGCGCGAGAGGTCGCGGCCCTTCACCAGCTCGAGGACGATGTGGTCGCCGTCCTCCGCCTCGATGTAGTCGAGGATGCGGCAGATGTTCTCGTGCTCGAGGCGCGAGAGCGTCTTCGCCTCGCGGAGGAAGCGCGCGCGGGAGGGCGGGTCGAGGCGGCGCTCGGCGCGGATCGACTTGAGCGCGACCCGGCGCTCGAGCGTCTCGTCCTCGGCGACCCAGACGTCGCCCATTCCCCCCTGGCCGAGGCGTTCGACGAGCCGGTAGTGAGAGATGCGGCGCACGTTCCTCCCTCGACGCTTTCGCTTTCCGGTCCCCTCGCGCGGGAGCCGCGCGATCGGACGGAGTCCCGCACTTCACCGGCCGGCTCCGGGCCAGGAGGGCGGCGAAGGCGACGAGGACCCCCGCTGATCGAAGGCCAGTATAGGCGACCGCGCGAGTTGAGTCGCGGGAAAAGCCCGCCTCGCCGAGGGACCTCTTAGTCGCGTCCCCGCCGCCGCGGAGGCAGGACCTCGTTCGCGAGGAGGAGCCCCGCCACGAGCGCGAACGCGACGAACATCATCTCGAATGCGGCGTCTATGCCGCGCAGCGCGTCGTCGGCCATGAGCGCGTCGAGACTCCGGAACCCGATGCTCCCGGGAACGAGGAGGACGAGGCCGGGGACGGTGGTGACCGCCGCCGGCCGCTCGCGGATCCGCGCGACGAGATGGCTCGCGCAGCCCACCGTGAACGCGCCCGCGAACGCGCCGATCGCCGACCCGGCCTCGCCGCCCGCGAGCCGCGCCGCGGCGTATCCCGCCACGCCGACGGCGAGGATGACCGGCCAGTCCTTCGCGTGCGCCTGGAAGAGCGCGCCGAGCGCGAGCGGAGCGACGAGGAGGGCGATCGCGATCGTCCATTCCGGCAGTCCTTCCACGGCCCCCGCCGCCGCAGGCGCCTGAAGCGCCGCGAGCCCGAGCGCGCGTCCGGCCGCGACGCCGAAGGCAATCGACAGGAACGACATGCCGGCGCCCGTGAGGCGCGCGGTCCCCGCGGCGAGGTTCCGCGTCGCAAGCTCGTTCATCGCGAGCGTGAGCGAGAACCCCGGGAGGAGGACGATGACGCCGGCGAGGACGGCGACCGCTTGCGAGGTCGCGGGGACGAGGCTCGCCGCCACGGCCGCGAGAAGCGCGGCGACGGCGCCTCCGGCGCTCTCGAAGAGGCGCGTGCGCGGCCGCCACCGCGCGATCGCGAGAGAGAGGATCGCAATCGAGAGGCCGATGGCCGCAGCCGCGGCGATCTCGCGCGCGCCGCCGCCGAGGAATCGCGCCGACGCCCCGGACGCGAGCGCGGACGCGGCGGCGAGACCTGCGGATCCGCGGGCCCGAGGAGCGGCGGAGATCTCCTCGAGACGAGCGATCCCGTCTTCCGGGGCGACCTCGCCGCGCACGACGCGCAGTCTTAGGTCGTCGACCCGCGAGAGGCGGGCGAGATCGACGTCGACGGGCTCGGTTCTGAGAAGGCTCGTGCGGTGGTCCTCGGGCCGGCCGAACGACGCGAAGATCGCGGTCGGCGTCGCGTAGACGTGCGCCTCGATCCCGAGCCGGGTGGCGCAGCCGTTCACCGCCGCCTCGAGGTCGTGCGCCGGCGACCCGGCCGTGTGGAGAGCCTCGGCGAGTCTCAGGATGAAGGTGTTGCGGCGCTCGTCGGGCGCGGGGCTCTCGCGTCGGTTCATGGGTGTGATCGCTCTCGCCGGGATCGGGGGGTGGGCCGTTCCGGGCCGCCAGGATAGACGGCGGGCCCTCGCCGCGGAAAAGGGCGGGCGGGCCGGCAGATTCTCGCTCTTCCCGTTCCGGCCCGCGGACGCTATGTTAGTAGCTAGGGCTACTAATAGACATCTCTCCACGGAACATGCCGCGCGCGGAAACGACCCAGCACTTGGTCGACCTCGGCTTCAACGGCCTCGAGGCGGAGGTCTACGCGTTCCTTCTCCGCGAAGCGCCGGCGACGGGTTACCGCGTCGCCCGGGCGATCGGGAAGCCGGCGGCGAACACGTACAAGGCGATCGAGGCGCTCGTCGAGAAGGGAGCGGCGCTCGTCGACGAAGGCGAGAGCCGGCGCTACCGCGCCGTGCGCCCGGAGGAGCTGCTCTCGCGCCTCGAGCGCTCCTTCCACGAAAAGAGCTCTCGCGCCCTCGCGGCGCTTCGAAAGGTCAACCGGGAGAGCGTCGACGACCGCGTCTACCAGCTCCGTTCGGCCGAGCAGGTCCTCGAGCGGGCGCGCCGCATGCTCGCGCGCGCCCGGCGCGTCGCGCTCCTCGACCTCTTCCCCGGAGTCGCGGACGCGCTCCGCCCGGAGATCGCGGCGGCGGCGGCGCGCGGCGTCGCGGTCGCGGTGAAGGCGTATCGGCCGCTCGCCCTCCGCGGCGCCACGGTCGTCGTCCACGCGGGCGAGCCCGACATCGTCGCGCGCTGGCCGGGCGAGTGGCTGAACGCCG
>Ga0187892_10005931_pt1 | contig 18660 bp, 19 predicted proteins | sample MA1701073metaG_FD_139345 | JGI IMG/M metagenome (GOLD analysis project Ga0187892, IMG submission 139345) | Bio-ooze microbial communities from a basaltic lava cave in the Kipuka Kanohina Cave System on the Island of Hawaii, USA - MA170107-3 metaG ...
CCTGTTGCCTGTACCCTGTAACCTACCCCCCCATGTTCTATGGTGAATGTCTCGCGCTGACGTCCGCGCTGCTGTGGGGATCGATTCCGATCCTGGTTCGCAAAGGGCTGTCTCATGCCAGTGCCTCGGTTGCAGTGGTGTTAGGCTTGCTCGCGAGTCTACCGTTACTGTTTGGCGTGTTTCTTTTTCATCCCCGCGCGGCGACGGAAGTTGTTGCACCGCAGGCTGCGCTGTGGTTTGCCGCGGTGGGCATCACTGGACCGTGTCTCGGGCGGTTATTTAATTACATTGGCGTCGCGCGACTCGGTGCCGCGCGAGCGACACCACTGATCAATTCGTCACCGCTATTAACCACGCTGTTAGCGATTGTATTCTTGCGTGAGCAGATTACGTTCAAAATACTGTTGGGCGGAATCTGTATGGTCGCTGGCATCATTGTGCTGACCAGGCAACGGGTTGCATGAAACCGCAGGATTTAGTCTACCCTCTCCTTGCGGCGTTGTGTTACAGCACCAATCCAGTATTGGTGAAAATGGGCTTGCGCATTAGTAACGAGCCGTTACTGGGTGCCAGTATTGGCATGATGGCGAGCACGGTTGTCTATGTGGCGTATTTTTGTCTGACTGGCCAGATGCGTGACCTGTTTGCGATTCCCCGCTGGGTCGGGTGGTATTTTGTATTGGCTGGGTTGTTTTCGACGTTGGGAGTCTTCAGCTTTTTCGCTGCTCTGCAACATATTCCCGCCGCAGTAGTCGCGCCACTCACCGCGGCTGCACCGCTGGTGACGCTTACGCTCAGTCATTTCTTATTGAAAGAAATGGAGCGCGTCACACAAGCGGATATGCTGGGGACGGTTTTGATTGTGCTGGGTGTGGTACTGTTGGTGAGTTGACACCTGCTCTTCTGCTTGAGAGAGCGGTCACGCGTGACAGCCCGCCATTCCGGGCAAGCGAGCAGAAAACTGGATTCCTGCCTGCGTGGAAATGACGGACTGTTAAGACAATCTCCCAGCACTTCCAGGGTACGTTTTACACTTTACATTTTATGTTCTTCCCGCGTCCGTCATCGCCTCATCCGCAGCGTGCGATGACGAGAGATTGTCAGCTTTCCGCGCTTCCGTGCGCCATAGATGACACCGGTCGTCCCACTGCAACGTGGGGTTGCTTCCCAAGACAATTTTTCTCCTATCGGAGCAAAGTAGCTTCCCGAAAACTCTGCCTCCTCCCCTCGACTCAGATCATTCGGTTTGGCGTTGATCTCGAACCGACCATCAACACTACCGAGTTCGTCAATTACCGCGACTTCAACTCCTGGAGCTTCGCACACCCCTTTCCCACCATTGGCAATTGTTCCGGAAAGCCAAAAATCTCCACGCCGATCTATCCAGGCTTTTGCGCCTTTCATCCGAGGGGAAGGGCGAGAGACGCGGGGGGTGTCGTTCTTTCCTCCCGACTGATTCTCTGGTTCGACTGGGGGTTCTCCTTGTCCGTCTTTGAGGTTTGAATACGGAACCTTCTCCCTCTCAAAAGGAGTTGCTTTGGGGGACTCTGGCTTCTCGCCGTAGTGGATTATTCCTTTCTCATCCTCCCATTTGTAAATCTCTTGCGCCACAACAAAGGAAGACAAGAACGCCACAAACAGGATCGACAACAGTGCTTTCACGGCTCCCTCCTGATTTCCAACCGCTCCAAGACACTCCCCGAACGTTATAGGCTGAAATCCAGAAGTTGAGCAAGAAGAAAGGTAAGCGGTCAGCTCTCAGCTCTCAGCTTTCAGCAGTCAGCCAGCGGAAGAAATGCTCAGTGGTTAGTAATCAACAGTCAACCAAAAGAGGAAGAACAAAAAGACTCTATCAGAAGCTGAAAGCTGACGGCTGACAACTGAGTGCTTGCGAAGCAACAGCCCGTTGCTTCAGGGCCAGTTTTCTTGTACGCAAAGAGGTCATTTCTGTGAGGAGTCTGGACGACCATGACCACAACCATCTCGTTGACGCGCACTGACCGCCCCAAAGCTAAACCACGCGATGAAGAACTTAGTTTTGGCAAGTTCTTCACCGACCACATGTTCCTGATGGACGCCACCGCTGACCACGGGTGGCATAGCCCACGGGTCGTTCCCTATGGCCCACTTAGTTTGGACCCCTCAGCAGCAGTGCTGCACTACAGTCAAGAGATTTTTGAAGGACTCAAAGCGTACCGTTCGCCACGCGATACCATTCTGTTGTTTCGTCCCGATAAAAATGCCGCCCGGCTCAATCGTTCTGCTGCACGCATGTGTATGCCCCCAGTCGATGAAGCGATGTTTCTCGATGCCATTAAGGCAGTGGTTGCGACGGATCGGGACTGGGTTCCGGGTGCGCCTGGGACCTCGCTTTACATCCGTCCGGCGATGATCGCCACCGAACCGTTTCTGGGCGTGCGTCCAGCACAAACTTATTCCTTTTTTATCATTCTGTGCCCGGTGGGAGCGTATTACGCCGAAGGCTTTAATCCGGTAAGAATTCTGGTTGAAGATCACTACGTGCGCGCGGTCAAAGGCGGAACTGGAGAGGCAAAGACTGGCGGCAATTACGCTTCTAGTCTGGCATCCGCTGAAGAGGCGCACCATAAGGGCTATTCGCAGGTGTTATGGCTCGATGGGGTCGAACGGAAATACATCGAAGAAGTCGGATCAATGAATATCGCCTTCGTGATTGATAATGCATTAGTCACCCCATCTCTCTCGGGTTCTATCCTTGACGGCGTCACACGAGATACAACTATACAATTGGCAAAAGATTGGGGGATTCGTGTCGTTGAACGACCAATCACGATCGAAGAAGTGTTTACCGCCAGTCACAACGGTCGTTTACAAGAGGCATTCGGAATGGGAACGGCAGCGGTGATCTCTCCGGTCAGTGAGTTAGCGTACAAAGACGAGAAGCTCACCATCAGCAATGGAAAAGTTGGCCCGCTCGCGCAACGGCTGTTCGATGAAATCTCCGACATCCAGCGCGGGGTGAAACCCGATCCGCACGGATGGGTGGTGGAGATTCACTAGAGCGCAGGCGCCCCGTCCGTACAAGGGGCAACTGAGACGGTTGCGTTCCTGAGGTTATTGCCCCAAAGCACTCGATGAGTAGTCATCCGGCACGTTGCTCGAGACTTCTTCGTTAAAATACCACTCTCCTGTCCACTCCGACGGTTTTTTCGCACTGGAAGGCGATTCGCCAATAGTAGCCGAGACGTTCTTGAGATCGACTAACACCCAGTTTGGTACGAACTGTTGCTCGTCTTCATAGTTATACTTCGCTCCATCCAGCGGTTTGACAGGATACCTCTCGTGCGGTTTCTTGGTGTAGTAAATACAGGGGACCATGGACTTCCACAGTTCGCCTTTGGCATCATGCATCTCCTGCACTACCGATCCGTAAAAATCTCGATCCATGTACAGAATCCGTTTTGAGTAGGCGTAGTCTCTGGGATAGGCAGTTGGAGTTCCTTCGACGACCCACACTTTGCGCTTCTCCCATGAGACGCATGGCAGTGCCGAGACAAAGCCGCGAGCACTGTCTCGCGTCCCACACCACTGCGACGGATCGCCATACTTGCCACTATGCACCACAGCAAGAATCTCTTTTTCAGCAACCAGGCGAAACGTCCAATGCGCAAGGCTACCGTTAAAACCAAACATGGAGTCAACGTCGAAGTCTGATCCGCCCAAAGCAGCGCTACGGTCGGCAAAGCTAATACGTCGTACGCGACGCATTTCCGGAGCATAGACGTAGGTGTCATCCGGCATGTCTCGTGGCAGATAATGAAAGAAGAGGAGCGTCAATCCTTTGAGGTCATTGGGGCGGAGAACCGGCCCGAGCAGATTGGAGTGGCGTGTCGGTGGATTGTGCGCAATGATTGGTTTCGGATCAGCATACAAGCGACCAGTCCACATGAGACGTCGCCACATCATCTCATAGGTGCGATCACTCTTGCCTTGACTGTTGACTACTTCGGCAATGAAGGTCGTCCCCGCGTTATCAACTACTGCCGGGCTCTGCTCGTGATTCCACATCACCTTAAAGCCAGCCAAGGGATCATTTGGGTCAATATTCGGGAATGGACATCCCGCAATATAGTTGGAAATGTCTCGCCCATCCTCGGCAATCTGCACTTGTGCCGCGTATTTTTCGGTCGCCTCGCGATACGCCTTCGGCCATTCCACTTTCTTCGTGGCAATGATCTGCATCGGCATCCCTTGCTCGACCATCCAGCGGGTCGAAGGGGTCAGGAGGGTTTCGGCTTGGGCGATAGTGTCTTTGGTAATGGTGTCACCGGGATTCACGTCAGCGTAGGCCGATACCGAGTACAAAATGAGCAAAAACCCAGTCACGAGACTAAAAGAAAGGTGCAGATTCTTCATAGAGGCATATTCCTTACTGGGCAAGAAAGCAAAAGGGCGCACGGTGGTACGCCCTTACTATAGTTCTCCTATTCGAGTTGTAGCAAACATCGTTCATGCTTCGACTCCACCCTGCGGGTTACGCTCAGCACGAACGGAAGTCGGCACGGGGCAAAGGGCCGTTCACCCTGAGCGTAGCGTAGCGAAGTCGAAGGGCGAACGAGAAATAGTCCTCCAACATTGCATTTAGGAAATCTATATCATCAAAAAAGTCAGCAACGATTCGGACTATCCTCCATATTTCGCGCCGATCTCTTTGAGCGTCAGTGCTTCAACGTCTTTCTTGGGATTGGCCTCAACTTCTTTGCTGACGTCGTCTCTCAGTCCGCCTTCGATCACTTCACCAACCACAACCGTGTGGTCACCGTATTCGTGAAACCCGATCACTTTGCACTCGACCCACGCCGGCGCATCGCTCACAATTGGACATCCCGTAGTGGGGCCGGTCTCATAGGCGAACCCGCCCATTTTGCCACCCTCCGGTTCGACATGCTTGAAAAACGCAAAGGCATGCCCTTTTTGCCCAGTCCCAAGAAAACTCATGCTGAAGGATTTGGCGTTCTTCACCATCGCATGGGCGCTTGAGTCGCCTTTGAGTCCCACCACTACCTGTGGCGGCTTAAAAGAACACTGCGTCGTCCAGTTGACGGTCGCAAGGGTCATTTTGTCTCCATCCTTGGCGCCTAAGACTTGGAGACCATAGGGGATCATTAGCAAAGCGGTCTTTTTCGCTTGCTCGTTCATTGTAGTACCTCCTTATCTGGAAAGAATGCGCAGACGATAGCCGCCCACCTTCCCTCCTGTCAACTCACACGTCACCAACCTTGCTCCTGAGCCCGGAATTTGCTTAGATTCGCCCTCATTCTGTATCGACCTAAGGAGGACCTAACGAATGGCCAGTTTTGTGAAAGCGGCCCAGACGAGTGAAATCCCTGCTGGACAAGGCAAATGCGTAGAAGTGGGAGACAAACGCATCGCCATTTTCAATGTCGATGGCACCTATTACGCTATCGACGATGTCTGCCCCCATCAGGGCGGACCGTTAAGTGAAGGTGAACTCAGCGGTACTACTGTGACCTGCCCCTGGCACGGCTGGGAGTATGATGTCGCTACCGGTGTGAACCGTGACGATTCAGATGTGACGCAAGAGAAGTTTGCGGTTAAAGTGGAAGGTGATGATATTTTAGTGGAGATATGAAATCCCCTCTGTTCACATGGCACGAAGCCCACGGCGCTACCTTCATCAGTGATCGTGGGATCGAGCTTCCCGGTCATTTCACCGATCCCTTGCGTGAATACCAAGGCGTCCGTGAAAAAGCGGGCTTGATTGATTACTCGTTCCGCGTTCAGGTGCGGATGACCGGCGAGGATCGGGTCTCGTTTCTGCAAGGGATCGTCTCGAACGATATCAAAGCGCTGCGTCCCGGCGACGGATGTGCCGCGACGCTGCTCACAGAACAAGGCCGTCTCGTTGCTGACCTGCGTGTTTATGCCCTGGATTCTGCTCTGCTGCTCGATGTCGATGTGCGCATCAAGGACAAGGCAATAGAAGCGTTGTCTCGCTTTATCATTGCCGATGATGTCGAGTTAGAGGACTTGAGTGAACAGCAAGTGACGCTCGCCCTGCAAGGCCCATTAGCCTCCCAGGTGCTCGCTGCTGCCGACGTGTCGCTCTCTTTGTCAAAAGCGTTACAACATAGTGAAGGTACAATCGGAGGCTCACCAGTCCATATTGTTCGTGCCGACGACACAGGTCTGGACGGATATGAACTCTTAGTGCCAGGTACTCAGGCTGAAGTAGTGTGGCAGACACTCCTGCAAGTCGGAGCACCATTTGAGTTGCGGCCCGTCGGATTGACAGCCCTCAACCTGCTCCGAGTCGAGGCGGGTATCCCGTGGTATGGCGTTGATATGGACGAAAGCCGGATCGTATTGGAAGTCGGTTTAGAGCACGCCCTCAGTTTCAAAAAAGGTTGCTACTTAGGACAAGAAGTAGTCGAACGAGCAACGGCACGCGGGCATGTGAACCGCAAACTCAGCGGTTTGCTCGTTCACGGTGATACGATTCCAGTCGGTGGCGATAAACTGTTCCACGACTCTCAAGAGGTGGGATGGGTCACCAGTGCTATCAATTCTCCTCGTTTAGGCCGACCAATTGCATTGGCTTATATACGGCGGGAGCATCTCGCACCGGGAACCCAACTCCGGATTGACAGGCAAGGGACGCCCGTGATAGCCGAAGTCACAACGTTACCGTTTGCTCGCTAACCCAGCGAACATACATCGAGATCAGGAGGGAATTATGGCAAACCAACTCGGCAAACGTTATTTCTGCGAAGCGTGTGGCACGGAAGTACTGTGCAATAAGCCTGGTACTGGCGAACTCAATTGCTGCGACAAAGATATGCAGTTGAAAGAGGCAAAGCCGCTGCCGTCGTCGGACTAAGTACCATGCGCAGTAATTACGTAGCGGGTTCTGTGCCCGCCGCCCGTCATTCCGGCGAAAGCCGGAATCCAGAGGTGGGGCACTGGATTCCGGGTCGCGGCCTACGGCCTTGCCCGGAATGACGAAGCCGGAAACTCGCTCCGTATTTCGTGCGCGCAGTACTAAGTATCGTTGCAGATTTTCATTACCGATTTGTAGGGGCGCAGGGTGCTGTGCCCCTACTGCTTTGTGCATTCCGTGCCTACCGCCGATCTTCTCCTGTACGGCGGACGAGTGTTGACACTTGATCCGGCTTATCCCATAGCAGAAGCGGTTGCCGTCTCAGGCTCACAAATTCTCGCTGTAGGCACCGAAAAAGACCTCCGTCCATTCGTCTCTCCTCGGACGCACACTCTCTCGTGCGCCGGGCAAACGGTTATTCCAGGGTTTATCGACCCTCATCTCCATTTGTTTGCTTGGGCCAGCCGCTTTTGTGGAGTTGATGTCAGCAGCGCCCATTCTCTTGCTGATATCCACACTGCACTTACTCGTCGCCTCTCTCTTCTTCCCAATGACGAGTGGCTCCGCGGATACGGTTATGATGAATTCTTCCTCGCTGAGAAACGACACCCGACCCGGCACGACCTCGACGCTATTTCTCCTGATCATCCGATCATCCTTCGCCACCGCACTGGTCATGCGACAGTCTTGAACAGTGCAGGACTACAACAAGCGCGAATCAGCCGTGACTTTGTTCCACCCGGCGGTGGCATAGTCGAACGTGACGAAAACGGAGAGCCGATCGGTGTTTTGTATGAACTCGAAGAATATCTCCGTACTGTTGTCCCTCCTCTCTCGCAGGTCGAGTTCATGGATGGCATCAAACAAGTGGGAACGACGCTACTTCAACATGGCGTCACTTCATTTCACGATGCCAGTGCAGGAAACACATTGGAAGACGTCGCGCGGTTTCAGCGTCTGGCCGCCGACGGTATCCTCAAGTCTCACGCGACCGTCATGATCGGTATTGCGGCATTGCCTTCCTTGCTTGAAGCTAAACTTACTCAATTCAACAACGCTGACCGAGTGCGCTTGGGCAGTATCAAGATCATGGTGCATGAAGGGAGAGGCGAGATTTATCCACCACCAGAGGAACTGCGGGAAATGGTTTGGCAGGTGCATCGGAATGGACTCCAAGTGGCGATCCATGCTGTAGAAGAGGGAGCGGTCTGGGCAGCACTGGATGCAATTGAATACGCCCAGCAGCGTCTACCACGGCAAGATCACCGCCATCGAATTGAGCATTGCGCTCTCTGCCCACCACCGTTGATCGAAAAACTCGTTGAGACTGGCAGTGTGGTTGTCACCCAGCCTGGGTTTCTCTACTTCTACGGCGAGAAGTATGCAGCAGAGATTGACCCTAGCATCCACGATTGGTTGTACCGCACCAAAAGCCTGCGGGTTCACGGCATTCCTATCGCCGGGAGTTCAGATTGTCCAATTGCCCCGCTCGCTCCGTTAGTGAGCTTGCAAACGGCTATCACTCGACAATCTCGCACTGGTGTTCTCGTGAACCCGCAAGAGCACCTATCACTGGACGAAGCGTTACCCCTCTTTGCCACCGCAGGCGCGTGGGTGGGGTTCGCCGAAAAGACGACTGGCATGATTACTCCAGGAATGCGAGCTGATGTAGTCGTTCTGGATGGAGATTTGCTGACAACCCCGATTGATGCCATTCACGCACTCAGAGTTACCACAACTATTGTCGGCGGAGAAATTGTGTGGTCTGATTAAAACATTGAACCATTGGGTGATTGAGTCATTGAGCCATTGAAGGAGTGAAGAATTGTGTTCCTCAATGACTCGATGGCCCGATGAACAAATGACTCAATTATGAAATTTTCCGAACTTGTCGATCAAGCCGGTGAGTTTCTGCGGCAGAGGGAGCGGGTATCGTATCGGGCGCTGAAACGTGAGTTTGACCTCGACGACGAAACCTTGGAAGATCTGAAAGCAGAACTTATTGACGCTCGACGTGTCGCACGGGACGAAGACGGCAAGGTGTTGGTGTGGACGGGCAACGCTTCAGTTATCAGTTCCCAGTTGTCAGTTGTCAGTCCCCAGCCCCTAGCCCCTAACACCCAGTCCCCAGCGGAGCGGCGGCAACTGACCGTGCTGTTCTGTGACCTGGTCGGCTCGACGGCGCTCTCAACCCAGCTTGATCCTGAAGACTACCGGGCAGTCGTGCAACGGTATCAGCAAACCTGCACCGAGGTGATTCAGCGGCACGAGGGTTACCTCGCGCAGTATCTTGGTGATGGCTTGTTGGTCTACTTTGGCTACCCGACTGCGCATGAGGATGATGCGCGCCGAGCAGTACGGACAGGGTTAGAGATTATCACGGCGCTACAAAAGCAGGTTCCCTCTCCCTTGAGGGGAGAGGGACAGGGTGAGGGTGAAAAACTTGCCCAATGGCAGAATACCCCTCATCCTAACCTTCTCCCCCAAGGAGAGAAGGAATTACGAAGACTCCAAGTCCGTATAGGTATTCATACCGGCTTAGTTGTCGTGGGAGAAATCGGCAGCAGCGAAAAGCGCGAGTTGCTCGCCCTGGGCGAGACACCTAACGTCGCCGCACGGATTCAAGGCTTGGCGGAACCCAATACCGTCATCATCAGCGCCGCCACGCAACGCTTGATCGAGGGGCAATTTGAGTGTCAGCCTTTTGGCTCACATCTGGTCAAAGGCATCGCTACCCCTATTTCCGTTTACCACGTCGAGAGTGAACGCCAGGGCGTTTCTCCGCTTGCAGGGCGTGCTACGTTGACACCCTTGGTCGGGCGTGAGCAGGAAGTTGGCCTCTTACTCGACCGTTGGGAGCAGGTCAAAGAAGGCCGAGGGCAAGTGGTGTTGCTCAGTGGGGAACCGGGTATTGGCAAATCACGGTTGGCGTACACCCTGAGAGAACACATTACTAGTGAAGGCTCGTTGCTCTACGAAGCCCGCTGTTCGCCCTACCATCAGCATAGTGCATTGTATCCGTTGATTGACGTGCTCCAACGCACCTTACTCTTGACCAGTCAAGATACGAACGACGAGAAGGTAGCCAAACTCGAACGTGCCTTGGCGCTCTACAACATGCAGGAGACCCTACCCCTCTTTACCGCATTGCTCTCTTTGCCGACGCCTACGCAATATCCGCCACTGAACCTTACGCCACAGAAACAGAAGGAACACACGCTGCAAGCCCTCGTCCAGTTGCTGATGGCACAAGCGGAGCGGCAAGCCACGGTGTCGGTGTGGGAAGACCTACATTGGGCTGACCCGTCATCGTTGGAGTTTCTGACCCTGCTCATCGAACAGATTCCGACTACCAAGCTGTTGCTTGTCTTGACCTTTCGTCCGGAATTCAGTTCGCCGTGGAAGCCGCACTCGCATGTCTCTCAACTTGTGCTCAATCGGCTCGGCAAAAGACAGGTCCAGGAAATGGTCAAGCAGGTTGTAGCTCAAGCTTTCCGCCCCCTTCGACTGGGCTCAGGACAGGCTTCGACAGGCTCAGGGCGAACGGATTTAGAAGCTGCAGAGCAAGGAGACCCCGTTCGTGCTGAGCTTGTCGAAGTACGAACGGCGATCCCGGACAGTCTTCTCAACGCAGTGATCGACCGAACCGATGGCGTTCCTCTGTTCGTGGAAGAATTAACCAAGGCAGTGCTAGAAACGGACGATGTAGGGACACGGCGCGCCGTGTCCCTACAGACCATTCCTGCAACTTTACAAGAAGCGCTGTTAGCGCGGTTGGATCGATTATCCACAGCCCGGCAGACTGCCCAACTAGGGGCAACATTGGGGCGAGAGTTCTCGTACGAACTGCTACATGCAGTCGCGCCGACTAATGAAACCGACTTACAAGCAGCCTTGATCAAACTGGTGGAAGCGGAGATTCTCTATCAGCGTGGTGTCGGTCAGCAGACTCGCTACTTCTTCAAGCATGCCCTGATTCAGGACGCGGCTTATCAGTCCCTGCTCAAGCGCACGCGACAGCACTATCACCAACAGATTGCTCACGTATTGGAGGAGCGCCTTCCTGAGACGAAAGAAACCCAACCTGAACTCCTGGCGCATCACTACACCGAAGCAGGGCTTCTAGAGCAGGCAATTCCCTATTGGCAGAAAGCCGGGGAGCGTGCCAGTCAGCGCTCGGCTCATGTGGAAGCGATTAGTCACCTCAACAGAGGGTTGGAGGTGCTCAAGACTCTGCCAGACACGCCCGAGCGCATCCAGCAAGAACTCACACTACAAATCACCCTGAATGATGCCCTAATCACTGTCAAAGGCGAAACGTCCCCAGACGTCGAAAAAACTGTGCTTCGGGCCCGAGAACTGTGCCAGCAGCTGGGTGAGGTCCCACAGCTCTTCCCCGTGCTATGGCGACTCGTGATATTTTATATTAACCAGGGGGAGTTGCAGACGACATATAAGCTGGCAGAGCAGATGATGCACCTGGCGCAGAGCGTCCAAGACCCAGAGTTCCTCTGGATAGCTCACTTCGCATTAGGGGCCCCATCCCTCTGGCTTGGAGAGTTGGTCTCTGCACGGAGACATTTGGAGCAGGCGATTGCTCTGTCTGACGACCCTCAGACGCGTCTCCGCCTTACCATTGGCACGGCTGACTCGAGGGTAAATTGCCTCTTCTATACAGCCTGGACCTTGTGGCATTTGGGTTATCCAGACCAAGCCCTGAAAAGGTGTCAGGAGGCAATAGCCTTAGCCGAGGGGTTGTCTCACCCCTATAGTCTAGCTGTTGCCTTGGGGTTTGCCGCCCTGTTCCATTTGTTCCGCGGAGATGCGCAACTCGCTCGAGAGCGGGCAGAGCGGGTGATTACCCTGTCAACCGAACAGGGGTTTTCGCTCTACTTGATGTATGGGATGATGGTGCGAGGCTGGGTGCTGACCGAGCAGGGGCAAGTGGAAGAGGGTATTGCCCAGATGCGTCAAAGCCCAATATCTTCTGTTCTTGCCCCAGATGTGCTGGCCGAAGCGTATGGAAAAGCGGGACAGGTAGCGGAAGGGCTGACCGTACTGGCCGAGGCGCTAGACAGAGTAGACAAAACTGGAGGACGGTGCCACGAGGCAGAGCTGTATCGGGTCAAGGGCGAACTCCTGCTGGCGCAGGAAATCAAAAATCAAAAGTCGAAGGGCAAAAGTCAAAAATCAGAAAATCCAAACCCTAAATCCCAGAGCCTAGAGTCCAGCGCTGAGGCCGAAGTGTGTTTTCATAAGGCCATTGAGATTGCCAGAAGGCAAAGTGCCAAGTCGCTGGAGTTGCGGACGACAACGAGCCTCGCTCGTCTGTGGCAGGGTCAAGGCAAGAAAGCCGAAGCTCACAAGTTGTTGTCGAATGTTTACAACTGGTTCACCGAAGGATTGGATACGAAGGATTTGCGAGAGGCGAAAGAACTGTTGGACGAACTCGCATGATTCCACCATTTGACGATACTGGAGACCTCCCTCCAGGGCTGCACCCGGCTACGTGGGACGAGTTCCGTGCGCGATTTTGTCGCTTCGTACAATCAGACCGTCGCCTCACGCTGTGTCAACACCTAGAGCAACTTGTGGATGATGCACGAGCAAGTAGCATTGTGACGAAAATACTGGTCGGTGGCAGTATGGTACGGGCGACCGCAGAGCCAAACGATTTCGATTGTATTGTCGTCCTCCACGCTGATATGCAGTACGAACCCCTCCGTCCTGACCAACTCCAGATCGCAGATGCACAAATAGCACGCAGTCGATACCTGGGTGACATCTTCGTTGCCCGGGAAGGGCAACGCACGCTTTCTTTGTATATTGACTTCTTTTCGCGCAATCGAGATGGCAAGATTATTGGTATGGTTGAGGTGACACTATGATTGCTAATCATCAGCAGCTCGAAGTCACACAAGAACAGCTCCGCCGATTGGAACTCGCACTGGCTGAGTTGCGAAACTCCGCCAGTGGGGCTGAGTTTCGTAGCCAGGCTCCGCCGGTCATCGAACATATCCATCGGCTACGCAGTGAAATTGACGCCTATCTCGGCATCAGTAAAGTGGAGTCCGTATCCTGAAGAATTCAATACTAGAGATTACTCAGAGGCAAGGGCGCTTTTGGAAAGTCTAGCGTCTAGGGTCCAACCAAGGCAAAAATATCTGTTGACAGAACCTGCGTTCTCCTCGTTACGTTTTACGTATTACGTTTCACGCCTCACGCTTTACTACCCATGTCATTCACCGCCGTTCTCTACGAAAAAGAAGGTCCGTTGGCGATTGTGGCGCTCAATCGTCCGAAAATGTTGAACGCCTACAACGTGCAGATGCGCGACGATCTCTATCAAATCCTGTGCGCGGTTCGTGATGACCCAGAAGTCCACGTCATGATCTTACGTGGGGAGGGGCCAGCTTTTTCCACCGGGGGAGATGTCTCAGAGTTTGGTTCGGCTCCCTCTCCAACCCGGGCGCGTGAGATTCGTTGGCAACGCAACGTTTGGGGGACATTGCTCAGTCTCCCCCAACCAACCATAGCCGCCGTGCATGGGTTTACGGTTGGAGGAGGCATGGAAATGGCCCTGCTCTGTGACATCTGTATCGCTGCTGATGACGCGATTTTTTTCCTGCCAGAGACGAGCTTAGGCATGATCCCTGGTGTCGCGGGTACCCAAACTGCTCCACGCGCCATTGGGTTAGGTCGAGCCTTAGACATGGTGCTAACCGGGAAACGGGTCAATGCCCAGGAGGCACACCAGATCGGTCTGGCCAATCGAGTGGTCCCACGGGAGACCCTCTTGACGGCAGCCAAATCTCTAGCGTACACACTTGCAAAACATGACCCCAGGGTCCTTGCCCTGGCGAAACGAGCGATCCGTCACGGCGCAGACCTGAGCCTCGCCGAGGGGCTTCGACTCGAACAGCGAATTTTCGCACTGTTGTAAGGAGCAACCATGAATACGGCGAATTTCTTGAGCATTCCTAGCATGATGTTCCCCGACCAGGAGATCTTGGTCTTCGATGGCAACCGCTTTACCTACGGGCAAGCACTCGAGCGCGTGCGAAAACTGGCAACCAGCTTACAGAACTTGGGGGTCAAACCGGGGGACCGTGTTGCCACGCTGCAAACCAATTCCAATCAGTTCATCGAATCGTACTATGCCACGGCCACCCTCGGTGCGACCTTCGTTCCGCTCAATTACCGCGCCAAGCAACCAGAAATTGAATACATGGTCACTGCCGCCGATGTGAAGGTGTTGTTCGTCGGCTCCCGTTATGTCGATCAAATCCAGCAATTACAACCAAAATTCACCAGCGTGAAACATTACGTCTCCATGGAAGCCCGACAGCCCGACATGCTGTACATCGAAGATCTGATCGAGAAGGGCTCTCCAGATGTTGAAGATGCCGAAGTGGACGAAAGCGATGTCTCAATCCTGATGTACACTAGCGGCACCACGTCGCTCCCGAAAGGCGTGATGCTGACCTACGGTGACTTCACCAATTATGTGGTTGGCACCGTCGAAATGGCGGATGGGTCCGAGCGGGGCACCTCGTTGCTGTGCGCACCGCTCTATCACATCGCTGGAACAGCCAACATTATGACGGCGATCTGGGCAGGCCGGAAAATCGTCATACTGCGACAATTCGAGCCCAAGGACTGGCTCAAGGCCGTGCATGAAGAGAAAATCACCCACGCCTTCGTCGTTCCTACGATGATGAAGCAACTGATTGACCATCCTGAGTTTTCACAGTTTGACATGTCGAGTCTGCAAAACTTGTCCTACGGCGGAGCCCCCATGCCGTTCCCGGTCATCCGCAAAGCCATTGAGTCCTTCCCTAAAGGCACCGGCTTTGTCAACGCGTTTGGTCAAACCGAAACAACTTCGACCCTCACCGTACTTGGCCCAGCCGATCATCGCCTCGACGGCCCCCAGGCTGAAGTCGAGCGTAACCTCAAACGTCTGACTTCGGTTGGCTTGCCACTTCCTGATGTTGAAGTGCGAGTCCTTGACGATGATAATAAGCCACTCCCGGCAAACGAGATTGGCGAGGTCGTCATTCGTACTCCCCGGGTCATGAAAGGGTACGCTGGGCAAGAAAGTGCGACTGCGGCCCTGCTCGATCCCGATGGCTGGTTGCATACACGAGATATGGGCTACCTCGATGAAGATGGTTACGTGTATCTCGTTGGCCGGAAGGATGACATCATCATTCGTGGTGGAGAAAATATCGCTCCGGCTGAAATCGAAGCAGTGCTACATGCGCACCCGTCGGTGGATGAAGCCGCGGTGATCGGCGTTCCGGATGTTGACTGGGGCCAGAAGATCGCCGCCTTTGTCGCTCTTCGGCCCGGTAAAACAGCCTCGACCGACGAACTGTCGGAATTCTGTCGCCAGCGACTAGCGAGTTTCAAGAAGCCAGAGGTCATTCGCTTCGTCGATGCTCTGCCAAAGAATCCATTGGGGAAAATTCTCAAGAAGGAATTGAAAGCTGAGTTTGCTGAGTAAGACTGAGTAAGAACCAATGACAGACGCGCAGGCAGCAACTCTCTCCTATACGAAGCACGATTCCGTTGCCCGACTACAACTGTGTCGCCCGGAAAAAGGGAACTGCCTGACCCCTTCTCTGGATGAAGAGTTAGCAGCACTCTGCGTCAGTGTTGAAGAGGATGAAAGTGTCAGTCTTGTGGTCCTCACGGGTAGTGCAAAGGTGTTCTGTCGTGGTCTGGAGTATACGGTACCCAGTGGAACCACGGTACCAGAAGCGATCCGTGCGCAATTCGGCGCGTTACACAGCCCCAAGGCGTTGGCGGCAATCACTAAACCAATCCTTGCGGCACTCAATGGCGATGCGCTGGGGGTCGGATTAGAACTTGCCCTTGCGTGTGATCTGCGGGTTGCAACAGTAGGTGCCCATTTCGGTTTTCCTCAAGTCGCCGACGGGCTGATTCCTTTTGGTGGTGGCACGCAACGCTTGCCTCGCATCATTGGCCAGGCGAAAGCGCTAGAACTCATCCTCACCGGAGAATTGATTGACACCGCTGAAGCCCAACGGATTGGGTTAGTTTCTGAAGTCATCCCGGAGAGCACTTTCGCAACGCGCGTTGACGAGATAATACAAGTTCTGTTAGGAAAAGGCCCCATTGCTTTGCGTTTAGGGAAAGAAGCTGTCCACAAAGCAATGGATCTCACGCTCGATCAGGGGATGCGTTTGGAAGAGGACTTGTACGCCCTTCTACAAACGACCCGTGACCGCGCCGAAGGAGTAAAGGCGTTCCTGGGAAAAAGGAAGCCTACCTTTACTGGACAGTAGGAATATCAAAGTAGGAGGAGTGATTCATGGCAAATCAGATCGGGAAGATGTACCTCTGCGGCAAATGTGGCTCGCAGGTGATTGTCACTAAAGGTGGTACCGGCACTCTCAAGTGTTGCGGTGGCGAAATGCAAAAGAAGTAACGACGCTGGTGAAATTTGGCATTTCTCTCAAATGGCTCCCAACGACTAGGGTAGGCACTGCCTACCCCCTCTGTCTTTTTACCCTCTGCACATTTTTGTTGCTCCCGTGATGAGAAAGCCTGTTGCGGCTGCTTTCCCCTATCGCTATTATAACGTGGACCTGTAAGGTCCAAGACCGAAAATAAGGATAGATTGCATGCCCGCACCCATTACTGCAGAAGAGATTGAATCGATGATTCTCACTGCTCTCCCTGACGCTCGTATCCAAGTGCACGATACCACCGGCGGCGGCGATCACTATGAAGCAATCATTGTCTCGCCAACATTTGTCGGCAAAACCCGTGTGAACCGGCATCGGATGATCTATGGAGCGCTGCAAGACGCTATGAAAGAACGCATTCATGCACTTGCCCTCATCACCATGACACCAGAGGAACTGCAACAAGAACAGGCTTCGCAAGTCGTCAACATTCAACCCGCAAAAGCTCGCTAATACAGAAGGAGGAACGCTAGATGGCAGACGCTACTCAGACGAAGATCGATGAACAGGTCAAAAAGAACAAAATCATCCTGTACATGAAGGGAACACCGAGTTTCCCGATGTGCGGCTTCTCAGCAGCAACCATTCAGGTGCTCGATTCCTACAACGTTGCGTATGAGAGCGTGAATGTACTGGAAGACCCAGCCATCCGCGATGGCATTAAGCGGTACTCAAACTGGCCGACCGTCCCACAACTGTACATCAATGGTGAATTCGTCGGCGGCTGCGACATCGTGCGCGAAATGCACGCCAAAGGAGAACTCGAACCCCTGATCCGCGCCGCTCAAGGATAACCCATCGTTCCCCCTCACCCTAACCCTCTCCCAGCCGGGAGAGGGAACCTGTAACATTCGTTCGTCAAGCTCTGTAGCCCGGATGGAACGGAGTGGAATCCGGGAGTCCTGCTCCGTTTATTGCTCTTTCCTGGATTGCGCTTCGCTTCATCCAGGCTACTTCTCTAAAGCTCTCTTTTTCCTCTTTCTTCTTTCCCCTAAATTGATTACAGTCTGGTGTATGTCAACTCAGACTGCTTTTGTTTCAACCGAAACCTTCACTCAGAAAGAGTTCAAGCACTGGCTGGATGAGCGTCCGGCGTCGGACATCAACCACTACGAGTTGTTGCGGGGGAGAATCGTCATGAACCCACCAGCCGGGTGGCCGCACGGATCGGTCGAGTCAAATATCCATGTGCCTGTAGCAACCTTCGCTCGTACTCACAGTCTTGGGATCATCCTCGGTTCGAGCGCTGGCTATGATCTGCCTTCCGGTGACACTGTCGAGCCTGACATTTCCTTCATTGCCAATGACCGCTTGACTGCTGGCCCAGCGCCACAGTCAGGAAAATTTGTACGGATCGTTCCCAATCTAGTGATAGAGATTCTCTCTCCTACAACAGCACAGAAAGATCGTACCGAGAAGAAGGCAATCTATGAAGAAAACGGTGTAGAAGAGTATTGGCTAGTTGATACGAAGCGCCGCGAGATCACTGTCTATACACTGACGGGAAAACGCTTCGGTCGCGGGAAGGTCTACACGGGGCGAGACATTTTACCTTCACGGACGCTGAAAGGCTTCACGCTCCGTCTCAGCGAAGTCTTTGTCTAAATGAGATTCACCAGGAGGTGTCCAATGCAGGCTCTCGACAACATTCGTATTCTCGACTTGACGCAGTTTGAGGCTGGGCCCTCATGCACAGAATTGCTGGCGTTCTTGGGTGCCAGGGTCATTAAGGTCGAATCCCCTAAAGGTGGAGACCAGGGGCGCGCCCTTTTAAGTGAGAATTCGAGTCTGGATTCTTACTATTTTCTCTTACTGAACGCTAATAAGCAGAGTGTCACCCTCAATCTCAAGAGTGAGAAGGGGAAACGCATCTTTGTGGAAATGGTCAAGCAGGTGGACGTAGTGATGGAGAATTATGCCCCAGGAGTGATGAACAATCTGGGATTAGGCTACGCAGTGCTGAAGGCCGCCAATCCACGGATCATCTCTGCCTCCATCAAAGGGTTCGGCACCTACGGGCCGTATAGTGGCTACAAAAGTTTTGATCCGATCGCCCAGGCCACGGGTGGGGCAATTAGCGTGACTGGGCTTCCTGATGCTCCACCGGTGCGGCCTGGTCCCACTATTGGTGATACCGGCACCGGGGTCCACTGTGCAGTCGGTATCCTCTCTGCCTTGTGGCAACGCGAACGCACTGGTGAAGGACAGCAGGTCGAGGTTTCGATGCAGGATGCCGTGGTGAATTTCTCTCGTGTCGCGACGATGGGCCACTACGTGACTAAC
>Ga0187892_10005932_pt1 | contig 18657 bp, 17 predicted proteins | sample MA1701073metaG_FD_139345 | JGI IMG/M metagenome (GOLD analysis project Ga0187892, IMG submission 139345) | Bio-ooze microbial communities from a basaltic lava cave in the Kipuka Kanohina Cave System on the Island of Hawaii, USA - MA170107-3 metaG ...
ACGATGGCGCGCGAGAAGAGGCCCTTCGCGAGGGGCGAGGTGAGGAGCACGAGCACGTTCTGGCCGCCGGCCGACTCGCCGAAGATCGTGACGTTCGCCGGATCGCCGCCGAACGCGGCGACGTTCGCCTGCACCCAGTGGAGCGCGTGGAGCTGGTCGAGCGTGCCGAAGTTGCCCGAGGCGTCGAGCGCGTCGGCGCCCTCGCGGAGCGCGTCGTGCCGGAACCAGCCGAGCGCGCCGAGTCGGTAGTTCAGCGTCACCACCACGACGTGATGCTGGCTCGCGAGCCGGCTCCCGTCGTAGAGGTGCGAGGTGCCGATCGTGTTGCCGCCGCCGTGGATCCAGACCAGCACGGGGAGGCGCGCGTCCGCCGGCGCGCCGGCGAGGGCGGGCGCGTACACGTTCAGCGTGAGGCAGTCCTCGTGGCCGACGAGGGTCCCGGGCTTCGCGGAGCCGTCGCCGCCCACGCCGCTCGCGAACTGCGGGCAGGAGTCGCCGAAGGCGAGCGCCTCGCGCGTGCCGGTCCAGGGCAGGGGCGAGCGGGGCGCGCGCCAGCGGAGCTCGCCGAGCGGGGGCTCGGCGTAGGGGATGCCGAGCCAGGCGTGGCCGCCGTAGCGCCCGGCCTGGCCGACCACGTCGCCGGCGGGCGGGTGGCGGAGCGTCGTCGGGTCGGCGCTCGGGGGCGGCGCCTCCGGCTCCGACGTGCAGCCGGCGGCGACGAGACAGACGAGGCCGACGAGCACGCGGAATCGCATCGGACACCTCCGGCCGCGGAGGATACGGGGGCTGCTAGGTTCCGCGCGCCTCGGAGGATCGGGTCTGCTCGAGCGAGGAGTTGGCGTCGCCGCGGTCGTCGCGCTCGCGCTCGCGTGCGGGCCGCCGGAGCCCCTCGTGCTCGACAGGTCGGGCCCAGTCGCCGACTGGCCGGACTACGGCCGCGGCAAGGACGGGCTCGCCTGGTCGCCGCTCGCCCAGGTCACCCCCGCGAACGTGGGGCGGCTCGAGCTGGCCTGGCAGCACCGCTCCGGCGACGTCTCCGACGGCACGGGTGACACGAGCCGCACCTCCTTCCAGGCGCGCCCGATCGTCGCGAACGGCACGCTCTACTACTGCACCGGGCTGAACCGCGTCTTCGCGCTCGAGCCCGAGACGGGGCGCGAGCGCTGGCGCTTCGACCCCGTGCTCCGGAACCGCAAGCTCGGCGGCCCGTACCCGCTCGTCTGCCGCGGCGTCTCTTATTGGCAGGAGCGCGCCTCCACCGGCGCCTCCTGCGACGCCCGCATCTTCACCGCCACGATCGACTCGGAGCTGATCGCGCTCGACGCGGCGACGGGCCAGCCCTGCGCGGGCTTCGGCGGCGGCGGGCGGGTGGACCTCCGCGAGGGCTTCGCCGAGGCGCCGCGCTGGGAGGCCTACGTCACATCCCCGCCGCTCGTGCTCGGCGATGTGGTGGTGGTGGGCGGCCTGGTGCAGGACAACCTTCGCGTCGACGCGCCCTCGGGCGTGATCCGCGGCTTCGACGCGCGGACGGGCGCGCTCCGCTGGGCGTGGGACCCGGTGCCGCCCGACTTCCCGAAGCCCGCGAGCGGCTACACGCCCGGCACGCCGAACGCGTGGTCGATCCTCTCCGGCGACGCCGAGCGCGGGCTCGTCTTCGTCCCGACCGGCAACCCCTCGCCCGACCTCTTCAGCGCGATCCGCCACGGCCTCGACCACTACGGCAGCTCCGTCGTCGCGCTCTCGGCCGAGACGGGCGCCGTCGTCTGGCACTTCCAGACGGTGCACAAGGACGTCTGGGACTACGACGTCCCCGCGCAGCCGGTCTTGTTCCAGATTCCAGGCGTGGGTGGCGGCCGGCCCGGCGTCGCGCAGATCACGAAGATGGGCTTCCTGTTCCTGCTCGACCGCGAGACCGGCGTGCCGCTCTACCCGGTCGAGGAGCAGCCCGTCGCGCACGACGGCGTGCCGGGCGAAGAGCTCTCGCCGACGCAGCCCTTCCCGACGCATCCCGCGCCGCTGATCCCGATCGGGCTCCCGCCCGAGGCGGCCTGGGGCTTCACGCCGCTCGATCGCCGGGACTGCCGCCAGAAGCTCGCGAGCCTCCGCAACGAGGGCATCTTCACGCCGCCGAGCCTCGAGGGCTCGATCGTCTATCCCGGCAACGCCGGGGGCCCGAACTGGGGCGGCCTCTCGCTCGATCCGACGAGCGGCGTCGCCTACGTGAACTCTATGCGCGCTCCGACGGTGGCGCGGCTGATTCCGCGCGCCGAGGCGGAAGGGCTCGACTTCGCCGGCGCGGCCTACCCGAACGAGCTCTACCCGATGCAGGGCTCGCCCTACGCGGTCTCGCGCGGGCCGCTCCTCTCGAGCTTCGGCGCGCCGTGCGTGCCGCCGCCCTGGGGCACGCTCCTCGCCGTCGATCTCGAGAGCGGCGAGACGCGCTGGGAGGCGAGCCTCGGCACCACCCGCGACCAGGCGCCCTGGCCGCTCTGGTTCGACCTCGGCGCCCCGAACCTGGGCGGCCCGCTCGGGACGGGCGGCGGGCTCGTGTTCATCGGCGCCACGACCGACAAGTTCTTCCGTGCCTTCGACGCGGCGAATGGCGCCGAGCTCTGGCGCTCCCGAATCCCCTACACCGCGAATTCGTCACCCATCACGTACCGCTTGCGACAGAATGGCAGGCAGTACGTCGTGATCGCCGCGGGCGGCCACGGCTGGTCCGAGCCCGGCGACGCGCTCCTCGCCTTCGCCCTGCCGGGCATTCCTCAGGATTGAACCCGATGGACGAGCTCGCCAGCCTCGACGCGACCGCGCAGGCAGAGGCCGTGCGCCGCGGCGAGGTGCGTCCCGCCGAGCTCGTCGAGGCGGCGCTCCGCCGGATCGAGGCGCTCGATCCGACGCTCGGAGCGATCGCCGCGCCGCTCGACGAGTTCGCGCGGGCCGAGCTCCGCGAGCTCGACCCGGCGGCGCCCTTCGCCGGCGTGCCGTTCCTGATGAAGGACCTCGGCGCCTGCTTCGCCGGCCAGCCGTACTACGCCGGGAACCGGGCGCTCCTGGAGATCGGCTACAAGGCGCCCGCCACCACCTACCTCGCGCGGCGCTTCCAGCGCGCCGGGCTCGTCGCGGTCGGCACCGCGAAGGCGCCGGAGTTCGGCCTCCAGTCCACCACGCAGCCGCTCGCGCTCGGCCCCACGCGGAATCCCTGGCGCCTCGACCACACGCCGGGAGGCTCGTCGGGCGGCTCGGCGGCCGCCGTCGCGGCCGGCCTCGTGCCCCTCGCGCACGCGAACGACGGCGCGGGCTCGATCCGCATCCCGGCTGCGTGGTGCGGCGTGGTCGGCCTCAAGCCCTCGCGCGGGCGGATCGCGCTCGAGCCCACCACGATCGGCCGCTCGCTGGTCGGCTTCGCGATCACGCGGAGCGTGCGCGACGCCGCGGCGCTCCTCGACGCGGTACACGGCAACGAGCCGGGCGATCTCTACCGGCTCCCGCCGCCGGTGAGGCCGTTCCTCTCGGAGGTCGGAGCCGAGCCCGGCCCGCTCCGGATCGGCGTGCTCTGCGAGGCGCCGGGCGCCGCCGTCCATCCCGAGGCCCGCGCCGCCGCCACGCGTGCCGGTCGGCTCCTCGAGACGCTCGGCCACGCCGTCGAGGCTTCCGGCCCGGAGGCGCTCTTCGACGAGGAGCGCGCCTGGCACGGCCTCGTGTTCGGGCCCGTCGAGTACCGGCTCTGCCTCCGCGAGCTCGGCCGCATGCTCGGGCGCCCCGTGCGGGAGAGCGACGTCGAGCCGTACCTGTGGACGCTCGCCGACCCGCAGGGCCCGAGCGTCCTGCCCGAGGACTACCTCGAGGCCGCGGCCTCGCAGCAGGCCTGGGCGGTGCGCGTAGCCGGCTGGTTCGCGGGCGGCTTCGATCTGCTGGTGACGCCCACCGTGCCCGAGCCGCCGCCGCTGCTCGCTGATCTCGACGGCCGGAGCCACGACCCGCTCACGCTGCTCTCCCGCATGGCTCCGCACCTGGCCTTCACGGAAGCCTGGAACGTGACGGGCAACCCCGTGATCTCGCTCCCGCTCCACGAGACGGCGGACGGGCTCCCGCTCGGCGTCCAGCTCGTGGCGCGCGTCGGCCGCGAGGACCTGCTGTTCCGCGTGGCGGCGCAGCTCGAGCAGGCGGCGCCGTGGGCCCGCCGGCCGCCGGTGTTCGCGGGCTAGCGGGCTCGGCGGCGTCCGAGCCGGCTCCATCCGAGCACGAGGACGGCTGCGGCGAGCAGGAGCCACGTCTCCGGCTCGGGGAACGCCAGACGCAGGGTCGTGAAGCTCACCGTCCGCCGTTGGATCAGACCGTCGATGCTGACCTTCGAGGGCGCGACGAGGGTCACGATGCCCTGTTGGAGGCCGTCCACGTGCCACGTGCCCATCGCGCTCGCGTCCGGGAGCGGCAGGCCGCTCGAGGTGAGGCCCGTGAACAGGAACGTCCCCGGGGACCAGGCGTAGAAGTCCACGGTGAGGTGGATCGGCGGGAGCGAGAGCACGGTCTGGGTGTCCGTGACGCGGCCCTGCTGGCCGTGGCGCAGCGGCACCGCGAGCAGCGTGAGATTGCCGACCCTGAACATCGACGCGTTCACGCCCATCCCGGCGTGCGCGGCGGTCTTCAGGACGACGCTGCCCGGGACGCCGGGGGAGCCCGTACCCATGTCCGAGGTGGCGAAGATGAACTGGGGGCCGCCCTGGGTGATCTGGTAGGCGAGGGTGAGCGTGCCGTTCGGTGTCTTGGGCACGAAGAGAGTCGTGGCGAACGCGGGGTAGCTGAGCCACACGCCGATCGAGGCCCCCGAGTTGAAGATGCCGCCGGACGCTCCCAGCTCCTCGAACGTGCGGGTCATCGGCACGCCCTGCGTGACCTGGAGCCAGGTCGCCTCCCAGAGGGCACCGGCGCGGGCGCTCCCGCTCGTGAAGAGCAGGAGCAGCAACGCTGCGAGGCGTGCATGACGTGCCAAATCGTGCCTCCTTTTCAGCTCGCGCGCTGGCTCCGGAGCCAGAGCGCCAGGCCCGCCCCGCCGAGCAGGAGCAGCGTGCCGGGCTCGGGCACGAAGTTCATCACGAGCTTGGTGAAGCTGACCGTGCGGCGCTGCGCCAGCGGGCCGTCGATGCTGACCTTGGACGGTGACACGAGCGTGACCATGCCGCCGCCGTTCCACGGCGTCAGGTTGAAGGAGCCCACCGCGGTCACGTTCGGGAGCGGGCTGCCGAGCGAGGTGAGGCCGCTGAACATCAAGCTGCCCGCTGTCCAGGCGAAGAAGCTGACCGTCCCGACGTGGATGGCGCCCAGGATGGTGAAGTAGGGCGACTGCGGCGACGACGGCGACTCGAACAGCGACCCGAGCGGCTCGGCCCCCGCCTGGCCGACGCGGAGCGGCACCTTGACGATCGTGTTCACACCGACCATGAAGATCGACTGGTTCGCGCCCATCACCGCGTGTGGGGCCGTCATCACGATCACGGTGCCCGGGACGCCCGGCGCGCCGATGGCCATCCCGGCCGTCGCCGTGATCGCCTGCGGGCCGCCCTGCGAGACGAAGACGTGGAGGTCCAGGAGACCGTTCGGCGTCTTGGACACGAAGAGGCTCGTACTGAACGCGGGGTAGGAGAGCGACACCGCGACCGAGCTGGCTGTCGAGCTGCCGGCCGCGCCGAGCTGCGCCGCGGTCCTTGTCATGGGGAGGGCGTACGGCGCTATGGGGATGCTCGTGTCCATGACCTGGAACCAGGTCGCGTTGGTGAGCGTGCCGGCCTGGGCGCTCCCGGCGAGGAGCACGCCCAGGATCGGCAGAAGCCGGGCGCGCCGAAGCATGACGGGCTCAGAGACCCGGGCGGCGCCGGCTGCTGCGCGCTCGGTACGCGAGAGCGACGGCGGCCGTGCCGAGCAGCAGCAGCGTCCCGGGCTCGGGCACGAAGTTCATCACGAGCTTCGTGAAGGCGGCCGTACGGCGCGAGGCCAGGGAGCCGTCGACGCTGACCAGGGACGGCGAGACGAGGGTGACGGTGCCGCCGCCGTTCGGCGTCAGGTTGAAGGACCCCACCGCGGTGACGTTCGGGAGCGGATCGCCGAACGAGGTGAGGCCGCTGAACATCTGGCTGCCCGCGGTCCAGGCGTAGAAATCCACCGTGATCGTATGGAGCTGGCCCAGCACGAAGAAGGTGTCGACGAACTGGCCCGCCTGGCCGTTGCTGAGCGGCACCGCGACGAGGGTGTTGGTGCCAACCATGAACTGCGACTGGTTCAAGCCCTTCGCGACGTGCAGCGCGGTCATGATGATGACCGTGCCCGGGATGCCCGGCGCTCCGTTCGCCATCCCGGCCGTCGCGGTGATCGCCTGCGAGCCGCCCTGCGTGACCTGGATCGCGAGGTCCACCACGCCGTTCGCGGTCTTCGGCGCGAACAGCGTCGCGACGAAGAACGGGTAGCTGAGGTTCACCGCGAGCGAGGTGCCGGTCGAGCTGCCCGTGGCGCCGAGCTGGCCGAACGTCCGCGTGAGCGGGATGCCCTGGGCGGTCTGGAACCAGGTCGCGTTGGTGAGCGTGCCGGCCTGGGCGCTCGCGCCGAGGAGCAGCCCGAGCCACGCGAACGTGACGATCCGTCGGATCATGGGTGCAGACCTCCACAGCATCCGCAGCAAGGCGCGTGCCGGCTCCGGGAAGCGGACGCCGACGCCGAAGTGCGCGGATTCGCTGGCTTCTGCGGGGGCGGTGCCGCCGTGGCCTTGGCGACCGTGGGCACGCCGGTTCCGCGCCGCGGAAGCGATTTGCCCACGCCTGCGCCAGGCGCCCTGGACGGGCTCAGCCGGCGGCGAGCACGGGGCGCTGGAGGAGCGCCGAGAAGCCCTCGCGCACGGCGCGCTTGCCCTTGGCACCGCGCAGGGCCTTGCTCCAGTGCGCGGTGAGATCGGGCGTGCCGGCCGGCGGCGCGGCGAGCGGGAAGCTCTTCGCGAGCTCGTCGAAGTAGGCGTGGTCGTGCGCCGCGTACCAGCTCTCGAGCGTGGCGGCGTCGACGCTCCGCTCGCCCGCCTCGGCGAACGCCCAGAAGGAGTTCTTGGTGTGGGGCTCGAGGTCGTGGCGGAGCACGGTCCACGGCCACTCGGCGCAGCTCCGCGCGTCGGTGGCGCAGTTCGCGTCGCCGAGGTCGCGGAGCACCACGCGCCCCGTCGGGCGAAGCCGCGCGTCGAGCTGCACGAGCACGTTCTGCGGGTTCGGCGTCTCGTACTGGAGGCCGTAGCGCACGAAGAAGCGCGCCTTCGCGCGGCCGACCGCCTCGGCGTAGTGGCGGCCCCAGAAGTCCTCGAAGCGCTCACCCCGGGCGCGCGCGATCTGCCGCCCGACCCACGGGATGCTGAGCGCGGGGAGATAATGGTGCCCGTCCTGGAAGGCGCGGAGATCGCGCACCAGGTAGGCGGTCTCGCTCCGCGGCACGAGCACGGCGAATACCTCCTTCACCACGAGCAGGTTCGGGTCGGCGCCGAGCATGCCGTCGATGCGCGCGATCAGGTCCACCCAGACCAGCGCGTCGTTCACCTCCTCGCGCATCTTCGTCTTCTCGGGCTGGTGGAAGTCGGGGTGCGGGCGGTCGGTCGCGAGCTTGAGCGAGAAGAGCGCCTTCTCGCGCGGCTGCACCACGACGAGCGTGCGCGAAGAGGTGTAGCGGCACACCCAGCGCTCCGCGGCCGGCAGCTCCGAGAACTTCACGGAGGGGTCCTGGTTCAACGGGTGGCGCGGAAACAGCACCCGGTCGTCCTTGAAGAAGCGCGCCAGGATCTCGGCGGGCGGCCAGGTCGCGATCCGCACCGAGACCTTGTCTCGCGGCACCGCGGCGACCTCGATCGGCACCGGGTGCGTGCTGGTGCGGAATCCGGCGAGGTTCGCCTGCTCCTCCCAGAGGAGCCATTGCTCGATCGGGTCGTCGAGAAGGACCATCGGGCCGTCCGTGCGGACGCTCCTGGGTTCGACCGTACGCAGGGCCTGCATGAGCGCGTGCGCCTCCCCCACGGGCCGCGGGGGGCGCGGGACAACCCGAGGGCTCAGGGTCTAGCAGGGGGTAGGATGCGAGCCCACCGCCTCGAAGTTCATTCCTCCCCACGGGGCCCCGCAGGGCCGACCAGGCTCGTTCTCGTTGACCGCCCCGGGGGAGAGCGCGACGATCGCCGCATGAAGGATGGAGGGTCCGGGCGGCTGCGGACGGTTTCGCCCGTGGACGGCCGCGTGCTGGTCGAGCGCGCCCGGGCGGACGAGCGGGAGGTCGCGGCGGCGCTCGGGGCCGCGCGCGGCTCGCAGCGCGCCTGGCGCCGCCGCGCCGTCGCCGAGCGCGCGGCGCTCGTTGCCCGCGCGGTGGAGGCCTTCGAGGCGCGCGGGCCCGCGATCGCCGAGGAGCTCACCCGGCAGATGGGGCGCCCCATCGCGCACAGCCCCGGCGAGGTGCGCGGCTTCGCCGAGCGCGCGCGCCACATGCTCGCGATCGCGGAGGAGGTGCTCGAGGACGTGGTGCCGGCGCCCAGGGCCGGCTTCCTCCGCTTCGTGCGCCGCGAGCCGCTCGGCGTGGTGCTGGTGCTCGCGCCCTGGAACTACCCGTACCTCACGGCCGTGAACGCCGTCGTCCCCGCGCTCCTCGCCGGGAACGCCGTGATCCTGAAGCACTCCGAGCAGACGCCGCTCGCGGCCGAGCGCTTCGGCGAGGCGTTCGCGGCGGCCGGGCTCCCGCGCGGCGTGTTCCAGTTCCTCCACTGCGACCACGACGCCGTGGCGCGCATGATCCGGAGCCCCGAGATCGACTTCGTGGCCTTCACCGGCTCGGTCGAGGGCGGCCATTCCGTCCAGCGCGCGGCGGCCGAGCGCTTCATCGGGACGGGCCTCGAGCTCGGCGGGAAGGACCCCGCCTACGTGCGCCCCGACGCGCCGTTCGAGCATACGGTGGAGAACCTGGTGGACGGCGCCTTCTTCAACGCGGGCCAGTCGTGCTGCGGCATCGAGCGCATCTACGTACACCGCTCGGTGTACGATCGCTTCGTCGAGGCGTTCGTCGCGAAGGTGAAGGAGTACCGGCTCGGCGATCCGCTCGACCCGGCGAGCACGCTCGGGCCGCTCGCCCGGGCCCGCGCCGCCGACTTCGTGCGCGAGCAGACCGCGGAGGCGGTGGCGTCGGGCGCCCGCGCGCTGATCGACCCGCGCGGCTTCGCGGCCGACCGCCCGGGCACGCCGTACCTCGCGCCGCAGGTGCTCGTCGACGTGACGCACGGCATGCGCGTGATGAGCGAGGAGAGCTTCGGGCCGGTGGTGGGGATCATGCCCGTCGCCGACGACGCCGAGGCGGTCGTGCTGATGAACGACAGCCGCTACGGCCTCACCGCCTCGATCTGGACGGCGGACGCCGACGCCGCACTCGCGCTCGGCGCCGAGATCGAGACGGGGACCTGGTTCATGAACCGCTGCGACTATCTCGACCCGGCGCTCGCCTGGACGGGGGTCAAGGACTCCGGCCGCGGGGTCACGCTCTCGCGGCTCGGCTACGAGGTGCTGACGCGCCCGAAGTCGTATCACCTGCGCGTCGGGGTCTAGGCGCCGACGAGCTTCCGGCTCGCGGCGATCGCGCTCGCTACGAAGCGCCGCCAGAGCGCCTGCTGCGCGGCCGCGTCGCCGGCCGCGACGAGCTCGCTCCCGCGCAGCAGCGCACCAAGCCAGCCGATCGTGTGCCACGCGCCGGCCTCGAGCGGCGGAAGCGGGTGCGTGCTGCTCGCCGGGAAGTGGTTGACGTAGAGGTAGGGCTCGGCGGTCCCGTCGTCGCCGGGCGAGAGGCCGACTCCGATCGTGCGCTCGCCGCCGAGCTCGATGAGGCTCGCGATGTCGAGGTGATGCGGCCAGCAGAGCACCGGCCCCGCGCCCGGCGTGCGCGCGGCGAGGGCGCCGAGCTCGTAGTCGGCGGCCGCGTACCAGCGGCCGAGCTCGGCGAGCGCCGCATCCGGCGCCGGGAAGCGCGGGAGCACCCCCGGGATCTCGAAGCCGGGCGCGACGAGCGCGCGCGCGAGCTCGCCCTGCGTGTGCGAGCGGATCGCGTCTGCGGCCCACTCCTTCGCCGCGTCCGGCGGCCGGCCCGCGAGCGCGAGCTCCGCGTGCGGCGCGCCCTGCCGGTCGAGGAGGAGGAGCGTGAGGTCCGCGACGCGGAGCGCGACGCGGCACGGGAAGCGGGCCGGGAGCTCCGCGCCGCCGAGCGCCGCGTGGCTCTCGATCCAGACTGACGCGTTCTGGCTCGTGTCGGGGCGCGCCGGGACGAACGTCTCGCCCGCTGCTGCGACGATCTGGACGGCGTGGTGGAGCGCCGTGCGCGCCGCCCCGAGCGCCGCCGACGGCTCACTTCCGAGCTGCGCCCACGTCACGGCGAGACGATCTCCCCGTCGAGCTCGATCCAATCGTTGTGCCACAGGGTGTAGAAGGTCGGCGTCTCGCGGCAGAAGTCCGCGAGCGCGACCAGTCGGCGCAGCTGCTTCTCGTCCGCGCGCCGCGACGCCAGGCGCAGGTCGAGGCGCTCGAAGGCCGGATCCTGCGGCAGCGCGACGCACAGGTTCCGCGCCAGGTTCCAGTGGAGCAGCGGCTCGCAGCGGATGCGCGGCGCGTAGACAACGTTCGGCACCAGGTGCCGCACGCGACCGTCCCGGTAGTGGGCCGCGTAGTCGGCGTCGCATTCGACGAGCGCGTCGATCATGTGGACGGCGAAGATGCGGCCTTCCCCGGTGAGCTTGGCGTCGCCCGGGATCGCGAGCGGCACGAGCTGGAGCGCGGAGAACCCGGCCGCCACGAGCGCCGTCTGTCTTCGCATCCTCCCGCGCGCGAGATCGGTGAACGCGAGGTCGGCGGACGCGCCGGGGAGGAAGCGACAGAGCGGGAAGAGCGCCAGCAACAGGAACATCAGGATCGGGTAGTAGAAGCCCACCACCGGGTACGAGAACACGTGGAACAGCGCGAGCTGACCGAGGGCACCCCAGAAGATCCAGGGCCGCCTCGCGAAGAGCCCCCACACCATCCCCATCTCGAGTGCGATCACGTACGCGCACGCCAGCGGGAGGAGCGGGCCCTGGATCCAGAAGCGGTCGGCGTGGTAGAGCGCGGCGCCCGAGAGCCACTCGCGGTCCAGCTTCAGCGTGCCCGCCCAGAAGTAGAAGAGCGCGATCAGCACGCGCAGCACCTCGCGCTTCCCGGGGACGAACAGGAAGGCCAGCGAGACCAGCCCGTGCATGTAGTGCTGGTTGAGGCGCAGGCGGTAGTCCTGGACGACGACCGCCGCGCGCAGCAGCTCGAGCGCAAGAAGGGCCGCGAAGGCCCACCCGCTGCGCCGCGGACCGAGCGCGAAGAACAGGGCAGTCGCGAGCGAGAGCGCCCCGTAGCTGTAGAGCACGGCGTCCACGCCGGCCGCGTCGAGGAAACGGAAGCGGTCGCAGGCCTCGAAGAACGACCAGCAGATGGCCAGGGCATCCCGCCCGATCGCCTGGTCGAGCTGCCACTGGAGCCGCCAGTGGGCGAAGCAGAGCGTGTGGGCCAGCGCGAGCAGGGCGCCGTAGAGGCGGAGCGCCGGGTCGGCGGCGATCTCGCCGACCTGGGCGCGGATCCAGCGGAGGGGGAAGGCGCGCATCCGCCGAGCACTCCGGACGCGCATCCTAGCCGCACCGGGAGCCATGCGGGCCCCGGATCGCCCCGCGTGGTCGGCCTCGGCGGGCCGGTCTGACCACAGCCCAAACGGGGATTCACGCGCTCGCAGCTAGGCCACAAAGGCTCTTGACTGCAATGGGGCTCCCGTCTTACCGTTGGTCCCGCTGTCCGCATCGCGGGGGCGGGGCTTGCGGCCCCTGTGCGCGGCCTTCTGAGGAATCCAACGCTGCGGCTTCCCAGGAAGCCACGAAAAGGAGAAAGAATTGCAGATCAAGCGAATCGGGTGGGGCCTCTTCGTTGCTGCCGGGAGTGTGTTGTTCGCGAGTGCGGCCCTCGCGGGCGGTAGCACGATGCGGCTGAACGGCGATTTCCCGCTCCAGGACGCGTCGGAGGGCACGGACAACCAGGCCTGCGTCGTCGCGAACTTCACGTCCTTCCAGGTCTTCGGTGAGGTGCTCGGCGCGACGGACGGATGTTCGGTGGAGATCTTCTACAACGCGTTCGCACCGAACAAGACGAGCGCCTCCGTGCTCAAGGACGACGGCTCGGGCTCCGCCAAGGTCTCGCAGCAGGTCGAGACGTCTCTTGGGGTGACGATCAGCGGCGAAGGATGCGCCACGGCACCGTACGGTGGTTCGGTCCTCCCCGAGAAGTGCAAGACGACCAGCTCGGTCAACGCGAGCGAACCGTCCCAGTCGGTGGACAAGGGGAAGGTCAGCGTGACCTGCGAGATCGGCCCGGACGGCTCTCAGCTCACGCCGTCGCCCACCACCGCACAGCTCCAGACGATCGCGGACGCGTTCGTGGACCGGAAAGACGTGAAGATCAGCAACTCCAGCAGCAAGGGCACGGTCACGATCAAGCAGAAGGGTGAGCAGGGCAATCCCCTCTTCTGCGACTGAACGCGGGCCTCAAGGCCTGTAGACGAGATGCGGGGCGTCCGGCGCGAGCCGGGCGCCCCGCTTGCTTCTGCCCGCATTGACTCCGCACGGCGCGGCTGTACCGTGGCGCCGGCCTCGCGGTCGGGGCGTTCGGGTGTGCCTGAGTGCCGCGCGGGTATGGGGGTCTCGGAATCGCCGCGGGGAGTCTGCTGTGGGCGAGTGCGGCCCTCGCGGGCACCCCCCGAGCACGATGCGTCTGAACGGCAGCTTCCCGCTCCAGGACGCGACCACGGGCACCGACAACCAGGCCTGCGTCGTCGCGGAGATCCCGGACTTCTTCGTCTTCGGGGATGTCCTCGGTGTGACGGGCGATTGCACAGTGCTCCTCGAGTACACCGCGGCCGTGCTGAACAAGGCGAGCGCCTCCGTGCTCAAGGACGACGGCTCGGGGTCCGCGAAGGTCTCGCAGCAGGTCGAGACGATTCTCCAGGTAGAGATCATCGGCGACCCGCTGCTGTGCACGACGGCCCCGTACAACAGCTTCGTCGCCCCCGAGAAGTGCAAGACGAGCGCCTCGGTCAACGCGAGCGAGCCGACCCAGGCGGTGGACAAGGGCAAGGTGAGCGTGAACTGTGAGATCGGCCCGGACGGCTCGCAGCTCACGCCGTCGCCGACGGTCGAGCAGCTCGAGACGATCGCGGCGGCCTTCGCGGACCGCAGCGACGTGAAGATCACCAACACCAGCAGCGCAGGGAAGGTCGCGATCAAGCTGAAGGGCGAGCAGGGCAGCTTCTGCTTCTGAGCCCAGGCCTCGCTCTGGTGTGACGAGTTGGCGGGGCGTCCGGCGCGAGCCGGGCGCCCCGCTCGCGTTCCGGGGCTGCATTGACTCGCGCGGTCCCAGCTGTAACGTGCCCGCCTGTTGCGCGACCGGTCGGACCTCAACCGGCGGACGCTGCTAGGGAGGACCGGAGTTGCGCACCAGGAACCTCGGGGTGGCTCTCCTCGTCGTGGCCGCGAGCCTGGCCGGGGCGGGCGCCGCGTTCGCCGGCATTCCGGACGCACAGCGGCTCAACGGCGGCTTCTTCTTCGAGGACGACCAGGAGGCGGACGAGAACGAGGCCTGCCTCTTCGCCTCCGGAACGGTCCTCTTCACGCAGGGGCGAGTCCTCGCCACGAGCGGCGACTGCACCGTGGTCATCGTCTGGGCCGCGGATCTCCCGAACAAGGCGAGCGGCTCCGTGCTGAAGGACGACGGCTCGGGCACGGCGAAGATCTCGCAGCAGGTCGAGACGTTCGTGAACGTCGGGGTCACCGGCGGTCTCTGCCCGACTCCCTTCAACGGCTTCGCCTTCCCGGAGAAGTGCAAGGCGAGTAGCTCGGTCAAGGCGGTGGAGCCGTCCGGGACGGTGGACTCGGCCAAGGCCAAGGTGAGCTGCGATCTCGGCGACCTCTCCCCTTCCCCCAGCGACGACGTGCGCCAGACGATCGGGGCTGCGATCGAGGGCCGGAGCGACGTGAAGATCAACAGCAACGGCCAGCTCACGATCAGCGTCAAGGGCGTGCCGAATTCGGGCGGCCACTTCTGCGCGATCTGAGCGCGCTCGCGGGAGGAACATGCGGACCCACGGCATCCGAACGGGTCTCCTGATCATGGCGGCGAGCCTGCTCGTCGCGGGCGCCGCCTTCGCCGGAGGCGGGAGCCTCCGTCTCGACGGCACGTTCCTGTTCGAGGACGACGAGCAGGGCGATGCCAACGAGGGCTGTGTCATCGCGGACGGCCCGGTGTTCAGCGTCGATGGGCAGGTGAGCGGCACGGGCAGCCCCTCCTGCACCGTCTTCCTCCGCTACGACACGGACGTGCCCCACAAGGCGAGCGCCTCGGTGCTCAAGAGCAGCGGCGACGGCAGCGCCAAGGTCTCGCAACAGGTCCAGACGACCTTGCAGCTCGAGGTCACCGGAGCCGGGTGCGCGGACGTCTTCGGCCCGAGCACGGTCTTCCCGGAGAAGTGCAAGACGAGCGGCTCGGTGAACGCGGACGAGCCGTCGGAGGCCGTGGACAAGGCCAAGGTGAGCCTCACCTGTGAGCTCGGGGAGGGGCTCTCCGCGTTCGGCTCGCCCAGCGAGGCGGTGCTCAGCGAGATCGATACGGCGTTCTCGGGCCGGAGCGACGTGAAGCTCGACATCAGCAAGGGCAAGCTCACGATCAAGACGAAGGGCGTACAGAACTCGGGGGACCACTCCTGCACGTAGCGCGTGCGGCTGCTTGGCTTCCTGGCGCGGGCCCCTAGAATGCGCCCTCGCATGGTGGGCATCCTGCGTCGTTCGCTCCTTGTACTGGCCCTCGCCGGCGCCACCGCGCTGGCGTGCGGCGACGACGGCGGCGACTCCAGCTCCGCGGCGAAGTCGGACGCGGCCGAGGCGGCGGTGAGCGCAGCAGCCGCGCCTGCCGCAGCGCCGCTTCCGGTGACTGGCGAGGTGCGCGCCTGGCGCGAAGGCGCCGCGGGCGTGAGCGTGCTCGCCGACGCGGCGCCGCGCGGCGCGATCCTGGCCGCGCTCTCCGAGGCCGCCGACTTCGCCCTGGTCCTGGGCGCGGAGGCCGGGCTCGACCAGCCGCTGAGCCTCCGCGTGGAGCGCGAGCCGCTCGAGGTGGCGCTGGCGCGCGTGCTCGCGGGCGTTCCGCATGCGCTCGACTACGAGAGCGAGGCCGGCGGCGCGAAGCGCCTGGTGCGCGTCACGGTGGGAGTGGGCGCCGCCCCCGCTGCCGTCGCGAGCGGACCGGCGGAGGCGGAGCGGAAGCGCCGGGCGCCGCGCCGCGAGTTCACGCCCGAGGAGCGGCGCGAGCGGGCAGAGCGCGCCGAGAAGCTCTGGGCGACCTCGCTCGCGAACATCACGAACTCGGACCCCGCGGTGCGCGAGGACGCCGCGACCTGGCTGAACGTGGACACGCCCCAGGGCTTCCAGGCGGCGACGGACCGGCTCGCGAACGACGAGGCGCCGGCGGTGCGCGCGGCCGCGGCCGAGACGCTCGGCGCCTCGGATGCGGGCGCGGTGCAGCCGCTCATCCAGGCGCTCGCCGACCCCGACCCGCGCGTGGTGATGGCCGCGCTCGACGCGCTCGAGTTCGTCGGCGACGAGAGCACGATTCCGCACATCTCTCCGCTCCTGAAGCACAAGGACGTGGGCGTGCGAGAGCGGACGGTCGAGGCGATCGAGTTCCTGCAGTGAACGGCGCCCCACCAACGGGGAAGCGCGCCCCTGGAAGCCCTCGCCGCGCTCGCGTTCCTCGTCTTCGGCGTGGCGCTCGTGCTGCCGGGCGCGGTGCAGCCGGCGCTCGCGGCTGCGCTCGGCCTCGACCTCGCGGCTTCGGGCGGGGTGGCGTCGGCGCTCTCGCTCGGGCTCGGCGCGGGCGTCGTACTCGGCGGGCCGCTCGCGGACCGGCTCCCGCGCCGCCCGCTCTTCGTGGCGTCGGCGGCCCTCGCGGGGCTCTCGGGGCTCGCGCTCGCGGGCGGAGGCTCCTTCGCGGGCGTGCTCGCCGCGACGGCGGGGCTCGGCCTCGGCGCCGGGCTCTACGAGACGCTGCTCAACGCGGCCGTGCCCGAGCGGGCGCCGGCCTCCGCGGCCGCGCGCCTCGCGCTCCTCCACTCGGCAGCGACGCTCGGGGCAGGGCTCGGCGCCCCGCTGCTCGGCGTGCTCGCCGGCGCCGCGGGCTACGCCGGCGCGTACGGAGGCCTCGGCGCCGCCTTCGGTGTGCTCGCGCTCCTCGGCCTCGGCGTCTCCTTCCCACGTCCGGGGGCGCGCGATCCCGTCCGCCCGGCCGCGCTCGTGAAGGAAAAGGACCGTCCCCTCGTGAAGCTCGTGCCGTGGGCCGTGGCGGCCTTCGCGTACGTCGGGCTCGAGACGGCGCTCTCGGTGTTCGCGGTTCCGTATGCGCACGCCGTCGGCCTCGACGCGCGCCGCGGCGTGACGTCGCTCTCGGCCTTCTGGCTCGGGCTGCTCGCCGCGCGCCTCGCCTTCGCGGCGCTCCGGGTCCCCGCGCGGGCGGCGGTGCTTCGCGCCGCCGGGCTCGGCGGCGCGCTCGCCCTGGCCGCGGGCCTCGCGCGCGTCCCCATCCCCGAGCTGGTCTTCCTCGCCACGGGGCTCGCGCTCGGCGTGGTCTTCCCGCTGCTCGTGCTCTTCGCGGGCGAGGCCTGGCCCACGCGCCGCGCGAGCGCCGTCGGGCTCGTGGTGGGCGCCGGCTCGCTCGGCGGCTTCGCGGTGCCGTGGCTCGCGGGCGCGCTCGGCGACCGGCTCGGCGCGGCGGGCGCGGTCGGCTCGCTCGCGGCGCTCTCCCTCGGGATCGCGGCGGCCGCCCGCGCGCCGCGCCCTCCGCGCTAGCCTCGCGGGCGATGGAGCTCCGCGAGATCGCCCCCCACGTCTTCGCCGCGCTCGTCCCCGACCGCGGCTGGAGCTGGAGCAACGCCGGCTTCGTCGCGCGCGGCGACGGGCTCATGGTCGACACCTTCATGGACGTGCGCCGCACGCGCGAGGCGCTCGGCCTCCTCGCCGACGCGGGCGCCGCGAAGCCCGCGCGCCTCGTGAACACGCACCACAACGTGGACCACTGCTGGGGCAACCAGCTCTTCCGCGGCGCCGAGATCATCGCCCACCGGCGCGCCGCCGAGGCGATGGCGAAGGACATGCGCCCGGAGCTGCTGGCCGCGCTCGTCGACGCGAAAGACGCCAGCCCCGGGCTCGCCTGGTTCGCAAACGACCTGCGCGGGCACTTCGACTTCTCCGAGATCGAGGTCACGCTGCCGAACCATCTGATCGACGGCGACGTCGAGCTCGAGCTCGGCGCGACCCACGCGCGGCTCCTCTCCGTCGGCCCTGCGCACACCGCGGGCGACGTGATCGTGCACCTGCCCGAGGACGACGTCGTCTTCGCGGGCGACGTGATCTTCCGGAACTGCACGCCGCTCGGCTGGGAGGGCACCTTCGCCGGCTGGATCGCGGCGCTCGAGCGCATCCTCGCCCTCGCGCCGGCCGTGATCGTGCCGGGGCACGGGCCGCTCTGCGGGCCGGAGGGCGCACGCGAGCTCCGCGACTACTTCGTCTACGTGAAGGCCGAGGCGCGGAGCTGCCACGAGCGCGGCCTCTCGCTCGAGGACGCCGCGGCCGCGATCGAGCTCGGGCCCTACGCGCGCTGGAACCAGCCCGAGCGGCTCGTCTTCAACCTGGCGCGCGCCTACCGCGAGCTCGAGGGCCGCTCTCCCGACGAGCCGTTGCCCGCGACCGAACTGCTCGACCTCGCCGTCAAGGTGCGCCCCCGCCTCCGGCGCTGAGCGGCGCTCACCCCAGGTCCGCGAGGTGCGCCACCTCGTTCCACGAGGCCAGGCTCGGCTCGGGCGCGAAGACGAGCTCGGACACCGCGCAGTTGTCCATCACCCGACGCCACGCCGCATGCTCGCGGTCGATCAGCCAGCCGAGGGCCAGCGTGAGCGCACCCCCGTGCGTCACTACGATCACGCGCGCGCCCGCGTGCGCCGCCGCGATCGCGGCGATCCGCCCCGCGAGCCGCTCGGCCACCTGGCGCGCGGACTCGCCGCCGCCAGGCTGCCAGTCGGGCTCCTTCCGCATGCGCTCGAAGAGCCGGTGCTCGCGGACGAGCTCCGCGTAGGTCTTGCCCTCCCAGGCGCCGAGGTCGTACTCGCGCAGGTCGTCCTCGTAGCGCGGGGCGAGGCCGAGTCGCGTAGCGATCGGCGAGGCGGTGTCGCGCGCGCGGGCGAGCGGGCTCGCGTAGAGGGCGCTCGCGTCGGCGCGCGTCCGCGCGAGATGCTCGGCCACGCGCTCGGCCTGGCTCCGCCCGCGCGACGTGAGCGCGGTGTCGAGCGAGCCGTGCCAGATGCCGTCCACGTTGGCGGAGGTCTCGCCGTGGCGGACGAGCACGAGCGTCGTCGCGGCGGGCATCGGCCAAGGTTAGCCGGCTCCGGACCAACGGATGAGCGCCGCGCGGAGCCGCTCGGGCGTGTTCTCGGCGGGATCCTCCAGCACGCGCTCGAGCAGGTGGGCGAGCGCGGCGCCGACCCGCGGGCCCGGCCCGACGCCGAGCGCCTCCA
>Ga0187892_10005933_pt1 | contig 18654 bp, 17 predicted proteins | sample MA1701073metaG_FD_139345 | JGI IMG/M metagenome (GOLD analysis project Ga0187892, IMG submission 139345) | Bio-ooze microbial communities from a basaltic lava cave in the Kipuka Kanohina Cave System on the Island of Hawaii, USA - MA170107-3 metaG ...
GAACTTCACCCTTGCCCATGAGTTGGCCCATGTGTGGTTGGGTCAATCGGCGCTCTCGAACGTCGGTCCGAACTCAGCACCGACGCAGAAAATCGAAGCGTGGTGCAACCGAGTTGCGGCCGAAGTGCTTGTTCCCCTTGAAGCACTCCGTCAAGAGCTAGGCCAAGAGAATGCCTTGGGCTCCGTGCCTTCTCTTTCGCGAACGTTCAAGGTCAGCACGCTCGTGATCCTCCGGCGGCTTCTCGACGCCCGCCGCATTTCGCGCGCCCAATTCGAGACGGCCTATTCCGATGAGTTGGCTCGGTTTGCCAAACGGCCAAGATCGAGCGGCGGTGATTTCTATCTGACCCAAGCCGTCCGGCTGAGCCGCCGTTTTGCCCGGGCCGTTATCGTCAGCACACTGGAGGGACAGACCTCTTTCACGGAGACTTTTCGATTGCTCGGCCTTAAGAAGATGGCGACCTTTCAGGAACTTGGCACCAGCCTGGGGATTTCTGTCTGATGGCATACCTCCTCGATGCCGATGTTTTCATCCGCGCCAAGAATCTCCATTACGGGATGGATTTTTGTCCGGCGTTCTGGCAATGGCTGGTAGAGCGAAATTCCGCCGGCCAAGTCTTTAGCGTGGAAAAAGTCGGCGACGAGGTACAGGCGATCGACGACGACTTATCAGATTGGGCCAGGAGTCGCGGCTCAAGTTTCTCGGGGCATTGACCTCAAGATCGACTGGGGTGCGCTCGGCGAAACGGAGGCAAACAGCGTCTTCGACGCCATTGAGGCGCTTACGGACAAGCAGCGCAAGGTCATCGAAAGCGACTTTACGATGATCAACGAACTCGCCTGCGGAGCCGGTACTCGAGCGATCCTCGAAGAGGCCACTTTTTGGGGCAAAGACTGGTCCGCAGCGTTCGAGGAGATGGAAAACGACTACGAACGAGCATTCTGGACTTTTCTGAACGAGCCGCACCGTTTCGAGGTCGCGGGCGCATTCCACGAAATGGATCGATACAGCGGCTGGTGGCGTCGCTTCGTCGGCAAGCGCCTCGAGCCCGGCACGGAGAGCGACGCGCTGCGAGAACTGGAGGGTGGGATCAGAGCGTACTATCGGCATCAGGGTCGCGGACGCCGTTGCCACGTTGATGTCTATCAGCGGCACGACCCGGAGCGACTGTGCTACTTCGTTTACCCGGAGGACATCGCAACCTCCGAACTCGGCTTTGAGGACGGCGGGGAATTCGGCCGCCGGCCCCGGCAATCGATTTTTGAGATCGTTATCGTCTACCGGCCCGAGGAGGGCTACATAGAAATGCACCCAGAGGGCGTGAAGAAGGTCAAGGAGGAGCTTGCCGGGATCTTCTGCACGACGATTCTGGGTCTGAAGGAACTGCCGGACGACAGCGGCAAGGTCCCCTACGACCTGAGCTACCTGAAGGATCCCAGCTTCCCGTTCGCCAGGGAGCCGAAGGATCAGGTACTGGACGTCGAGTTGAAGCTCATTCGACTCGATCTGCCGTTTGACAAATCGAAGGGTTCGGGCCGCCGGATCACCTTGTCGGCCGCATCCCTGCCGGGTGCGCCGAACGCGCTTCATCGACTGCTGAGCGAGGCGATTGATCAGCGGAACGTACCTCTTGACGATGTCGTGATTTCGCAAGCAAAGATGCAGTTCACGTTCAACCCAGTCAACGGCCGCCAACCCAGAACCCTGACGTTCGAAGTCACGTACCCCGATCGATGCTCACTCAGGGACGACCCGCATGATCAAATCGCTAAAAGATGCCTGAAGCGATGGGGCATCGCACGTGATTGACCCGGTGCGGAAACTCATCTCGCGACTTGACCACGAGCGTACCCCTATCGTGACACCCGCCGAGCTGAGGCGATGGCCCGGCGACGCCGTGGCCTTCCTAAAAAACACTGGGATTCTGCGGGAGATTGCGCCGGCGGAATCACTATTCTACGGCGGTTGCGACGAGGGCTGCGTGATCACCCCTGACCTGGTTGAAAACCCTGAGACAGGGCGGGCTGTCGCCGTCCATTACTGCAAGCGTGACGGTTGCGGCCGCATTACCTTCGATCCAGATGAATTGCGTCAGTGGCAACCTGACATCGCATCGTTCGCATCATTTGTTGCCGCCCAGCTCGATCTCGGCGCATCGGCCACGCCCGTCGTACCCGAGCGGATATACCTGCTTGGCGTCATTGGGACCGGTAGCGGACCGCTTGATGTTTTTTTGGGGCGCGGCCTACGTTTCTGAACAATTTTCCTCGAAGAAGGCGCTCCATTGATTACGCTGTCTCTTTACCGCGGGCGAAGACTTGGGCGATTACGTCCTCGATCGGCGGGTCTTGGATGGTCAAATCCAGGACGGGCAGTTCGGCTAGAACCCGCGTCGTGGCCGCGGGGGCTTGTTCTTTGGAGACGCGAAGCGTCACTTTGCGACCTTCCAGGGCGATGACGTCGCCGACTTGCGTGAAGTCGTAGCCGTCCACGTCGCGCTGGAGGTCCACGGTGATGACCTTGAAAGGCAGTAGTCGGCCACTCAGGCCAGCCAGCGGGCCATCGAACAAGAGCCGCCCGTGGTCAATGACGATGATGCGCTTGCACAGAGCGGTGACGTCGGCCATGTAATGCGAGGTAAGGAAGACCGTGGCGCTGTGCCGACGATTATACTCGGCGATAAACTGTCGGATGCGGGCCTGCATGGTGATGTCCAGGCCTAAGGTGGGTTCGTCGAGGAACAGCACCGCCGGCCGATGCAGCAGAGAGACGCATAGTTCGCACTTCATACGTTCGCCCAACGAGAGCGAACGAACTTGCTTTTTCAGCACGCCGCTCAGGTCCAGAAGCTCGATCAGCTCGTCCAGGGTTTTCCGCCCTTGGGCCTTGTCCACGCGATAGACGGCCATGTGCACCAGGAAGGAATCCATGGCGGGCAGGTCCCAGTGGAGTTGGCTCCGCTGGCCCATGACCATGCTGATGCGGCGAAGATACTCCGGATCGCGCTTCCACGGCGTGTAACCCAGCACCGTGGCCTTCCCGCTGGTCGGATGTAGCAGGCCGCTGAGCATCTTGAGCGTAGTGGTCTTGCCCGCGCCGTTGGGCCCGAGGAAACCCACGACCTGGCCTTCTTCGATGCCGATAACGATCTCACGAACGGCATGCACCTGTTTGTACTTGCGGCGAAACAGGCCGGCCAGGGCAGCCTTGAAGCCGCCCTCGCGCTCGGGCACCTTGAAGGTCTTGGTGAGCTTCTCCACCTCAATCTGGGCCATGGAGCACATTGTACGCGCAGCCCGCGTTTGAAGGGAGGGGTTGGGGATGTACCGTGATGCGCCCTATTGACTGGCTATTCCCTGTTCTGCATTGCGTCGTCGTTCATACTGGCTGCCGAGCAATTTGATTGGTCGGCCAAGAACCGCTGTTCGCGGTGGAGCTCCTCGACGGTGTGGCCGTCGAGCATCAGTTCGACGGCGAGGTGGGCAGGCGAGCCTGCTTCCGACCGTGACACATGCGGGAAGCCGAGCGCGTGCCCGATCTCATGAGCACAAACGTTGGCGAGGGTAGTCACCCATTCGTCCCAGGATCGTGCCGCGGCAATGCGACGCACTTTTTCGCCGTAGATGATGGCCACGTTGTCGGGTTCCACGTCACAGGGATCGAACTCACCCTCTCCAATGTCGGACCGGCCTTCCGGCGGCATGGCCTGCGTCAGAAAAACGACTGTCGCACCTTCGCTTAGTTCGGCTTCGGCGCTTCGTACGTCGATTCGAAGATCGGGGATGTCCGCCAGAATCCGCGAGATCTTTGAACGAACCGCTTCATGGAATTCGCCAGCGCGCTCGGCGATCGTGCCGCCGTTGGAAATGCGGTACGTCGATAGGTTCAAGCCGGGGAAATCATGGTCGGGGTAGATCCGATTGCTGCCGCCCGTCCAATCCAGAACCACGACGTTGGTCGAGAAGAGACCCGGCACTGGGCGCACGGGCGGGGCATCCATGAGCGGCAACAAGCCGTCGGCCCCTTCGCCTCCGCAGCCGGCCGGCATGACCGGGCACCAGCAAAGGCCGATAAGGGCCGCTATGCGGATGCAGTATGACTCTGTCGCAGGCTTCAGCTTCCTTCCCTCCTTCAGTCCTTTTCAGAACCGCCAATACCCCGAAGGGAGACTTAAGACAGGACTGTACTCTTTCTTTGCGCCCCGCGAAAGAAAGTCAAGTTCGGTTCACGGCGGCAGTCGAGAAAAACTGTCTGCTCAAAAACGGACTTGGCCGGCGCGTCTTCTAACTAACTTCATAGCTTCTTCATCTTTTGCATCGACCGCTATGCGTAGCTTGGGCACTGGTTATAATCCCCCTTGCCGACGGCGTGCTGTTTTCCGTGGAACGCCCAGAAGTCCGTTTGAGGATGTGATGTTTCGCTACAAACACGTATGTTTGGAATCGCTCGGATATGTCCTTCCCGAGACTGCGGTCAGCTCCATCGAGCTCGAACGAGAGCTTGCCCCGGTATATGAGCGGTTTGGTCTACACGAGGGCCGGCTCGAATTGATGACCGGTATTCGCGAGCGGCGATTCTGGGACGAAGGAACCGTGCCCAGTGACGCGGCGGCTGAGGCTGGCCGCCGTGCCCTGGCCCGTTCGGGAATTAGACCCGAAGACGTGGAATGCCTCATCCATGGAGCTGTGTCGCGAGATTACTTGGAGCCGGCCACAGCCTCGGTCGTGCATCACCATTTGAAGATTTCGCCGCAGTCGATTTTCTTCGACATTTCCAACGCTTGTCTGGGATTTCTGAACGGGATGACCTCATTAGCCAATATGATCGAGCTGGGCCAAGTCAAACGCGGGTTGACCGTCGCCGCAGAGAGCAGTCGGCAGCTTGTGCGAAGCACGATTGATTGGCTCCTGAAGCGACCGCAACTCACCCGGCGGGAGTTGAAAGCCGCCTTTGCCTCATTGACCATCGGTTCCGGAGCAGTCGCGGCAGTGCTGGCCCACGAATCGGTTTCCAACACCGACCACCATTTATTGGGCGGAACGGCGCGCACGGCCACGGAAGATCATCAGCTTTGTCGGGGCAGCAAAGATACCGGCTTTGATGCCGATGCCTCGATGTTAATGAACACCGAGGCGGAGACGCTTCTGGCCAATGGTTGCGCCTTGGCTGCCCAGACTTGGACCGGTTTTCAGCGAAGCCTGGGCTGGGGAAGCGGCGACATTGACCGCGTCTTCACCCACCAGGTGGGACAGGCACATCGCGATACGTTGTATAGGACATTGGGCCTCGAACCGCGCAAGGACTTCTCCACCTTCGAGTTTCTCGGGAATGTGGGCTCGGTGTCGCTGCCGTTGACGATGGCGATGGGCATGGAACACAAACCGCCGAAGCCTGGCGAACGCATTGCCCTTCTGGGAATCGGCAGCGGCCTGAGCTGCGTCATGCTCGGCGTGCAATGGTAGCGGTGCAGGACGCCCATGATCCCGCCTGATTTGCGGCCGCTGTATCCATTTGGGCATCATTTTCTCGAGTTGGGCGGGCCGCGAATGCACTACGTCGATGAAGGCCGGGGACCGGTCGTCGTTTTTCTGCACGGAAATCCGACGTGGTCATTTTTCTACCGGAGGCTGATTCTCGACCTGCGCGATGAATTCCGCGTGATTGTGCCCGACCATATTGGCTGCGGCCTCTCGGACAAACCTCAAGATTATCCTTACACGCTTCGGACACACATTGGGAATCTCGAGCGGTTGCTCGATCATCTGGAAGTCAACGACGCGGTTCTCGGGGTTCACGACTGGGGCGGTCCGATCGGTTTCGGCTGGGCCGCGCGGCCTCCTTCGCGGGTCCGTGGGTTCGTGGTGTTCAACACGGCGGCGTTTCTCGGGGGAAGTTTGCCTTGGCGCATCCGCATTTGCCGGTGGCCGCTGTTCGGTGAAATGGCTGTCCGCGGCTTGAATGGGTTTGCGCGGGCGGCCCTTTACATGGCTTTCGCCCGGCCGGAGCGAATCACCGAGGAAGTCCGACGAGGCTTTCTGCTGCCGTATGACAGTTATCTCAATCGCGTGGCGATTCTCCGTTTCGTTCGGGATATTCCACTGCATCATGGTGTTGAAAGCCATCGTGAGATGACCCAAATTGAAAGCATGCTCCCGCAATTTGCAAGCCGGCCTATGCTTATCCTCTGGGGAGCCAAGGATTTCTGTTTCAATGACCTGTTCTTGAAGGAGTGGATCACCCGGTTCCCCAAGGCCGACGTTCATCGGTTCGAGGACGCGGGTCATTACGTCCTTGAGGATGCCTACGAACGAGTCTTGCCGCTTGTTCAAGCGTTCTTGCGAAGAAGGTGCCCGGGGCCCCGCCCATCTTCATCCACCTTGCCAGCGGAAACTGATGCAGATGCCAGTGTTACGCTCCGGCGCCGGTGAATAGGGTCCTTTCTGGGTACTCGACGCCCCAAGAACGTTGCAAAACGGCCTCTGGGCCGCTTTTTGGGACTGTCCTGGGCGCCCCTTGACCTAGGTGCCGGGAAGTTGTAAACTCCTTAGCTCGGTGCGGGCTTGACGATTCAACCCCGAACTTACCGTTAGCCGGAGAGTGAAAGAAATGTGGGGCGGGATTCCACCTCGTGCATGCGTCATCGGTCTATTTGTGACACTTTGTTCGCTGTCCGCAAGGGCCGACCTGCGCACCGTGACGTTTAGCAACCCGTCCGGGGTTCCCACAGGTCACAACCCCGATACGGGCGGAATCCTCACGCCGACATCCCAGAACTTCTCGGAGAACGGCATCCACGTTGAGGCGTTTTGGGCGCCCAACGTCCCCGACACGCACCGATGGCCCAGCGGGTTTCGACCCGACGCCCATTTCCACCATTTGGAGAACGGTTACGAGACCTCGCACGGGTTCAGAACCTCGACGGCCGTTTCCACCGGCGATATCCAAGGGGTTTATCTAACCATGCAAGACGGCCATTTTTTCGATCTTGAGAGCTTGGATTACCGCCTGCTTTCGCCGCTGCAGAGCACGAATATCCTGGTGAGCACGGACTTTGATCCCTTCAACCCCACCACGGCGCAATTCACTCCGTTTGCCGTGACCGTTCATCCGACGTTCACGACCCTGAACTTGGGCGACGCATTCGATCACGTGACGCACTTGTTTATCAGTTCGGACCTGGGTGGGAATCCGCTGAATCGGATTCGGTGGGACAACATCGTCATAAACCACCATACGACCTCAACGGCTTTCGTTCCCCTACCGAATGCAGCCATCCTGGGCGGCTTGGGTCTGGGTTTGGTGGCGTGCGTTCGCCGTGGACGCCGTTAGACGTACGCCCCTGCAGCCGTTATCTTAGTCGGACGTGTAGCCGAGCTTTCCCGACCCGTTAGCGCCTGATTCTGCAGCTACCTTTGCCCCCGGCGGCCGAGCAGTCCTTTGCCCGCTCTGCAAGTATGATCTGAGAGGGCAGAAAGAACCGGCGTTGCTCAGAATGCGGCGCGGATGTCGGCCTCTGGGCTGCATTGCTGCTGGCCGCGCATCTGGGAATCGTCGCCGCATCGGGCGCCCTCACAATCGTTGGGCTGGGGCTATTGGTATTCTCTTACCGACTCACCGTAGCATATGGTCGATATCTGTGCTTTGAGCACGCCGTGCCCACGGTTCTTTCCTCACAGGCGATCGTCTTCTTGCTCCTCGGGATCGGCGACTCCATCTAACTTGGCGACGTGGCGGCGGCCCTTTTTGACGGGTCAAATGCAGACTTACCCTTGACGGCCTCGACATGCGGTCCTAACCTTCAACCTGGTTCAGTGGAGTTCTCAGTTATGGCGGTTCGAGTTGGGATTAACGGGTTTGGCAGAATCGGCCGGCTGGCGTTTCGGGCCATGTGCGCCCGGCCAAAGGAATTTGATGTCGTCGCCATCAACGATCTGAGCAACGCGGCGACACTGAAGACGTTGCTCCAATTTGATTCCGTGCACGGGCGCTTTGCCGGCACGGTGGAGGCTAAAGGCGATGCTCTGATCGTCAACGGCAAAGAGATCAAGGTGCTCAGCGAGAAGGTGCCCGCCAAGTTGCCTTGGCGAGCCATGAATGTCGAGGTCGTGCTCGAATCCACCGGCGTCTTTACCGCGCGGCAAAGCGAGAAAGGCGGCTATGCCGACCACTTGGCCGCGGGAGCGAAAAAAGTCGTGCTCAGCGCCCCGGCCAATGACGAGCCCGACCTGACCGTCGTGCTCGGCGTCAATGACGACAAGCTGCTGCCCACGCATACGTGTCTTTCCAACGCCAGTTGCACGACCAATTGTCTGGCGCCCGTGGCCAAGGTGCTGCACGACGCCTTTGGCGTCGTCGAAGGACTGATGACGACCGTGCACGCGTACACCAACGACCAGCAGGTTGCCGACCTCGTGCACAAAGACCCTCGCCGGGCGCGCGCCGCGGCCATCAATATCATTCCCACGACCACTGGAGCGGCCCGCGCCGTGGGGAAGGTGATTCCCGAGCTGAAGGGCAAACTCAACGGGTTTGCCCTTCGGGTCCCCGTGGCCGATGGTTCGATCGTCGATTTCGTGGCCACCTTAGGGAAAAAAGTCACCGTTGCGGAAGTCAACGCGGCCCTGAAGTCGGCGGCCGAAGGAAAGCTTAAAGGCATTCTCGAATACAGCGAAGAACCGCTGGTCAGCAGCGACATCGTGGGCAACCCAAAGAGCGCGGTGGTCGACGCCCGGAGCACCATGACCATGCCCGCCGAGGGCGGAAACATGGTCAAAGTCGTCGCGTGGTACGACAACGAGTGGGCTTATTCGGTGCGCACGGCCGACCTCATCGCCCGGGTGGCCAGTATGTAACGCAACAGGTCGGATTCTTGCTTTTTATCAGCTCATGCGCGACTCAAACTGTTTGCGTCGCAGACCATAAATCCCATTGAAAGGAAAACCCATGAAGAAGTCCTCCATTGGTTTGTGCGTTGCCGCGCTTGGCTTCGTGAATTTCGGTTGTGCGAAGGTCATCGTTCAACCCAAGATTGATCACTTCAAGGTTTGGGAAGTGAAGGAAGAGCCGGTGCAGCGTGAGGTCATGCTCAAGGGTCAGTTCGACAGGCAAGGGCAGCCGACCAAGGTTGGCGTTTTGGCGGCATTTGCAAACCCGGTCCGCAAGAATCGATACCGCATCCGCGACGACAACGCACACCTGACCTGGTATCGAATTGATCGTCGTGAGCCCGCCCGTACGGTTCGCTTTATGAATCAGTTTGGGACTCGGAAGTGGAAGCTCTCCGACGCAAAATGGCTGCTCCTACCCGCGGAAAAGAAAGAACCGGATCTGGTGTTTCCCGAGAAGCTCGACCATTTTGTTTGTTACGACGCCGGGCCACGAAGGCCTGTCCTGGGGTCCGTGAAGCTTGAGGACCAGTTTGATCGGACGAGGAAGCAGGTCGAAAAAGTCAAGCTCGAGCCGGCCTATTTCTGCGTCCCGGCCGCAAAAGACAGGGGAACCATAACGAACGAGCGCGATCACTTGGCCATTTACCGCATCAAGCCGGTAACGCACTTGGAACCGCCGTTGGGCGTACCCGTCCGAGATCAGTTTGGCGAGCACAAGCTGACGGTTTTGAGAAGCGTCTTTCTGGCCGTGCCCTCCTGGAAACTCTCCTATCGGGAAAAGGGGAATTGATTGACGCAGGATTGGCTGTCTTCAGCCGGATGCCACGGCCAATGAAGCGGACGATTGATGATCTTGCTGTCACGGGTCGACGGGTGCTGGTGCGCCTTGATCTGAACGTCCCGTTGGATGATAGCCAACGGATCACCGATGACCGGCGCATCCGTGAAGCCCTGCCCACGCTCAAGAAGCTCCTCGACGGCGGCGGGCGGCTGATCTTGATGAGCCATTTGGGTCGGCCTGAGGGCGGGCCTGACGACCGGCTCAAACACTCGCTCGCCCCGGTGGCCAAGCGCCTCGGCGAGTTGCTCGGTCGCCCGGTTCGCATGTTGCCCGATTGCGTAGGTGCTGAAGTGACAGCGGCCGTGGCGGCCCTCAAAGATCGTGAAGTCTGCCTTTTGCAGAATCTCCGGTTTCACGAAGAGGAAACCATCGCCGACAAAAAAGCCCGCGAGCGTCCTGAGCTTGCGAAACGCAAGCGGGCGTTTGCCGAGGCATTGTCGGCGCTCGGCGACGCTTATGTGAATGACGCCTTCGGCACGTGTCATCGCGACAACGCCAGCATGTTGACCGTACCGCAACGGATGGCCGGCAAACCCCGCGTCGTGGGATACCTGGTCCAGAAGGAGCTGAAGTTTCTAGGCCAAGCAATCGCAAACCCGGCCCGGCCTTTTGTCTGTGCTTTGGGCGGGGCGAAGGTGTCCGACAAGCTGAATGTGATCCGTTCGTTGCTGAACAAATGCGACACGATTCTTATCGGCGGGGCGATGGCTTATACCTTCTTGGTGGCGGACGGCCTGGCGGTGGGCAAGAGTCGAATCGAGCCGGAACTTTTCGATACGGCCCGGGGGCTGAAAACGGAAGCCAATGACCGCTTGCGGCTTCCGCTGGACTCGGTGGCCGCCCGGGAGATTGCCGAAGGAGTGGCCTCCCAAGTCTGCGAATCGTCGATTCCACCGGACCAGATGGGACTGGACATCGGCCCCAAGACCATTGAAGCGTACAAGCGTGTTCTGGACGGAGCTCGTACGATATTCTGGAACGGCCCGATGGGCGTCTTTGAGGTTCCGCCGTTTGATCGAGGAACGCTGGCCATCGCTCGGGCCTTGGCTGAGGCGACGACGCGGGGCGCAACCACCATCGTCGGTGGCGGCGACAGCGCCGCGGCGGTGGACAAGGCCGGGCTGGCCGACCGCATGACGCACATTTCCACCGGCGGCGGAGCATCGTTAGAGTTCCTTGAGGGCAAGCCCTTCGCGGCGCTCGAGGTGCTGGACGATGCGTAGTGATCGTCCAGGATGACACGGTGGGTACTCAGCCGCTAGCGAATCGTAATCCCAAAAACCCCTCGGCATTCGCACTCGCGGCTCCCGCAGTGCGAATCGCGCCGTCGCTATTGGCAGCGAACTTCGCGCGGCTGGAGGAAGAGGCCGGCCAAATGGAGCATGCCGGAGCAGCCGTATTGCACTTGGACGTAATGGACGGCCATTTTGTGCCCAACATCAGTTTTGGTGTGCCGGTCATCGCGTCCTTGCGAAAACGCACGAAGATGTTCTTCGACGCGCATCTGATGATCTCCGAGCCGGCCCGCTACGCCGAAGCCTTTGTGAAGGCGGGGTGCGATCACATCACTTTCCATATCGAAGTGGCGAATCAGCCGGAGACGATGGTGAAGGAAATCCGTGATCTCGGCGTATCCGTGGGCGTCGCGCTCAACCCGACCACGCACGTGAAAGCCGTCGAGTCGATCATCGACGATATCGACTTGGTATTGGTCATGAGCGTCTGGCCGGGGTTTGGCGGACAGACTTTCATTGACGACGTTTTGCCCAAGGTCAATGAGCTGCGAAAACGGCTATCCGATCGCCAGCGCCTGGAAATCGACGGCGGCATCGACGCCCGGACCATCGGCAAGGCCGCCGAGGCTGGAGCCGACACCTTCGTGGCCGGAACCGCCATTTTCAGTGCTACCGACCCGGCTGCTGCTTATGCCGAACTGGATCGACTGGCGCGTGACGCGAAACTCCAGACAGAGTAACTCGCCAGCTCCGCAAGCTGCGGTTACGAGGGTCGCTGTCCTATTGTGCGAAGCTTGAGGACAGTCTGTTAACAGACATACTTGCGGCGTCGCCAAAGTCAGGTCGGCCGATGGTAGGGGCCGCTTTTGCCGCCGGATTTTCGTTCCAATTGGATCGGGCCGATGACGATGGACTTGTCCGCGGACTTGGCCATGTCGTAGATGGTCAGCGCCGCGGCGGCGACGCCGGTCAGGGCTTCCATCTCGACGCCGGTGCGGCCCGAGTATTTGACCGTGCAGAGCACGCCCAACTGTCCCGGAGCCTCGCGGCGAAACTCGACTTGCACCCAATCCAGCGGCAGCGGGTGACACAAAGGAATCCACTCGCTGGTCCGCTTGGCGGCTTGAATGCCCGCGACCCGCGCAGTGGCCAGGCAATCACCCTTGGGCAATTCGCCGCTGAAGATCATGTCCAGTACGTCCTCTCGAAGGCAAACGGCCCCGGACGCAATCGCCTCGCGGCTGGTAACGCTCTTGGCGGACACATCGACCATTTGTGCCTCGCCGTCGGAGCTTACATGAGAAATCAAGCCGGAAGCCGGTTCCCTAGGCGAGCGGGCCACTTGAGCTACTCCGGGGCCGTCAAGTTCTCGTCCCTCAGATCATCACGGCGGGTGGCCTCCCCCCCGGTGCTGAACGCCACGACCTTGACACCGGGATCGACGAGAAACAAGAAGACCAACTCGTAGTCGCCTTTGAAATGGTCCTTGTGAATCTTATTGAACGGACCAAGGCCGCCTATCGTGCCCGATTTGTTGCTGAAATACTGAACTTCCACCACTTGCCGGCCGTCGACATCGGCAATGGCGTACTTGCCCACGACTTCGTACATGTTGCCGTTGGCGTCCTCGACAAAGTAGTTCTGCAGCGTCTCCACGGCGAAGCTGATGGCCCGGCCCAGACCACTGCGCGCCTGCAGATAACCGATGTTCAAATGCAGCAGCCGTTTTTCGCGATCGACTTGGAACTTCTCCACCGCCGGCTCCTTGCCCTCATCTTGCTCGTCGACGAAGCCCACCAGGTGCCCAGCGGCCAAGGCGTTGCGTTGAATGTCAACATTCTTATGGCGTTGATAAGCCTTTAAGGGTAAAGGCAACGAATCGCCGAAAAACGACTTCCCGCTCTTGGTCGTGTAGCGGCGGATGCTTCCGCCCTTGGCGACAGGAGGTACCGTTTCCGGCTTTGGTTCGGCGGCGGTAGAGGTCTCCGGCTTGGGCGGTTGAGTTTCTCGCGGCGCCTCTTTGGATTCCTCGAAGGAGACGGCGACCCGCCCTCCGCGTTTGTACTCCAAGTAGGACGGAACGAATTCCACGGGAAGCTCGAACACGACTTCCACCTCGCCGCTATTGTCATCCCGCGGGGCGAAAAGATCGTCGGTGACCGGCCAATCGCCCCATTTTGTTTTTTTCACGCGGATGTGCCGGTTGACCGGCGGCGGCGTCTCCGTTTTGTCCTGTTGCACGGCAATGGCGTGATATTGCTGAAACGGCTCGTCGGGATCGGTCCGGCCCACGAGTCGGAATTGGCGGAGCGTGAACTGATGGTTCTTGCGGCTGTCCATCGCTTCTTTCTTGAGCTTCACCCGAATCATACGAAGGGTCTGCCCGGACTTGGGCGCAATGGCCTCGTAGGTCATATCATCGGCTCGCCTGGCGCCGGGGCCGGGAATCTCCCGGTAGACGAATTGCACGGGTTCGGTACGCACAATGGAAATGGACCCGGGCGGAGCGAATCGCGAAACTTCGCTGGCAACGGCATTGATCCAGGCTCCGGCTTCGACCTCGTCGGGAGCATCATGCCGAAAGCTTCGGTTACCGCTGAAGATGCCATCCGAAAGCACGCCGGCCACGGCATACGCAAAACGGTCGGGGGTGAGCCATATTTCGCGCATCTTGGCCTCGGCATTGGGGGGAGTCGGGTTGGGGCCGTCCTTTGGCGCATCCTTGGACGGGATGTCCACGCGAGCAAACCCGATAAAGGATGTTCCGAAAGGAACCGCCAACAGACAGTTGGCGAGAACTCCGACCATGATAAAGGCGGTAATCAGCCCGCACACCCCCGCTCCGATCCGGTCGATCCAAAGCGGGATCAACCCGGAGCGGCGCACCAGCCGATCGGTGCCCAACCGCAAAACCAACAGAGGTAATCCGAAAAGCACTCCCAAGGCAATGGCGAACGCGTAGTTGGGCAGCCAATTGGGCGCAAGCGGTGCCAGCCAGCGGATCGCGACCCATTCGTACGTTCCCAGCGCGGCCGCCGCGCAACAAATGGTGAGCACACACATGATCAAAGCGCTAAAGAAACCCTGGGTCGCCTGGGAAAAGGCGACGGCCAGAATCAAAACCACAAAGAGCAACGATACGATCATGGCTTAGGCTCCTGGTTTAATTATTCCCCCTCCGTTTTCGAGCCGCGGATGATCTCATCGATGCTGGTGGTGCCGTCGATGCCCTTCAACAGGCCCTCCTCTTGGAGATACAACATCCTATTCTTGCGGCATTGCGTCTTGATTTTGTTTAGTCCGGCACCCTCGGTGATCAACTGTGTAACGATCGGGTCCACCGCCAGCAACTCGAACAGACCCGTCCGGTTCACATAACCGGTTCCCTGGCAACTCGGGCAGACGATTTCCCGGCCTTTCTTGTCCACCAGCGGTTTCGTGGGAGGCCGATGGAAGCACTCGATCTTGTCCGCGGGGAGGTTCAGCTTTTTGAGCTTCGCGGGATCAGGCCGGAAGCTCTCCCGGCAGTTGGTGCAAAGAACCCGGATCAGCCGCTGATGCAAGACCCCGATCAGCGCTTTTCCCGCCGACTTGTTGTCCTCCATGAAGGCCAGGTATTTGGCCAGAGCGTCGAAGGCGTCCTTGCCGTGGATGCCCATGTAGATCTTGCGGTCTTCGATGGCGGCGCGGGTGGCGATTTGCGCGGTCTCGCGGTCCTCGCACTCGCTGATCATCACCACATCCGGCTCGCGGCGGAGCACGGTCTGCAGCATGCGGGCGTAGTTGACGTCCGTATTGGTCCCCTCGAAAACCCGTTGCGTGACGTTATCAAGATCGACGAGTTTCCGCCGTTCCAGCGTATAGATATTCTGCATATAGGCGTCGTGCGTTCGCAGAATCGCATACTGGGTCGTGGTCATCCCATTTTGCGGCTGGGCGCTGATCAGCAGCAGTCCCGTGGGTTTGGCCACCAAGCCCTTCAGAGTCTCCAGACGCTGCGGAGCGATCCCCAGCTCATTGATGCGTCGGAGCACCGGCCCGCTTTGGATGCGTAAGCGCAACCTCTCCCCGGCCGTAGTGCCCGACGTGGTCACTTCGGTGAAGCCGATCTCCCCGTCGTGGCCGAGCAAAGCAGCGCGGATACGGCCCGTTTGCGGGCGGCGGATTTCCTCGACATTCAGGCCGGCCAGGCGCTTTAAATAGCGAACCACCCGTTCTCCCTGTTCCAGCGCAACGCCTTCGGTACGTTCCGTGGCCACCCCGTCGACTCGATACACCAGCCGGTACTTCTCTTTGGTTACGACCATGTCGGCATCCGAAGCCCGCCGCCACAGCAGGTCGAAAAGAAAGTCCTGAACCGCTTGGTAATCCTTGGCCTCTTCCGGATCCGTGGGAGATTGCAGGGACTTCCCCGCATGATCGGCGATGCGGACCCGCAGCCCTTTGTCGTCCTTGGCCTTTTGTCGATCGCCGCTGCCGGAAAACACCCGAGTGAAATGATCTCGAGTGAGAATTCGGGCGGAGGGAACGACGCGGCCATTGCGATGGATCACGTAAGCGAGGATCGCTCCTCCCGCCAACCCCAGCCACGCCGCCATCCCCACAAAAACCCAATGACCAGTCCACGGCGGAATCAGCAGGATGAGAAACGCGACAAAACCGCCGGAAAGGACGGTGAGGTTCCATTGTTCCCGTTTCGTCTTGACGACGTCGGTGTCCCGATCCACCCACTCGACGGCCAATGCCCACAAAACCACGAGCACGACAACCACGCCGATCTTGATCGGATTAACGTATAGGTCTGTTTCTTGGATGGCCGCCAGAATGGCAAATGGGTGGATCGACATCATCGGTTCATAACGCGGGTCAAACACGCCCTGCCGTTTGTTTCCAAGGTTTCGCGGCCTTTGACGCCGGCTCAGGCCCCTAGCCGATGATTCCGCCCGACAACACAGAGATTCCCTTCAATCGCATTTTGAGTTCATCCGGATTCGGCGCCGCCGTGTAAGCCGTCTTGACCGAGATCATCTCGCTTTCCACCATTCGCCGCAAGGACTCCGTAAAGTCGATCATCCCCTCGTGATAAAAGGCGCGGAGCACCTGCGAAATGTCATTGTCCCGGCCTTCGGCGATCATCTTGCGAATCGTACTGTTGCAAACCATGATCTCGCAACAAGGAACGCGTGCAATGTCCGGCTGAACACCGGGCAGAAGTTTCAGACAAACCACCGCCTGGAGATTGAACACCAGCGAAGACCGAACCTGGGGCCGGCCTTCTTCGGGAAACAGCTCCAGAATCCGCGCAATCGTGCTGGCCGCGCTGGAGGAGTGGATCGTGCCGAAAACCAAGTGCCCCGTCTCCGCGGCGGCCAGCGCGGCGCTGAACGTCTCCTCGTCACGCATCTCCCCGATCAGGATGACATCCGGATCCTCGCGCATCATGTATTTGAGGGCCTCGGAGAAGTTGGACACGTCCAGCCCGATCTCGCGCTGGTTGACGAAGGCCTTCTTGTCGTCGTAGAGGAATTCGATGGGATCCTCGATGGTCATGATGTGGCACGCCCGCGACTGGTTGATCGTCTCCAGCATGGCCGCGATCGTGGTGCTCTTGCCGCTGCCCGTGATCCCCGCCAGCAGAATCAGCCCCTGATGAAACTCGGTGAGCTTCGCCAACGAGGGCGGCAGGTGGAGTTGTTCGAAATTGAGAATCTCGCGAGGGATCCGGCGGGCGGCCATCGACGATCGCCCTCGTTGCCGGAAAAGGTTGATGCGGAAACGGTCGCCTTCCTGAAGTTGGTAGGCAAAATCCATCGAGCCCAGCTCCTGGTACATCGCGACCTGGTTGGGAGTCATGATCTCGAAGAGCATGGACTCGATGTTCTCATTGGTCAGCGCTTGGGCATCGATATTGCGAATGGCACCCTTGAGGCGAAACTTGGCCGGAGTATCGGCCTTAAAATGCAAGTCTGAGGCCTTGTGCTTGCACATGGCCCGGAAGTATTTGTCGATCTTGGCCGCGCCGTTGGTGGATGCGGGTTTGGCACCCGCCGCCACCGGCCCTGTTTGTGGAATCGGCGATTCGGCCACTGGGAGAACGACTCCTTAAAGTCTCCACGCTTTTTCCGGGAGACGTTTCACCGAAGGTAATTGGATTCGAGACTACCGTCGACGGCGCACTCCGCCGGCCATCCCGCAGCCGGGCGGCGCTAGGCTCGAATCCACTAGGCATGCAATTGTATCCGCTCACCCCCGCAGTTCAAGCTACGGCTTGATCCCGGACACAATCAAGGGACAATGGCGTGCGCGGTTACGAAAACGGAGAGCAACCGGTAGGAGCAGCAATGGTGAGCGTGAATCTAAAGGGCCGGCATTTCCTGTCCATTCTGGACTTTTCCAGCGAAGAGATCATGGAAGTTCTCAAGACTGCCCAGAACTTAAAGGCCGGGAAAGGAGCACAGCGTAAGGCGGCGCTGGCCGGCAAGACCCTGGCGATGATTTTTCAAAAGCCGTCCCTGCGAACGCGAGTCTCGTTTGAGGCGGGCATGACGCAACTCGGCGGACACGCCATTTATCTGGCGCCTTCCGACATCAAAATCGGCGAGCGGGAAACGACCGAGGATATCGCCCTCACGCTGTCCCGTTACGTCGATTGTATCATGGCCCGCGTCTTCGGACATGAGATCGTCGAGGAACTGGCCAAGGCGGCGACCGTACCGGTCATCAACGGCCTGAGCGACTTCGAGCACCCATGCCAGATTCTCGCCGACCTGCAGACGATTTTGGAGCGCAAGGGCAAATTGACGGGCGTGCGGGCCTGTTACATCGGCGACGGCAACAACGTGGCCCATTCGCTGATGTATGGGGCCGCTCGAACGGGGATGCACCTAACCGTGATCACGCCGCCCGGCTACGAGCCGCGGGCGGAAGTGCTAAACAAATCCAAAGGCATCGGGGCGACGACGGGTTCCAAGATCTCCGCGACGACGGACTTGGAAGAGGCGGCAGGCGCGGAAGTCCTGTACACCGACGTATGGGCCTCGATGGGCCAGGAGGCGGAGGCGGAAGCCCGTAAGAAGTTATTCGCGAACTACCGCATCGATGCCGAGACGATGAAGCACGCCGACCGTGAGGCGGTCATCTTGCACTGTCTGCCCGCCCACTACGGCGACGAGATCGACTACGCCACGTCGCGGCTCCCGAACTCGGCTATCTTCGATCAGGCCGAAGACCGCCTCCACGCCCAGAAAGCGCTGTTGGTCCATTTGGTCGGCTGACATCGTCACAGGGGCGAGCAGCGGATGAGGGGATAGATGTCACAACTACGGCACCGGGTTCAGGCTGTCTCCGCAGGACCCTGTCGAGCTTCTCTCTTCCAGCGCGGAGGGGCAGGCAAAACGAAACTGCTAAGCCAACGGTATTGGCCGCAGCTTACGAAAATGGTGTTCGTCAGGTAATCATCTGTCCTCCGTCGTCGTCCCTTTGTCGTTTCATCTCCTTGGCCTGGTAAACGGCTTTTGGTTCGGCTCTCGTAAAAGAGAAGCCGGCGCCGGCCGGCGCGCACGCCCTTCCTTTCGGGAGAGCAGGCTTCCTAGGGAACCCGCGTGGCCCGTAGGCCGGCTACGAGCTCGCTGGAATCGATCGAACGTTTTCGTGCGCACGAGCCGCCCGACGAACCCTTGACGAAGTCAC
>Ga0187892_10005934_pt1 | contig 18652 bp, 12 predicted proteins | sample MA1701073metaG_FD_139345 | JGI IMG/M metagenome (GOLD analysis project Ga0187892, IMG submission 139345) | Bio-ooze microbial communities from a basaltic lava cave in the Kipuka Kanohina Cave System on the Island of Hawaii, USA - MA170107-3 metaG ...
ACGGCGACCTTACCGTCTAGGCGTCCCATCGTACCCTCCGATGGTCACAGGCCGAAGCCTGCGCTCATGATGCGCTGCGCTTGAAGCGCAGTGCATTCCGAGCGCTCTCTTCAAGGTGTTCCATCCAGGAGCGATTCATGCTCTCTCGAAATTCCTCACCAAGTCCACATCCGCTACGCGCCGGTCGTACACCGCCTGCTCCTGCCGGGCCGTATTGACGTAGTGATCGACGACGACATCCCCGAAGGCCGCCCGTGCGATCGCAGACTGCTCGAGCATGGCCGCGGCTTCGTAGAGCGTCTTCGGAACCTCGCGGACCTTGGGATCCTTATAGGCGTCGCCCGAGTAGATCCCCTCGAATGTCAGGCCGCGCGTGATGCCGTGGATGCCCGCGGCGATCGTCGCCGCGAACGCAAGATACGGATTGGCGTCGGCCCCCGGGCAGCGGTTCTCGACCCGAATCGCCGGCGGTGAGTGGCCGATCAACCGCAACCCGCAGGTGCGGTTGTCGACCCCCGCGACGAGGCGTGTCGGCGCAAACGTGCCCGCCATGTAGCGGCGATAGCTGTTCACGTACGGGGCGTAGAACACGCTGAAATCGCGCCCGCAGGCGAGCTGGCCCGCCACCCATTGCTGCAGTCGCGCGGACATATGCGCCGGGCCCGTCTTGCTGAATCCCGCCGGCTCGCCGGTCTGCGTGTGCCAGATGGAGCTGTGCAAATGAAACGAGCTGCCGGCGAGCGCCGTGTTCCATTTCGCCATGAAGGTCACCGACTTGCCCATCAGTGCCGCGACTTCCTTGATCCCGTGCTTGAAGACCACATGGTGGTCGGCCATCAACACGGGCTCCTGGTGCGCCAGGTTCAACTCTTCCTGCCCCGGCCCCCATTCCCCCTTGGAGTTCTCAACGTCCAGCCCCAACGCATCCATGTAGCGCCGCAACGCCTGCATCAAGGGCTCTTCCTTCGTGGTCTGGAGGATGTGGTAGTCCTCGATGTAGCGCCCGATGGTTTCGAGTCCGCAGAAACCCTTGTCGAAGGCCTGCTCGTAGGTGTCATTGAAGACGTAGAACTCGAGCTCGGAGGCCACGCGAATGGTGAGGCCGAGATCCGCGGCGCGTTGCACCTGCGCCTGCAGAATCTGCCGCGGCGCCACGGCGAGCGGCTTCCGGTCCTTGCCCTCCACGTCACCCAGAACTAGAGCCGTCTTGTCGAGCCACGGCACCTGGACCAGCGTCGCGTGATCCGGACGAACCATGAAATCGCCGTACCCCAGGTCCCAGGAGAACAGCTGGTAGCCGGGCAGCGGATCGTTTTCGATGTCGCAGCCGAGCAGATAGTCGCAGCCTTCCCAGCCCTCTGCCGCGGCGGCGACGTAGGTGCGTCCGGTGTAGCGCTTGCCGGCAAGGCGCCCCTGTTGATCGGGGAACACGGCGAGGACCGTGTCGATCGCCCCCTGGTCGACCATGCGCTTCAGGTCGGTGAGCGTGATGGTCTTCATGGCGCCGTCTCGAAGTAGATGGACTTGATTTCGGAATAGTGATCGAGCGCGTGAAGCCCTAGCTCGCGGCCCAACCCCGACTGTTTGAAGCCGCCGAACGGCGCCTGCAGGTGGACGCTCGACGACGAATTGACCGACAACACTCCGGTCTCGAGCGCGCGGGCCACGCGGAGCCCGCGTTTCAGGTCGTTGGTCCATACCGATCCGGACAGGCCGTAGATCGAGTCGTTGGCGATCGCGATCGCGTCCTCCTCGGTGTCGAACGGCATCACGCTCGCGACCGGGCCGAAGATCTCTTCCCGCACGATGCGCATGCCGGGCGTGGCGTCCGCGAACACCGCGGGCCGGAGAAAGTACCCGGGACCCGGGATCCGGTCACCGCCACACACGAGGCGGGCGCCCTCCTGCTGGCCGATCGCGAGATAGCGCTCCGTCACGTCGCGTTGCTGCGTCGAGATCACGGGGCCCATCTGCGTCGTCTCCTCCAGTGGATTCCCGACTACCGTTCGCTCCGCGGCCGCCTGCATCGCCGCCACGAACCGGGGATAGACGGAGCGCTCTACGATCGTGCGGGATCGGGCGCAGCAGTCCTGGCCCGCGTTGGCAAAGACCGAGGCGGCGGCTTCGCTCGCCGCCTGGTCGATGTCGACGTCGCCGAACACGATGCAGGGCGACTTGCCGCCCAGCTCCAAGCCTACCCGTTTGATCGTTCGCGCAGCCGCGGCCATGATGGCTCTGCCGGTGGCGGTCTCACCCGTGAACCCGATCTTGGCCACATCGGGATGCGCCGTCAGCGCGGCCCCGATCGCAGCCCCCGGCCCGGGCACGACATTCAGCACTCCGGGTGGGACGCCCGCCTCGAGCGCCAGCTCGCCCAGCCGCAAGGCGGTCAAGGGGGTGAGGCTCGCGGGCTTGAGCACAACCGTGTTCCCGCACGCGAGCGCCGGCGCCACCTTCCAGGTGGCGATTACCATCGGGAAATTCCACGGCACGATCAGCCCCACCACGCCGAGCGGCACCCGCAGCGTCAGGGCTACGCCGCCCTTCTTCACCGGAATCGTTTCCCCGAAGTGTTTGTCCGCGGCGCCCGCGTAATAGCGCAGCGTGTCGGCGACGTGGTTCGCTTCCCAACGGGCGTCGCCGATCGGCTTCCCGACGTTGCGCGCCTCGAGCAGGGCCAGCTCCTCGGCATGCGCGCGCACGACGTCGGCGAGCGTGAAGAGAATCTCGGCACGGGCGACCGCCGTCCTGGTTCCCCAGGCGGGCTGCGCCGCTTGCGCTGCCGCCACCGCGGCGTCCAGGTCCCGTGGCCCCGCGGCCGCGACTTCCTCGAACGGCTCGCCCGTGGCCGGCTCGATGACGCGGATGGCGCCCTCGCCGGACGGGCGCCGATCCGCGATCAGCAGATTCCGCATCGAGCCCCGATCAGCGCTTCAGCTCCTTCCCGGCCTCGATCAACAGCGCGAACTCCTCCTCCGGTGCCTGCGCGACAAGCCGGTGCCGGCCGTAGAAGACGAAGTAGGCCAAGCCAAGCACGTACCAGATCGCGACGCCGAAGATCACCGTCTTGTAGGCCGGATTCACGAACAGGGCGATCAGGGTGGCGAGCGCGATCATCCCGGCAATGACCGCCCCGGGAATTCCCCACGGGCTGCGATAAGGACGGGTGACGTTCGGTCTGCGGAGGCGGAGCAGGATGAAGGAGAGCGTCTGGAGCCCGTAGGAGATCACGGCGCCGAACACGGCCATGTTCAGCAGGGTGGCGCCGACGGCCGTGGTCATGCCGGCCTTGTAGATCACCAGAGCGACTATGAATCCCATGATCGAACCGCAGAGCAGCGCCACCCACGGCGTCTTGCGCGCAGGGTGGGTCAGGGAAAAGAAGCGCGGGAAGTATCCGGCCCGCGACAGCGAATAGATCTGTCGTCCGAACGCGAAGATGATCGTGTGGAAGCTCGCGACCAGGCCGGCGAGCGCGACGAGGGAGAGCACCTTGGTACTCAACCCCGCGCCGAAAATCGTCTTGAGGCCATCGTTCAAGGGGGCGCCCGACGCTTTGATCCCCTCGGCTCCCGGAGCGATGCTCGAGTTGAAGAAGAGCACCAGGAACGCCAGGACCGTAAGCGTGCCCATGCCCGCGATGATCCCTTTCGGCACGTCCCGGGCCGGATCCATCGTCTCTTCCGCCGCGAGGGGCACTTCCTCGATCGCCAGGTAGAACCAGATCGCGAACGGCAGCGCGAAGAAGATGCCGGAGACGCCCTTGGGCAGGAACCGGGATCCGCCCTCCGCCGGCGGCACCGACAAGGCCCACTGGTTGAAATCCACGTGCGGAATCGCGGTCACATAGAACAGCACCAGAATCGCCATCGCCAGGATCGTGATGAAGACGGCGAACCGGAACGAAATCTCGACCCCCCATACGTTCAGGCCGGTGAAGATAGTGTAGAGTATGAGCCACCACGCCGGGCGGGGGAGGAGGCCCGGAAAAATGGCTTCGAGGTAGTCGCCGCAGAACACCACGATGACGGCCGGGGTGAGGATGTACTCCATGTTCTCGGCCAGGCCGGTGACGTAGCCGCCCCACGGGCCCATCGAAGAGCGCGCGAACGAGTACGCGGCGCCGGTGTGTGGCAGCGCTGGCGACATTTCGGCGATGCAGAAGATCAGACCGAAGTACATGACGGTGATGAACAGATTGGCGATCAACAATCCCCAGAATCCGTACTCGAGTCCGAAATTCCACCCCGAGAACTCCCCGGAGATCACGGCACCGACGCCGAGCGCCCAGAGGTGGACCACCCGCGCGTACCGCTTCAACCCTCGCTTCTGGAGATACGCCTGCTTGTCGACGGTTTCATACCGCACACCCCCCGCGGCTGTGACGGGCTCAGACATGGCAGGACCTCCTAACGGGAGTTAGGGGCAACTGCGGCTACAGGGACGGCAGCGGCAGGTAGATATCCACTCAAACCGATTGTTCGGCAAGCGACACGCGAACGAACGGGCCCACCCCGAACATGGAGTGGGCCCGAGATAATCGGTGAATGAGGAGCTATTCCGAGACGGCGCTGCCCAGGTCGCGAGACCAGCTGAGAGTCACCCCGAAGGTAAAGACGGTCTTGCCGTTCGCCTGCGTGGCCGAGGTGAACTTCGTGTCATCGACCACGTTCACCTGAAAATGGGCGTTTGGGTTGACCGAGACGGAGCCAAGGGTGAGCGGTACGGCGGCAGCAAAGTCGAAGTGGGTGATTCCATGCTTCGCATAAAGCGGAAGCTGACTCGCGCCTGTGTTGCTCATCGCCGTACAGTACCCCATCAGCCCCGTGAGGTCTACGCTCTTCGTCGCTACGGGAATCGAATGCGACAGTGACACCCACCCGAACAACCCTTTGTACAGGTCCACGTCGTAGTACGCCGTAATGTTCGGGGAGAGCGGCAAACTGCTGAACGTGACGGCCCCGTAGATCTCCGTGCTGTTGACATCGGGACCATTGTTGGGGATGCCGCAGTCCGGCACACACGGACCCAGCGTGCCGGTATTGCTCTTGGGGTAAGTCCAGAGAATCACTCCCACTTTGACGTCCGCGGTGGCGACCGTACGACCGTATTCAAGCCAATAATCCACTTCCGTGACCCCGGTCCGGCTACCACCCGACGTCAGGTCGCTCCCTCCCCCATCCTTGGTCAGTTCGACGTTGGCCCACACGCCGGCGGTGAATCCCGCAGCCGAGAGCCAGACATCCGGCTGCACGACGGGGCGATTGCTCAAGGTTAGGCCCCAGAACATGTAGCGGCTGTTCAACCCCGCGTCCGCGCCAATCGTGACCTGCGCCGCCGCCGGCCCCATGACCCCGAGCATCAACAGCCCCAGCCCACCGGACACCCTGAGTATCCGCGTCATGCGATCCCTCCGTCGGTACGGTCCAGCGTCGGATGGCGCTGGCACGGGCGCAAACATACTACGGTGCCACGGCCTCCACCAGCACGCGGCCGTCCGGAATCGACAGCACCGTCAGCCCTAACAACCGCGCCAGCGTCGGCGCGATGTCCACCGTCGCCGCTCGAGTGCCGTAGCGACCGACGCGCACGCCTTTCCCCCACAGCAGCAGCGGAACGTGCGCATCGAGATCGGATGGTTGCCCGTGCATCGCGTACGGATTGCCCGGACCCGATGACCACGCGTTCCATTCGGCCAGCGTCACCATCAGACCGACGCCGGAGCCGGGCGCGAACGCGTGCAGCCAGCGCCGGGCGATCGGATCCGCCGCGGTGTCGGCCCCCGCCAAGCCGGCCGGCGTGTCCACGCGTGCGACCCCCGGGACCGCGCGAATGCGGCGCGCCGCGGCCGCCACCACGCTGTCGACGTTGATCCCCACCGCCGCGAGGCGGCCGTTGTCCCGCAGGAAGAGCACGCCGGTATCGAACTCCAACCACTCTTTCCGAGTGGTCGCCGCGGTGGCGTGATCCAGCTCCCGGTTCACGGCCGTGACGAGCGTGTCAATGCTCACCCACTGCGCGCCGGAATGTCCGCGGGTCCGCGAATCGTCGGGGAAGGGAGTGACGCCATGGTCCGCCGTGAGCGCGATCACCAGCTGGTCCCGGCCGTAGCGCTCGAACAGCCGGGCCAGGAACCAGCCGAGGTACCGATCGAGCCGCAGCACCTGATCGTGGATCTCGCGCGAGTTGGGCCCGAAGCTGTGCCCGATCGCGTCGGTGGCGGACAGGCTCACGGCCAGGATATCGGTCGCGCCGCTCCGCCCGAGCTTCAGGGCCTCGGCGCCGGCGAGCGCGAAGGCGAGCGTCAGCGAATCCATGGGCGGCATCCCCGCGAACGCGCTCGCCGCCCGGGCACTGTCGGTCGGGAGGCGATGCGGGAAGGACACCTCCCGGCCGCCGTTCTCCCAGGGCACGCTGTCCACTTCCGCGTAGGCGGTGTCCGGCAGCAGGGTCGCGAACTCCCGCCCGGCCGCCTTGAAGGGAATCCGCAAGGCGTTGAACGCCCGGACCCAGGGGGGCAGCGAGTCCCGGTAATAGCGGCTGGTCGTGAACACGCCGGATTGATACCAGTAGACCTCCTGCCTGGCCGTCCCGATGGGCAGGATCGCGCCGCGGTCCTTGCGCGATACCGACAACGCCCGGGTGCGCGGATCCGCCGCGCTCATCCAGTCGAACAGCGCGGTACCGCGAAAGCGTCGCGGCGACGCACCCGGCCCGTTGGCGTCGACGAGCGGCGCGGTCGTGTCCCCCACGCCCATGGCGTTGCTGATGATGCCCGTGTTCGCTGGCCACCGGCCCGACAGCACCGTCGCATGGCCGGGTGCAGTCTCGGTCAACGCGTGATCCTGGAAGGCGTTGGTGAACGACGCGCCGCTGTTGGCGAGCGTCGACAGCCCGCCGGACAGCTGGGAGCGCCAGCGTATGAAGTAGTCGGGTCGCAGCTGATCGACCGTAATCATGACGACCAGCTTCGGCTTCACCACCGGCGCGGTCGCCGGGGGCGGTGCAACCACGACGCCGGCGCCGATGGCGATGGCGGCAATGAGTCGAATCATCATGGTCATAACCTAACCGTCGACGCGGCGGCCGGTACCGGGACGTGGCGCACCTGGGCGGACAACATCAGGGCGAACGCGACGACGGCCGCCGCGATCCAGAACGGCACGCCATGGCCGAGCGCCTGGTACACCAGCGTTGCGCCGATCGGTCCGATGATCGCCATGATGCCCCGGAACGTCTGTTGCACGCCCATCGTCAATCCGAGCTCATGCCGATCGGTTCGCTGGCTCACGAGCGACGTCGTCGCGGGGAACAGGAACGCCGTGCCGGCCGGCACGAGCAGGAGCGCCACGACGAAGATCGGGAATTGTTTCGGAAGGGGCAACAGCGTCAGCCCCAGCACCATGAGTAACGCGCCGAGGCGCAGCGTACGCACTTCGCCGATGTGTGCGTTCACCCACCCCACCGGCCCGATCCGGAGAATCACGCCGACGACGCTGAAGACGGTGAATACGTAGCCCAGGTTTTTTTCCGTAAACCCGAACGCGTCGATCAAATACAACGACATCACCCCGATCACGGCGTTGAGCGCCAGCATGCCGACGGCGTAAATCCAGATCATCTGGGAGACCGGCCGTCCCGGGTGGCGCAACACCTCCCACAGGGCGTGACCGATGGGACGCGACCTGGGCGTGACGCCGCCACCCGGGGGTGCGACCTTGGAATGCGGGATCAAGGACTCAGGCAGCCACTTCCACGCGAACACCATGTTGAGCGCGACGAGCACGGCGGCGACGATCCCCGGCCCCGCCGCTCCGAGATGGCTGGCGAGCGCGCCGATGACGGCGCCGATGCTGACGCCGGCGCTGGTCGCCGCCGAGAGCCAGCCCAGCGCCTTCGCGCGCTCCGCCGGCTGCATCGTATCCGCGACGTAGGCCTGCGCCACTCCGGTGGTGCCGCCGCCCAAGCCCTGCACGATGCGGCACACGAACAACAACCACAGGGTGTTCGCAAACCCGAAAATCAGGTACGCGAAGAGCGACCCCCCCAGACCGGCCAGCAGCGCCGGCCGCCGCCCATACCGGTCGGACACCCGCCCCCACACGGGCGAGGACAAGAGCTGCGCGATGGCGAAGGACGAGAACAAGAGCCCCACGACCCAATCGGCGGCGCCGAAACGGCGCGCAAACGGGGTCAGCAGGGGGGCCACGATCATCAACCCGATCATGTCCACGAAGCAGACCGCGATCAGCACCCACAAGCGCTTCATCGCCTCGCTCCCAGCCCCAGCACGAGGCCGCTCACGACCATCAGCACGACGCCGAACGCCGCGGCCACTCCCATTTCATTGATGCGCAAGGCGGAGTTGATCTCGATCGAGATGGGTCGGTTGCGGTAGGTATAGAGCACGATCGAAATGACGAAGTCCCCCAGCGCCCCGATGAACGCGAGGCTCGCCCCGGCCGTGAGCGCCGGCTTGAGCTGCGGCAGCGTCACCCGGCGCAGCGTGCGCCACCACCCGGCGCCCAGGCTCGCCGCGGCTTCTTCCAACGCTGGATCGAGCTGGCGATACCCGGCCAGAATCGCCCGGCCCGTAACCGGGAGGTTCCGGACCAGGTAGGCGAGCGGCAGCAACATCACGGAGCCTACCAGCACCCACCGGAAGACCAGCGGAGCGTGGACGCTGAACGCGGTGGCGAGCGCGATGGCGAACACCGTTCCCGGCAGCGCCCACGGGACGTTGAGCAGCCAATCGATCGGGGCGCGCCAGACCACCCGGCGCCGCACGATCAGCCATCCGGCCGCGAGCGCCAGCCCCACCGCCGCCGCCGTGCTGGCGGCCGCCATCCACAAGGAATTCAGCAGCGGCTCCAATCGCTCCGGCTCCGACAGCACACGGCCGTAGTTCACGAGGTTCAGCACGGGCGGCAGCGTCTCGGTGGTCCAACTCGCGTACGGCACGAGCGAGACGAGGATCAGCGTGAGGTGCGGCAGCAGCAACACCACCGTGAATCCCCAGCCCAACAGGGTGGCGCCGATCCGCCAGTGCGGGGACGTGAGCTGGCGGCGGCGCGGCGCCGCCCCCTTGCCGAGGCCAACCAGAATCGTGTCGCCCTCGGAGCGGCGCAGGAGCGCGAGCCCGATCATCGCCACCAGGACCAGGGCGATCGTTTCGACCATGGCGATGCCCAGCTCCCCGTTCTGCTTGGACGCGAAGATCTGGGTCGTCATCACGCGGAACCCGCCCCCGAAGACGTAGGGCGCGCTGAATGACCCGAGCGACGTCATGAACGTGAGCAGGGCTGCTCCCGCCAGCGCGGGGCGGATCAACGGCAGGATCACCCGCACGAGGGTGCGAACCCGGTCGGCCCCCAGCGCCTGGGCGGCCTCGAGCATCGACGCGTCCAGCCTGGCGAGGCCCGCACGCGTGAACAGGTAGAAGTACACGTACATGGAGTAGGTGTGCACCAGCAGGATCGCGCCCGCTCCTTGCAGGTGCCAGGGCGCGTCCTGGAATCCGAAGAGATACTGGAGAAACCGGGCCACGAATCCCGACTCGCCGTACAGAAACAGGAACGCGATCACGCCGACGAATGGCGGCAGCACGGCGGGCAGCGCGATCAAGGCTCCCAGGGTCTTGCGGCCGGGAAACTCGAGCCATTCAAAGAGGAACGCGAGCGGCACGCCGACGAGCGCCGCCAGGGCCACGCTCGCGAGCGACACCCACACGCTGGCCCACAACGCCTGCCACTCGCCCGGGCGCGACACAAAGGCGCGCAGCGCGTCGCCGCGCATCCCGTCCAGCACCACGAGGAGAATCGGATATGCGACGAGCCAGATCAGGAGCAGCATGAGCGCGAAGCCCGCGAGTCCCGCTCTGCCCCCCCCGCTGGTCCGGCCGCCGCGGGCGCTCACTGTCCGCCCTCGGCGAATCGCAGCACGCTCGCGGCGCCGATGCTGACGCGGTCGCCGACGCGCGCCGCATCCGGGGCCGCCTGCACCTCGACCCGCTCACCCGGATCGGTCGTCACCTGAAAGAACGCCGTCGCTCCGGTGTAGCGTCGTTCGGCCACGACACCATTCAGGCCCGGGACGCCGAAGCGGAGCTGCTCCGGCCGCACCAGCACGACCTCTCCCTCAGCGGCACCCAGGGCCCGCGCCGCCGCGCCACGCAGCACGTTCGCCCGGCCGACGAAGGTCCCGACGAAGAGACCGGCCGGACGTGCATACAGATCTTCCGCGGTCCCGACCTGCTCCAGCCGTCCCGCATTCAGCACGGCGATCCGATCCCCCAGGTCGAAGGCTTCCTCCTGCTCGTGGGTGACGAACACGGCGGTGATGCCGACGCGCTTGATGAGCTGGCGCAGCTCGCGGCGCGTACGCTCGCGCAGGCTGGGATCGAGGTTGGACAGCGGCTCGTCGAGCAACAGCACGCGCGGAGCGGGAGCCAGGGCGCGCGCCAGCGCGACGCGCTGCTGCTGTCCTCCGGAGAGCTCCTGCACCTTGCGCCGCTCGAAGCCGGCGAGGTCTACGAGCGCCAGGGCTTGTGCGACCGCCCCGCTCGTCCCTCGTCCCTCCTCCCCCGTCCCGTGTAGCCCGAACGCGACGTTGCCGCCAACATCGAGGTGCGGAAACAGCGCATAATGCTGGAACACCATGCCCACGCGCCGCCGGGCGGGTGCCAGGGCCGTGACGTCCTCGCTCTCGATCAGCACCCGGCCGCCGGCGGCGCGCTCGAAGCCCGCCAGCAGCCGCAGCAGCGTGGTCTTCCCGCTCCCCGAGGGCCCGAGCAGCGCGAGGATCTCCCCGCGCCACATGCCGAGTGAAACGGGACCGATCGTGACGGTGTCGCTGAATCTGATGCGGAGCTGATCAAGGGTGAGAAACGAGGGAGTCGCGTCAGGTGCCACCCTTCCCCCTTCCCCGATCCCCCTTGCCCCGGACGTGCTCGTCCCAGTACCGCATCCACTCGGCGCCGTGCCGCGCCAGCAACCCCCAATCCATGTCGGCAATGACCATGCGGGCCCGGACTTCGCGCGCCCAGGGCGGCAGGGAGTCGGACGGCAGATCGGTACGAGCCGGCAGGCGGTACACCTCGCGGGCGGTGAGCAGCTGCAGGGAGGGAGTTCCCACCCACTCGATGAACTCCCGCGCCTGCGCGGCGTGCGGCGCGCGCCGGATCACGCCGATGGCATCCTCGATGTTGGGTGTGCCGCTCCTGGGGAACACGTACCCCAAGGGCAACCCGTCGCGCCGGTTGAGCTGGATGTCGGGCAGGTCCCAGGTCGTCACCAGCCCTTCCTGGCGGACGATCTTCTGATCCAGCAGCGGCCCGTTGAGCACGTACTCCTTGGTCTGGGCATCGAGGCGCCGCAACCACGCCCAGCCGGCAGCGGTGTCACCCGTCTGCCTGATGCTGCGTTCGATCACCATCCCCCACACGGCCCGCATCGTTCCCGAGGCGATCGGATCGCGAATCAGCACCTTGCCTTTCCATTTTGGATCGAGCAGGTCGTCCCAATCCTGCGGCGCGTCCTCGGGCCGAACCGCCCGTTCGGCGTACACGAGGACCGCGGGCGTCTCGTAGACGGAGAAATAGAAGTCGCCCGGACCTCGCCCGGCCGGTGCCACCGCGTCCGCCCACGACGGCCGGAACGCCTCCAGCAGCGAGTCGCGGGCCCCCAGGGCGAAGATCGTCGACGGCCCGCCGAACCAGATGTCGCCCTGCGGATTGGCCCGCTCCGAGCGGACCCGGTCGTACACTTCCTGGGAGCCCATGTCGAGCCAGCGGAGATCGATCTCGGGATGCAGCTGCTCGTAGCGGGACTTGAGGAGGGTCAGCAGGTCGCGGCCGTGGGGCGTGTAGATGATGAGCGGCGTCCGCCCCGCCTGCCCGCAAGCGGTGAGGACGCCAACGACCAGCGCCCCCATCAACACGCGGCGCGCGAGTGGATCACGGAACATGGCTCTGCTTCAGACCGAGGAGGTTGGCGAACAGCCGGTACGCGCCCACCACCCCGGCCGGGAGTTCGCGAAAGAAGCTCAACCCGGTGTACACGTACGTGCCGCGCCCCAGGGGCGCGATCAGCAGGCCCCCCTCGAGGGGCGCCCCGCCCGGATCGTGCGTCTCGAGCACCGGCGTATAAGTGGAGTCCCATTCACGCGCGAAGTACAGGCCGCGCTCCTGCACCCACCCGTCCCAGTCCTGTGGGCCGATCGCGTTCGGCCGGTGCCAGATCGGATGGCCGGGGACGAGCGGCGCCACGGGGGCCGTTTCGTCGGTCACGCGGTCGTGGGGCTGCGCGATCGTCAATCGGTACGGTGCGAAGCCCCCCTGCACGAACGGGTACTGCTGGTATTGCACGATCAGGAGTCCGCCCTGGCGCGCGTAGTCGAGCAGCCGCCCGTTATTCGCGACCAGGGCCGCCTCGGTTTCGTAGGCCCGGCTGCCGATGACGATCGCGTCGTAGCGCGACAGCTCACCGCGGGCGAGCGAGTCCGCGTCCAGCATGACGATCGGCACGCCGGCCTGGGCGAGGGCCTCGGGGACGCGGTCGGACGCACCGCGCACGTATCCCACCCGCGCGAGTCCCGGCAGCAGGATAGGGGCGACCCGGACTTCCGCCGTGGACGGCTGCGCCGACGGGCGCGGCCGGATGTGCGGATAATCGATGATGGTGAGCGCCCCTGCGCTCGCGCGGCGATCAGGCTCCACGACGCTCGCCTGCAGCGTGAACGATCCGACGACGGGCTGCGCGGGCAACCGCACGTTGAAGGTGACGCTGCGCGATTCATCTTCACGGCTGAACGACAGGCTTTCCGGCCGGACCGGCGCCCAGCCGGCGGGCACGGTCAGCCGTACGACGCCCGTCGCCGCACCCTGCCCTCCGCGGATGCGGTTCGTGACCGTCACGGTCACCGTTCGCTCGGCACCGCTCCCTCCGTCGACCGGCCAGACGATGAGGCGGGGCATCACCAACACGTCGAAGCGGTCGGTGACGAACAGCGGACGGCGGACTTCCCCGACCGCCTGATCGTTGTATCGGTAGACGACTTCCCGCGTGAGCGTCACCGGGGCTCCGCCGATCGTGGCGCGCACCCGGGCCTCGAGCGGCGGTGGCTCGAACGGCGCGCCGCGGAGGTCCGCCGCCACGCCGGTCCAGTCATAGCGGGAACCCGCCAGCGGCCGGCGCAGGAAATAGGGCTGCGACCGCTGCGCCTCCGGTGCGACGGTGACGACGAAGCGGCGGACCAGGACGCTGTTCGCCGCGACGGGACCGCCGGGTGGATCGGGACGCTCGATCTGCCATCCCACCGGGGCCAGGAGATCGACGGCGTCCACCGGGAGCGGGAGCGGACCGGCGTTCCAGACGCCGACTTCGATCTGGACGCGCTGGCCGGGGGTGAGGAAGCCGTCATCGGCGGTCGCGTCGACCACCACGTCGGCTGCGGCGGCGATGGCGCCATCGAGCGTCACCCGGGCGTCGTGATCCGCCGGTCCGAGCGCCTTCGTGGCCCGCGCCAGCAGCGGGATGACCGCCCCCGGCGCGAACGGATTGAATCGCGTCCGCGCCGAATCGATCAACGCCCGGAAACTCTCGCGTCCGTGCCACACCGTGTCGACCCCGGCGAACAGCTCGGCCCCCTCGCCGACCTTCGACGCCACGAGGGCCAGGCGGGTCTGGGCCGGCCCCATGCGCTGCACCCGTCCCATGTCCTGCGAGCGGTGCCGGCTACGCCCTGCCATGGCGATCTGGTAGTAGGACTGCCCGAGGACGGGATCGATGCCGCCGGTTGGAACGCGCAGCGTGGTGGCGGTGGTATCGAAAAACGTCGAGCGATAGAACTTGACCGGTCCCCACGTCGAGTCGCGGAGCAGGTCGAAGGCCTGCCGGGCAATGATCCCGGCGACCTGGTGCTGGCCGTGGCCGTCGCTCGGCGTGCCGGAGAAAACCGACACGAGCACCTGCGGCCGAAAGCGGCGGATCACGGCCACGACGTCAACCAGCAGCGAGTCACGCGGCCACATCCGGAACGACTCGTCGGCGGATCGCGAGAACCCGAAATCGTAGACGCGGGTGAAATACTGCCGGGCGCCGTCCAGCGAGCGCGCGGCGAGCAGCTCCTCGGTGCGGAGGATCCCCAGCTCGGGGCCGAGCTCGGGGCCGATCAGGTTTTGCCCGCCTTCGCCGCGATTGAGCGCCAGGTAGGCCGCCTGGGCGCCGATGCCGCGGGACAGCCACGTGAGGAGCTGCGTGTCTTCGTCGTCGGGATGCGCCCCGATCACGAGCACGCGCTTCACGGCTCCGAGATGCTCGAGGGCGTTGGCCAGCGCCGCGACGCCGCCGGTGCCGGCGGGCCCGAGCTGCTGGCCCCAACCGGTGCCGGCGGCGCCGAGACAGAGAGCCGCGAACCCCGCGAGCGCGCGCCGCACTACTGGGAAAGATACACGGTGCCGTCTTTCATAACGAACCTGACCCGCTGCAGTTCCGTGATGTCCCGGAGCGGATCTCCCGCGACCGCCACGATGTCCGCGAAATGTCCGGGCGCGATCGTGCCCAGGCGATCCTGCTGCCCGAGCAGCTCGGCCGCGAGGGACGTGCCGGACTTGATCGCCTGCATCGGCGTCATCCCGTATTGGACGTAGTACTCGAATTCCTTCGCCTGGTGGATCTCGGTCCAGGGAAACCCGCCGGCGTCGGTCCCCAGGACGATCTTGACGCCTCTCCGCAGGGCGCGCCCGAAGGCGCGGCGCTGGTAGTCCACCATCGGCCCCCAGATACCGCCGCGCGGGCCCGCGACGTAGTACGCCACGGTCACCGTCGGGACCCAGTACGCACCCTGGCGCACCATGACGTCCATCAAGGAATCGGTCATGCCGTCGCCGTGCTCGATCGTATTCGCGCCGGCGCGCAGGGCCGCGGCGATGCCGTCGGCGCCGATGGCGTGCGCCGCCACCCGGCGACCCAGCCGGTGCGTCTCATCCACGATCGCCTTCGCTTCGGGGTCGGTGAAGTTGACCCAGCTGCGCAACACGGAGTCCGCGGTGAAGAAGTAGCGCCGGTCGGCGTAGTACTTGATCCAGTCGGCGCCATGCCCCACCTGCTGGCGCACGGCGAGCCGCGCCCCCTCCACGCCGTCGACGGGCTGCACGCCGTGGGGCAGCTCGAGCTCCCAGTTGGGCGACAGGATGGGATACATGCCCGTCGGCGCCATGGCGCGGGTGGACGCGAAGATGCGCGGCCCGGGGACTTCCCCCCGGTTCACCGCCCGCTTCACGTCGACGTCCGCGAACATCGCCCCTTCGGTTTCCACATCGCGAATCGTGGTGAAGCCGTGCTCGAGCGCGAGCCGGGCGTTCCGGGCGGCGAGAATGGCGCGGTACGCGATCGACTGATACAGGAGCTGCGCGTCATAGGCATCGCCCGTCGAATCGCCCTGCAGCAACAGGTGGGTGTGCGTGTCGATCAATCCCGGCAGCACCGTCATCGCCGAGAGATCGATGATCCGGGCATCGCCCGCCTGCGCCTGGATCTGGGCCACCGGCCCCACCGCCCGAATGCGATTCCCTTCGACGAGGATGCCCATGTTCGCCTGGGCCTGGTCGGCGCGTCCGTCGATGAGGCGACCGGCCTTGATGAAAAAACGCTGCGCGGGCGCCGAGGACTGGGCGACGAGACCGCTGGAGCCGAGCAGCGCGATCAGCAAGACACCACAGCGCATAGGCTTCTCCGGGGTGGGTGGGGCGAGGCGAATTTAAGGCGACTCACTAGATTAGCTATCATGACCACGACCGCTGCCGAGCCCAAACCCAAGGTCAGCGCCGAAGAAGCCCGCGCGGTCGCCGAAGCGGCGCGCGAGGAGCAATGGACGGCGCCCAGCTTCGTGCGGGACCTGTTTCTGGGGAAGCTCCGGATCGATCTGATCGATCCGTATCCCCTGCAAGACGTCGCCGAGGCCGAGCGCGCTCGGCCGTTCCTCGATCAGCTGCGGCAGTTGCTCGCCACCGTGGATTCGGATCGCATCGATCGCGAAGGCGAGATTCCCCGCGAGGTCGTGCAGGGCCTCAAGGATATCGGCGCGTTCGGCATCAAGATTCCCCGGGAATACGGCGGCTTGGGCCTCTCCCAGCTGTCCTACATGAAGGCGATCGCGCTGGTGTCCTCGGTGGACGGCTCGATCACCGCCCTGCTCTCGGCCCACCAGTCGATCGGCGTGCCGCAACCGCTCAAGATGTTCGGCACCGATGCCCAAAAGAAGCGGTTCTTCCCGCGCCTTGCCAAGGGCGCCGTGTCCGCCTTCGCGCTCACCGAGCCGAACGTCGGGTCGGATCCGGCTGCGATGGAAACCACGGCCGTTCCCGCTCCCGATGGGCAGTCCTGGATCCTGAACGGCGAAAAACTGTGGTGCACCAACGGCACCCTCGCCGAGCTGATGGTGGTCATGGCGCGGACGCCGTCGAAGCTCGTGAACGGCAAGGAAAAGCGGCAGATCAGCGCGTTCATCGTCGAGACGAGCTGGCCGGGCGTGAAAGTCGATCATCGCTGCCACTTCATGGGCCTCAAGGCGCTCTATAACGGCGTCATCTCGTTCACCAATGTGCGCGTGCCGAACGAGAACATCCTGTGGGGCGAGGGAAAGGGCTTGAAGCTCGCCCTGATCACCCTGAATACCGGGCGGCTGACCCTCCCCATTTCGGCCGTGGCCTGCGGCAAGCGCTGCCTCGAAATCTCGCGGCACTGGGCCGCCGAGCGCGTGCAGTGGGGCCGCAAGATCGGCCAGCACGACGCCGTGGCGCAGATGATCGGCACGATGGCCGCCAATACGTTCGCGATGGAGGCGGTGGCCGAGCTGTGCGGGGCGCTCGCCGACCGTGGCGAGTCGGACATCCGCCTCGAAGCGGCCATCGCCAAACTGTACAATTCCGAGGCCGGGTGGCGCATCATCGACGACACCGTGCAGATTCGCGGCGGCCGCGGCTACGAGACGGCCGACAGCCTGCGGGCGCGCGGGGAGCAACCGATCCCGGTCGAGCGCATCATGCGCGACTTCCGCATCAATCTGATCTTCGAGGGCAGCTCCGAGATCATGCACCTGTTCATCGCCCGCGAGGCGGTGGACAAGCATCTCCAGGTGGCGGGCGACGTCGTGCTGCCGGGCAAACGACTCGGCGAGCGGCTCGCCGGCGCCGTGCGGTCGGCGCTGTTCTACGGCTGGTGGTATCCCTCGCGCTGGCTCGGTTGGGGGTTCTGGCCGAAGCACTCGGGGTTCGGCGACCTCGCGACCCACGTGCGCTTCGTCGAGCGAGCCGCCCGCCGCCTAGCGCGCGGCGTGTTTCACGCCATGGTCCGGTTTGGTCCCAAGCTCGAGCTGCGCCAGGGCGTATTGTTCCGGCTGGTCGACGTCGGGGCCGAGCTGTTCGCAATGGCGGCGACCTGCGCTCGCGCGGCCCGGCTGCTGCGCGACGATCCTACTGAAGGAGCCCGCGCGGTCCGTCTCGCCGACCTCTTCTGCCGCCAGGCGCGCGGCCGGGTGAAAGCCAAATTCCAGGGCCTGTGGCGCAATGAGGACGTGCCGACGTACACGGTCGCGCAGGAGGTACTGCGGGGAGAGCATGTGTGGCTGGAAAAGGGAATGGTGGAGGTGAACTACAGCGGATAGGCGGATGGGCGGATGGACGGATGGACGGATGGACGGATGGACGGATGGACGGATGGACGGATGGCTGATTGCATCCCAGTGTGTACCGATGCAATGATTTGATGACTGTACTGCAGGACCAGACTGGTATATCGGTACATGATGCCGTATGAGCGACTTCATGCTTGGCGAGCCTGTCACGAACTCGTCCTCGCAACCTACAGGCTGACCGAAGGTTTTCCTCCCCATGAGTTGTATGGTCTAAGATCTCAGATGCGGCGCTGTGCGTCGTCCGCGGCTGCGAACATCGCGGAAGGTTCGGCTAAACGCGGAGTTGGAGAACTCCGTCGATTCGTCGATATCTCTGTCGGCTCGTTGGCAGAACTCAGTTACTTCGTGCTTCTCGCTCGGGACCTAGGCTATCTCTCGGTTCCGCAGCAAGAGGAGCTCCAATCTCTGTGGGGCACCGCTGGTCGGCTGACGATGGCGCTTAACCGTTCACTCACACGACGAAAGGAAGTTGCAGCGGAGCGCTGAGACTTCTCTGTTTATCCGCCCATCCGTCCATCCGCCCATCCACTCACGCCGCCTGATGCGCGATCATGATGCTCTTGAGACGCTCGGGACTGTCTCCCGAGGCGTCGCCGTAGGCTACGGGGGGCGGCTTGTCGTCGGGCAGAACGTTGGGACAGACGAGCTCATAGCGGCGCGTCCGGACCCGCTCGACGGCGCTCACGCTCGCGACCGGCGACGCGATCGCGATCCGCCTCCCGCCCAGGTCGGTGACTGCCCGCGCCGCCGCCAGCACCTTCCACGGAAACCAGACCTGTCCATCCACGATGATCAGCTGCCGGTCCTCGAACTTCTTGATCGGCCGGTGGGTGCGGTACAGCACGAGGTCGCGACGCACCCGGGCGCGCGACTCTTCGATCGCCGACTCGAGCTTCTCCACCAGGTTCATGCCGGGCTGAAAATCCGGATCCATCTCGGCCTGGCCGGCGAATTCCGCCAT